>Ga0310345_10000606_pt1 | contig 48914 bp, 39 predicted proteins | sample HC15DNA20500_MG_FD_204667 | JGI IMG/M metagenome (GOLD analysis project Ga0310345, IMG submission 204667) | Marine microbial communities from station ALOHA, North Pacific Subtropical Gyre - HC15-DNA-20-500_MG | ecosystem: Environmental > Aquatic > Marine > Oceanic | place: Pacific Ocean: North...
GGTGCCCCAGCGGGCGCAGCTGGCTGAAGAGGCCGGTCTCGACGGGGTGGTGTGTTCCGGCAAGGAGGCCGCCGCCTTGCGCGAGCGGCTGGGGCGCACCTTCCTGATCGTGACGCCGGGGATCCGTCCCGCCGGTGCGGATGCGAACGACCAGACCCGGGCCGTCACGCCGGAAGCGGCGATCCAGGCCGGGGCCGATTATCTGGTGGTGGGGCGGCCGATTACCCGGGCGGAGGATCCGCGCGGCGCGGCGGAGCGGATCGTCGAGGAGATCGCGGCGGCGGCCGGCGCCTAGAGCGGCTCTCTAAGTCTCCAGGTCGCGCACACGGGAGCGGACCACCACGTCGAGGGTCTCCGCATCGCCGATGAGACGCACCTGCTTCATACGCGACGTCTGGCCCTTCTCCACCGAGACATTGGTGTGGGGCAGGCCGATCCACTTGGAGATCAGCTTCTCAAGGGCCGTGTTCGCCTTGCCGTCCTCGGGCACGGCGCGCACCCGGGCCTTCAGCACCGGCGCGCCGTCATACTCCTCGATCCCCTCCACCTCGTCGCGGCCGGATTTCGGCGTGAGGCGCACGGCCAGGAGGACACCTTCGGCATCGCGACGGAACGGCATGGGGCGGATGGACACGAGATCGGCGCCTAGCGAAGCAGCGCCGGCACGAGCCAGCCCAGTAGCACCACGTCGCGGAAGAACAGCAGCACCAGGATCAGGATGACCGGCGAGATGTCGATCCCGCCGAGATTGGGCAGGATGGCGCGGATCGGGCGCAAGGCGGGCTCTGTCACCCGATAAAGCGTATCGGCAATCGTCAGCACGACGCGGTTCGACGTGTTGACCACGTTGAACGCGATGAGCCAGCTCAGGATCGCGCTGGCGATGATCACCCAGATATAAAGATCGATCAGAAGAACGAGAAAATTGATCAGCGGGATCATAGACGCCTCCGGTTGCGCGCATCATGTAACGGAGTGGGACGCTCCAGGGCAAGACCGGAGGGGGGCCAAATCGAGACAAGAGGAAGCAAGGTGAACGGGCTGCTCGCGGCCGCGGCCGCCTCAGGCCGCCGAGAGGCCTTGGCGGCTCGCTGAAAGTTGATCGCCTCAGGCCCCCGGAGCCCTTCGCGTCGCTTGACAGGAAACGGGCCCGCTCTCTATATGGCCTCATCCTCCGAGCCAGCCGTTCCCAAGCGGCAGACACGCTCTGAGCGACCATTTGGCGGGCGATCCAACGACCTGCCTGGCAAGGGGCCGTAGCTCAGTTGGGAGAGCGCAGCAATCGCACTGCTGAGGTCAGGGGTTCGACTCCCCTCGGCTCCACCATTTGTTTCTCTCACGACAGCTCGCTACGCTCGCGTCTGCGAGGGCGCGGCCTGACCGGCCGGCGGGCGGTCGCCCTTTGCGAGCGCTGAAGCGCTCGATGTTTCTCTCACGACAGCTCGCTACGCTCGATACCGCTCTTTTGCGCGTCTAATGCGGCGTGACCTTTGAGAAGCCGTTGACGATGACGACGCCGGCGACGATGAGGCTGATGCCGATCACGGCGGGCCAGTCGAGCTTCTGGTCGAAGACGAAATAGCCGAGCATCGAGATCAGGATGATGCCCACCCCGCCCCAGGTGGCGTAGGCGATGCCGAGCGGCACGGCGCGCAAGGCCAGCGTCAGGAAATAGAACGAGGCGAGATAGGCGGCGACCATGACGATGGTCGGGCCCGGCTTAGTGAACTGCTGGGACGCCTGAAGGCAGAGGGTGCCGACGGTTTCCAGAACGATGGCGAGGAAAAGCGCTCCGTAGGCGAGCAGTGTCGGATGCATGGTGTGTTTTCCGGCTTGGTTCCTAGCGGCCGCGGCTCTGGCGCCCGCTAGCTTGCCCGTTCCGCCGCCCTGTGCTGCGGCTGCCCGTCGGCCTCCTTGCCGGGGATCGGGCCCGGTGGCAGCGCGACACCGTCCTCGCCTAGCACACGGAACAGCATGCCCATGAAGGGGACGAGGACGAAGTTGGGCGTGAAATTGCCAAGGAGGGTCAGCAGCTTGTTGCGGATGCCGGGCACGATGATCTTTCGCCCCCGCATGAAGGCGCGGTAGCCCCGCGAGGCGACCTGCTCCGGCGTCATGACCGGGAGCATGTAGAGGTAGCGGGAATAGGTGGCGCCTGCCTTGCCGTGGAGGTCGGTGGCGATGACGCCCGGCACCAGGGCTGAGACGGTCACCCCCGTGTACATGAGCTCATAGGCGAGGCCCCGGCTGAAATTGGTGACGAAGGACTTGGAGGCGGCGTAGCTCAACTCGTAGGGAGTCGGCTGGAAGCCGGTCATGGAGCTGACATTGACGATGCGGCCATGGCCGCGGGCGATCATGCCGATCATCAGTCGCCGGGTGAGGTCCACCACCGCGCCGATATTGAGATCGATCATCTTCAGAAGCGTCTCGCGGTCGCCATCCTGGAAGAAGCCGCCCAGGGCGAGCGCGGCGTTATTCACCAGGAACTCCGCATGGAGGCCCTTCTCTTGGAGCGCGCGCTCCACGCCGGCGCGCCCCTCTTCGGTGCTGAGGTCCTGAGCGGTCGTCTCGACCCTGACGCCGTACTCCTTAGCGAGGTCGGCGGCGGCCTGTGCGAGCTTGTCCTCGCTTCGGGCGACCAGCATGAGATCGTGCCCGTCCTTGGCGAACAGACGGGCCAGGGCCAGGCCGAGCCCTTCCGTTCCGCCGGTGATGACGGCCACGGGCTTGGTGGCGCTTGGCGCCTCAGGCGGGCTCTCCATGATCTTCCCTCGCAGTTCGACGTCGTCTTTGCCCGGGCTTCAGGCGTTATAAGCCATGTGGTCTGCCCTTTCGGGGCCAAAGACACAATGCTCTAATGTCGCAAAGCGATATGAACAAAGCTTGGAGGAGGATTCGTTCCCATGGCCGTGACGATGCGTAAGAGGCTTCAGGGCCGCCGGTTTTCGGCGGGTTTCGGCATCGCCACGGCGGCGATGCTGCTGGCGGCGGGTCCTGCGGCTGCCGAGATGACCTTGCGGGAGGCGGTGCTCGCCCAGAGCGGCAAGTATCTCCAGGCGCCGGACATCGAAGGGGAGACCAAGGGGGTGAGCATCGAGGCGGGCTCCATCGACGAGGCGACGGAGCCGGTGTCGATCTCCAAGGGCGGAGTTTCGGCGGAGGTGTCCTACACCGAAACCCAGCCCGGGGAGGACGCGGCCTTCACCTCCAAGGTCACCGTGCTCGACGACGGGGAGAAGGTGGGCGAGATCGATATCGACGAGTTCACCACGCGCTATCCCTACCAGGTGCAGATCGTGGAGATCGATCCTGCCAACGAGACGCCGGAGGTGGTGGTCTCCACCTATTCCGGCGGCGCCCATTGCTGCGGCGTGCTGCAGGTCGCCTCGAAGAATGCCGACGCCGATACCTGGAGCGTGATCGATGTGGGCGAGTTCGACGGCGAGCCGCCGGTGGCCAAGGACTATAACGGCGACGGGCGGTCGGAATTCGTCATCGACGACGACGCCTTCCTTTATACCTTCGGCGCTTACGCCTTCTCCGTAGCGCCACAGGTGGTGCTCACCATCGAAGGCGGCGAGGTGAAGAATGTCAGTGCCGATCCGGCCTTCGAGGCGGTGCAGAAGAGCTGGATGAAGCAGCTCGTCGATATCGCGCGGAACGACTACGCCAATGCCTATCTGGCGGGCTACCTGGCCCAGAAGAGCCTCCTCGGCGAAGGCCAGGAGGCGTGGGACCTGATGCTCCAGCACTACGACAAAAGCGACGACTGGGGCCTGCAGACCTGCGACCAGCCGCTCACGGAGGCGGGCGTCTGTCCGGGCGAGGAAGTCACCGTGAGCTATCCGGAGATGCTCAAACGGGTTCTTAGGGAAAGCGGGTACAATATCGGCGGTTGAGGCGCGGAGATCCGCCAACCCGTCGGGAACCGGGCGGTTGCAAGCTCCGTTGACTCATTTTTGCGGCCTTTGCAGGCGAGCGAACCTTTCTGTCGAGGAGTATCTGCGTCATGGCGCTGCCCCGCCCCTATTGGACCGGCCAATTGCGGCTGTCCCTCGTGACCATCCCGGTCAAACTCTACTCCGCGACCAGCTCGGAGCGGAAGATCGCGCTGCATCAGATCCACGAACCGTCGGGCAAGCGGATCCGCTACCAGAAGGTGGCGCCGGGGGTCGGCCCCGTCGATACAGACGAGATCATCAAGGGCTTCGAATACGAGAAGGGCAAATACGTCCTTCTGGAGCCGGAGGAGATCGACGATCTGAAGCTTGAGAGCAAGCAGACCATCGAGCTCGTCCGCTTCGTCGATCAGGCGGATATCGATCCGCGCTATTACGAGAAGCCCTACTACGTGCTGCCCGACGGCGAGAACGCCGAAGAGGGCTACGCCGTCATTCAGAAGGCGCTCAGCCAGGCGAAGAAGGTCGGGCTCGGTCAGGTGGTAATGCGCGGCCACAGCAGCGTCGTTGGCATCAAGCCCTGCGGCAAGGGCCTGCTGCTTGAGATGCTCCGCCAGGCGGACGAGGTGCGCGCGGCCGATCAGTTCTTCGACGAGCTGCCCGACGTGAAGGTCGACAAGGAAGCGCTGGAGCTCGGCGAAGAGCTCATCAAGCGCAAGACCGGTCCGTTCGAGCCGGAGAAGTTCAAGGACGACTACACCGACGCCATGTGGGAGCTGATCCACGCCAAGATCGAGGGCCGGGATCCGGAGGTGCTGACCGAGGCGCCCTCGACGGGCAAGGTCATCAACATCATGGACGCCCTGAAGAAGAGCGTCGGCAGCCAGGACAACAAGAAGTCCTCCACCAAGTCGCGCTCGACCAAATCGAAATCCACCAAGAGCAGCAGCTCTGCGAAGAACGACAACAAGAGCAAGACGACTGCCCGGAAGAAATCCGCTTAATCCGTCATGGCCACTCTCGACGATCAGGATCAGGACCTTCTCGCCGAGTACCGATCCCGGCGGGATTTCGCCAAGACGCCGGAACCGGCGCCGAAGCGCAACAAGAAGGCCGGCAACAGCTTTGTGATCCAGAAGCACGCCGCCACGCGCACCCATTTCGATTTCCGGCTGGAGCTGGACGGCGTGCTGAAGAGCTGGGCGGTAACCAAGGGCCCGAGCTTCGACACTGCCCAGAAGCGGCTGGCCGTCCGGACGGAAGATCATCCGCTGGAATACGGCGGCTTCGAAGGCGTGATCCCCAAGGGCGAGTATGGCGGCGGGCCGGTGATGCTCTGGGACCGCGGCACCTGGGAGCCCGTCGGCGATCCCCATAAGGGATTGGCCAAGGGCCATCTCGACTTGGTGCTGCACGGCGAGCGGCTGAAGGGTGAGTGGCATCTCGTCCGCATGAAGAAGGACAAGCGGGGCGGCAAGCGCGAGAACTGGCTGATGATTAAGGCGTCGGACGACTACGCTAAGGAGGGCAGCGAGCCGACGCAAGAATACGATACAAGCGTGGAGAGTGGCCGCTCCATGGATCAGATCCTCAACGGCGAGAGCGCCGTTTGGACCTCCAACCGCTCGAAGACGCCGGGCGCCAAGAAGGGCGCGTCCAAGACCTCAAGCAGCAAGCGCTGGCACGGCAAGCCGCCCCCGCCGAGCCGCAAGGCCACCGCGCCGGAGTTCATCTCGCCGCAACTGGCGAGCCTCGACGACGAGGTGCCGGAGGGCGACGACTGGATCCACGAGGTGAAGTTCGACGGCTACCGCATCCAGGCGCGGAAGGACGGCGACCGGGTCACGCTCTACAGCCGGAGCGGGCTCGACTGGACCGCGCGATTCCCCGCCATCGCGGAAGCGCTGACCAAGCTTCCGGCGAAGAAGGCGCTGATCGACGGCGAGGCGGCCTTCGTGCTCGAGAGCGGGCTGACCGACTTCAAGTCCCTGCAGGAGCATATCGACACCGATCATCCGGCGATCCGGTACTACGCGTTCGATCTCCTGGAGCTCGACGGCAAGAGCCTCATGAAGGAGCCGCTGATCGAGCGGAAGGAGGCGCTGCAGAAGCTCTTCTCCAAGAAGAATCTGCCGGACCGGCTGGTCTATTCGGACCATATCGAGGGCCAGGGTGAGGCCTTCTTCGGCCAGGCCTGCCGGACCGAGCTGGAGGGCATCATCTCCAAACGGGCCAATGCGCCCTATAAGTCCGGCCGCAGCAAGACCTGGCTGAAGGTGAAGTGCGGGCGCCGGGCGGAGTTCGTCATCGGCGGCTATTCGAAATCAAGCGCGCAAGGGCGCCCTTTCGCCTCGCTGCTGCTCGGTACATTCCAGGACGGCGATTTCGTCTTCGCCGGCAAGGTCGGCACCGGGTTCAACACCGCCGACATGAAGCGGCTGGCGGACAAGTTCACGCCGCTGAAGCGCAAGACGTCGCCCTTCGTCGAGGTGCCGTCGGCCGACAAGCGCGATGCCGTCTGGCTGACGCCGAAGCTCGTCTGCGAGATCGCCTTCACGGAATGGACGAAGGATGGGCGTCTGCGCCATCCGAGCTTCCAGGGACTGCGCGAGGACAAGCCGGCGGAAGACGTGACACGCGATCCGCCGGACAAGGAGATCGGTGAGATGGCTGAGAAGACGGTCGAAGCGCCGGCGAAGGCGATCCAGGAAAAGGGCGGCAAGCCGCAGGACGAGTTCGACGGGGTCACCCTGACCAATCCGGACCGGGTGCTGTTTCCCCAGCAGGATCTCACCAAGCGGGATATCGCCGAGTATTACCAGAGCGTAGCCGAGGCCATGCTGCCTTACGTGGTGAACCGGCCGATCAGTCTGGTGCGCTGCCCGGAAGGGCGGACGAAGGAATGCTTCTTCCAGCGCCACGCCATGCGGGGGATGAGCAAGGCGATCAAGGAGGTCTTTATTCCCGGCGGCGAGACAAAGAAGAAGTATCTCTATATCGACGACGCGGCGGGGCTGTTCAGCCTGGTGCAGATCGGCGTGCTGGAGATCCACGACTGGGGCGTCTCGCTGAAGAATATCGACAAGCCCGACCGAGTCGTCTTCGATCTCGATCCGGACGAGGGGTTCGACTTCGAGAGCCTGAAGGATGCGGCGGTTGAGACCCGCGACTTCCTTGCCGATCTCGGGCTGAAGAGCTTCCTGAAATCGACCGGCGGCAAGGGGCTGCATGTGGTGGCGCCGATCACCGCACGGGCCGGCTGGGACGAGGTGAAAGAGTTCTGCAAGGCGGTGGCCGATGCGCTGGTGACCGCGCGGGGCGACCGCTATACGGCCAACATGTCCAAGCGGGCGCGGAAGGGGAAGATCTTCGTCGACTACCTGCGCAATCAGCGCGGCGGGTCGGCGATCGTGAATTTTTCGACGCGCGCGCGGGAAGGCGCCCCGGTCGCCTGTCCCTTGCGCTGGGACGAGCTGTCGGGCCTGAAGTCGCCGTCGCCTTACACCGTGAAGACCCTGCCGAAGCGGCTGGCCAGCCTGAAGCATGACCCCTGGGAGGGCTTCTTCAAGACGCGCCAGTCGATCACCAAGAAGGCGAAGAAGGATCTGGGGCTGGAGTAGCTGCGCTCAATGATTGGCGCCCGTCATGCTGAGGTGCTCGCTCCAGCGAGCCTCGAAGCACGGGCCGCGCCTCCTTCGAGGCATTTGCCTTCGGCATGCACCTCAGGATGACGCGGTGAGAGGCCGAGTGTGGCGCAGACAATCGGCCGGTGCCTGCTACCCCGCCTCGTCCGGCGCGGGCTCGCGGCGCCGCCCGTCCTCCCGCTCCCGTGCCCGGAGCTTGTTGTGAATGTCAGTTGCGGCGATGGCGCCTTCCGCCTGGGCGATGGAAATCTGGTTCAGGCCAAGCACGAGATCGCCCGCGGCGTAGAGCCCGCCGATGCTGGTCTCCTGATGGGCGTTGACCTTCATGCAGGCATCGTCGGTGGTGGCGGCGCCGGCGCGGTGGGCGAGTTCGCTCCGCGGCGTCAGGCCGAGCGCGCCGTAGATCACGTCGAAGCGATGCTCTTCGCCGCCGATATCCATCGCGTCGATCACATCGTTCTCGATATGCACCGCATCGATCGCAGACTCCATCAGCGCGATGCCGTCCTGCTCCAGGGTCGATCGGTCGTCGGCCGAAAGCGGATTTCTGGGATCGATATGGATCAGGGTCACGTCGTCGGAATAGGTGGTCAGGAACTGAGCCTCGCGGACGCCTTTCGGCCCATTCCCTAGGATGCCGATCCGCTTACCGATCACCTCATAGGCGTCGCAGATGGGGCAAAGGCGGATGAGGCCGCGATCCACGGCGCTCTCCACACCCGGGAGGGCCGGATCGTTGTCCTTGGAGCCTGAGGCGAGGATGACAAAGGGCGCCCGGATCTCGCCCTCGGAGGTCTCCAACAGAAACCCTTCCCCATCCCGCTTCAGATCGGTCACACGGGCGTTCAGATACTCGGCGCCGTATTCCGCCGCCTGCTCGCGGATTCGCGCGACCAGCTTTTCCCCCTCGATGCCGCCCGGGAAGCCCGGATGGTTGTGGGTTTTCGGAATCCGCTCCGCCCTTCCCGTCCGATCGTCGATCACGAGCGCCTTGCGGCGGAAGCGGCCGAGATAGATGGCGGCGGTGAGGCCGGCCGGACCGCCCCCGATGATGACTGCGTCCCAGTCGGGCATCTTGCTTCACTCCCGCTTAAGAATTGCGGCCTCTCAGCATTGAAAATTTATTCACTGAATCGCGCGCATTTTACCGGCATGACGGGTGGCGCAATGCATAACACCGCCGTTAAGGCGGTGGGACTTCTCTTGCTCGGTTTCGGGGTGATCCTGGCCGGCTGCTCCATGAATCCGTTCGGCGCGAGCCGCGGGGAATGGCGCAGCAAGGGCGAGGCACGCTGCATGGCGAGCGGGGTCGTGCAACGCTCTCCCTACATTACCGAGATCCGCGACGTTGAGGGCGGCGGCGCCTGCGGCATGGACCGTCCGCTGAAGGTCTCCGCGCTGCTGGGCGGGCGGGTGAAGATGGAGCCCGCCGCCACCATGAACTGTCCGGTGACCCTTAAGGTCGACGAGTGGATGTACAGGGTGGTCCAGCCGGCGGCCAATCGCTGGTTCCGCCAGCCCGTGGTCGAGCTGAACCAGATGGGGTCCTACAATTGCCGGACCCGCAACCATGCCCGGGGGGCGAAGGCCTCCGAGCACGCCTTCGGGAACGCGCTGGATATCGGCGGCTTCACCCTCGCCGACGGCAACAAGATCAGCGTGAAGCGCGATTGGAGCCGGGGCACCCCGGCGGAGCAAGGCTTCCTGCGCGAGGTCTATAACGGCGCTTGCGACCTCTTCCATACGGTGCTCGGCCCGGGCGGCGACCGGCATCATCACGACCACTTCCATATCGATCTCCTCGTGAGCAACGGCGACGAAGGCGGCAACTACTGCCGGCCTCGGAAGCAGAAGGTCCCGACGCCGCCGTCTTACACGCCGCAGATCCCGATGGCTGTGGCGCCAATGCAGTCCCAGCCGATCAACCCGCTCTCCTTCTCCCAATAGACGCCTCCTGCCGGCGGGCGGATGCGGCAGCCGGGGTTAGAGGTCCATAGACGGAACTCCCGTCTTCGCTTGGCGTTCGGTTCGGGATGCGCGCATTGCTGATGCATAACCCGACCGCCGGCGAGGGCGAGGACTCGAAAGCCCGGATCTGCGAAGGGCTGAAGGCTTCCGGCTACGAGCCGGTCTATTTCTCCACCAAGGAAGATGCGTACAAAGACGCCATTCTCACCGAGCCGGCAAACCTGATCGTGATCGCCGGTGGGGATGGGACGGTGGCCAAGGTGCTGCGCCGGGTGCCGGACAGGACAGTTCCCATCGCCATCCTGCCGGCCGGCACGGCCAACAATGTCGCCCGTTCTCTTGATATCGAAGGAAAGCCGGAGGCGCTGGCGGCGCGGCTTGCAGGTGCGCCCACGGCACCGCTCGATATCGGCGTCGCGACGGGTCCTTGGGGTGAGCGGCGCTTCGTCGAGGGAATCGGCTTCGGCGCTTTTGCACGGCATCTCGACGAGGACGCGGAGGGTGATACGCGAGAAGAGGAACTCGCCGACGCCCGAGGATTGCTTCGCGATGCAATCAAGGACGCAGAGCCGGAGTGGTTCGAGATCGAGGTCGATGGAGACAAGCTGCTAGGCGATTTCCTTTTCGTCGAGGTCATCAATATCGGCAGCACTGGGCCCGGCCTCACCCTGAGCCCGCGGGCCGGAGCGGGCGATCAGCTTCTCGATATCGTCTATCTGCCGGCGGAGGACCGGGACGCGATGGTCGCTTGGTTGGAGCAGGACGAGCCGGAAGACCCGATCCCGCTGAAATTCGTGCAAGGCAAGAAGATCTGCGTCACCACGGAGGGCGGCACGCTCCGCCGCGACGACAATGTCTGGCTGGAGTCGGAGAAGGCGCAGATCATCCGGATCAGCCTGGAAGAGGAGCCCTTCCGGGTTCTCATCCCTCCGAAGGGCGACTAGCCGCCGAAGAACTTCCGCTACCAGTTCACCCGGATGCCGGCCCGACCAGCGACGCCGTCGACGCCATCGCCGAAGACGAAGTCGGTCTTGGCGAACACGGCCGTGTTGGCGTCGGGATTGAACAGGTTCAGGCCCGCGGAGATTTCACCCCAGCCATCGGCGACCGAGTCGTAGAAGTCGAAGGTCTGGCCGACAGAGACGAGGGTCGTCTCGTTGGAATCGGTGAAGTCCTTCCAATAGCTGCCGATCACGAAGGGCTCGATGATCGTGTTCTCCCAGACTTCGTAGGTCGTGCCCACCCGCAAGCCGAGCCGGCCGCGAACGCTCTCGTTGTCCTTGAAGTCGACGGTGTTGCCGCCGTTGGAGAGATCCTCAAGATCGGTCCAGGCAATCGCCATGGTGGCCAGGGGCTCGACGAAGAGGCCCCGCGAATAGCCGCCGAAGCGGTAACCCGCGTCGGTCCGGCCACCCCAGCTGATGCTGTCGAAGCTGTCGGGGAAGCCGCGGGCGCCGTTCGCGTCGTAGGAGAGGTACTGTCCCTTCAGCAGGGTATCGACGAAGAGTTTCCCCTTCAGATAGGTCGCGTAGGCGCCGAACTCGCCGCCCTTGAGGTCGAACTCACGATTGATCGCGTGATAGTCGAGCTCGCCGAGATTAACGCCGCCGAGGACACCGAAGACGACCATGTCGCCCTCGCTCAGGACGTTCTCGGTGCCGAAATCGAGGCCGATCTGCATGTCGGCAACGTTCAGGTCGCGGTTGAGGTTATACTCGTAGGTTCGGCCATAGGCGCGCGCGGTATCGCTGTCCTCCTGCTCCATCCAGGCGCCCCCGCCCTTCACCCAAAGCGCGGGCACGAAGGGCTGGGCCGCGCCCTGGTCCGTCGCGCCATATCCATAATCCTGGCCCGACTGGGCGTAGACTCCGCTCTGCTGGCGATGCAGCAGGACGCGCAGATCGGCGCTCCGATCGAACCAGGTCTGGTTGGTGATGTGGAAGGCGTCCTGAGCGGCCGTCATGAGCTGGGGCAGCATGCGTGCGCCGCCGCCGGCAAAGCTCTTCAGCTCCCAGAAGCCGGAGCCGGTGGGCACGAAGAAGAGGTCGTAATCGAAGAAGCCCGCATCCACCGGCTGGTCCAGGTGGAAGCCGAGGGCATCTGGCGTCTCGCCCGTGGCGAAGATGATCGGGATGCCCTTCGGATTAAAGACGCCGGAGTTCAGGTTGGTGTTGTTCACCACAAGCTGGGTGCGCCCCAGCACGGTGCCCTCGATCATGAGCTTGTCGCGGCTGGAGCCGTCGTCGCGGAGGAACACATCCATGCCCAGCACGGAGCCCGGCCGTCCGGTGTAGGTGACGCCACCACGGCCCGCATCGGCAGAGAGGGTCAGCACGTCGCCCGTGCCCCCGTCGACGATGGTGATCGTGCCCTCGTTCACGACGCGATCCAGGTTTATCAGGCTGGTCGCCTCGCGGGTGCCCCCATCGCGCGCCGCCTGCACGAGACCACCGCTGCGGTTCACGAAGATATCGTTGCCGCCGCCGAAATCGCTGGTGCGGCGGGCAAAGAAGGTGCCGCCCGAACCGTTCTCGAAGCGGTCGGCCTTGTCGCTCAGATCCACATAGCCGGTGATGGTGCCGCCGGAATGGTTGTAGATCGTGGTGCTGGCGCCTTCCGTCTCGATGGCGAACAGGTTGTCGGCGCTGATCGAGCCCGTGTTCTCGATATCGATGCTGGCCTCGACGACGTTTTGCGCCGTCCTATTGACGGTCGCGCCTGAGAGCGACGTGCTCGGGGTGACCGTGTTGTTGGTAGCCAGGGACGGCTCTTCGATTGCGGCGTAGATACCGCGGCTCCCGCCGTTCACCGCGCCGCTATTGGCGATCACGATAGCGCTGGTCACCCGGTTGGTTTGAGCGACGTTCAGAGACTGGGAGGCGCTGCCGGAAACGGTCGCCGAATTGCTCAAGGTGAGGGTGGCGTCGTTGCTCAGCCGCATGCCGCCATTCTCGATCTCGACGGCGATGCCGATCTGGCCCGCATCGATCTTGCCCTCATTGGCGATGAGGACGCTGGTCTCCACCTCGTTGGTCTGCTCCAGGTCGATGGACTGGACGAGATTGCCGCCTACCGAGCCACCGCTGTTCGCGTTCGTGATGTCGGCAACGTTGGAGAGAAGGATGTTGTCGGTCTCGACCGCGACCGCGATGCCGCCCCGCCCAGCCTTGATGGCGCCGCTGTTCTCGATGGCGACGAGGTTGGTGATGCCGTTGTACTGATCCGACGAGGACGTTTGGGTCAGGTTGCGCGAGACACTGCCGCTGTTCTGGTTGGTCTGGTCGGTGCTGTTCTCCACCAGGCCGAAATCGGTGTTCTCTATCTCGACGGCGATGCCGTAGCCGCCGGAGGAGAGCGCGCCGGAGTTGGATACGACCGCCGCGTTGTCGAGCACATTCGACTGGTCGTAGGCCAGGGTCTGGGAGAGGCTCCGGCCCGCGTTGCCCGAATTGTCATTGATATGGGCGGAGCGGAAGGTGTTCTCGATCCGGTCGAGATCGGTGTTCGCGATCTCCGCCGCGATGGCCGCGCCGCCGGCGTTTACATTGCCGGCGTTCTCGATGACGAGGGCGCTGCTGATTTCATGCTCCTGACCGATATCCAGGCGCTGGGAGATGTTCCTGGTGAGATCCTCGTTGTTGCTGTTGCTGTCGAAGGTCGTGTTCTGCAGCTCCGGCAGATCCGAAGTCTCGATCGCCGCGCCGATGCCGATCGTGCCGGCTTCGATGGCGCCGGTATTGACGATGGCGATGGTGTTGTCGATCTCGGTGCGGTTGGTCCGGGTGAGGGACTGGCTCAGGTTACGGCCGATGACGCCGGCGCTCGTGTTTCGGGTGGAGGCCCGATTGCGGAACAGAGAGACGTTGGTGTTGATGATCTCGGCCTGGATGCCGTTGACGCCCGCATCGATGGTGCCGCGATTGGTCACCGACAGCACGTTCGCGATCCTCGACCACTGACGCACGGTGATGGATTGCTCCAGGTCCACGGTCAGGACGCCAAGATGCGTGTTGTTGTTCAGGGCATCGGTGAAGAACTGGGAGAAGTTCCGATTGGTGATGCCGGCCGCGATGCCGGTCTGACTGGCCGTCAGCGCGCCGGTGTTGCGGACGATAACGGCGTTGGCCAGCAGATGATCCTGATAATGGGTGAGACGCTGGCCCAGGCTGAAGGTGGCGATACCGGCATCGATGTTCGAATCGTCCGCGAAGCTGAGGAACTCGATGTTGTTCTGGTTGGTGATCTGGGCGTTGATGGCGATCGCCGGATCGATGGCACCGCTGTTGACGACCAGAACGCTGTTGTCCTGAAGCGTCGCCTGCTGGTGGAAAATCCGCTGGCGGGAGAACAGTGTAACCGGCGAGACGGTCGCGTTGGCAACGATGCGGCTCAGACTGTGGACCGGACCGTTGTTGAGGATGGTGGCGTTAAGGGTGTTGAAACGCTTGAAGGCGTTGAAGCGGGCCGCGATCTCGATGTCGATCGAATCGTCGATGAAGATGATGGTATTGGCCGCTGCGGGCGCCGCCGTGCTCAGCTGAGCCGCCGCCAGAACCGCAATAGAAAGACACCCGGCCACCAGTTTCCGGCAGCCGGAGCCCGTTGCCCCCTGCATTATGCGCATTCCCGCCCCCAACGCTGCGCGACGGCACGGCCGGGAAAAGCTCCGGGCGCCGACTTTCATTCGCTCCCTCGATCGGCCCCCCTGAATGGCAGATCGGGGCGCGATCCTATCAATGTGGTTGAAGCAGGTCCTGTTGCCGGTGCGGTAATCCACACAATCCTGGGAACGAGCGCGGTTCTCCACAGCGCGCGTGGATAATGTGCCGCACCGGGAGGTCGGGATGGTGGTATCGGGTGGGGGTGGTGCCGCTTGCGTGACTCGAACACGCGACCCCATCATTACGAATGATGTGCTCTACCAACTGAGCTAAAGCGGCTTAATCCGGCGCCTCGTCAAGGAGGCGGCGTACCCTCAAGGGGTGGTGCGCCCGTCATTACTGCCAATGTGGGGCGGATGCAAGGCGCAGGCGCTATGCCAACGCAAATGCTGATGTGCCAGCGCAAATGCTATAGGCGGGGCTCATGACCGAATCCTACGCGCCCTACCTGCCCCTCAACCGTCTGAAACCGTTCGGTCCGGATATCTGGATCGTCGATGGGCCGGAGATCGAATTCCAATATCTGGGCATGAAGCTGCCCTTTCCGACGCGGATGACGGTGGTCCGGTTTCCCGACCGGACCCTCTGGGTCCATTCCCCGACCGAGCCGGAGGAGGGCCTGCTGGATGAGATCCGCAGCCTTGGAAACGTCCGGCATCTGATCGCACCCAACACGATCCATTACTGGTGGGTGCCCGACTGGGCGGAGCTGTTTCCCGAGGCGCAGGTCTGGGCCGTGTCGGGGCTGGCGGAATCCGCCAAGCGGGAGATCCGGATCGACCATACGCTCGGCGAGACGGCGCCCGCGGCCTGGGAGAACCATATCGAGCAGGTGCTGGTGCCGGGGGATATCATCACGGAAGCGGATTTCTTCCATCACGCCTCGCGCACCCTGGTGCTCACGGACCTGATCGAGAATTTCGAGCCGGACCGGGTGCGCTCGAAGGTCTATCGCTGGCTGCTGAAGACGTTCGGCGCGGCGGATCCGGACGGGAAAGCGCCCTACGACATGCAGCTCAGCTTCCTCCGGCACCGGAAAGAAGTGCGGGCGGCGGTGGAGCAGATGGTCGCCTGGGCGCCGGAGCAGATCGTCATCGCCCATGGCCGTTGCTACGACATCAATGCCGTCAACGAGCTGAAGCGGGCTTTCCGCTGGGTGCTGTAGCGAAGCCGGCCGTCAGTGGCTGTGGGCGCGGCGGAACCGGTCCAGATCGGATTCGTCGTCGTCCTCATCGCCGATGCCGGGATCGTCCGGCGGGCGGGACGGGACGTAGCGCGGCTCGTCGTTCGCCTGGTCCGGGGTATCGGCCGAAAGCCCCTGTTTCGGCAGCTCGCGCTCCGGCGGCTTATGGGCCTCGTCGTCATGCTCACCGGCCCATTGGGCGACGATGGGCGCCGGCTGTTCGGGATCTTGCGCCGGGGCGGTGTTCTTCCGCCGCTCCTCTTCCTCCGCCCGCAGCTCCTCCTCGGTCGGCGGGGGCGGCGTAACGACAGGCTGGGTGAAGGTGGCGGTGTCTCCAGATAGGTTGCCTGAGAGCTTGCTGCCTTCCGGCGGGATGATCTCCGGCTCCTGCGCCTGGCGCGTTTCGGGAGCCTTGTGGGTTTCGGGAGCCTCGTGCGCCTCGACAGGGATCGGCGCGGCTTGGGGTTCCGGGTCAGGATCGGGATCAGATGCCGGCCGCTCCTCGATCACGAAGCTCTCATCGACCTTGCCGATGGCATCGACTGGCTGCTTCCATTCGAAGGCGTCGACCTGGCCGGTTACCGGCGAGACGGGCATCCACCGGTCGGAAATATAGCCGTCCGCCACCCAGGCACGATCGCGAGGCGCCCGCATGGCCCTGGCGAGCCATTCGCGCTCGCGGCCTCGGTCGCCGAACTCGCCCGCCTCGATGCGCGCCATCAGGGCGCAGATGCGGGCGGAGGGGCGGTCGTCCAGGTAGGGCTGCAGGCAGAGCCGCGCCTCCTCCCAGGCCTGGGCCTCGATGGCGGCATTGGCGATGGCGAGCGGGGCCTCGATGTCCTCGGGATTATAGGTGGTGAGGTACTTCACCCGCTTCAGCCGCTCCGCAGGCGGGGCGCCCGGCTCGGCATACGCGTAGACGAGGGCAAGATCCGGGTGAGGCGCAAGCTTCCACGTCTTGGTGAGGATCTTGCCGGCGCGTTTGGCGTCGCCCCGGGAGGCCAGGATGCGCGCTGCGATCTCGGCCGCCGGGATGAGATCCGGGGCGAGGCGGTGGGCTTCCGTGGCAAGCGCCAGGGCCTGGTCGGCTTCGAGGGATTCCAGCTCCCGCGCCTCGGCCGTCAGCAGCACGGCGCGGCGGCGGAGCGCATCCTTGGCGCCGATGTGATCGTGCTTGCGGGCGACGCCCAGGGTCTCCAACGCACCGTCCCAATCGCCGCTCCTGGCCTGCAGATCGAACAGGGCATTGACGCTCCACGCGAGGTTCGGATTGCGCTGCACGGCCTGCTCGACGAACTGGCGGGCGGCCTCGGGATCGTTGCGGCGCTTGGCTTCCAGGAACAGGCCGCGCAGCCCTAATAGCTCCGTCTCGGGATTGTCGAGCATGGCCTCGAAGGCGCGGCGGGCGGCTTCCCGGTCTTCCTTCAGCTGCGCGGTCTGGGCGCGAAGCAAGGCGGTGAGCGGCTCGTTGGGCAGAAGGCGCCGGGCGGTGGCGGCGTTGTGCTCCGCGCCGGACCGGTCGCCGATGCCGATGGCCAGCAGCCCGCCGGTCAGCGCCTCGAAGCCGTGGCGGCGGCGGCGCTGCTTCATGCGGGCGGCAATGGCGCCGGGCCGCGTGACGATGAAAGAGAAGAGAGCCCAGAAGGCGATCAGGAGCACCGCCACGACGACCACGCCGAGCACGCCGACGAAGGCGGTGGTCTCGATCTGGTAGCCGAACCATTGCAGCTCGATGGTGCCCGGCTGGTCGGCCAGCCAGGCCAGACCGAAAGCAGCCAGCGCGACGACAACGATGAATACGAGAACGCGGATCATGTGAGGGTCATGTCATCAAAGGCCGGAGGATGCGGGCGCGTCCGTCTCCGGCCGGGTGTCTGAAGATTGTGCGAGATCGCCGGCGGTGAGCTTCTTCAACGTCGCTTGGGCGTTCGCGCGCGCCGTGGCGGCGGCGAGCCAGTCGCCCATGGCCTCTTTCGGGGCGGGCTTGAGGGTCTCGACCTCCGAGATGGCTTTCTCAAGCTCGCCTTCCTCAAGGGCTGCACGGGCGCGGGTCAGGATCGCTTCGCTGCTATTCCCTTCGCCGGCGCCGTCCAGGCGGCGGACCTTCACGACCGAGCCCGCGCTGGAGAGGAGCGTATCGAAGAAGCCTTCCTCGGCCGGCTCGACTTCCGTGGAGAGGGCCTTGTCGCGGGCCGGCTCGAACGCCGCAACGAGCTCCGGCATGGTGGCGATGCCCTCGGCGGCGTGGGCGGGCAACGGCGCCAGATCGGCCTCGGCCGGAGCGAGATCCTTGTAGTCCGCCAGCTCCGCCTCGTAGGAGCCTCCGCTCTGGACGGCGGTGCGGAGATCGGCGAGGGAGGCGGTCATGGCGGCGCTGCGGGCTTCGTCGCTGGTCTGCTTCACGGCGGAGGAGATGTCCGGCAGCTCGCCTTCGAGCTTGGCGACGCGCTCCTTCAGGGCAGAGATATCGGCCTCGTCGACCGACTCGCCCGCATTCGTCTTCGCCTGGGTCGCAGCGAGGGTCGCTATTTCGCTCTTAAGGGAATCGATCTGCTGGCGGAGGTCGGCAACGGCTTGCGGGTCGGCGCCCTGCTGCTGCTCGCCTTGCTGCTTCGGCAGATCGGCCAGGCGCTGTTCGATCTTGCTCTCAAGCCGCTGCTCCGCCTCGTCGATCTGCTGGCTGACGGCGGCCGCATCGGCGACCGAGCCGCCCTTCGCCGCCTGATCGGCCATGGAGTCGATGGTGGATTCGAGCTTGGCAACGCGATCCGTCAGGCTCGCGAGATCTTCCTCGGAGACGCCTGCCGCGGCCGGCTCCTGGTTCTCCAGGGCTTCGAGGCGCGCTTCCAGCTCAGGCGCGGAGCGGGTCACCAGCGAGGGGTAAAACGTGACGGCGAGGACGAGGGCGACCGCGCCCACGATGCCGCCGATCACGCCCGCCATCAGATGGGTGAAGAAGCCTCCGCCGGAAGGGGACGGCGGCGGAGCGGCGGGCTCGTCGTCCTCTTCAGTTGTCCCGGCATCGCCGGCGTCGGCGCTATCGATAAGGGTTTCGTCTTCGGCGCGTGCAGCCTGCTCATCGCCTGCTTGCGAGGGGTGCTCGGAAGGGATCTCCTCCGCGGTGCCTTCTATGGTTTGCGAGGGACGCTTATCGGCATCTGCGTCGTTGTTCTTGTCGCCAAAAGGATCGGCCATCATCCCCTACCCGCTTCTCGTCCCCACGCACTGCATAAATTCCGCCGCTCAGGAGCGAAGTTTCCAATCAGGAGGATGCCGCCTCCGCCGCGATGAGCGCAAGGAGTTCTTCCTGGCTCGGCGTTGCGGCCACCCGCAGCTTCAGGCCAAAACCTTCCACATTGGTTGCGACGACGGGTGAAATGCAAAAACAGTAAAGAGACGCCAGGTCCGCCGCATTGTTCCGGTTGATCCGGGCAAATATCTGAGCGGTGCGCGGCGACATGAGGATGACGCCGTCGAGGCTGCCGGAGGAGAGCGCATCGGCTGCTTCGCCGGTCAGGGACTTGGCAGGGACGGAGCGATAGAGCACGGGTGCTGCGATATCGAAGCCGAAGCGCTCGAGGGCGAGGCTGAGATCGTAGGCGAGCGTCTCGCCCGCCAGATGAATGAGCGCACCGTGATCGGGATTCAACCGGTCGGCGATCACCTGAGCCAGCCCCTCTCCGGTGCCGGGGCCTTCCAGCACGTCGTCGAATCCCATGGAGCGGGCCATCTCCGCCGTCCCCGAGCCCACGGCAAGGAGCGGCAGACGCAAGGCGGCGTTGCGCTGGGACAGGCGGTCGAGGGCGCGCAAGGCATTCCGGCTGGTGGCGATCAGGGCTTGCGTCCGGTAGAGGTCGAGAGGCGGGCGCAGGAACTCGATATTGAGCAACGGCGAGACGATGACGTCGTGGCCGCGCTCCTTCAAGAGTTCCGCCTGGAGCGCGGCATCGGGCTCGGGTCTGGTGACAAGCAGGCGCATCAATCCAATTCGACCAGGAAGTCCGGTCCGGCGCGTTCCAACAGTTCGGCGGCGGCATCGGTTCCGAGCTGGGCGGCGTGAATGTGCTCGCCCTCCCGGCTCGTCTCGAACCATTCGCTGCCGTCGGGCTTCAGAATCATGCCGCGGAAGGTTATGCGGTCTCCTTCGAGTTCGGCGAGGCCGGCGATGGGCGTGCGGCAGGAGCCGTCCAGCCGGGCGAGGAAGGCGCGTTCGCAGGAGATCGCGATCTCCGTCGGGCGGTGATGGAGCGGCGCCAGCCAGTCGATCACCTCCTGATCGTCGCTGCGGCAGGCCACGCCGAGCGCGCCCTGGCCGACGGCGGGGAGCATCTCTTCCGGCTCGATGACGCAGGCGGCGTGCTCGGTCAGGCCAAGCCGAATCAGCCCTGCATAGGCCAGGAGCGTGGCGTCGGCCTTACCCTCCTCCAGCTTGCGCAGTCTCGTCTGCACGTTGCCGCGGAAGGTGTCCGTCTTCAGGTCGGGTCGGAGGCGCTTCACCTGGGCCTGGCGGCGGAGGCTCGCCGTGCCGACGAGGGCGCCTTCCGGCAGATCGGCGAGGGAATTCGCCTGATTGCTGATGAAGGCATCGCGCACGTCGCCCCGCTCGGGGATGGCGGCGATGATCATGCCCGCGGGCAGCTCGGTCGGCAGGTCCTTCATGGAATGCACTGCAAGGTCGATGCTGCCCGAAAGCAAAGCATCGTCGATTTCCTTGGTGAACAAGCCCTTGCCGCCGAATTCGCGCAAAGGCCGGTCGGCAATGCGGTCGCCGGCGGTCGAGAAGACGTCGATCTCGATATCGCCTGAAAAGCCGCCAGTTTGGAGGAGATCGCGCACATGCTCCGCCTGCCAGAGGGCAAGCGGGCTTCCGCGGGTACCGATATGAAGGGTGCGTTGGGTCATTCGTTCTTCAATCGAAACGCGGCTGCGGTGTAAAGAGCCCTATGACGAAAAGCGTGAACCAGTTGACCATGCTCGGAATCGAGACGAGCTGCGACGAGACGGCGGCGGCCGTGGTACGCCGGCACGAAGACGGCCGGGCGGAGATCCTCTCCAATGTGGTGCGGGGGCAGCTCGATCTCCACCGGCGCTATGGCGGCGTGGTGCCGGAGATCGCCGCCCGCGCCCATGTGGAGCTGCTCGATGCGGCGATTGCCCAGGCTCTCGAAGATGCCGGCGTCGGCTTCGACGATCTGGACGGGGTGGCCGCGACGGCGGGGCCGGGCCTGATCGGCGGGCTGATCGTCGGCGTGATCACGGGCAAGGCGATCGCGCTTGCGCGCGGCTTGCCTTTCGTTGCGGTGAACCATCTTGAGGCCCATGCGCTGACCGCGCGGCTGACGGACGGGATCGGATTTCCGTATCTCCTGCTGCTGGTCTCCGGCGGGCATACGCAGCTGCTGGCGGTGGAAGATGCCGGGCGCTACCGGCGGCTCGGCACCACCTTGGACGATGCGCTTGGCGAGGCCTTCGACAAGACGGCGAAGCTTCTTGGGCTGCCCTATCCGGGCGGGCCGGAGGTGGAAAAGCTGGCCAAGCAGGGCAACCCCGATATCCCGCTGCCCCGGCCGATGATGAGGCGTGCGGAGCCGCATTTCTCGCTCGCCGGGCTGAAGACCGCGGTGCGGCAGGCGGCCCAGGAGCGCGCGCCGCTCTCCGACCAGGCGGTCGCCGATCTTTGCGCGAGCTTCCAGGAGGCGGTCGCCGAGATCGTGGAAGACCGCACGGCGCGGGGGATCGCGCTCTATCTGGAGCGCTTCGGCGAAGATGCGCCCCGGCAGCTGGTGGTGGCGGGCGGCGTGGCGGCCAATCAGCGGCTTCGACAGGCGCTCGAAGGGCTCTGCCGGACCCACGGCTTCAGCTTGCACGCGCCGCCGCTCGAGCTCTGCTCCGACAACGGCGCGATGATCGCCTGGGCCGGGCTGGAGCATCTGGCGCGGGGCGAGACGGATGGCATGGATGCGGAGGCGCGGGCGCGCTGGCCGCTCGACCCCGAGGCGCCGCCGGCGCTGGGCGCGGGCGTGAAGGCCTGACGGGGCGGCCTAATCTCCCGTGTTTGCGGCGAGATGTCTGGCCGCGGGATTATCGGCCCGCTACACTCCGGCCCGGAGAAGCGCCGATGAAGAGCCAGGGCAAGGAGCAGGGATGAGCCTTCAGTCAGCCGGCATCGTGGGAGCGGGCGCCTGGGGATGCGCGCTGGCCCAGACGGCGCGGCGTGCCGGGCAGGACGTGACGCTTTGGGGCTATGAGCCCGACGTGGTCGACGAGATCAACGAGAGCCATCGGAACAGCGCCTATCTCCCCGGAATCCCGCTGGATGAAAGCATCCGTGCCACCACCAACCTCAAGGACGTCGCCGCGTGCGATGTGATCCTGCTGGTGACGCCGGCCCAGCACGCGAGGTCCATCGCGGCGGAGCTCGCCTTTCACCTGCGGCCGGAGCAGATCGTCATCATCTGCTCCAAGGGACTGGAGCAGCAGACGGGCAAGCTGCTCTCCGAGGTGGTGGGCGAGGTGGCGCCGGGCGCGGAGATCGGCGCCCTGTCCGGACCCGGCTTTGCCGACGAGATCGCCCGGGGGCTGCCGTCCGCGGTGACCCTGGCCATGGCGACGGATGCTCAGGCCGCGGCGCTTTCGGAAGCCTTCAGCCATCCCTCCTTCCGCTGCTATGCGAGTGCCGACGTGATCGGCGCCCAACTCGGCGGCGCGGTGAAGAACGTGCTCGCCATCGCCGCCGGCATCGTGCAGGGCAAGGGACTCGGCGCCTCGGCCCATGCGGCGCTGGTGACCCGGGGCTTTGCGGAACTCACCCGCCTCGGCATCGCGCTCGGCGCCAAGCGCGAGACCATGGCCGGTCTCTCGGGGCTCGGCGATCTCATCCTGACCTGCGGCAGCGCGGCATCGCGCAACATGTCCCTCGGGATTGCGCTCGGCGAAGGCCGCGCGCTGGGCGACGTGCTGAAGAGCCGGAGCTCGGTGACCGAGGGGGTCTACACGGCCGGTGCGGTGGTCGAGATCGCCGCCGCCAAGGGCATCGACATGCCGATCTGCCATTCGGTCCATGCGGTGATCGCAGGGATGCAAACGGTTGACGAAGCCATCGAGGGGCTGCTCTCCAGGCCGCTCCGCTCGGAAGGATAAGAGGAGAAATCACCCACATGCTCTATGCAGTGATCTGCACCGACAAGCCCGGCAGCCTGCCGCTCCGCCAGGAGAAGCGGCCGGAACATCTTGAGCATCTCAAGGGGCTCGGGGATCAGCTGATCTTGGCCGGCCCGTTCACCGAAAGCGACGGGGTGACCATGAACGGCAGCCTCGTGGTGATCGAGGCGGAGACGCCGGAAGCGGCGCGGGCGCTGGCGGAGAAGGACCCGTTCTTCATCCACGGCGTGTTCGAGAGCATCGAGATCCGTCCATGGAAATGGACGGTCAACAATCCGAAGGGCTGAGCAGCGTGGCGTATTGGCTTTTCAAGTCGGAGCCGGGCGACTGGTCCTGGGAGGAGCAGAAGGCGCAAGGGGCCAAGGGCGAGGAGTGGTCGCGGGTGCGCAACTACCAGGCCCGCAATTTCATGCGCGAGATGAAGGTCGGCGATCTCGGCTTCTTCTACCATTCGGTGAAGGAGAAGCGCGTCGTCGGCATCGTGAAGGTTTGCGCCGAAGCCCATCAGGATTCCGAGGACGACACCGGGACGTGGGAGTGCGTGGACGTCGCGGCGGTCTGCGATATGCCCGAGCCGGTGCATCTCGATCAGATCAAGGCTGAGCCCAAGCTGGAAAAGATGGTGCTCGTGAACAATTCAAGACTTTCCGTGCAGCCCGTTTCGGATCAAGAATGGAAGATCGTCTGCCGGATGGGCGGCTTGAAGGAGCCACCGAAGGCATAAGCTCGGGATAAGAGCGCTCTCGATGAAGAGCAGAACAGACGAGGGAGGGTTTCGATGTCGGTGAACATCATTGCGGTCTTGGCCGCTGCGGTGGCCGGCTTTCTGATCGGCTGGGGCTGGTATGCCCTGTTCGGCACGATCTGGATGCGCGGCCTCGGCGACCCCGAGATGAAGCGCAGCGCCCTCCCCTACATTTTCGCCGGGATCGCCAATCTGCTCATGGCGGTGATCTTCTCCGGCGTGCTGTTTCACACCGGCATGTGGACGATCCGCGGCGGGATCATTAGCGCGTTGCTGCTGTGGTCCGGTTTCGTGCTGACCACGGTGACGGTCAATCAGAGCTTTCAGGGCCGGCCGGGCTCGGTGATCGCGATCGACGCGGGCCATTGGCTTGTTGTGATGGTCGCGATCGGCGCGATCCTCGGCGCATTCGGGCCTGCATAAGACGGCGAAGGAATAGGCCCGCGCGGGCCAGGTGAACGGCGGAAAGCGGAGACCAATAAACCCGCACCGCCATGCGTAAGGTGGCTTAGGGAGGCGCCCGATGACGACGGAAAACAAGATCTACTATGTCCCGGAGGAAACGAAGAAGCGCGCCTTCATCGACAAGCACGCTTACCAGTCGATGTATGAGGAGAGCGTCAGGAATCCGGAAGGCTTTTGGGGCGAACACGGCAAGCGGCTGCACTGGATAAAGCCCTACACCAAGGTCAAGAACACGAGCTTCGACTATCCCAATGTCTCGATCCGCTGGTTCGAGGACGGCGTGCTCAACGTCTCCCAGAACTGCGTCGATCGGCATCTGGAGAAGCGCGGCGATCAAACGGCGATCATCTGGGAGCCGGACGATCCGGAAACGCCTGCGAAGAACATCACTTACCGGGAGCTCCACGAGGAAGTCTGCCGGTTCGCCAATGTGCTGCTGGCCAACGGCGTCAAGAAGGGCGACGCGGTCACCATCTACCTTCCAATGATCCCCGAGGCGGCCTACGCCATGCTCGCCTGCGCCCGGATCGGCGCGGTCCATTCCATCGTGTTCGCCGGCTTCTCGGCGGAGAGCCTGGCCGGACGCATCGAGGATTGCGGCTCCAAGGTCGTCATCACGGCGGATGAAGGCCTGCGCGGCAAGAAGCGCGTGCCGCTGAAGAAGAATGTCGATACCGCCCTCAATCACGCCCCGGGCGTGGAGAAGGTGATCGTCGTCCGGCACACGGGCGGGCTCGATCCCGACATGGTGGGCAATCCGGATATCGACGTCGATTACTCGAAGGCGCGCGAAGAGGTGTCCGCCACCTGCGCGCCGGAGGAGATGAACGCGGAGGACCCGCTCTTCATCCTCTACACCTCAGGTTCCACGGGGAAGCCCAAGGGCGTGGTGCATACGACGGGCGGCTATCTCGTCTATGTCTCGATGACCCATCAATACGTCTTCGACTATCACGACGGAGACGTGTTCTGGTGCACGGCCGATGTGGGCTGGGTCACGGGCCACAGCTACATCGTCTATGGGCCCCTGGCGAACGGGGCCACGACCGTGATGTTCGAAGGCGTGCCGAGCTATCCCGATGCGGCGCGGTTCTGGCAGGTCGTCGACAAGCACAACGTCAACATCTTCTACACCGCGCCAACGGCGATCCGTGCGCTCATGGGCGCTGGCGACAAGTTCCTGGAGGGAACGTCACGCAAATCGCTGCGGTTGCTGGGCTCGGTCGGTGAGCCGATTAATCCGGAAGCCTGGGAGTGGTATTACGAGAAGGTGGGCGAGGAGCGCTGCCCCATCGTCGACACGTGGTGGCAGACTGAGACCGGCGGCATCCTCATTTCGCCGCTGCCGGGCGCGACCGATCTGAAGGCCGGCTCCGCAACCCTCCCCTTCTTCGGTGTGCAGCCTGCGCTGATGGACGCGGACGGCAACGTGCTTGAGGGTCCGGCTACGGGCAACCTCGTGATCCTCGATTCCTGGCCCGGCCAAATGCGGACGGTGTTCGGCGATCACGAGCGCTTCGTGGAGACCTATTTCTCCGCCTATAAGGGTAAGTACTTCACCGGCGACGGGTGCCGCCGCGACGGCGACGGCTATTACTGGATCACCGGCCGCGTGGACGACGTGATCAACGTCTCCGGCCACCGGATGGGCACGGCGGAAGTGGAGTCCGCTCTGGTCGCTCATCCCAAGGTCTCCGAAGCTGCCGTCGTCGGCTATCCTCACGACCTGAAGGGGCAAGGCATCTATTGCTACGTCACCCTGATGGAGGGCGAGGACGGCTCAGAGGAGCTGCGCGTCGAGCTGCGCCAATGGGTGCGGGAGGAAATCGGCCCGATCGCGTCGCCGGACAAGATCCAGTTCGCGCCGGGACTGCCGAAGACCCGGTCGGGCAAGATCATGCGGCGAATCCTACGCAAGATCGCCGAGGACGATTTCTCCAATCTCGGGGACACCTCGACGCTCGCCGATCCCGGCGTGGTCGACGATCTGGTCGAGAACCGGCAGCACAAGGGGTAGTCGATCTCGCCGGCGTCTTGCGCTGCTATTCCGGTCAACGGGTGCGGTATTTCGGAGAGTCGCGTTCTCGCCCAATCTCTCCGAAACCGTTCTCGCCGCACGCGCGAAGAACCCGCCATTTCGGTTGCCGCTTTCTCATCGCCCAAGCGGCGAATTTTCACGTGTAATTTGTGGAAGTACCACCGGTTTATCCTCACCCGGTTCTCCAGCGATATTCTTGAGTTCTCGATGATCACAGGACCCCAATGATCATTCTCGAGCTCTTTCGCCCTGACCGACGAGGACGCGCCGATGACCATCTATTCGATCACCTCAAACGACTCGATCACCGCGATCGAGGCAGCGAGCTCACCTGGAACAGGTTGGGTCAGCGCACCCGACCTGCAGACGGTCATCGACGCTGCGCGCTCTGCTGAGCTGCCTCTATTTCTTCGCGCAGGGACGTTCCTGTCCGACAAGATCGACATCACGCCAAGCAGTGGCGGCGGCAACAGCCTCTATATGTGGGCGGTGCCCGGTACCGTCACGATCCAGCTGCAGCAAGACGACGACTATCTGCTCGGCATCGACAGTGTCGGCCGGGTGAGAGTGACCGGTATCACCTTCGATGGTGCTGGCCGCAATCTGACCGCCTCGACCAATCCCGGCCTGCTACGCATCGAAGGCTCGAGCGCTGCCGACTTCCTTATCGCCGATTGCGAGGTCGTAAACTCCAGCAAGAACGGCATCTCCGTTCTGGGCGTGGGCAACGGCACGATCGCACGCAATCGCATCGAGCTCTGCGATACCGCTATCGTGACGCTGGATAGCGTGACCCAGATCGAGGACAACACGATCAACTGGATGAACAATAACGGCATCATGGTGTGGACCAGCACGCTGACTGGAAACGGCACCGTCATAAAGAACAACTTCATCCAGGGAATCGAGAACGATGACGGCGGCACGGGCCAGTATGGCAACGGCATCAACATTTACCGTGCAGGCAACGTGAAGATCCTCTCCAACACGATCTACACCGCCAAATACTCCGCCATCCGTCTGAACGCCGCCTCCGACTGCTATATCTCGGAGAACTATTGCTGGAACCTCCGGGAAAGCGCGATCTTCCTGGAAGCGCCCGGCGAAGGCGAGAACCTCTACGGCGGCATCGTGACGGGCAATTCCATCAGCACCGCCGGCAACGGCATCTCCGTGGCGAATTCCGGCCTCTACGGAGACGGTGTGGCGCGCGGCGTCGTGGTCTCGAACAATCGCATCGTTGCCATTACGCGCAACAGCATCAACGATCCCGGCTACACTCCACCGGTCACGGGCGGCTTCGGTATCGCTGTGGAAGGCAGGTGCGAGGTTTGCGGCAACCTCCTCGATGAGGTGGAAGGACAGGGCATCACCCTCGGGGTCAACGACGCTGCGGAAAATCTCAGCGCGGTCGGCAATCTCATCTACAACGCGTCCATGTCGATCGCCTACTCGGCGAACAGCGCAGCGGGTCCCCTGCTCATCGTCGGCAATCTCATGCGCGGCTTCAACGTCGCCACCAGCACGAGCGACCCGGATTATCCAAGCTCCGGCGCCATCGTCTCGGCGACCTATAACGGCACCGACCTGGTCCGCGACACAAACGGATCATCGCCGAACACCGACTACGGCAATGCCACGCAAACGCTGGTAGCCAATCTCACCGTCGGGAATAACCGCGCGGACGCCTGATCGCGCTGACGCGGAACCGCGCCAGCATGCGCGATTTCAATTGCGCCGGTACATGGACCAACACGGCGTCAAAATGATCTCCTCAAAATCAGTCTCCAGCGCCGCCTCATAGGCGCTGGAGAAAGGCGGGCTCTCGGGATCGGGCTGTACGGTCTCGACGAGCCCGCAGCGGGGCACAAAGACGGTATCCAACTGATCGACATAAGCCGCCGCCTCGGAGGCGCTCGGCATGGTGATGGTGCGGCCGACATCCACCACGTTCTTCGTCCCTTTAGGGGGCGTCGCATCAAGGGCAAATCCAAACAGATCGGCGAAGGTCAGGGTCGTGGTCCGGCCGAGATCGTCGGCTTCGCCCTTCTCCTCCATGGCGGCGATGGCGTGATCGACCGTGACCCATTGGGCCAGATAGGTCAGCGCCCCAGGGTTCTCCGGCGAGAACAACTGGTCCCAGAGCGCGGGTCGAAGCTGCTCCGGGCTATCCTCCCAGAGTTCCGCCAGACTTTCCGCCGAGGTCGCAATGGAATCCGGCACCTTCACATCCGGCGCGAACCGTTCGGTCCAGTCGACGGACAAAGGCGCGCCGTTACGCTGAAGGAGATTGCAGGTGCCTTTCTGAAATGCGTTCACCGCCACGGGTGCGGCGAGAAGGGTCGTGAAGGCCACGATCAGGACCGTGATCGCGACGGGCCTTTCCTTGGGAGCCGAAAGGCTCGGCGCGGCGAGGATTCCCAAGAGTGCTGCGAGCCCCATGCCGCCAGTGCTCTGGCTCTCGGCGAGAAGGATACCGAACAGAGCGGCTCCCATCGCCAGTGGATCGCGGAGGCCGGCGAGAACATCCCAAAAGCTGCTCGCGCGGGGCCGGTGCAGCCAGCCATACGCCAGCAGGCCAACCATCAAGAGACCGGCCAGAAGTATGTCGGCAATATGCTTGTAGGCGAACGAGAACACGAAATAGACAGAACGCCCGGAATTTACCGCGAACATATCGCCGATATCGCCCACATAGGCGCTGACCGTGCCCGTGGCGAGTTCGATGGCCAGAGTGATCAGCAGCGCGATGGCGCTCCCGAACAGCACGATCCGCCGCCAGCGGCTGTCGAGCAGGAAGAAGACGGCGGCCGGGGCGAAGATCACGGCGAGGAAGACGAATTTCAGGAACAGGGCGATAAGAATGGCCCACGCAAACAGAATGCTATCCAGAGCGGTCCGGTCGCCGGCACGAAAGGCCCAGGCCAGATAGGCCAGGGATAGTGCAGCGCCGAAGCGATTGTAGCTTGCGTAGAAATCCGTCCCGCAAACACCGGGGCCGGCCTCGTTGAATGGGAGGAGCGCGATGATCGAAACCAGGGCGATCAATCCGAGCCGCATCCACCAACTCGGCAGCCGCACCGCAGCTGCGACGAGCAGAGGTGCGATCAAAATGAAGGCGAGCAGATGCATCGCCATGTAGGACGGCATCGCGGGCAGCCATAGCCCGCCGAGCCAATAGAGCAGGTAGGAGAGAACGCCGATGGGCAAATCGAAATCGGCGTGGGGCCATTGACCGCTTGCCATGTGCCGAACGCCGTCGGCCAGGAAGATCAGGTCATTGCCGTTATTGCCCGCCGTCATGGCGGGGCTGACACTCCAAATGACCCCGTAGAGAAGCCCGATTGCCGCGACGAGCAAGATGCAGATTAAAGGGATTGCCCTGCCGTGGCCTTGCTGCATGCGTTCCTCATAATTGGATTGTGCGCGCGGACGCATCGGCGGGGATCGTGCCGACACCGTTGTCGCGGCGGGGTGGAAGGCCGTCTATCAATTCTGGCTACCGCGATGACGCCTTGGACGCCAAAACCTACGATTGCCGGCAGATCCTAGAGGGAACCCCTGAAATGTTGTTTAAGCCTGCGATCGAGACGCTGGGAGACTCGTACGCCGGCGGGCCGGGCGTGCCTCTTAACGATAGCGTAGGGATTATGCCGGGTTTTCGTTCAAATCCTGCAGTTTAGGCCAATGCAAACCTTCATTTCGGTCCACCATCTTCGCGGCCTGGCTGCCATGGCCGTGGTGCTGTTCCACGCCTCCGGCTTCATCTCCGGTTACGGCACGCAAGGGCTACCCACGGATCTCGTGCGGTTCTGCGAGGCTGGCGTCGACGTTTTCTTCGTGATCAGCGGCTTCATCCTCACGATTGCCGCTCAGAAGCCGATCAGCAGCTTCCACTTCATGATGGGGCGATTCGCCCGGGTCGGCGTGCCGTATTGGACCATCCTGCTCATTCTGGCGGCCGCGACGATTGCCGTTCCTTCAGCCTTCCGGAGCTTTTCCTGGCAGGGCAGCGATCTGCTCCTATCGCTCGCATTCATTCCGTCCATCGAGGTGGAGGGGGCAATTTTCCCGATCCTTCAGCCGGGATGGACACTCTCGCTGGAGATGGTGTTCTACCTTCTTCTCGCGGCAGGCCTCAGCTTGAGCCTGACGGCGGGGCTCCGGTCCTTGGCAATTTGCGCGGCGCTGGCCGGGTTGGCCGCCACTGGCCTGATCCTGGATTTGCCCCCGGGAGACGGCGTCCTGTGGTTTTTCACTCAGACCATGCTGCTGGAATTCTGCTTCGGGATCGCGGTCGCGCACATCTATTTAAGATGGCCCGAGATCGGCAAGCCCGCCTCGCTGATGCTTATCGCGCTGGGATTGGGCGGGCTGGCGGTGGCGGTGGCTTATCCGCCGGAGTTCTTTGCGCCCATGCGAACAGTCGCCTTTGGGATTCCGGCCACGTTCCTAGTCGCTGGTGCGGTGTTCTTGGAGAGGGCCGGCGGCTGTTTCGAAAGCCGCATCCTCATGTTCCTGGGGACGGTATCGTACTCGCTGTACCTGACCCACATCCTGGCGCTGGGCGTCGCCATCAAGCTGATGGCGGGGCACCTGCCCGGCCTTGGCGGCGATATGGTGATGTTGACGGTGGCAATCGCCGTGTCGCTGGCGGGCGCCTTCGTCTACTACCGTGTGGTGGAGCAGCCCTCGCTCTGGCTTTCCAGCAAGCTGAAGGGTCGGCGGCCGGTTGGACCGCAGACCCCGCTTTCCGCGCCGAGCAATCTCGCCACTTAAGTCCGGCGTGTGCGCCGGGGTTCGCCTTAGGCGGCGCTCATCACGCTGGTGATCTGGGAGAGATAGACCTTCCAGGCCCGGCGGACGCTGTAGGTGAACTCATCGTCCAGCGACTTCTCCAGGGTCCAGATCAGGGCATCGGCCATGGTGGTGTAGTCCTCGGCCTTCAGACCCTTCTGGCGGAGCCGCGTGCCCAGAAGGCGAAGCGCGGATTTGGCGCCCTGGCGCTGCTTCAGGGACAGAACCGCCAGGCGGAGCGTCGCCATCATCTTGACCGCGTGGGGCTTGATGGGGCCCTCGAACTGCTTCCGCATGGACGGATCGATATCGAACAGGCGCAGGAAGAACAGGATGCCGACCAGCTCCGCAGCAGGCTCCAGACGGTTGAAGCTCGCCCGCACGAGCTCCCGCTCCGACGTTGAGAGGCTGAACTCGCTGAAATCGACTTCGGTGACCGTTGAGGAAAGGGCTAACGCGGACATGACAGCAACTCCGTAAAATTGTTCGCATCACTATGGGGGCCCGCACCTTGACCAACCGTTAAGGTAAGCAAGCCGCTAACGATTTTTTGCCTGCGAACTCAAAATCCTGGCCTGCGCCCGCCATCTTGGAATGCGCGGGCCTGCACCCAACATATGTGTGGGCCGGAAAGCGCGTTTTCCGGCGGTTTCTTGAGGAGATCTACGGCTGTGATGGGCTATTTGAGAACGGCGATCCTGCTGGCGGCGCTGACCGCCCTGTTCATGGGGGTCGGCTTTCTGATCGGCGGCCAGGGCGGCATGATCATCGCCTTTCTGGTGGCCGCGGGCATGAACCTGTTCGCCTACTGGAATTCGGACAAGATGGTGCTGCGCATGTACGGCGCGCAAGCCGTGGACGCAGCCTCGGCGCCTGAGCTCTACCGCATGGTGCAGGAGCTGTCCCAGGCTGCCGGACTGCCGATGCCGAAGGTCTACGTGATGCAGAACGACCAGCCGAACGCGTTCGCCACGGGCCGCAATCCGCAGAACGCCGCAGTGGCTGTCACCACCGGCATCCTGCGCACCCTGTCGCGCGAAGAGCTAGCCGGCGTGATCGCCCACGAGCTTGCCCATATCAAGAACCACGACACCCTGGTGATGACGGTCACCGCGACCATCGCGGGCGCGATCTCCATGCTGGCGAATTTCGGCCTGTTCTTCGGCGGGCGGGACAATAACGGCGCGGGTCTGATCGGGACGCTGGCCATGGTGTTCTTGGCGCCGATTGCGGCCGGCATCGTGCAGATGGCCATCAGCCGGAGCCGCGAATACGAGGCGGACCGGATCGGCGCTGAGATCTCCCAGGCGCCGCTGATGCTGGCTTCGGCGCTTGAGAAGATTTCCGGCGCAGCCCATCGCATTCCGAATCGCGAGGCGGAGCGCAATCCGGCGTCTGCCTCTCTCTTTATCGTCAATCCTCTGTCGGGCGCGCGGATGGACAATTTGTTCTCCACCCACCCCAACACCGAGAACCGCATCGCCCGACTGCAGGAATATGCGCGGGAATGGGGCCTGAACAGGCCTCGCTCTTCAGAGGCCATTGGCCAGGCGAGCGAGGACATTCAGTCCGGCCCTTGGGGTCGCGACCGCCAGCCGCGGGACCGCGGCCCTTCTCGTGGACCTTGGGGCTAGCGGAGACCGTTTAGGAGAATGGCCGGCCCGGCGCTTTTTCACGGCCGGGCTTGACCGAAGCCTTCGGATGGCGCAGGTCCGCTGCTCCTTTCCGGTTTATGCAAGAATTGATTCCGATGGCATCCGAAACAGCGGCGTCCCGAGCGAGCGAAGCGCAAGTCGGATTGGCGGCGAGACGCGCGGCGGCCGATGTGCTGACCGCCGTGCTGATTAAGAAGCAGCCGCTCGACCTGACCCTCGGCAAGTCGCTCTCCACCGGGCATATGGCGAACCTGCCGCCGCGGGACCGGGCGCTGACCCGCGCCGTCGTGATGGCGAGCCTGCGCCATAAGGGCCAGCTCGATGCGGTGCTGCTCACCTTCCTGGAGAAGGGCTTCCCGCCCAAATCCGGCACGCTCTACGCCATCCTTCTGTCGGCGGCGGCGCAGCTTCTCGTCCTGGAAACGCCGCCCCACGCGGCCATCGGCCTCGCGGTGACGCTGGCGCAGTACGATCCGGCGGCAAAGCGCTTCGACAAGCTCGCCAACGCTGTGCTGCGCAAGGTTTCCCAGCAGGGTCCCGCACTCATGGCGGGGATGGATGCGGCCAAGGTGAACACGCCGGACTGGCTGTGGGAGCGCTGGTCGCGCCATTTCGGCGAAGACAATGCCCGGGCGATCGCGGCGCTCAACATGCTCGAGCCGCCGCTCGATCTCACCGTGAAGAGCGATCCGGAGGGCTGGGCGCAGCGGCTCGGCGGTCAGGTGCTACCGGGCGGGGGCGTGCGCCTGGTGCCGAAGGGGCGGATCGAGGAGATGGAGGGCTATGAGGACGGCGCCTGGTGGGTGCAGGACCTCGCCGCCTCGCTTCCCGCCAAGCTTTTCGGCGATATCGCCGGGAAGCGGGTGCTCGATCTCTGCGCCGCTCCCGGCGGAAAGACGGCACAGCTCGCCGCGGCGGGCGCGTCGGTGCTGGCGCTCGACATCTCCGAAGCGCGGCTGAAGGTGCTCAAGGAGAACCTGAAACGGCTCGATCTTCCGGGCGATACGGCGCTGGGCGACGCCGCAACCTGGTATACGGAAGAGCGGTTCGACGCGATCCTCCTGGATGCGCCCTGCTCGTCCACAGGGACGATCCGCCGGCACCCCGACATCGCCTACCTCAAGGTCGAAGAAGACTTGCCGTCGCTTGCGAATCTGCAGCGCCGGCTGCTCGATAACGCCACAAAGCTGCTGAAGCCGGGCGGAACCCTGGTGTTTTCCACCTGCTCCCTGGAGCCGGAGGAAGGGGAAGCGCAGATCGCTTCGCTTTTGACCCGGAACGAGAGATTCACCCTCTCACCGATCCAGCCGGAAGAAGTCTTCGGCCACAGCAACTGGCTGACGCCGTCGGGTACGCTGCGGACCTTGCCCCCGGCCTTCGCCACGGAGACGCCGGGGCTGAACGGCATGGACGGCTTCTTCGCGGCCCGCCTCGTCTCTGCCGGTTAGTTTTCCACTCTTATCCCCTATATATCCACAGGATATGCAGGTGTTCTACCTGCAGTCGTACAGAGATTGGCCGCCAATTCTTATTGTTGGTCGGCTGTGTTGGGGGTGGACAGAGTTTATTCTTGATCACTGTCATGGAAGGTTTGAAAATCATCTTGAGCCTCGGGGACCTTCTAGGGGTAGCAGGTCCCGGGGCGAGTGAGGGAGTACGATGGGGGCTGAACTTCTCGCCGCGCAGGGGCGCGCGGTGAGCGGCGGGCAATTCTATCGCGGACCCGGCGCGTTACGCCGGCTGATGCTGAGTGGGGTTGCCAGGCTGCGGTATCCGGGCGGTGAAGCGGAACAGCTATTGCTGGCGCCGCAAGAATTGCGCACCGCCGATCCAAGCTTTTCGACTGAAATCTATAACGGGCATTTCGGACTGGCCGGCACCCATGCGGTGATCGGCACCAGCTCGCCCTTCGCCATCATGGCGCCTTCGGAAGCCTGGATGCGGGAGCTGCACGGCTTCGGCTGGCTCCGCAATCTCCGGGCCGCCGGCAACGCCCTGGCCAACGAGCAGGCGCGCACCCTTTTCGCCAACTGGGTGGGCCACAGCCGCAGCGCCACAGATATCGCCTGGCGGCCGGATGTGGTCGGGCGGCGCGTCATCTCGTGGCTCGCAAACTCCATGGTCGTACTCGATACAGAGAATGCCAGCTCCTATCACAGCCTGATGCGGGAGCTGACGGCCCAGCTGCGCTACCTCTCCGCCATGTACCGGGAAGCGCCGGACGGGGCACCGCGGCTGGTCGCCGTCATGGCGCTGGTCTATGGCGGGCTTTGCATCGCCGAACAGCAGGCGGTGGTTAAGCGCTACGTGAAGCCGCTGGCCAAGGAGCTCGAGCGGCAGATCCTGCCCGACGGCAGCCACATCTCGCGCAACCCGATCGTTCTCGTGGAGCTATTGCTCGACCTGCTGCCGCTTCGCCAATGCTTCGTGGCGCGGGACCATACCCCGCCGGCGGAGCTGACGAGCGCCATCGACCGGGCGATGACGGCCTTGCGGTTCTTCCGATTCCGGGACGGCGATCTGGCCCGTTTCAACGGAACGGGCGCCACGCCGACGGACGCGCTGGCGACCCTGCTCGCCTATGACGAGGCGCAGGTGGTGCCGGACCAAGCAGCCACGGTGGGCGGCTGCGGCCGCATGGAGCGTGGCAAATCGGTTCTGATCGCCGATATCGATGCCGCGCCGGCCTTGAGCCTCAGCCGCCAGGCCGCATCCGGCTGCCTGTCTTTCGAGCTGGTGGTGGACGGCACGCCGGTGATCGTGAATTGCGGGGCGCCGGGGCCGGAGCATGCCGAGTTCGCCGCCATGGCGCGTGCGACCGCGGCCCATTCCACTCTCACGGTGGAGGAGGAATCCTCAGGCCTCTTCGAGGGCGCCGGACAGTCCGCGCCCATCCGTGCCGACGCCACGCTGATCGGTCCGCCGGGCGTGACCGGCGAGGTGATCGACGAAGGCGAGGCCTTGGAGCTCAAAGGCCGGCATGAGGGCTACAAGAAAGCCTTCGGTCTGGCCCATTCCCGACAGATCGTGCTGGCGCCGACCGGTGTGCTGGTCAGCGGGCGGGACTCCCTGACGCCGGTGGGGCCGCGGGCGAAGGGCGTTCCCGTCTCGCCGCTCGCCTATACGATCCGCTTCCATCTGCATCCGGACGTGCGCGCCCAGATGACGCCGGGCGGGCGAAGCATCGAGCTCTCCTTGCGGAACGGAGAAGTCTGGCAGATCTCCTCCAACGCGCGGGAGATCGGTCTGGAATCGAGCCTCTATTTCGGGGACGAACGGGGGCCGCGGGACAGCCTGCAGGTAGTGCTCTCGGGCGTCGTGGGAGACGAGGAGGCACGCACCTCCTGGTCCATCGAACGGGTGAGCGCCGCGCCGAAGCGGGCGGCATCGCCGGGAGCGCGGAAGCGGGAGCTGGTTTAAGCCCGGCGCCGTGGAAGTGGCTGATCTGTGATTGAGGGGTTGCGGCTTGCGGTCGGCTTTGCCGCTCCCCTCGATTCGTGATACCCGCCCCTTTCTCAACTTCCGGCTTACCAGGATTGCCAGCTCATGGATCAGCGAAAGATCGGCCGCGCGCTTCTCTCGGTCAGCGACAAGACGGGCCTCGTCGATCTCGCTCGCGGACTTGCCGACAGAGGCGTGGCGCTGGTCTCCACGGGCGGGACCGCACGGGCTCTGAAGGAGGCCGGGCTTGAGGTCCAGGACGTCTCCGATCTCACCGGCTTTCCGGAGATGATGGACGGACGTGTAAAGACGCTGCATCCGAAGGTGCATGGCGGGCTGCTCGCCAAGCGGGACGATTCGGATCACGCGGCTTCCATGGCGGAGCACGGCATCGCGCCGATCGATCTGCTCGTGGTCAATCTCTATCCCTTCGTGAAGACCATCGAGGGCGGCGCCGATTACGACACGGCGGTGGAGAACATCGATATCGGCGGTCCGGCGATGCTGCGGGCGGCGGCGAAGAACCATGACGGGGTGGCCGTTGTGGTGGAGCCTGCCGATTACGGCCGGCTTCTCCAGGCGCTGGATGAAGGCAACGGGACGACGCCGCTTTCCCTGCGGAAGGAGCTGGCGGCCAAGGCCTACGCCCATACGGCGGCCTATGACGCGGCCATCGCCCGGTGGTTCGCCGAGCAGATCGGGGACGAGACCCCGCAGACCCGAACGATCTCCGGCCAGCTTTCTCTGGCGCTCCGCTATGGCGAGAACCCCCATCAGGAGGCTGCCTTCTACAAGACCGGCGAGAAGCGCTGCGGGGTCGCCTCCGCCGAGCTCGTGCAGGGGAAGGCGCTCTCCTACAACAATCTGAACGATACGGACGCGGCCTACGAGCTGGTGGCGGAGTTCGATCCGGACGAGACGGCGGCCATCGCCATCATCAAGCACGCCAATCCGTGCGGCGTCGCCCAGGCTGCGACCTTGAAGGAGGCCTACGAAAAGGCGCTGGCCTGCGACTCGGTGAGCGCATTCGGCGGGATCGTGGCGGCCAACCGCACACTGGACGCAGAGGCCGCCTCGGAGATCGTGCAGATCTTCACCGAGGTGATCATCGCGCCGGACGCGACGGACGAGGCCAAGGAAATCATTTCCGCGAAGAAAAACTTGCGGCTCCTGCTGGCAGGCGGGCTGCCCGATCCGAGCGCAGCTGGGCTGACCTTCCGGTCCCTGGCCGGCGGCTTCCTGGTCCAGGGCCGGGACAACCAGACCCTCGACCCGGCAAATCTCAAGGTCGTGACCAAGACCCAGCCGAGCGAGGCGCAGCTCGCCGACATGATCTTCGCCTTCACGGTCGCTAAGCACGTGAAGTCGAACGCCATCGTCTATGCCAAGGACGGGGCGACGGTGGGCATCGGCGCCGGACAGATGAGCCGGGTCGATTCCACCCGCGTGGCGTTCCGCAAAGGCGAGGACGCGGCGGAAGCGCTCGGCCTAAAAGAGGGGCTGACGAAGGGTGCGGTCGTCGCCTCCGACGCCTTCTTCCCCTTCGCCGATGGGATCGAGGTGCTGGCGGAAGCGGGCGCGACCGCCGTCATTCAGCCCGGTGGGTCGATGCGCGACGATGAGGTGATCGCGGCGGCGGACCGGCTCGGCCTCGCCATGGTGTTCACGGGCCTACGGCATTTCCGGCACTAATTCGCGGCATTAGCCGGCAGCTTCACCTTCATCAGCAGCCAGAGGCCGGCCAACAGGAACAGCACGCAGGTCGCGATGCCGATGCGCTGGCTGTCGGCGAGATAGGTCACCCCGCCGATGGCAAGCGGGGCCGCGAAGGCCGTGACCTTCCCTGAGAAAGCGAAGAAGCCGAAGAACTCCGTCGTCTGGCCTTCCGGAGTCAGCCGCGCCATGAGCGTTCGGCTTGCCGCTTGGATGGGACCGGACGCGATGCCGATCAGCATGGCGAAGAATAGATAGGCCTGCTCGCCCGCTGACGAGAAGAGCGCCGCGCCCTCTTCCTTCGGGGCGACCTGGATCACGAAGAGCATCTCGTCCTGGTCGATGGAGAGCACGCCCACGGCCCCGACGATCAGCAGAAGCAGCATCGCCGCGATGACGGGTTTGGGTCCGAAGATATCGTCGAGGTAGCCGCCAGCCCAGGCGCCGAGCGCGGCGGTGACCGCGAGGATGATGCCGAACAAGCCCATCTCGGTTGCCTGCCAACCGAAGACTGTCGCGGCGTAGATGCCGCCGAACGCGAAGATGGCGCCGAGCCCATCCGCATAGAGCATGCGGGCGAGCAGGAAGAGCGCAGCCTGGCGGTGATGCTTCACCAGCTGGCGGAGGCGGGTGAGGAGTCCGGGCTGGCGCGGGACTTCCTTGGCGCCTTGGACTGGCGTGCGGTCGGGCGTGAAGAGGAAGAGCGGCAGGACGAAGACGAGGTACCAGAGCGCGGAGAACGGGCCGACGAGCCGATCGCCTTCGCGGGCAGCGGTGTCGAGCGGCAGCACCGGTGTGAGACCGAGCAGGGTCTCGCCGGTGGCCGGGTTGGCGACGAGCAGGCCCGCCACGATCACCAAGCTGAGGAGCCCGCCGACATAGCCCGCCGCCCAGCCCGTGCCGGAGAGCTTGCCGAGGCTCCTGGCGCCAACGAGGTCGGGCATCATTGCGTTGTTGAAGACGGCGGCGAGTTCCGCCCCGATCAGCGCGATGCCGAATGCGACGAGGATGAAGAGGAGCCTGCCCGGATAGGCCGGATCGGCGAGCCAGAGGCCACACAGGCCGACGACCAGAAGAACCGAGAACAGCCCAATCCACGGCTTGCGGCGCTGGTGGCGCGCATCGGCATAGGCGCCGAGGATGGGAGCGAGGATTGCCGCGATGAGCTGGGCGATGCCGGTGGCATAGCCCCATAGGCTCGCCCCGAGAACGGGATCGGCGGAGAAGCCGTTCACGAAATAGGGTGCGAAGAGAAAGGTGACGACGAGGGTGTAGAAAGGCTGGGTCGCCCAGTCGAACATGACCCAGCCGAACAGGCCGCCGGGACCCGAGGCGCCGGGGCCGGTTTGGGCGCTATGCCTTGGCGGCATCGCTGTCCAACACGATCAGGTGGTTGGGCAGCTCGTCGCATTCCAGCCCGCCGGGCGGAAAAAGCTCGGCTAGGACGTCGCCGCAGGCCGCAATAGCCTCCGTGAATGCCTGTTCGCGGTCGCCGTCGCGGATGCGCGCGATGAAGCGCGAGACAATCTCGTCCCAGACTTTCGGGTCAACCTTCTCGAACACCGCCTCGTCGGCGATGACCTCCGCATAGCGTTCGGCCTTGGAGACGAAGAAGAGGACGCCGGTCCGGCCATCGGTCGTGTGGAGGTTCTGGGCCAGGAACTGTTCCACGGCCTTAGCGTGGGCCCGGGCGCGCTTGATGCTGCGCGGCACGAGGTGGAAGCGGATGGCATCCATCAGAGGGAGGAGCAGCAGGAACGCCACCAGCTGGATGGCGTAAATCAGGTCCCGCGCCCAGTCGGTGAACGCCATCAGCGGAAGCGGCAGGGCGAGCGCGATCAGCGCCGACCAGAGAACGGTGAAGGAGCGATAGCCGTCGGAGGCGTCGGTCACGATTACGACGATCTCGCCCGAGGTTCGGGATTCGGCACGTCTGATTGCCTGGGCAATACCGGCCCGTTGCTCCGGCGTGAAGCCTATCTTCGCCACGGCGCGGCTCCCTTTGTCCTGCGATCCATGGTCCGCCCCTGCATCACCAGCTTCCCGAAGAGCCGCCGCCGCCGAAGCTGCCGCCCCCGCCCGAAAAGCCACCGCCTGAGGATCCGCCGCTCGAACCGCCCCAGCTCGACCGGCCGCCCCCGCCGCCGCCCACGGGTGCACCGTAGCGGAAGACGTAGATCACGTAGATGATGATGACGACCCAGATGAGGACGAGGATCCAGTCGGGATCGCCGTCGGCGTATTGAGGCGGGACGGCCCGCTGCTGCAGCTCCTCCCCGTGGCCGGTCAGGGCCAGCGTGATGTCGTCGACGCCGGATTGGATGCCGCCGGGAAAGTCGCCATTCCGGAAGCGCGGCAGGATCGAATTCTCGACGATGAGATGGGAGAGGATGTCGGTGAGCTTCCCTTCCAGCCCATAACCCACCTCGATCCGCACCTTGCGCTCGTTGGGCGCCACGATGAGCAGGACGCCATTGTCGAGCTTCTTCGTGCCGATGCCCCAGTGACGGCCAAGCTGATAGCCGTAGTCCTCGATGGTCTCGCCTTGAAGACTTGGCAGGGTGACGACGACCAGCTGGTCGGAGGTCTCATCCTCCAGCGCCTTCAGCTTTGCGGTGAGGGTCGATTCCTGGCCGGGGTCGAGCAGATCCGCGTCGTCGACCACACGCCCGGTCAGCGCCGGAAACTCCCGCGCGGCGTGGGAAAGGGTCGGCAGCATGGCCGGCAGCCCAATCAGAACAGCGAGGCCGACGGCGATCAGGACAACGAGCCGGCGGGGGGTGGCGGCCTGCCCGGTGCCCTTTTTGCCCTCGATCTGCCGGTCCGTGTGCGGCATGGACGTTCCCGCGCGCTGCTGTTGCCGCGACCTTCCCTAGAAGCTCACCTTCGGCGCTTCGTCGCTGCCGGGTTTGGCAGAGAAGTTCTGCATGGGCTCGGAGTCCGGATACATGATGGCGCGCCACCAGCGGCCGGGGATCGTCCGGAGCTCGGTGTTGTAGGCGCGGACCGCCTCGACATAATCGCGGCGCGCCACGGCGATGCGATTCTCGGTGCCTTCGAGCTGGGACTGGAGCGCCAGGAAGCCTTGGTTGGCCTTCAGGTCCGGATAGTTCTCCACCACCACCAGCAGGCGCCCGAGGGCGGAGGAGAGCTCACCCTGGGCCTCCTGGAATTCCTGGAATGCCTTTGGGTTGGTTGTGATGTCCTCAGGTACCTGCATCTGGGTCGCCTTGGCGCGGGCCTCGACGACATCGGTCAGCACCTCCCGCTCATGGGCGGCGGAGCCCTTCACGGTCTCGACGAGATTAGGGACGAGGTCGGCCCGGCGCTGATACTGGTTCTCGACCTGGCTCCAAGCGCCTTTGGCCTGCTCCTCCAAGGTCGGGATGGTGTTGATGCCGCAACCGGCAAGAAGCGTGGCGGCAAGGCCGATGACTGCAGCGCGGAAAACGAAGCGCCGCGGCGCCTGCGAAATAGCCAACATCCGATCCCTCCCTCGGAACGTCGAATTGTTTCGCGTGACCGGACGCGATTGCCCTGTCCGCTGCCGGCCGCGCCCGTTGCCTGAGGCGGATAGCCAAGCCGTTCCGATTTATGGGTCGGCAACCGGCAAGGCAAGCGGTTTCCCTTTTGGGCTTCCCGCTGGAAGCCCTGTCAGGCCTCGCTTTCCCGAGCCTGATCGTGGCCATTGCCCGCCTCTTGAAGGCGAACCGGGATCTTCCCGCCTGCCTCGGCAAGGGCCGTGTCGAAGGCCTGCAGATGCAGGGTGCGGGTGGGGAACGCGAAGCCGATCCCCCTTTCGCCGAAGGCGCGGAAAATCTTGAAATTGATGGCCTGCTGAACGTCCATGTAGACGTTGTAGTCCTCGCTGAGGACCCAGAAGACGATCTCGAAATTGAGCGAGGAGTCGCCGTAGGTGGCGAAGTGGGCCCGGTCGAATCGGGCCCGTTCGGTCGCTTCGATGGCCTCCTGGATGATGCCGGGGATGGCTTCCAGCGTGTCCGGCGGCGTGTCGTACATCACCCCGATGGAGATCACCACGCGGCGCTGCGCCATGCGCTTGTAGTTATGGATGCGCGTGGTGATGAGGTCGGAGTTCGCGCAGACGATCTGCTCGCCGGACAGGCTGCGGATGCGCGTCGTCTTGATGCCGATCTTCTCAACATTGCCCGACTGATCCCCGAACACGATGAAGTCGCCAACTTCGAAGGGGCGGTCCAGGACGATGGCAAGGGACGAGAAGAGGTCGCCGAGGACGTTCTGCAGCGCCAGCGCGACCGCGACACCGCCGATGCCGAGGCCGGCGATCAGGGCGGTGATGTCGAAGCCGACATTGTCCAGGATCAGGAGCAGCGCCAGGGACCAGATGGTCACCCGCGCGACGGCCTGCATGAGCGAGATGGCGCTCCGGATCGGCGCCTTGGTCTTGTTGGAGGCGAATTTCCAGACGAGGCCGGCGCCGGCGATCCGGTCCGCCCAGAGCGCGCATTGCAGGAAGAGCGCGATGACGAAGATCGTGCCGATCAGCTCTTCCGCCTGGCGCGGCAGAGCTAGGAGCGAGGCGCCGGCATAGACCGAGGCGATGAGGATGAAGAGGGTCGAGAGACGTTCGACCAGCTCGCCGAAGATGTGCTTCCAGGCCATGTCGGCCTCGGGCCGCGGCTTTGGCAGGCGCTTCAGCAAAGCGACACGCAGCCCCATCAACGCCGCCGCGGTGACCGCGATGACGATAGCGGCCAGGATCCAGAGGGTGATGATGTTGCCGTAGACTTGGTTTTCCAGGAACTGAAGCATGCCTTCCCTATGCGCTGCTGCCCTATGCGCTGCTGCCCCCAGCCGGTCCGGTCGGCCCTTCTCCTCCCACAGCAGCCGCGCCGAGGCAAGCCGGGGGCCGATCCCAGGGCTCGAAAGCGATTCGTGGCGCTGCGAGTCCCGCGGCCCCGCAACAACTGTGGCGAGAAGGAAACAAGCCGAAAGATTCTTACTCGGCGAGTGCTTCCGTTCAGGTCTCGTTCACACGGATGTGCGAATGTTTAGGAGAGTGAATGTGTCCAGAATATAAATGCTTTTCCTCGACTTAGCGTCTTGTGAAGCATTCGTGGACGAAGATGGGCTAGAAAACCGCGCCGGCAAGCCTATGTGGTGAGGACGGGATTGCCCTTCACATTGGAGCAATCAGTAACGAGTTTAGTCTCCCTCGCGTGGAAGCGGGCTTCTGAACAGGGGATTGGGGTGTTTACACGCATGACGCTAACCGACACGGCCATCCGGGCCGCCGAGCATTTCCGGGCTCTTGCAGCCGCCGGACATCGCAGTCTTCCGGCGTTCGCTTCGGCCGGTATCGTGGCCGCCGCGGTAACGCTGGCGCCCCTGCATGGCGGGGCCTTCGCCGCGGACAAGACGGATGACGCGACGGAGGCGGAAGCCGCCGCCGAAGCCGCCGCTTCCGACGAACCGATGACCCTGATCGTCGCCCTGGACGCCCAGAAGGTCGACATCTATCGCGGGACGAAGCTGATCACGAGCTCGAACGTCTCGACCGGCATGCGCGGCCACACGACCAAGAGCGGCGTGTTCACGGTGCTGGAGAAGAAGCGCCGGCATTACTCGAATCTCTATAACGGCGCGCCGATGCCCTGGATGCAGCGGCTGACCTGGTCGGGTACCGCACTCCACGCCGGTGCGCTTCCCGGTTATCCGGCGTCCCATGGCTGCATCCGCCTGCCTTACGACTTTGCGCCGAAGCTCTTCGAGATGACCGAGGTCGGCGAGCACGTGGTGATCTCCCGCAATCACCCGAAGCCCAAGATCATCGAGCATTCCAACCTGTTCCAGCCTCTGCCCATGCCGACCCCGCCGGTGGTCTCCAAGGCGGACCGGACGAACCAGAAGGCGAGCCTCGACCAAGGCGGCAGCCGTAGCCTGGCCGAGGCCGCGAGCCCGGTGATCCTGGCGAACGCCCAGGTTTCCGCCGAAAACGACGAGCCCGAGACCATCTCCGAGACGGGCGTTGCCGAAGCAGAGACTGCAGAGGCTCGCGCCCACGCCATTTCCGAGGACACTCCGCGGAGCGTCCACGCCATCGACCCCATGCAGACGGCAAATGCCGAGCAGGCGCCGGCCGGCGACAGTGACGTCACCGAGCATGCGGTCGACGTGGACCGGCCGATGTCGGTCGCCGCGAAAAAGCTGAATGCCGGCGGCCTCAATGCTGCCGCCGCAGCTGCCGAGCCGCGGAACGAGGCGCCGCTTCGCATCCTGGTGACCAAGTCGACCAAGCGCGACCGGATCCGTGGCGTTCAGTTCCAACTCCAGGAGCTCGGCTATCTCGAACCCCAGATGTTCGACGGCACGTTCGGCACGCTGACCATCGATGCCATCAAGAGCTTCCAGCGCGACCATGACATGCCGCCCTCGGGCGCCGTCACCGACGACGTGGTCCGCGCGATCTACGAGGCGAACGGCAAGGACCTGCCGCCGAACGGCCATCTCTTCGTGCGGCGGGAGTTCGACCACGTCTACGACGTGCCGGCGGAGATCGAGCGGCCTGACGCTGATCTCGGCACCCATGTCTTCACCGCGCTGAACTTCTCCTCCGGGGATACGAAGGCCCGTTGGATGGCGGTCAGCACCAATGACGGCGACCCCTACGCGGCGCTCGACCGAGTCGTGATCCCGGAAGAGGCGCGGCAGTGGATCTCGGAGCGGCTTACCCCCGGCTCCTCGCTGATCGTGGCCGATACGGCGATCAATACGGCAGCACTGCCCAAGGGCGCCGACTATGTTGTGCTTGCCGAGGATCCGGGCAAGCCGGCGGCGCCGGTGCGCCGGGTGCAGTCCCGTCCGGAGCCGCGCTACGAACAGCAGCAGCGCCGGTACTACTACGAGCAGCCGCGGCGCGACCGTCGCCGGAGTGGCGGCCCGTTCTGGTTCCGCTATTAGGCTGAATGCCGGACAGCGCACAACGCTGACGAATTCAAAGGGCTCGGCGCCGCAAGGCGCCGGGCCCTTTTCCTTGGTGCGCTGTTTGTCCCCGGTCTTCTGTCCGCCCTGGGGCTAGGCGCGCCGGCCGAGCGCCGGGTCCCGACCTCCGCTTTCGCGGCTCTGCATCAGCCCCAGCACGTAGTCGCGCAGGCTGTAGATCGCGGCCTTTGCATCGAATGAGGGCGCGATCACGGAGCGGACCATCACGCCATCGAGATAGGTGGAGAAGAGCTCGATCATGCGGTCGATCTCGGCCGCGGAGAATTCGCCGCCGCTGCCATCCCGCAGCGCCGCTGCAAGGATGTCGTGTTCGCCCTCGTAGAAGCGCTTGATGGCTTCGTCGATCCGCGGCACGCGGCTATCGGAGCTGGCGTAATCGACGCTGATCTTCACGAATTTCCGGATCAGATCCATCTGCTCGATATGGGTCTCAAGCCAATTGCTGATCACCGCCTCAGGATCGGCGTTCTCGGAGCGACGCGCCTCGAAAGCCTCCATGGCGCGCTGGACGGCGGTCTCCACCGTGTCCCGGAAGAGATCTTCCTTGTCGTCGAAATAGTAGTAGATCATCGCCGTGTTGAGACCGGTGGCCTGACCGATCTCCTTGATGGTCACGGCGGAGAAGCTTTTCTCGGCGAATAGATCCAGAGCGGCATCGCGGATCAGGGCGGCATTGTTCGAAGCCTTCGCGCCATTGCGCGCGCCAGGTCCGGAGGCCGTCTTGCCGCGGCGCGCCGGCGCCGGCTCCTTGCCGTTCCGGGGTGCTGCGGCGGCAGAGGGGCGCTGACCATTCCGCCTCGCTGCAGGGGCTCGCGTCTTCTTGCCGGCGGCTCCCCGCGCTCCTTTTAGGTTTTCCGTCCCGTCGTTCTTTTCGCGCATTCCGTTCCGCCCAATCCGCAGCCACCCTAGCCGAGCGAGCGTGATTTTCCAGGACTTGTGGCGAGTAAACGCCTGAAAGCCTCAACAATGTGCATCGGATGCCCATTGCGGGGGCAAACCTCCGCCCCTCCCTCGTGTTAATTAATGAATTAATTGGCATCCGGCAATGGCATGCCGATTGCTTGGGACAAGGGGCCTCAATGTCGGGGTAGCCAGTCAACGAGAGGGGCGATGACAAACAATTCAGAGACGCCGCTGACGAAAGACGCGCTGGAAAAAGCCGGCGTGAAATACCTCGCTGCGAGCTTTGTCGACATGCATGGCGTGTCGAAAGCGAAGATGGTGCCGATCCATCACTACGACCGGATGATGGAGGGTTCGGAGCTGTTCACCGGCGCGGCCCTGGACGGCGTGCCCCAGGAGGTGAGCGACGAAGAGGTCGCTGCCGTGCCGGACCCGGCGTCGGCGAAGATCCTGCCCTGGGACCCGGAGGTGGCCTGGTTCGCCTCCGACCTCCGCTGCGAAGGCAAGCCCTTCGAGGCCGGCAGCCGCAACATCCTGAAGCGTGTGCTGGCTCAGGCCGAAGAGCAGGGTTGCGGGCTCAATCTCGGCATGGAAGCGGAGTTTTTCGTGCTGGAAGACACGCCTGACGGCGGCTACGCGCCTGTTTCCAAGCGCCACCATCTGGAGAAGCCGGCTTACGATCTCGCCCGCCTCCTGGATAATAAGCCGTGGTTCGGCCCGCTGGCGGAGGCCATGGATGGACTCGGATGGGGTCTCTACTCGTTCGACCACGAGGACGGCATCGGCCAGGTCGAGTTCGACTTCAAGTTCTTCCCCGCGCTTCAGATGGCCGACAACTACGTCTTCTTCCGCATGATGGCGAACGAGATCGCCAGGAAGCACGGCGCCTTCGCCAGCTTCATGCCGAAGCCGTTCGGCGACCGGGCCGGGTCGGGCGCCCACTACAACATGTCGCTCTACGATCTGGAGACCGGCGCCAACCTGTTCGCCTCCGACGACGACCCGCGCGGGAACCATCTTTCCCCGCTCGGCTACCAGTTCACCGCGGGCATTCTGAAGCATCTGCCGGCGATCTGCGCGGTCGTGGCACCGTTTGTGAATAGCTACAAGCGGCTGGTGAAGCAGGGCTCTATGTCGGGCTTCACCTGGGCACCGATCTTCTGCTGCTACGGCAACAACAACCGGACCAATACCTTGCGCATCCCGCTGGAAGGAAAACGGGTGGAGCTTCGCGCCGCGGACAGCGCCTGCAACCCCTATCTCGGGGCGGCGCTCGTGCTTGCGGCCGGGCTTGAGGGTATCGAGCAGGAGCTCGATCCCGGCGAGCCCCACAAGGAGAACATGTATCTCAAGACGCCTGCGGATCTGGAGAAGGCCGGCATCGAGATGCTGCCGAAGACCCTCAACGAGGCGCTCGATGCCTTCGAGGCCGATCCGCTCACCAAGCAGGTGTTCGGCGATGCGATGCATGCCTCCTGGCTCGATTTCAAGCGTCAGGAATGGCTGGCCTACATGAACCACGTCTCCGACTGGGAGCGGGCGCGCTACCTCAAATTCTTCTAAGCGGCGAGCTCGACCGGACGTTTCGGAGCGACAGATTCAAGGGAGATCAGCGTGACTCAAGACTACCCATCCAAGAGCGAGTTGGAGAAGGCGGGCGTCAAATATCTCGCCGCCAGCTTCGTGGACATGCACGGCGTGCCCAAGGCAAAGATGGTGCCGATCCATCACTACGACCGGATGATGGAGGGATCGGAGCTGTTCACTGGTGCGGCGCTCGACGGCGTGCCCCAGGAGGTGAGCGACGAGGAGGTGGCGGCCGTTCCGGATGCTGCGTCGGTGAAGATCCTGCCGTGGGATCCGGAGGTGGCGTGGTTCGCCTCCGATCTCCGCTGCCATGGCGAGCCGTTCGAGGCGGGCAGCCGCAACATACTGAAGCGCGCTTTGGCCAAGGCGGCCGAGCGTGGGCTCGGCATGAATCTCGGCATGGAGGCGGAGTTCTTCGTGTTCGAGGACACGGAAGACGGTGGGTTCGAGCCGGTCTCCAAGCGGCCGCAGCTCGACAAGCCCTGCTACGATTTCGTGCGCTTGCTCGACAACAAGCCGTGGCTGCAGGAGATCGCGGCGGCGATCGAAGGCTTCGACTGGGGGCTCTACTCCTTCGACCATGAGGACGGCGTGGCCCAGGTGGAGCTCGACTTCAGCTACTTCCCGGTGCTGGAGATGGCGGACAACTTCGTCTTCCTGCGCATGATGGCGAGCGAGATCGCGCGGAAGCACGGCTATTTCGCCAGCTTTATGCCGAAGCCCTTGAGCGAGCGGAGCGGCTGCGGGGCGCATTACAACATGTCGCTCTACGATCTGGACTCGGGAGACAACCTCTTCGCCACGGATCACGATCCGCGCGGCAACGATCTCTCCAAGCTCGGCTATCAGTTCATCGCCGGCGTTCTGAAGCATCTGCCGGCGATCTGCGCCGTCGTTGCGCCGACCGTGAACAGCTACAAGCGGCTGGTGAAGCAGGGCTCCATGTCCGGCTTTACCTGGGCGCCGATCTTCTGCTGCTACGGCGACAACAACCGCACCAACACGCTGCGTATCCCGCTGGGCGGCAAGCGCGTGGAGCTGCGCGCCGCGGACGGGTCCTGCAACCCTTATCTCGGCGGCGCCATGGTGCTGGCGGCAGGGCTCGAGGGCATCGCCAACGATCTCGATCCCGGCGAGCCCCATACGGAGAACATGTATCTCAAAACGGAGGAGGAGCTTGAGGCCATGGGCATCGAGACCTTGCCCAAGACCCTTGAAGAGGCGCTCGACGCGTTCGAGGCCGACCCGCTCTCCAGGGAAGTCTTCGGCGAGGCGATGTTCTCCTCCTGGCTCGATTTCAAACGCCAGGAATGGCTGGCCTACATGAATCACGTCTCCGACTGGGAGAAGGAGCGCTACCTGAAGTTCTTCTAGGCTTTGCTTTGGGCGGTGCCCGTCATGCCGTCACCGATCGGCGCCGCTTGGCTGACCCTTCCGATTCCGTGATCCCTTGTCGGGTCGGAAGGGTCAGAGCCACCAATTGGCCTGATCCAGCCTCCAGAGGGCGCGACGCAGGTACGTGGAGAGGATTGGCCGCCGCAACATTGCGAGCCGCGGAGACGTTGCCTACCTCTCTATGAGGCCCGGCGGCCCAGACGCGGGTCCGGCCGGCATCGAAACCTGAAAACAAATCCGCCTCAGCAGCGTTCCTAAGCACGTATTTCAAGGAGATTACCCATGTCGACGACACCATCGGCGGCCGCGTCCGGCCAATTCAAGATCGGCGACATCGAGGTCAACCGGCTCGGCTTCGGCGCCATGCGGATCACCGGCGAAGGCGTCTGGGGCGATCCGAAAGACCCGGAAGAGGCCAAGCGCGTGCTGAAGCGTCTCCCGGAGCTCGACGTCAACTTCATCGACACCGCCGACAGCTACGGCCCGTTCGTCAGCGAGGATCTCATCCACGAGGTCCTCTACCCCTACAAAGACATGCTGATCGCGACCAAGGGCGCCTTCACGCGGCACGGACCGGCGATCTGGCGCGTGGTCGGGCGGCCGGAGTATCTGCGCCAATGCGTGCTGATGAGCCTGCGGCGGCTAGGGGTGGAGCAGATCGGCCTTTGGCAG
>Ga0310345_10000607_pt1 | contig 48845 bp, 46 predicted proteins | sample HC15DNA20500_MG_FD_204667 | JGI IMG/M metagenome (GOLD analysis project Ga0310345, IMG submission 204667) | Marine microbial communities from station ALOHA, North Pacific Subtropical Gyre - HC15-DNA-20-500_MG | ecosystem: Environmental > Aquatic > Marine > Oceanic | place: Pacific Ocean: North...
GCAGGCCGAGATCAAGCTTCTGGAGATCCTCGCGCAATCGGGCACCGCCTTTTCCGAGACGCTGGCCTCCTACCGCTTCGTGATCTTCGTGCTGCTGACCTTCGCGCTCGCCATGCTGGTGGCGGCAGTGGCGTTCCTCTTGATGCTGGTGCAGCTCAACCGCCGCATGGGCCGGATCGAGCGCAAGGGCATCGAGGTGAACAGCCTCGTCATCAACCGCGACCAGAACGCGGTGCATCTCAACGATTTCGAGTTCAAGCTGACGCCGGCGGCGATCGAAACGCTGTCGGTGCTGGCCGAGGCGCGGATGGATGACGAGGTGCTCTCGGGTTCGGAGATCGAGGCGGTGATCTCGGGCCGCTCCGCCGCCGATTGCGACGAGGCCGCCGGGGCCACGCGGATCAAGCGGCTGCGCGATACGCTGGGCAACCAGCTGGTAAGTGAGCTTCTGGTGAAGAACATCGCCAAGCGCGGCTACGTGCTGGCGATCGACAAATCGGTGATCCGTATGCAGTGAAGCCGGGCCCCCGGCCCGCGTCCTCGATCCTGCCTCAGTCGCGCATCAGCCGCGCGTATTCCGCCTCGGGCACGCCGTAGCAGCCGCCGACCATCTCTTCGAGGCCGCGACGGTTCAGGATGCGGATCTGCCCGCGCGTGGCCCGCACCAGCCCCTGCCCTTCGAGAATGTGCAGCGACACGGTGACGCCGGCGCGGCGCACGCCGAGCATGATCGACAGGAAATCATGCGTCAGCATCACCTCGTCCCCGTCGATCCGGTCGTGACACATCAGCAGCCAGCGCGCGAGCCGGGCATCGAGCTTGAGCTTGGCATTGGCCAGCGCGGTATGCGCGGTCTGCACCGACAGCGTATGACAGTAATGCAGCAGCCGCTCGCGCAGCGGCTCCTGCTCGAGCGCGTCGCGCAGCCGGTCCGCCTCGAGCCGGTAGCCGGTCCCGGCGATCTGCACCGTGGTCTGGTGCGGCGACCGGTCGGTGCCCATCACCACCATGGTGCCCGACATCCCCTCGCGGCCGACCAGCCCCGCCTCGATCTGGGCATTGCCCTCGCCGTTCATCGCCACGATGGAGATGACGCCGCCTGTCGGGAAATAGATGTGCTCGACCGGTTCGTTGGGCTGCTCGATCACGAGGCCCTGCGGCAGGCTGACGGGTTCGAGATGGGCGAACATGAGGTCGGCAAGCGCTGCGGGCATCCGGGCCAGCAGCTGGTTGCCTTCACCCCGTGTACCTTTTTCCTCGACCTTCATCGGCGCCTTCTCGTCGCGGGCGGTCGCACGACGCTCGTCGCAGCCCCGGCGGATGCATCCCGTATTCGTCCTTGCAACCGCCATACTGTGCTACTGCGCCGCAATAATAAACGCCAGTAACCCAAGAGGTTCCGTGCGGAGCCGCACAAAGTTCGAACATCGTGTCAGTCGATGGTGACCCCGGCAGGACTCGAACCTGCAACCTATCCCTTAGGAGGGGATTGCTCTATCCAGTTGAGCCACGGGGCCACGGCCCCTTCCATGCCCGGCTTTGCCGGGCCCGTCAACGTCGCTTGGACAAGCCCGGCGTCGCATCCTATAGCTCGTTCCGTTCTCCCCCACCGGACCCGTTGCCATGACCATTCCGCCCCGCCGCCCCCTCACGCTCCGCGACGTCTCGGAGGCGTCAGGCGTCAGCGAAATGACCGTGAGCCGGGTTTTGCGCAACAAGGGCGACGTCAGCGAGGCGACCCGCACCAAGGTGCGCGCCGCCGCCAAGAAGCTGGGCTACGTGCCGAACCGGATCGCCGGATCGCTGGCGTCGAGCCGGGTCAATCTGGTCGCGGTGATCATCCCGAGCCTGGGCAACATGGTCTTTCCCGAGGTGCTGTCTGGCATCTCCGAGACGCTGGCCGGAACCGGGCTACAGCCGGTGGTGGGGGTGACGGATTACCTGCCCGATACAGAGGAGCGGGTGCTGTTCGAGATGCTGTCCTGGCGGCCCTCGGGGGTGATCATCGCCGGGTTGGAGCACACCGAGGCGAGCCGGGCGATGCTGATGCGCGCCGAGATCCCGGTGGTCGAGATCATGGATACCGATGGCGCGCCGATCGACGCCTGCGTCGGCATCAGCCATCGGCGGGCCGGGCGCGAGATGGCCGAGGCAATCCTGCGCGAGGGTTATCGCCGGATCGGCTTTCTCGGCACCAAGATGCCGGCCGACCACCGGGCCCGCAAACGCTTCGAAGGCTTCACCCGCCATCTCGCCCGCGCCGGCATAGAGATTGCCGACCAGGAATTCTATTCCGGCGGCTCCGCGCTCAAGAAGGGCCGCGAGATGACCGAGGCGCTGCTCACCCGCACGCCGGATCTCGATTTCCTGTATTTTTCCAATGACATGATCGGCGCGGGCGGACTGCTGTGGCTGCTCGAACAGGGCATCGACATTCCCGGGCAGATCGGCCTCGCCGGCTTCAACGGGGTCGAGCTTCTCGACGGGTTGCCGCGCCAGCTGGCCACCATGGATGCCTGCCGCCGCGAGATCGGCCGCGAGGCGGCGCGGATCATCGCGGCACGCTGCGCCAACCCGTCCGAGGGCGGTGCCGAGCGGGTTGAACTGACGCCGCTGATCGCCCGGGGCGACACGCTGCGGCGTCACTGAAAGCCCCCTTGGACCAAAAACAGACGTACGAATCGGCACTTATGTGCAGTTCGGCCGATCTTTGCTTCGCATACGGCGCGATTCGGCATAGCCTGTTATCCACAGGTCGCTTCCGGGAATGAGCGGCCCGGACGGGGGAGTGGTTTGCCGTGACCAAGATGCCGCTGCAGTTGTCGGCGCGCGAAGTCGACATGTTCATCGGATTTCTCGATGACGGCTTCTGCACCTGCGAGATGATCACCGACAGCGATGGGCGGCCGGTCGATTACCGGTTCCTCAAGATGAACCCGCAATTCGAGGAGATGACCGGTCTCTATGGCGCCAAGGGGCGCACTGCGCTTGAAATGGTGCCGAACCTCGAACCCTTCTGGATCGAGACCTATGGCCGGATCGCCCTGAACGGTGAATCGCGGCGCTTCCAGCAGGGCTCGCTCGCCATGGGACGCTATTTCGACGTTTACGCCGCACCGATCGAGCCACATGGGCGCTTCGCAATCCAATTCAGGGACATCACCGAAACCAAGCGGATCGAGGCGGAGCGCGAGGCGGCGCTGACCGAGGCGCAGCAATTGCTGGCCGAGCTGAACCACCGGGTGATGAACAGCCTCGGCACCATCTCCTCGATCATCTCGATGGAATCGCGGGCCCGTGCCGAAGGCGAGGGACGCGAGGCGCTGGGCCGGATCAGGGCACGGGTGCAGGCCGTGGCCAGCCTTTATCGCCGGCTCAATGCCTCGGGTTCGATCGACACGGTGTGTTCGCGCGACTACCTCGACAAGATCGTGGAAGGGCTGTCCGAATCGATCGGCAGCGACAGCGTCCTGCTCGAACCCCGGATCGCGCCGATGAAGCTCTCGACCCGGATAGCGGTGCCGCTGGGGTTGATCGTCAACGAGCTGGTGACGAACAGCCTCAAATACGCCTTCGCCCCTGGCGGGACCGGCAAGGTCGTCGTGGCGCTCGAAGAGCTGCCGGATGGAAAATTGCAACTCACGGTCGAGGACGACGGCTGCGGGCTTGGCGCGGATCGGCGCTCGGACAGCGGCATTGGTCAGCAGCTCGTGCATGCCTTCGCCACGCAGCTCGGCACCACCCCGGTGATCGAGAGCGGCCCCGGCGGCACCACGGTGACATTGCGGTTCGACGACTGAAACAGGCCGGGTATCGAAGAGGTGCGCCGCACTGCGGCATGACGCGGATCGATGACGAAGCCGGGCAGCACATCGGGAGGGGCACGATGCCGCGGTAGGGGAAGGCATGCGCTCCCGCCCCGTCCGCGATCGATGATCCTGGAGTGATCAGTGGTGAGCCGTGCAGGATTCGAACCTGCGACCCACTGATTAAAAGTCAGTTGCTCTACCAACTGAGCTAACGGCCCACTGGGCGGCTAACTACGGTTAGTGGCCGGGGGGGTCAACCGCAAAAATACGCTTTTTCTGGATAAAGTTCGCGGGCTTTGCTATGGGCCCCGCCATGCAGGACAACAGCCCCCTCCCCGGCCTGCCGTTCATGAAGATGCACGGCCTCGGCAATGATTTCGTCGTCATCGACGCGCGCCGAGAGGTGCCGGAGATGACGCCCGATCTCGCGCGCGCCATCGCCGACCGCCATCGCGGCGTCGGTTTCGATCAGCTGGCGACGATTCATGCGAGCGCGGATGCCGACCTGCATCTCGTCTTCTGGAACGCCGATGGTTCGCGTTCGGCGGCCTGCGGCAACGCCACGCGCTGCATCGCGGCATGGGAAATGGCGCGCAGCGGCAAACCCGCGCTCGACCTCACCACCGAGCGCGGCCGCCTCGCCGCCCGCGACGCCGGAGACGGGCTGGTCGCGGTGAACATGGGTCAGCCGCAACTCGACTGGCGCGAGATCCCGCTGGTACGGGAGATGGATACTCTGAAGCTGCCGATCGAAGGCGCGCCCACCGCTACCGGCATAGGCAACCCGCATTGCAGCTTCTTCGTCGCGGATGCCGAGGCGATCGATCTCGACAGTTTCGGCCCGGCGCATGAGCATCACCCGCTGTTCCCGGAGCGCACCAACGTGCAAGTGGCGCAAGTCACCGGGCCCGATCGAATCCGCATGCGGGTCTGGGAGCGCGGCGCCGGGCTGACGCTGGCTTCGGGCTCGTCCTCCTGCGCCGTGGCCGTCGCCGCCGCGCGGCGCGGACTTACCTCGCGCGCCGTCACCATCGATCTCGACGGCGGCACGCTTTACATCGACTGGCGCGAGGACGGGGTCTGGATGACCGGCCCGACCGCGCATGTCTTCGACGGAGTCTGGAGGCTCTGATGGACCGCCCCGAATCTTCCAAGACACCGATCTTCGCCACCATGGGCTGCCGCCTCAACGCCTACGAGACCGAGGCGATGAAGGATCTCGCCGCGCGCGCCGGGGTCGAGGATGCGGTGGTGGTCAACACCTGCGCCGTCACCGCCGAGGCGGTGCGCAAGGCGGGGCAAGAAATCCGCCGGCTGCGGCGCGAGAACCCGACGGCGAAGATCATCGTCACCGGCTGCGCCGCGCAGACCGATCCCAAGCGCTTTTCCGACATGGAAGAGGTCGATCTGGTCATCGGCAACACCGAGAAGATGCAGCCCGAAACCTGGAAGGGTATGGCGCCCGACCTGATCGGCGCGACCGAGCCGGTGCAGGTCGACGACATCATGTCCGTGACCGAGACCGCCGGTCATTTGATCGACGGCTTCGGCAGCCGTTCGCGCGCCTATGTGCAGGTCCAGAATGGCTGCGATCACCGCTGCACCTTCTGCATCATCCCCTTTGGCCGGGGCAATTCCCGCTCGGTGCCGGCGGGCGTGGTGGTCGAGCAGATCAGGCGGCTGGTGGATCGCGGCTATGAGGAGGTGGTGCTGACCGGCGTCGACCTGACCTCCTGGGGCGCCGACCTGCCCGCGCAGCCGAAGCTGGGCGATCTGGTGATGCGCATCCTCAAGCTGGTGCCGGATCTGAAACGGCTGCGCATTTCCTCGATCGATTCGATCGAGGTCGACGAGAACCTGATGCAGGCGATCGCCACCGAGAAGCGGCTGATGCCGCATCTGCACCTGTCGCTACAGCACGGCGACGACCTGATCCTCAAGCGGATGAAGCGTCGCCATCTGCGCGATGACGCGATCCGCTTTGCCGAAGAGGCGCGCCGGCTGCGGCCCGACATGACCTTCGGCGCCGACATCATCGCGGGCTTTCCGACCGAGACCGAGGCGATGTTCGAGAACTCGCTGAAGCTGGTCGAGGAATGCGACCTGACCTGGCTGCACGTCTTTCCCTATTCGCCCCGCCCGGGCACTCCGGCGGCGCGGATGCCGCAGGTGAATGGCCGAGCGATCAAGGCGCGGGCGGCGCGGCTGCGCGCCGCAGGCGATCTGGCGGCGCAGGCGCATCTGGCGGCGCAGGTCGGGCGGACCCACCGCGTGCTGATGGAAAGCCCGCGCATGGGCCGGACCGAGCATTTCGCCGAGGTGGATTTTGCAAGTGACCAGCCGGAAGGGCGCATCGTCGAAGCCACGATCACCGGGGTGTCCGGTACCCGCCTCACCGCCTGAGCGGCGACCCCGGTTCGTCTTCTCGTAAATACGCAGATCTCTTCAGCTTCCGACCGGCGCACATGCCGCGCCGGGGTGCCATGCGTATTTGAGGAAAGATGAACCAAGGGGCGCGCTTCCGGTCGGCCTTGCGCGCGGCGGGCGCCGCTGCTTGACTGCGCGGGCCAACCGGAGCGTTCCACATGAAACTTCTCACCTCCCCCGCCTCGCCCTTCGCGCGCAAGGTCCGCGTCGTCCTGCACGAGACCGGGCAGGCCGAACAGGTCACCGAGATTGCCGCCGCGACCGATCCTCTCGGCGATCCGGTCGATGTGATCCATGCCAATCCGCTGGGCAAGATCCCCGCGCTGGTGCGCGATGACGGGCCCGCGCTCTATGACAGCCGGGTCATCACCCGCTATCTCGATGCCCGTGCCGAGGGGCGGCTCTATCCCGAGCGGCGGATCTGGGAGGTACTGACGCTCGAGGCGACGGCGGACGGCATCATGGACGCGGCGCTCGCCATGGTGCTGGAGACCCGCGTCCGGCCCGAAGGCCAGCGTTCCGAGAAATGGGTCGCCGGCCAATGGCGCAAGGTCGAGCGCGCGCTCGACGCGATCGAGGCGCGCTGGATCAGCCATCTCGAAGGCCAGGTCGACATGGGCCAGATCGCCGTGGCCTGCGCGCTGGGCTATCTCGATCTGCGCCATGCCGCGCGCGACTGGCGCGCCGGGCGCCCGCAACTCGCCGCCTGGGCCGAGCGCTTCGCCACCCGCGAGAGCATGATCGCCACCGCCCCGCCCGCCGCCTGAGGCAGGCGCCGGTCGGATCGCATCAGAAGTTGAAGCTGACGCCGAGATTGAGCGCGTTGGTCACGATGTCCGATTCCAGCGTGCCGCCGCCGACCAGATCGGCCTCGTTCTGGGAATAGGTGCCCTTGTACTCGCCGAACACCGAGACCCGGTCGCTGAACTCGTAGCTCGCCCCGGCCATCAGCGCCACAGCCGGACCGGTGATCTGGTATTCGTCGGTGCGGCCTTCGCCGTCATCATATTCGACCCGCGGCGCCGCGATGCCGAGACCGCCGCCGACATAGGGCGTCAGCCCGTAGGCGGCATCGGGGAAGCGCCGATAGGCGTTGAGGGTCAGGATGTTCAGCCCGTCGGTGAATTCCAGCGTCTCGAGCCCCTGCTCGGCGAGGGTGTCATCGTCGGCATAGACCTTGGTGTGGTTCAGATCGACGCCGAAGCCGAGATTGTCCTCGCGCCACCAGGTCGCGCGCAGACCGTAATAAGGCGGCGCATCGAGAGAGTTGCCGTCCCAGCCGGCGGTGAAGTCGCGGTCGTTGGCGGTGCCGGGCCGATCGACATCGACGCCCGAATGCGGCGCGCCCTGAACACCGCCATAGAAACTCAACTCGACCTCGGCATTGGCCAGGGCGGGGGCGAGGATCAGGAGCAGCGGCGCGGCAAGGCGGAACATCGGATACGGCTTTCGGACAGGCGGTGGCGGATGAGCGGAATCGGGAATAGCGATGCGCTACTATCACCCGGATTTGGGATCTGCGGAGTCAAACCGCAACGTAACGGCAATTCACATCGGCGTTGTCGCTTTCGCGCAACGCGACGCGTGTCTTCCCGCCCCTTGTCGAGCCGGATCACACGGCATAGCTGCCTCCGGCTGCGCGGTATTGTCCGCTGGACGGGCGCGGGATTGATGGCTAAACAGCGCGAAAACGCCAAGCGGGTCACGGCCCGCGGTCTTTTGCCGTCCGGGCGACGCCGCCCCAGCCATACCGGAGATCCACCCCCGTGTCACACGCAGACGATCATCAGGGCACCCGCCGCGATTTTCTCTACTATGCCACCGCCGGGGCGGGCGCCGTCGTCGCCGGTGCCGCGGTCTGGCCGCTGGTCAACCAGATGAACCCTTCGGCCGATGTCCTGGCCCTGGCTTCGATCCGGGTCGACGTCTCGGGCGTCCAGCCGGGCACCCAGCTGACCGTGCTGTGGCAGGGCAAGCCGGTGTTCATCCGTGCCCGCACCGAGGCGGAGATCGCCGCCGCGCGCGAGGTCGATGTCGACTCGCTGCCCGACCCCGTTGCCGGCAACGAGAACCTCGCCGGTGCAGCGCCCGCGACCGATGAGAACCGTGCCCTCGACGAAACCGGCACCTGGCTCGTGCAGATGGGTGTCTGCACCCATCTGGGCTGCGTGCCGCTGGGCGAGCAGGGCGATTTCGGCGGCTGGTTCTGCCCGTGCCACGGCTCGCATTACGACACCGCCGGGCGCATCCGCAAAGGGCCCGCGCCGAAGAACCTGCCCATTCCCGTCGCCGAATTCGTCGACGAGACGACCATCAAGCTCGGCTGAGGAGACCTCTGATGTCCGGTATTCCGCACGATCACTACGAACCCAAGACAGGCGGCGAGCGCTGGCTCAACAACCGCCTGCCGGTCCTCGGCCTGCTCTACGACACGCTGATGATCCCCACGCCGAAGAACCTGAACTGGATGTGGATCTGGGGGATCGTCCTCACCTTCACCCTGGCGCTGCAGATCGTCACCGGCATCGTGCTGGTGATGCACTACACGCCGCATGTCGACATGGCCTTCGCCAGCGTCGAGCACATCATGCGCGACGTGAATGGCGGCTTCATGCTGCGCTACATCCATGCCAACGGCGCATCGCTGTTCTTCGTGGCGGTCTACGCGCACATCTTCCGCAGCCTCTACTACGGCAACTACAAGTCGCCGCGCGAGGTGACATGGATCATCGGCATCCTGATGTACCTGCTGATGATGGGCACCGCCTTCATGGGCTACGTGCTGCCCTGGGGCCAGATGTCGTTCCACGGCACCGCGGTGATCACCGGCCTGTTCGGCGCGATCCCCTTCGTCGGTGAATCGATCCAGACCTGGCTGCTGGGCGCCTCGGCCGTCGGCCAGCCGGCGCTGAACCGCTTCTTCTCGCTGCACTACCTGATGCCCTTCATTCTGGCGGGCCTGACCATCGTGCACATCTGGGCCTTCCACTCGACCGGCAACAACAACCCCACCGGGGTCGAGGTGCGCCGCACGTCGAAGGAAGAGGCCAAGCGCGACACCCTGCCCTTCTGGCCCTACTTCGTGATGAAGGACCTGTTCGCGCTGGCGATCGTGCTGATGATCTTCTTCGCCATCGTCGGCTTCATGCCGAACTATCTGGGCCACCCCGACAACTACATCGAGGCGAACCCGCTGGCGACGCCCGCGCACATCGTGCCGGAATGGTACTTCCTGCCCTTCTACGCGATCCTGCGCGCCTTCACCGCCGACGTCTGGGTCGTGATGTTCGCCAACTGGGTGACCTTCGGCATCGTCGACGCCAAGTTCTTCGGCGTGCTGGCGATGTTCGGCGCCATCGCGGTGATCGCCCTCGCGCCGTGGCTCGACACCTCGAGCGTCCGCTCGGGCCGCTACCGGCCGATGTTCAAGTGGTGGTTCGCGCTGCTCGTCGTCGACTTCTTCGTGCTCATGTGGGGCGGCGCGATGCCGGCTGAGGGGATCTATACCTACATCTCGCTGATCGGTGCCGCCTACTGGTTCGGCTACTTCCTCGTGGTCCTGCCGCTGCTGGGCGTGATCGAGAAGCCGCTGCCGATCCCGGCGACGATCGAAGACGACTTCAACGCGCATTACGACCCCAAGACCGGCGGCACTCATACCGCCGTCAAGCCGGCCGAGTGAGAGAGGCAAGACAGATGCTGAGAACCGTCACGCTGGCCGCGATCGCGGCGCTGGGCCTCGCCGGCAACGCCATGGCAGCCGCCGAAGTCGAGATCACGGATTACGACTTCCCCTACGAGGGTCCCTTCGGGGCCTTCGACCAGATGCAGCTGCAGCGCGGCCTGCAGGTCTACACCGAGGTCTGCGCCGCCTGTCACGGGTTGCAATACGTCTCCTACCGCACCCTGCATGACGAGGGCGGCCCCGGCCTGCCCGAGGACCAGGTGCGGGCCTATGCCGCGCAGTTCGAGACCTTCGACGAGGAGCTCGACGATTTCCGGCCGGCCACCCCGGCTGACCACTTCGGCAAGAGCGCCATGCCCGAGGCGCCCGACCTGTCGCTGATGGCCAAGTCGCGCGCGGGCTTCTCCGGCCCCTATGGCTCGGGCCTCAACCAGCTGTTCAAGGGCATGGGCGGACCGGAATACATCGCCTCGCTGCTGACTGGCTACGAGGAAGCGCCGGCTTGCGCTCCGGAGGACTTCCCGGGCTACTACAACGTCGCCTTCGCGGCAGGCGGCTACCCCGAGGAGTGCATCGACGAGGAGGGTCACCACGTGGCGCCCGGCTCGTGGATCGCCATGCCGCCGCCGCTTCTGGGCGACGACGTGGTCTACGAGGACGGGCACGAGGCCTCGGTGGTCGAGGAGTCGAAGGACGTGACCGCCTTCCTGATGTGGGCGGCCGAGCCGAAGATGATGGCCCGCAAGCAGGCCGGCTTCACCGGCGTGCTGTTCCTCGGCCTTCTCGCCGTGCTGCTCTACTTCACCAACAAGCGGATCTGGTACCGCGCCAAGTACGGCCCGCGCGACGAGTGATCGCAGGGCCATGACGGCAAACGGGGCGTCCCTTCAGGGGCGCCCTTTTTTATGCGCGGGTCCGGGAGTTTCTCGGCCTCGAAAGACGGACAAGAGCGCGCCCTGTCGCACTCACGCGTTTCAAAACTACCGCATGACGCAACATCGGCACTGACGCGATGGCGGTAGAGGTCTCAGCGTCCCAGATAGCTCCTGAGCGCCCGCGGCGGGTCGGCCAGAAGCGGCCCGGCCGCCTCGGGCGCGGCGGCGACGCCATCGTGGACGAGGACGATATGGCTGGCAATGCGCGCGGCGTCCTCGGGCGCGTGGCTCACCATCAGCAGCGTCCGCCCCTCCCCCGACAGCATCTCGCGCGCCAGGTCGAGCATCTCCATCCTGAGCCCCGGCCCCAACGCCGCGAACGGCTCGTCGAGCAGCACCAGCGTGCAGTCCATCAAGAGCGCCCGCGCCAGCGCGGCCCGGCTCTGCTGGCCGCCCGACAGCGCCGCGGGTTTCCGCGCTCCCATGCCGGCAAGCCCCACCCGATCCAGCACCTCGGCGATCCGCTGGCGCCGGCCAGCGTCGAGCCGCCCCTGTGGGTCGAGCCCGAGCGCAAGATTGCGCTCCACCGTCAGATGCGGGAACAGGTTGTTGTCCTGAAACAGGATCGAGATCGGCCGCCGCGCCGGGGGCAGCGCGGTCAGGTCGTGCCCGTTCCAAGTGACCCGACCGGATGTGGGCGCGAGGAACCCCGCGATCACCGCCAGAAGCGTCGATTTGCCGCCGCCCGAAGGACCCATGACCGCGCAGACCGCGCCGTCGGGCAGCGCCCAGTCCGCCCGCAGCTCGAAATCTCCCTGCCGGATTTCCAGCCCCTCAAGACGCAGCATCGACGCGCCCTCCCCTGTCGAAAATCCAGAACAGCGCGAGGCTGAGCGCCAGAAGCACCAGCGCCACCCCCGCCGCCTGCTCCATCCGGTAGGCCGCCATCAGCCGCACCATCAGGAGCGGCAGCGTCGCCTCGCCGTCGCCCGCGAACAACGCGATCACGCCCAGATCCCCCATCGACAGCGCCGCCGTGAGACCGGCGGCAAAGCCCAGTGGCCGGCGCAGGCGCGGCAGGATCAGCCAGCGCAGCCGGGCCCAGCCGACAAGCCCCAGCGAGGTCGCGAGCCGCCCATGCGCGGTCTCGGCCTGCGCCAGCGCGGGAACCAGCACTCGCGCCGCGAAGGGCAGCGCCATCGTCGCGTTGACCAGCCCGGTGACCACCAGCGCCGCGTCGCGCGGAGCGACCACCGGGTAGAGCAGCACGAAGAGACCGGTGCCCATCACGAGGCTGGAGGCCGCCAGCGGCAGCAGCATCGCCAGTCGCGCCAGCGCGCCGCCGCGCAGCGCGAGGGCCAGCGCCATGGCCAATGTCAGCGCCGTCGCACTCAGCGCCACCGCGATCGATCGCAGCGCCGCGCCCCAAAGCCCCTCCGGCAGGTCGAGCAGGCCCGGCGCGCCGCGCGCCACGATCATCGCCAGCGGCGCCATGAGGAACAGCGCCGCCAGCGCGACGGCCACGGCATCGCGCATCCGCCCGCCCGACTCGAACCGCTCGACCACCCGGTCGAGCCCGGCACCCAAGGCGTCGGGCGCGCCTGCCGCGCGCACCATCAGCGCCGCTGCCGCGCAGAGGCCGAACTGCACCATCGCCAGCACCGCCGCACGCCCTAGGTCGAACTCGAATCGCACCGCCTGGTAGATCGCCAGCTCCACGGTGGTGGCGCGCGGCCCACCGCCCAGGGTCAGTGCCACGGCAAAGCTGGTCAGGCAGATCAGGAAGATGACTGCGAAGGCCCCCGGCGCCACGGCGCGCAGCATCGGCCATTCGAGCAGCCGGCCCACCGGCGCGCCGAGCGAGGCGGCAAGGCGAAACCGTTCGGCCGGGATCGAGAGCCAGCCCTGCAGGATCAGCCGCACTGCCAGCGGCAGGTTGAAGAAGACATGCGCCAGCACCACGCCGTGCCAACCATAGACCGAAACCGGGCCCACTCCCACGAGCGCCAGCGCGTCGTTGAGGATGCCGCCGCGCCCGAACACGCCGATCAGCCCGATCACCGCGACGATCACCGGCAGGATGAAGGGGGCACCCAGCAGCGTCACCAGCGCCCCCCGCCCGGGGAAGCGCCGCCGCGCCAATGCCCGGGCCACCGGCACGGCGAGCGCTACCGAAAGCGCCGCCGAAAGCGCGGCCTGCCAAGTGGTGAACCAGATCGCCGAAAGATCGGCGGGGCCGAGGCTCAGCGCGAAACCGGCTCGCCAGGCGACCGCGGCGAGCGTGCCCAGCGTCAGCCCCAACACCAGCCCGGCAGCGACGCCGCCCGCCCAGCGCGTCGGGTTGCCCGCCCGCCACTGCACGGAGGGCGCTGCGCCCGGGACGGGCGTTATCGCGACATCCCCTGCCGCCAGGCCTCGATGGCCGGTGCGCGTAGTGCGTCGGCCTCGTCCTCGGGCAGCCAGATCGCCTTTTCGGGCATGTCGAGTTCGCGGAAGCCCTCGGGCCATTCGGCCTCGGGCAATGCCGCCGGGTAGGACCAGTTAGAGGTCGGGATCAATGACTGGAAATCGGGGCTGACCACGAAATCCATGAATTGCTGCGCCAATTCGGCGTCATCGGTGCCCTTGAGCTGGGCCGCCAGCTCGATGGTCATGTAATGCCCCTCGTCGAAGATCGCGGCCGAAACGGTGTCATCGGCCTCGGCGATCGCGTGATAGGCGGGCGATGTGGTGTAGCTCAGCACCATGTCGACCTCGCCCTCGGTGAACAGGCCATAGGCTTCGGACCAGCCGGGTGTCACCGTGGTGATCTTGGGCGCGAGTTCGGCCCACTTGGCCTCTGCCTCGTCGCCGAATACCTCCTCGGCCCAGAGCACCAGCGACAGGCCCGAGACAGAGCTGCGCGGATCCTGAATCGCGATGCGCAGGTCGTCGGGCGCCGCGACCAGCTCGGCGAAGCTGCCCGGCACGTCCTTCAGCGCCTCGTTGTCGTAGACGAAGGCAAGATAGGACCAGTCGAAGGGCAGGAACACCTCGTCGTCCCAGTCGATCGGCAGCGTCAGGGCGGCGGTGTCGACCCCATGCGGCGCGAAAAGCCCGGTCTCGCGCGCCTTCTTCATCTCGGTGGAATCGAAACCGATGGCCACGTCGGCCTCGGTGCGTTCGCCCTCGAGCAGCAGGCGCGGCAGCAGGTCACCGGTCTGGTAATCGAGCGTGCAGCCGCAACGCGCCTCGAAGGCCTGCTTGATCGCCGGGCCGGGCCCCCATTCGGAGGCGAAGTAGTCGGGCGCGTAGACGGTGAGGGTCTTGTCCTGGGCGATCGCCGGCAGGGCGGCGAGCGATAGGGCGAGACCCGCGATCAGGCGATGGTGCATGGTCATCCTCCGATGCGGGCGAAGAGCAAGGAGGACATCGGTCCGCTACCTTCCCTCCGCCGGTGTGATCCGGTTCAGGTTCAACGGGTCCGCGCGATGCGCATCTCAGCCATTGGCTCCCCGAGGTGCGCCGGACACTAGGGCATCGGGGGCCACGCGCAAGCCCCCCGGCCTTTCCCCCGGGTCCGCGCCGCGCTACACCGGCCCCGCCACAAGGAGAGCGCCCATGTCCCTCAACAGCTTCGGCCACCTGTTCCGCGTTACCACATGGGGCGAAAGCCACGGCCCCGCGCTCGGCGCCACGGTCGATGGCTGCCCGCCGGGGGTGGAGATCCGGGAGGAGGAGTTGCAGGTCTGGCTCGACAAGCGGCGCCCTGGACAGAACAAGCACACCACCCAGCGCCGCGAGCTGGACGCGGTGGAGATCCTGTCAGGCGTGTTCGAGGGCAAATCCACCGGTACGCCGATCCAGCTGATGATCCGTAACACCGACCAGCGCTCCAAGGATTACGGCGACATCGCCGAAACCTTCCGGCCCGGCCATGCAGACATCGCCTATCACCTGAAATACGGGCTGCGCGACTATCGCGGCGGCGGACGTTCGAGCGCCCGGGAAACGGCGGCACGGGTCGCGGCAGGCGGCGTCGCGCGTGCGGCGCTGGCGGCGCTGCTACCCGAGCTGAAGATCACCGGCTACATGGTGCAGATGGGCGAGAAGAAGATCGACCGGTCGAAGATCGACATGGAAGAGATCGCGCGCAACGACTTCTGGTGCCCCGATGCAGCCGCCGCGGCCGAATGGGCCGACTATCTCGATGCGCTGCGCAAGGACCACAACTCGGTCGGCGCGATGATCGAGGTGACGGCCTCGGGCGTGCCCGCCGGCCTCGGCGCGCCAGTCTATGGCAAGCTCGACACCGATCTTGCGGCCGCGATGATGTCGATCAACGCCGTGAAAGGGGTGGAGATCGGCGAAGGTATGGCCGCCGCCGCCCTGACCGGGCGCGACAACGCGGACGAGATCTTCATGGGCGCGAACGGGCCGGAATACGGCTCGAACCATGCGGGCGGCGTGCTGGGCGGGATCAGCTCCGGACAGGATGTGGTGGTGCGCTTCGCGGTGAAGCCGACCTCGTCGATCCTGAGCCCGCGCCGCTCGATCCGTATCGATGGCAGCCCCACCGAGGTGATCACCAAGGGGCGGCACGATCCCTGCGTCGGCATCCGTGCGGTACCCGTGGCGGAGGCGATGATGGCCTGCGTGCTGCTCGATCACTACCTGCTCGATCGCGGCCAGACCGGCAGCGCGCGCGGCCGGATCGGCTAGAGCCGGACCCTTGCAAGGGTCCGGACCGATCTCTTGGAAGAGATCGGAAACAGGCCGCCGAGGCTGTGCCCGGCGGCCTCATCGCGTCGCGGTCGCGAGGGGCTCAGATCCAGTAATATGGCGCACCGTAATGAGCATAGGTCGCCTCTTCCCAGCGGCGGTCCTCATACCAGCGTTCGGGCCGTTCCGGCGCCCCCTTGAGCTGGCTTTCAGTGATGTCCGTACGGTAGCCGTTCAGCCCGGTGTCGTATTCGAGCTTGGCCCAGGGGATGGGGTGATACTCCTCGCCCATGCCGAGAAAGCCCCCGAAACCCATCACGGCGTAAGTGATCTTGCCGGACTTCTTGTCGATCACGAGATGGTCGATATGGCCGATCTTCTCTCCCCCGGCGCCGTAGACCTCGGTACCGTTGACCCGGTCGGACGAGATCGTGGAATGACTGTCGCTGTAGTCGAACATGATGTCCTCCTGTGCTGTGCCGGTAAAACCGACAGCGCCGCTCGGCTGTTCCACAGGCTGCATCGATGCGCCGGTTTTCGCTTGTAAGATGCGGCCGCACCCGACCGGCCCTGCACTTATCGGCACGATTGGCACGCAAAGGAAAAGGGCCGCCACGGGGGCGACCCTTTCCTGATCCGCAGCGCGCCGCGAGGGCGCGAGAAGCGATCACTCCTCGTTGACGCTGTCCTTGAGCGCCTTGGCGATGGTCATCTTGACCACCTTGTCGGCGTCCTTCTTGATCTGCTCGCCCGTGGCCGGGTTGCGGACCATGCGCTCGGGGCGCTCGCGGCAGTAGATCTTGCCGACGTTCGGCAGGGTCACGGCGCCGCCCTGCGACACTTCACGGGTGATGATGGCGACCAGCGCGTCCAGATGGGCGCCGGCGGTCTTCTTGTCGCCGCCGGTCTCGTCGGCGATGGCGCTGACGAGCTGCGCCTTGGTCATCGGTTTGGCCATTCGAGGTCTCCTTGCCACAGCCCGCTCGGGGCTTGTCCTTGCACCGCTTGGCGCGGCGTGTTGCCTAGACCCACAATGAAACAAGCGTCATTGCAAGCAAAAACCGCTGTTTCCTTGCGGTATCGGCGGGTTTCAGAGGAAAGCCGTCTCTTCGAAGCTACGCAGCTTGCGACTATGGATGCGTTCCAGCGGCATCTCGCGCAGCCGTTCCATCGCCCGGATCCCGATCATCAGGTGGCGCGCCACCTGTGTCTTATAGAAATCGGAAGCCATGCCCGGCAGCTTCAATTCGCCATGCAGCGGCTTGTCCGAAACGCAGAGCAGCGTGCCGTAGGGCACCCGGAAGCGGAAGCCATTGGCCGCGATGGTCGCGCTTTCCATGTCGAGCGCCACGGCACGCGACTGGCTCAGACGCTGCACCGGACCGGACTGGTCGCGCAGTTCCCAGTTGCGGTTATCGATGGTGGCGACGGTGCCGGTGCGCATGATCCGCTTGAGTTCATAGCCCTCTAGCGCGGTGACCTGCGCCACCGCGTCCTCGAGCGCGATCTGGATCTCAGCCAGCGCCGGGATCGGCACCCAGACCGGCAGGTCGTCGTCGAGCACGTGATCTTCGCGCAGATATCCATGCGCCAGAACGAAATCGCCCAACCTCTGGCTGTTCCTGAGCCCGGCGCAATGCCCGACCATCAGCCAGGCATGCGGCCGCAGCACCGCGATGTGGTCGGTCGCGGTCTTGGCGTTCGAGGGGCCGACGCCGATATTGACCAGCGTGATCCCCTGCCCATTGGCGCGCTTGAGGTGATAGGTCGGCATCTGCGGCATCTTGGCCGGGATGTGCATCGCCCCCTCGGGATCGCGGATCACCTGATTGTTCGGGCCGACGAAGCTGGTGTAGCCGCTCTCGGGATCGGCCAGCACGTGGCGGGCATAGGCCTCGAATTCCTCGACGTAGAACTGGTAGTTCGTGAACAGCACGTGGTTCTGGAAATGCGTCGGATCGGTCGCGGTGTAATGCGCCAGACGGGCCAGCGAATAGTCGATCCGCTGCGCCGTGAAGGGCGACAGCGGCCGCGCCCCGTCGGGATAGGTGAAGCCGTTGCCGTTGACGATGTCGTCATGGGTGGTCGAGAGATCCGGCACGTCGAACACGTCGCGCAGGTGGAAATCCATCGCCCCGTCCTGCGGCACCGTCACGCTCGCGTCATTGGCCACCGCGAAATGCACCGGCATCGGCGTCTCGGAGGCGCCGATCACCACCGGCACGCCGTGGTTCTCGATCAGGAGCCGCATCTGCTGCATCAGGTAGTTTCCGAACAGCTCCGGTCGGGTGACGGTCGTGGCATAGGTGCCGGGCTCGGCCACGTGGCCAAAGCTCAAGCGGCTGTCGGCCTGCGCGAAGGTCGCGGTCGAAAAGCGGATTTCCGGATAGAAGGCGCGGAACCGGGTTTCGGGCACGCCGCCCCGCAACGTCTCGGTGAATCTCTCGCAAAGGAAGCGCGAGGCCGTCTCGTAGATCTCCTTAAGACGCGCCAGCGCCGCCTCGGGATCGGTAAAGGCCTCGGCAGCGGGGCTGGGGGGCGTCTGGATCTTCAGCGTTCTCTCCATATTGGTCAGTCCTGTCCCTCGAATGGTGTCGTGATCTCGAACCGGGTGACATCCACCAGCCCAAGATCCGATATGCGCAGCTCGGGGATCACCACGAGCGCGAGCAGCGAATGCTGCATGTAGGCGTTGTTGAGCGTGCAGCCAGCGTCGCGCATCGCCGCGACCATGCCATCGGCGGCCGCGGCCACGTCACGTGCCGGCGCATCCGACATCAACCCGGCGATCGGCAGCCGCACCAGCGCCCGCTCGGCGCCGTCGCGCCAGACCGTGACGCCGCCGCCGACCTCTCCGAGTCGGTTCGCGGCAGCCGCCATCATCGCAGCATCGGTGCCGACGACGATCATGTGATGGCTGTCATGCGCGACGGTGGAGGCGATCGCCATGCGCCCCTCGTAGCCGAAGCCCTCGACGAAGCCGTTCACCACGCCCCCCGTGCCACGGTGCCGCTCCACCAGCGCGATCCGCGCCACCGGACCCTCGGGCATCACGCAGCCACCCTCGACAGGAAGCTCGCGCACCAGCGCCTTGGTCGGCGCTTGGTTCTCGACCACGCCGATCACCTTGGCACGGACCGTCTCCGCCCCTTCGGGCGCCGCGACCTTGAAATCATCCGCCACCAACTCCCGGCCCAGATGCACGGTGTTCCGTGCGCTTTCGGGCCAATCGTAATGCGGGCATGTGACACGCAAGTCACCGCTTTCGGCAACCAGCTGGCCCCGTGCGAAGACGGTCTCGATCGGCAGGGTGGCGAGATCCGAGGTCAGGATCACGTCGGCGCGGCGCCCCGGCGCGATGCTGCCCAGCTCGCGCTCCATTCCGAAATGCGTGGCCGAGTTGATCGTCGCCATCTGCAGCGCCACCACCGGGTCGCAGCCGCATTCGATGGCGTGGCGCACCACCCGGTCCATGTGGCCGTCATTCACCAGCGTGCCTGAATGGCAGTCATCGGTGCACAACACGAAATTGCGCGGATCGAGACCGCGCTCGGTGACGGCGGTGATCTGGCTCTCCACGTCGTACCACGCGCTCCCCAGCCGCAGCATCGAGCGCATGCCCTGCCGGACCCGGTCGATCGCGTCCTGCTCGCGCGTGCCTTCGTGATCGTCGGCGGGGCCGCCCGCGACATAGGCGTGGAACGGCACGCCCCGGTCGGGGCTCGCGTAATGCCCGCCCACGGTCTTGCCCGCGCGCATGGTGGCCGCGATCTCGGCCAGCATCTTCAGATCGCCTGCGACCACGCCCGGGTAGTTCATCATCTCGCCCAGGCCCACGATGCCGGGCCATGCCATCGCCTCGGCCACGTCCTCGGGGGAGATCTCACGACCGGTGGTCTCGAGCCCCGGCGCCGACGGCGCACAGCTGGGCATCTGCGTGAACATGTTGACGGGCTGCATCAACGCCTCGTCATGCATCATCCTGACGCCCTCGAGCCCCAGCACGTTGGCGATCTCGTGCGGGTCGGTGAACATCGTCGTGGTGCCGTGCGGGATCACCGCGGCGGCGAATTCCGCCGGGGTCAGCATGCCGCTCTCGATGTGCATATGCGCGTCGATCAGCCCGGGGATCAGGTAACGGTCGGCGGCATCCACCACCTCGGTGCCCTCGCCGATGCAATGGCTCGCATCGGGGCCGACATAGGCGAAGCGGCCCGCGGCCACCGCCACCTCCCAGCCATCGAGGATCTCGCGGCTCTGCACGTTGACGAGACGACCGCCGCGGATCACGAGATCGGCGGCCTCGCGGCCTGCGGCCACGGCGACGAGACGGGGGGCAACTTCGGCCCAGGAGCTGATGGCATGTTCCATCTTCGGATTTCATACCAACCGGCGAGCCGCCGCAACCCCGCCGGATGCTGGGCGCGAGAGGCCCCGGGCGAGCGCCCTGCGGCACCGCCGCGCATGCGTATTTGAGGAAAGATGAACGGGGGACGCGCGCGAGCGTGATCGTCGCGCCGGGAACGGGCGCCGCGCGCCCGGCGTTGCACGGCCGAGGAGATCCGCCGATGCCGCCCCCCGCCAAGCTCGTCTACTATCCCGATTCAGAGCCCGGAATCGCGCGCCGCCGCTGCGGGCGCGGTTTCTCCTATACCGCGCCCGACGGCACCACCATCGAGCGCGGGGCCGAGCGCCGGCGGATCGAAGCGCTGGCGGTACCGCCCGCCTACGAGAACGTCTGGATCTGCCCCAAGCCGCATGGCCACCTGCAGGCCACCGGCCTCGATGCCCGCACCCGCAAGCAGTACCGCTACCACCCCGAATGGCGCGCCTGGCGCGAGTCGCACAAGTTCGACCACCTGTACGAGTTCGGGGCGGCCCTGCCCGCGATCCGGCGCCGCATCCGTCGCGACCTCTCTGGCGAGGCGGGCGAGCTCGATTTCGCCATCGCCGCGGTCCTGGCGCTGATCGACCGGGTCTCGATCCGCGTGGGCAACCCGGCCTACGCGGCCGAGAACCGCACCTATGGCGCCACCACCCTGACGGGCCGGCACATCCGGCTCGATGGCGGCCAGATGCGGCTGCGCTACATGGCAAAGGGCAACAAGAAGGTCGACCGCAAGCTCAAGGACAAGTCGCTGATGAAGGTGCTGGGCCAGCTGCACGACTTGCCGGGGAAACAGCTCATCGGCTGGATCGACGAGGACGGCGCGCCGCATGGCGTCTCCTCGGGGCAGGTGAACGACCGGCTGGCCGAAATCACCGGCTCCGATCATGTCACTGCCAAGACCTTCCGTACATGGGCAGGCTCGGAGGCGGCTCTGGCCTGCGCGCTCTCGGACGAGACGCTCTCCATCAAGAGCATGAGCGAGGCCGCCGCCGAGCGGCTGCACAACACCCCGACCATCGCACGCAACAGCTATATCCATCCCAAGGTCATCGCGCTGCACGAGGCCGCGCCCGAAGACCGCGCGGCGCTGCTCCAGGACCTCCCCGAGACCGCCGGGCTGCGACTGGCCGAGCGGGCGCTGCTGAGGCTGCTGTCATGAGCCTAGATCGCTTTGTCGAAGCGCAGCGGAGCAGTTACGCCACCGCCCTGTCCGAGATCAGAGCCGGGCAAAAGCGCAGCCACTGGATGTGGTACATCTGGCCGCAGCTGCGCGGTCTCGGCCATTCGCAGATGGCGCAGCATTACGGGATCGCGGATGCGGCAGAAGCGCGCGCCTATCTCGCCCACCCGACTCTCGGCCCCCGGTTGGTCGAGATCTCCCGCGCCATGCTGGCGCATCGCGGCCGCGCGCCCGAGGACATCCTCGGCGGCATCGACGCGTTGAAGCTCAGGAGTTCAGCCACGCTTTTCGCGGCGCAGCCCGGCGCCGACCCGGCCTTCGGAGAGATCCTGGAGGCCTTCTATGACGGGCCCGACGACCGGACCCTCGCGCTGCTGGACCGCTAGCGTCGCATCGGGCACATATTGCCCATGAAGACGCTCCTTTCCTTCGGCCACGGCTATTCGGCCCGCGCCCTCGCCCGCCTGTTGCCGCGCGACACGTGGCGGATCATTGGTACCACCCGCTTGGCCGAGAAGGCCGAAGACTTGCGCGCCGAGGGCGTCGAGCCCGCGATTTGGCCCGGCGCCGATCTCACCGGGGCGCTCGAAGCAGCCACCCACCTGCTAATTTCCGCAGCGCCCGATGCCGATGGCGACCCGGTGCTGCGCGAATGGCGCGATGCCATCGCCGCGCGCGCGAGCCGCTTCGCATGGGTGGGCTATCTTTCGACCACCGGCGTCTATGGCGACCGCGACGGCGATTGGGTCGATGAGGACAGCGATCTGCGCCCCGCGACGGCGCGCGGCCGGGCAAGGGTCGAGGCCGAGGCGGCATGGCGCGCCGTTCCCCGCCTGCCGCTGCACATCTTCCGCCTCGCCGGCATCTACGGACCCGGTCGTGGCCCGTTCGAAAAGGTGCGGCAGGGCACGGCCCGGCGCATCGTCAAGCAGGGGCAGGTGTTCAGCCGCATTCATGTCGACGACATCGCGCAGGTGCTGAAGGCCAGCATCGATCGCCCGAACCCCGGCGCGATCTACAACCTGTGCGACGACGATCCGGCGCCGCCGCAGGACGTCATCGCACATGCCGCCGAACTGCTCGGCCTGCCGGCGCCGCCCGAGGTGGCCTTCGAGGAGGCCGAGATGACGCCGATGGCGCGCAGCTTCTACGCCGAATCGAAGAAGGTCCGGAACGACCGGATCAAGAACGAGCTGGGGGTGGAACTGATCCACCCCGATTACCGCTCGGGGCTGGCCGCGCTGCTGCGCGCCGAAACCGGCAGCTGATCCGCGGCAGCCCGCCGCAAGGGGGCTCGATGCCCCCGCGCGGCGGCGCCCCTCAGGCCCTCTTGCCGATTACCTCGACGCCCAGCACCGACAGCACCTTTTCCTCGATATGCTTGGCCGAAAGACCGGCGGTCTCGTACATGTCCGAGGGGCTGGCCTGATCGATGAAGATGTCGGGCAGTACCATCGAGCGGAACTTCAGCCCGGCATCGAACACGCCCTCCTCGGAAAGAAGCTGCGCCACGTGACTGCCGAAACCGCCAACGGCTCCCTCCTCGATGGTGATCAGCGCCTCGTGCTCTCGCGCCAGCGTCAGGATCATCTCCCGGTCCAGCGGCTTGGCAAAGCGCGCATCGGCGATGGTGGGCGTGATGCCGCGCGCCGACAGCGCCTCGGCGGCCTTCACCGTCTCCGACAACCGCGTACCGAACGACAGGAGCGCGACGCGACTGCCCTCCTGCACGATCCGGCCCCGGCCGATCTCCAATGGCTCCGCCTCCGCCGGGATCTCAACGCCGACCCCCTCGCCGCGCGGAAAGCGGAAGGCGATCGGCCCGTCGTCATGCGCCGCCGCCGTCACCACCATGCGTACCAGCTCGGCCTCATCGGCGGCGGCCATCACCACCATGCCCGGCAGATTGGCCATGAAGCCCACGTCGAAGCTGCCGGCATGGGTGGCGCCATCGGCGCCGACGAGCCCGGCGCGGTCGATCGCGAAGCGCACCGGCAGGCGCTGGATCGCGACGTCATGCACCACTTGGTCATAGCCACGCTGCAGGAAGGTCGAGTAGATCGCGCAGAACGGCTTCATCCCGCCCGCCGCGAGGCCGGCCGCAAAGGTCACCGCGTGCTGCTCGGCGATGCCGACGTCGAAGCAGCGGCTGGCATAACGGTCCATGAACCGCGCCAGCCCGGTGCCGTCGGGCATCGCCGCGGTGACCGCGACGATCTTCTGGTCGTTTTCGGCCAGCTTGACGAGCGTGTCCGAGAACACCGAGGTATAGGATGGCGCATTGCTCTTGGCCTTGGCCTGCGCGCCCGACACCACGTCGAACTTCGCGGTCGCGTGGCCCCTGTCCGAGGCCGCTTCGGCCGGAGCATAGCCCTTGCCCTTCTTGGTGATCGCGTGGATCAGCACCGGTCCGTCGGCGCGCGCCTTGACCGTGCGCAGCACCGACAGGAGCTGCTCCATGTCGTGCCCGTCCACCGGGCCGATATAGGAAAAGCCCAGCTCCTCGAACAACGTGCCGCCGACGGTCATGTGCTTGAACACGTCCTTGGCGCGCCGCGCCCCCTCCTGGAACGGCGGCGGCAGGAAGCTCACCGCGCCCTTGGCAAGCGCCTTGAACTCCTGGAAGGGCGCGCCGGCATAGAGCCGCGACAGGTAGGAGGACATCGCGCCTACCGGGGGCGCGATCGACATCTCGTTGTCGTTGAGGATGACGATCAGCCGCTTGCCCAGATGGCCCGCATTGTTCATCGCCTCATAGGCCATGCCCGCGCTCATCGCGCCGTCGCCGATCACCGCGATGCAGTCGCCAAGGCTCTCCCCTTCGAGCCCGCGCCCACCCAGATCGCGCGCCGCCGCCAGCCCGAGCGCCGCCGAGATCGAGGTCGAGCTATGCGCCGCGCCGAACGGGTCATAGGGGCTCTCGGAGCGCTTGGTGAAACCCGACAGCCCGTCCTTCTGGCGCAGGGTGCGGATTCGGTCGCGCCGGCCGGTGAGGATCTTGTGCGGGTAGGACTGGTGGCTGACGTCCCAGATCAGCCGGTCGCGCGGCGTGTCGAACACCGCGTGCAGCGCCACGGTCATCTCGACCACGCCGAGGCCCGCGCCGAGATGGCCGCCGGTCTCGCTCACCGCCGAGATCGTCTCGGCGCGCAGCTCGTCGGCAAGCCGCCGCAGCTCGGCGTCGCTCAGCCGCTTCATGTCGGCGGGGATCTGCACCCGGTCGAGGATCGGCGTGACGGGGCGATTCGGCGTCTGGGTCATGGCGGGCCCCCTCTGATCAGTTGTCGCGCGCGATAACGAAGCGGGCGGCGTCGCGCAAGGTTGCCGCCTCGGCGCCATAGGGCGACAGGGCATCGCAGGCGCCCTCGACGAGCTCGGCGGCGCGGGTCTTCGCCGCGTCGAGCCCGAGCAGAGAGACGAAGGTCGCCTTGCCGGCGCCGGCATCCTTGCGCACGGCCTTGCCCAGCTTCGCGGCATCCCCCTCCACGTCGAGAATGTCGTCGGCGATCTGGAAGGCAAGGCCCAGCGCCGCCGCGTAGCGCCCCAGCGGGCGCGGGTCGGCGCCGGCCATCACCGCGCCGGCCTCGGCCGACCAGCGGATCAGCGCCCCGGTCTTGCCCTGCTGCAGCACGGTGATCTGGTCGATGTCGAGCGGCATGGCCGCGGTCTCCGCCATGATGTCGCGGGCCTGACCGCCGACCATGCCGGCGATGCCGGCAGCCCGCGCCAGCGACAGGCACAGATCGGCGCGATGCGGACCGACATCCGGGTCGGCGCAAAGCTCGAAGGCCAGCGTCTGCAGCGCGTCGCCCGCGAGGATCGCGGTCGCCTCGTCCCAAGCGACATGCACGGTGGGCCGTCCCCGGCGCAGATCGTCGTCATCCATCGCGGGCAGATCGTCATGCACGAGGCTGTAGGCGTGCAGCGCCTCGATCCCGCCGGCGGGCAGCAACGCCGCCTCGCGCGCCACCCCGTGCAGCCGCGCGCCTTCGAGCACGAGAAACCCGCGCAGCCCCTTGCCGCCCGCGACCGCGTGCTCCATCGCGCGGGCCACGGGCAGGTCGTGCCCTGCAAGCCTTTCGCGGAGCAGTCCTTGCGTCTCGCGCCCGGCCTGCGCCAGCGCGGCGGCAAAGCCCTCAGCCATCGAGCGGCGCGGTGCCCTGCGCCTGGCCGTCGGGGCCTTGGGTGATCTTCGCGACCTTCTCCTCGGCCTCGGCGAGCTGCTTCTCGCAGCGGGCCTTCAGCTCCGCACCGCGCTGGTAGAGCGCGATGGATTCGTCGAGCGCGACATCACCGCGCTCCAGCTTGCCCACCACCTGCTCCAGCTCGCGGATCGCCGCCTCGAAGCTCATTTCGTTCACGGGTGTCGCGTCGGTCATCGCCCACGTTCCTCCAATATCCTGACATGGGCGGCCGCACAGGCGCCCAGCGCCTCGAGGTCATAACCGCCTTCGAGCGCGGAGACCACGCGCCCCGAGCACAGATCCGCCGCCAGATCGCAGATCCGCGCCGTGACATTTGCGAAATCCTCGGCCTCGAGCATCAGCCCGGCCAGCGGATCGTCGCGATGCGCGTCGAACCCGGCCGAGACGAGTATCAGCTCGGGCCGGTACGCCACGACGCGCGGGAACACCTTCTCCTCCAGCGCCGCCAGCATTCCTGCCCCGTCGCAGCCCGCGCGCAGCGCCACGTTGACCACCGTGTCATGCGGCCCGGTGTCCGATGGATCGCCGGTGCCCGGGTAGAGCGGCATCTCGTGGGTCGAGCAGAACAGGATGCGCGGGTCGTCCTCCACGAGATCCTGCGTGCCATTGCCGTGATGCACGTCGAAATCGATGATCGCCACGCGGCTCAGCCCGTGATGATCGAGTGCGTGCTTCGCCGCCGCCGCGACGTTGCCCAACAGGCAGAACCCCATCGCGGTCTCGGTTTCGGCATGATGGCCGGGCGGGCGCATCGCGCAGAAGGCATTGGCCGCCTCGCCCCCCAGCACCGCATCCACGGCGCGGATCGCCGCCCCGGCGGCGCGCCACGCCGCGCCGAGGCTGCCGGGCGACAGCCAGGTATCGGCGTCGAGCTGACGGCGGCCATGCTCGGGCACGTCCTCGTGCAGCCCGTCGAGATAGGATTTCGGATGCACCCGCAGAAGATCGGCCTCGGCCGCCATCGGCGCCTTGAGCCGCAGCAGGTCCATACCCTCCAAGGCGCCCAGTACCGCGTCGAGCCGCGCCACCTGCTCGGGGTGGCCGGGCGGCGTGGAATGGTTGAATCCATCGGGATGGGTGATCAGCGCGGTGGTCATCCCCGCAAGCAAGCGCAGATCACGGACGGGCGCAAGCGCATCGCGATCACCGTCGCGCGTGCGGCAGAGTGTGGCTCAGGGACGAGATCAAAGGAGCCGCACGCCCCCTGGTTCATCTTTCCCAAAATACGCAAATCCGCCGCTTCAGTCGGGCGCCAGCATGTATCCCTCGCCGCGCACCGTTTGCAGGTAGCGCGGCTGGCGCGGATCGGCCTCGAACTTGCGGCGCAGCCGGGTGATCTGCACGTCGACCGCGCGCTCCTGACTCTGGCCGCCGCCGCGGCCCAGCTCCTCGACCAGCCGCGCCCGGCTCACCGCTTCGCCCGGGCGTGCGGCAAAGATCCGCATCAGCTGCGATTCGGTGGCGGTGAGCCGGATGCGGCTTTCGCCTTCCCACATCTCGCCGCGCGCCACGTCGTAGCGCACCGGGCCCAGCTCCAGCGTCGCGGGCCGCTCCGGCACCGGGTCGGGCGCGGGCTGGCGGCGCAGCACGGCGTTGATCCGCAACAGCAGCTCCTTGGGATCGAAGGGCTTGGCGAGATAGTCGTCCGCCCCGGCCTCGAGCCCGATGATGCGGTCCTCGGTATCGCCGCGTGCGGTCAGCAGCAGGATCGGCACCGGCAACTCCTCGCGCAGCGCCCGGCACAGCGAGATCCCGTCCTCGCCGGGCATCATCACGTCGAGCACGATCAGGTCGAAATCGAGCCCGGTGAGCAGGCGACGGGCATGGCCCGCATCGCGGGCGCCGGTGACGAGGTAGCCATGCCGGGCAAGGAACTTCTGCAACAACGCGCGCAGCCGCGCGTCGTCATCGACCACCAGGAGATGCGCGAGTTCGGTGCTCATTGGCCACCCCTTCCCGCCAGCGCCTCGTATTGGCGCCGGCTTTCCTCGTCCATCATCGCCTCGAGCACCTGCCGGAAGCCCGCCACCGCCACGGGGCCGGCGGTGCGATAGGCGGCGCGCATCCGCTCGCGCTGGGCATCCGAAAGCTCGCGCTCCAGTGCCGCGCCTTCGCGCGTCAGGTAGAGATGCCTTTCGCGCCTGTCGCGCCGCCCGACCCGCGCCTCGACCAGACCCGCCGCGATCAGCGCCCGCAGCACCCGGTTCAGCGACTGCTTGGTGACGCCCAGAAGCGCCATCAGGTTCGACACGGTGGTGCCGGGAGAGCGGTGGATGAAATGGATCGCCCGGTGATGGGCGCGACCCATCTCCCGCCCCTCGAGGATGCGGTCGGGATCGGCGGTGAAGCCGCGATAGGCGAAGAACATCGCCTCGATGCCCTTCCTGAGCTGTTCGTCGGTCAGGAAGAGAAGGCTCGATCCCCCCTGCGGCGCCGGTGCCTCGGCCATGCGGTCTCGTCCCCTTCGGTCGTTCGGCTTCGGGTCACAATACGTCAGCCTTGTTGACATTCCAAGGGCGAAGCGGTAGCGATCTGCCCCATAGGGCGCAATTTTCGGTCCCGGGTGGCCGAATCCGCGCGCGACATCTTGACAGGGAGGCACGCCATGGCGGGCGGCTACGACGATCGCGACGGGAAGATCTGGCTCGACGGCCAGCTTGTGGAATGGCGCGACGCGAATGTGCACATCCTGACCCACGCGCTGCACTACGCCTCTTCGGTGTTCGAGGGCGAGCGCTGCTATGACGGCAAGATCTTCAAGGGGGTCGAGCATTCGCAGCGGCTGCGCAAATCGGCCGAGCTTCTGGATTTCGAGATTCCCTATTCGGTCGAGGAAATCGAAGCGGCGAAATACGCGGTGCTCGAGGCCAATGGCTGGTCCAACGCCTATGTGCGGGCGCTGGCCTGGCGCGGCGCCGGTCCCGACATGGGCGTGGCGAGCTTGCGCAACCCGGTCCGCATGGCAATCGCGGCTTGGGAATGGGGCAGCTATTACGGCGACGCCAAGATGAAGGGCGCCAAGCTCGACATCGCCAAGTGGAAGCGCCCGAGCCCCGAAACCGCGCCGAGCCAGGCCAAGGCGGCCGGTCTCTATATGATCTGCACCATGTCCAAGCATGCCGCCGAGGCCAAGGGCTGCTCGGACGCGCTGATGTTCGACTATCGCGGCTACGTGGCCGAGGCCACGGGCGCCAACATGTTCTTCGTGAAGGATGGCGAGGTCCACACGCCGCTGGCCGATTGCTTCCTCAACGGCATCACGCGCCAGACCGTGATCGCGATGCTCAAGGAAAAGGGCATCACCGTGCACGAGCGTCACATCATGCCCGAGGAGCTCGAGGGCTTCGAGCAGTGCTGGCTCACCGGCACCGCCGCCGAGGTCACCCCGGTGGGGCAGATCGGCGATTACACCTTCGAGGTCGGCGCGCTGACCCGCGATGTCGCCGAGAGCTACGAGAAGCTCGTCCGCGCCTGAACCGGGCTGCATGCCGTGACATAGAGGGGCGGTGCCGCAAGGTGCCGCCCCTTTGCGTTGCCCTCACAGGCCGCGGTTGATCTTCACCGCATTGCCCGGCGCAGGTTCGGGCGCGGCCGGCTCCGCCTGGGGCCAGGCTTCGGCGACGCCCGCCACCGCCATGGCGACGGCACCGAGCGCCTGCTTGGCCTGCAGGCGCAGTTGCGCCTGACTTGCCAGTGCGACGGTAAGCGCCAGTACCAGCACCGCCTGCGTCCAGACGATCATCTTCAAATGCCGCGCGAAGGGCTGCTTGCGCGTCTTGTGGCGCAGGTGGCGCTGCGCCAGCACGGTGCCCAGACCGCCTCCCCAGAAGGCGATCCGCAGCAGCCGCCGTTCGGGCCAGCGCCACAGCCCGCGTTCGGCGCGCCGCTTGTCCTGTGCCATGGCGGCGAAGCCTGCAAGGTTCATCAGCGCCAGCAGGGCGGCCAATCCGAGCGCGCCCGCGATCCAATCCGTGCCCACCGTTTCATGTGGCGCCATGTTCCCACCCTAGCCGTTCGGGCTCATCGCGCGGCGACCGCGACCACGCTCCAGCCCCAGCTTGCGCTCGCGCCAGATGATGGCGATGCCCGCCGCGACGATGATCGCCGCGCCCAGCATCATCGTCCAGGTCGGCACCTCGTCGAACAGGAAATAGCCCACGCCCAGCGCCAGCAGCATCGAGGCGTATTCGAACGGCGCGATGAGCGAGGCGTCGGCGTAGCGGTAGCTGGAGGTGAGCAGGATCTGCCCTACCCCGCCCAGCAGCCCGGCCAGGATCAGCAGCCCGAAGGTGCCCGCCCCGGGCAGTACCCAGCCAAAGGGAAGGGTCAGAAGCGCCAGCAGGCTCGCCGTTGTCGAGAACCAGAACACGATCGCCGCCGTGCCCTCGGTCCGGGTGAGCTTGCGCACGAAGACCTGCGCCAGCGCCGCGCAGAGCGCGCCGCCCAGTGCCACCACCGCGCCCAGCGTCTCGGCCATGCTGAGCGGGTCCGAGGTGACCGAGAGCCGGGGCGACATCACGATCAGCACCCCAGCGAGTCCCGCCCCCACCGCCGAGAGCCGGAACAGCCGCACCTCTTCGCCCAGAAACATCGCGGCGAGGATCACCACCATCAGCGGCGCCGCGTAGCCGATCGCCGTCACCTCGGGAAAGGGCAGCAGCCCCAGCGCGGTGAAGCCCAGCCCCATCGCGGCGGTGCCGACGACCCCACGCCACAGATGGCCCATCGGGTTGGGGGTCTCGAGCCCATGGCGCAACTCGCCGCGCCACAACAGCCAGACGATGATCACGGGAAGCGCGAAGAAGGAGCGGAAGAACACCGCCTCGCCCGGCGGCACGTCGTTCGAGGTCGCCTTGATGATCGCGGCCATGGCGACGAAGACGCAGACCGAGGCGGTCTTGAACAGGATGCCGCGCATCGGCTGCTGGACCGGGGCCGGTCGCGGCGCGGCGGGCGCCGTGGAGATGGCGGGCGTTTCGGGGCGTGGCATGAGGGATCCTTTCGCCCCGACCCTAGCCCCGCGCGCGACAAGAGCAAGCGGCCGGCAGCGGCTTGGCGCTACCGGCCGGATTTCTCATGCGACCGAGGGGGTCTCACCCCCGGCCGGTCTTCATCAGGCTTCGTGACCGCGCTCGATGCGCAGGAACTGACGCAGCCGGGTAGCGCCACGGGCGCCGAGGCTGCGGGCATGGAGCCGTCGTACCGCGCGGTGCGGGCCCTCCTCGCGCTCGAGCCGCATGTATTCGCGGGCTTTGATATCGGAGCGGTCCTTGGGCTTGTCGATCACGTGCTTGGTCATCGATATGTCCTCCCTTGGGGATATCGCGGGTCTGCAACCTAACCGATCGGCGCGATTCGGTCTGCATCTTTCGATCGGGCCCCTAGCAAGGGCCATTTGCCGCCGCAGATCGGGGACCGGGCCGCGCGTCAGGATTTCGGCGACATGCGCAGGATCGCGCCCGCTTCGCTGTCGATCAGGAACAGCACCGTGCCGTCCTCGGCGATTTCGACGTCGCGCACCCGGCCATTGCCGCCAGCCAGCGCCTCCTCGCCGACCACGAGACCCTCCTCGTCGAGGTCGAGCCGCACGACTTCGCCGGGTGAGAGCGAAGCGATGATCAGATCGCCCTCCCAGCCCTCGAAGGCGTCGCCCTCGTAGAAGGCCATACCGCCCGGCGCGATCACCGGATCCCAGTAATAGACCGGCTCCTCCATGCCCTCGGTGCGCGGCTCACCTGTGCCGATCGGGGCACCGTCATAGCGGATGCCGTAGCTCACTTCGGGCCAGCCGTAGTTTTTGCCGGCCTCGGGGCGGTTCAGCTCGTCGCCACCCGCCGGACCATGCTCGATGGTCCAGTAGTCGCCGGTCGCGGGCTGGATCGCCGCGCCCTGAATGTTGCGATGGCCATAGGACCAGATCGCGTCTTCGCCGTCCTGCCCCACGAAGGGGTTGTCCTCGGGCACCGAGCCGTCGGGATTGAGCCGCACCACCTTGCCATAGGTGTTGTCGAGCTCCTGCGCCATCTTGCGGTACTCGTCGGTGAAATGCTCGCCGGTGGTGATGAAGACATGGCCTTCGCCGTCGAAGGTGATGCGCGAGCCGTAATGCATCGGCGCGTCCGAAGGCGGGCCCTGCACGAAGATGTCCTCGACATTCTCCAGCGCGGTCATGTCCTCGGTCAGCATGCCACGCGCGGCCGCCGTGGCGACGCCGCCATCGACAGGCTTGGCATAGGTGAAATAGACCATGCGGTCGGAGCCGAAATCGGGAGAGAGCGTCACGTCCAACAGGCCGCCCTGCTCGCGCGCGTCGATCTCGGGCAGGCCGGAGATCGGCTCGTGCACCTCGCCTTGGGCGGAAACGTGGCGCAGCCGACCCGGCCGCTCGGTGACGAGATAGCTGCCATCGGGCAGCGGCGCGATGCCCCAGGGGCGTTCGAGGTTCTCGGCGAAGGTCTCGATGGCGACCTCTGTCGCCTCCAGCTGCGGCGCCATCTCCTGCTCGGGAAAGGCGGGCTCGTATTCGGCATTGGGCGGGCCACGATCGACCGGCTTGGCCTCGGTATGCTGTTCGGCGAAGGCCGCGCCGGGCAGCAGCGCCGCAAGCACGATCGGGGATAGCGTTCTCATCTCGATCTCCTCTCCTGATTGTCAGGAGAGAGAGCTAGCCCCGCCTCCCTTACCATCCAGACGCCTCACGGCCCATTGACCCGCCTCGGCCAGCACCGGATCCGGCTCGGCCGCAAGATCGCGGGCCACGGGCAGCAGGCTCGGATCGCCGGAATTGCCGATGGCATAGGCCACATTGCGCAGGAACCGGTCGCGCCCGATCCGCTTGATCGGGCTGCCGGAGAACATCTTACGAAAGGCCGCGTCGTCGAGCCGCGCCAGATCGGCCAGCGGCGGCGCGTCGACCTTGCCGAAATAGCGCATTTCGGTGGCTTCTTGCGCGAACTTGTTCCACGGGCAGACCGCGAGGCAGTCGTCGCAGCCATAGATGCGGTTGCCCAGCGCCTCGCGGAATTCCTCGGGCACCGGCCCCTTGTGCTCGATGGTGAGGTAGGAGATGCAGCGCCGCGCATCGAGCTGGAACGGCGCCGGAAAGGCGTTGGTCGGGCAGATGTCGAGGCAGCGCGTGCAGGATCCGCATTTCTCGGCCGCGGGCGCGTCGACGGGCAACTCCACGGTGGTGAAGATCGCCCCGAGGAAGACCCAGTTGCCGACACTGCGGCCCAAGAGGTTGGTGTGCTTGCCCTGCCAGCCGAGACCGGCGGCCTGCGCCAGCGGCTTTTCCATCACCGGCGCGGTGTCGACGAAGACCTTGATCTGTTCGTCTGGACATTGCTCCAAGAGCCAGCGCCCGACACGCTTCAGCCGTTTCTTGACGAGGTCGTGGTAGTCGCGGCCATGGGCATAGACGCTGATCGCGGCGCGGTCGCGCTGCTCCAGCACCTCCAGCGGGTCGTGGCGGGGCGTATAGGCCTCGGCCAGCATGATGACGGACCGCGCCTCGGGCCAGAGCGCGGCGGGGTTGCCGCGCCAGCCCATGCGCTCCTCCATCCAGCCCATCTGGCCGTGACGTCCCTCTTCGACATAGGTGGCGAGCCGTCCTGCGGCCTCGGGGATGGCGTCGGGACGACAGATTCCCATCTCGGCGAATCCCTCGCCGAGCGCGGCCTCGCGCAGCCGGGTCTTGAGGGCGGCCCCCTGGTTCATCTTTCACCAAATACGCATTCGGGCCGCTGGCCCCAAGCGCGCGGTCTCAGAAATCGAGATCGGCGTAATGCGCGGGCTGCGGAAAGCCCGGCAGCTGATCGGCCAGAAGCGAACGGAAGGCCGGGCGCGACTTGATCTTGGCGTACCAGTCCTTGACCGTCTCGGAGCGGTTCCAGTCCACGTCCGAGATGTAGTCGAGGCAGGACAGGTGCGCGGCGGCGGCGAAATCGGCGAGCGACAGCTCGTTGCCCGCGAGCCAGCGGCGCTGGTCCAGGAGCCACGCCATGTAATCGAGGTGATATTTGATCGCTCGGGCGCCGGCCTTGACGTTGGTGCTGTCGGGATAGCCACCGCCCATGACTTTCTTGAAAACCCGCTCTCCGAGCAGCTTCGAGGTCACCTCGCGGTTGAACTTGTCGTCGAACCAGCCGACGAGCCGGCGCACCTCGTAGCGGGCATCCACCGATTGCGGCAGCAGCGGCGGGTCGGGCTGCACCTCTTCGAGATACTCGCAGATCGCGGTGCTTTCCGACATCATGCGATTGCCGAGCTTGAGCACGGGCACCTTGCCGGCCGGGTTGCGGCGCATGAATTCGGGATCCTGCTCCCAGTAGCGCTCTTCGACCAGCTCCACCTCGATGCGTTTCTCGGCGAGCGAGAGCCTCACCTTCCGCGAGAAAGGCGAGAGCGGGAAATGATAGAGGCGGTGTGTGGCGGGACGGCTGTTCTGCATGCCCCCTATCTGCCGCAAGCGCGGCGGCGCTTCAATCCCGCGCGCGTCACTCGAAGCAGTCGTCTCGCCCGTCGCGGCGGATCGTGGCGGCGCCGTCGAGGATCGCGGCGGCGCGGCGGCGCACGAAATCGGAAGGGTTCGCGGCCGAACGCCCCTTGGGGTCGGGCAGGATCGCGGCGAGGCGCGCGGCCTGCACATCCGTCAGATCGGCCGCCGCAACGCCGAAATAATGCGGCGCAGCGCGGCCGATGCCGAACACGCCCTCGTCGAACTCGGCGACGTTGAGATAGACCTCGAGGATCCGTCGCTTGGTCCAGACCGCCTCGACCGCGGGCGTCATCCCCGCCTCGAGCGCCTTGCGGAACCAGCTGCGCCCCTGCCAGAGATAGACGTTCTTCACGACCTGCTGGCTGATCGTCGAGGCGCCGCGATTGCCGCCAGAGGCCATCGCGGTGCGGATCGCCTTGAGATCGAGACCCCAATGCAGGCAGAAATTCGCGTCCTCGGCCGCGACAGCGGCGCGGGCCATCACCGGGGCGATCTCCTCCATCGGCACCCAGTCATGGGCGATCTCGCCCAGCCGAGCGCGTTCCGACATCATGTATGGGGTGGTCGGCGGGTTGAGGGTCGAGAATAGCAGGACCAGTACCCCGGCGAGGCCGATCAGCGCCGCTCCGGCCCAGAGCAGCAGCCGGGCGATCCGACGGCCCGGTTTCGGCAGCGCGTCTGAGGCCTTGCGCCGGCGGCGGCGTGCCGACCCTGTTTTCGATGTGTTCACGGGCTTGGACATGCCGCCATAGACCCTGCGGGTCGGGGTCGGGTCAAGCCGGTCGCGCGGCGCCCGCGCGCCCTTCCGCCCGCTCGATCGCGGCCATCACCGCCTCGGGCGCGGTCTGGTGGATCATGTGCCCCACCCCCGGAAGCACGGTGTAGCTGCTCTGGGCGATCTCGCGGTGCAACCGCGCCGAATGCGCCTCGGAATCAACGACCCGGTCACCCGCCCCGGCGATGATCGCCACCGGCATGCGCAGCTCGCGGTAGCCGTGGCGCGCCGCGGCGGCCTGCGGGATCATCATCGCGGTTTCGGCGCCGCTGGCGCGTAGCTGCGAGGGACGCAGGGCCATCTCGCGCGGGAACGCGGCGAAACCGGGCGCCACCGGCGCGGGGGCGAAGATCCGGCGGATCAGCCGGGGCCAGATCAGCCGGGCCAGCGGCGGGGAGATGGTATAGCGCAGCGTATCGCCCAGCACCGGGACCGCCGGGGCAGAGAGGCCGATCACCTCGGGCCGCGCCGTCGGGTAGTGATAGCCGGCGGCCAGCACCAGCGCCCCGACCATGCCCGGATCGCGTCGCGCCAGCGCCACCGCCACCGCGCAGCCCCAAGAGTGGCCCAGCATGGTGGCCCGTGCCACGCCGAGATGGCGCAGCGCCGCGTGCAGCAGATCCGCCTGCGCCGCAGCGCTCCAGACCCGGCCACGCGGCCGGGTGCTGTGGCCGAAGCCGGGCCGATCGAAGACGATGACGCGATGCGTTCGTGCCGCCATCGCCACAAGGCCGCTGCCCACAAAATCCTCGATCATGCTGCCATTGCCGTGCAGCAGCACCAGCACCGGGCCGTCGCCGCGCTCGAGGTAATGCAGCCGCACGCCGTGCAGATTGAGGAACCGCCCCCGAGGCGGGTTGTCGCGTTCGGCCCGCATGGCGGCGCGATGGTTGGCATAGGCCGATACGGCCAGTGCGGTCGCGGCGAGCCCTGCCAGCGCGCGGACCGGGCGGCGTCGCGCAGGGAGAGGTCGTCGGTAGGCGGGGGGCGGGGTCTGTGTCATGGGGCCGGCTCCATTGCGGGCGCGCGCTGCAGCGCGGCGCAGGGATTACGCGCCAGACCGCCCCGGGTTCCCCCGCCCCCAAACGACGCGGGGCCGGCGCGTCGCCGCGCCGGCCCCTGTTTTCGATTTCGCCTTGGCCGTCACTCGGCGGGCAGGGCCACCTTCTCGACCGTGAGCGGGTGCGGGATGTGGCGCAGCATCTCCTTGGGGCAGACCTGCAGGAAGTTGTGCTTCTCGCTGTCCCAGTGCTGCAGGATCTCGGCGGCCTTGCGGCTGCCGCTCTCGAGCTGGTGACGCTCGATCAGACCCTTGAGCTGGTTTTCCCAATGCTCGACCGTGACGCCGCAGGTGACCAGCGTCTCGGTGTTCATCAGCGGTTCGGCGAGGCCATCGGGGTCGTAGAGATAGGCCATGCCGCCGGTCATGCCGGCACCGAAGTTCGCCCCGATCGAGCCGAGGATCACCGCGACGCCGCCGGTCATGTATTCGCAGCCATTGGTGCCGCAGCCTTCGATCACCACATGCGCGCCCGAGTTGCGGACCGCGAAGCGCTCGCCCGCCCGACCGGCTGCGAAGAGGTAGCCCGCCGTCGCGCCGTAGAGCACGGTGTTGCCGATGATCGTGTTCTCCGAGGCCACCAGCGGGCTCGCCATCGCCGGGCGCACCACGATGGTACCGCCGGAGAGGCCCTTGCCGACATAGTCGTTGGCGTCGCCGGACACCTCGATCTTCAGGCCGGGGGCTGCGAAGGCGCCGAGCGACTGGCCCGCCGAGCCGGTGAGCTTGACGGTCAGGTGGTCGGGCTGCAGCTGGTTCCGCATCCCGAAATTCTCGACGATATGCGCCGAGGTGCGGGTGCCGATGGTGCGGTGCGTGTTCTGCACCGCGTATTGCAGCTGCATCTTCTCGCCATCCTCGAGGAAGCGGCGGGCATCCTTGACGATCTCGGCGTCGAGCGTGTCGAGCACCTCGTTGCGCGGCTTGTTGCGATCGTAGCGGATGCGGTTGGTGCCATCCACGGTGATCAGCAGCGGGTTAAGGTCGAGATCGTCGAGATGCGCCGAGCCTCGGCTGACCTGGGTCAGCAGGTCGGCCCGACCGATCACGTCGTCGAGCGAGCGGGCGCCGATCGAGGCGAGGATCTCGCGGACCTCCTGGGCGTAGAAGGTGATCAGGTTGACCACCTTGTCGGCGTTGCCGGTGAACTTCTGGCGAAGCGCCTCGTCCTGGGTGCAGACCCCCACCGGGCAGGTGTTGGACTGGCACTGGCGGACCATGATGCAGCCCATCGCGATCAGCGCGGCGGTGCCGATGCCGTATTCCTCGGCCCCCATCATTGCCGCCATGACGATGTCACGACCGGTGCGCAAGCCGCCATCGGTCCTGAGCGTGACCCGGTCGCGCAGGTTGTTCATCGACAGCACCTGGTGCGCCTCGGTGAGACCCATCTCCCACGGAAGACCCGCATATTTGATCGAGGTCGCGGGCGAGGCGCCGGTGCCGCCATTGTGCCCCGAGATCAGGATCACGTCGGCCTTGGCCTTGGCCACGCCGGCGGCGATGGTGCCGACGCCCGAGGAGGAGACCAGCTTCACCGTCACCTTGGCGCGCGGGTTGATCTGCTTGAGGTCGTAGATCAGCTGCGCGAGGTCCTCAATCGAGTAGATGTCGTGATGCGGCGGCGGCGAGATCAGCGTGACCCCTTCCGTCGAATGCCGCAGCCGCGCGATCAGCTTGGTGACCTTCATGCCCGGAAGCTGGCCGCCCTCGCCGGGCTTGGCGCCCTGCGCCACCTTGATCTCCAGCTCCTCGCAGGCGCCGAGATACTCGGCGGTGACGCCGAAGCGGCCCGAGGCCACCTGCTTGATCTTGGCCGAGGGGTTGTCGCCATTGGCCTCGGGCAGGAAATGCGCCGGATCCTCGCCGCCCTCGCCCGAGTCGGACTTGGCGCCGATGCGGTTCATCGCGACGTTGAGCGTCTTGTGCGCCTCGGGGCTGAGCGCGCCCAAGGACATGCCGGGGGTCACAAAGCGCTTGCGGATTGAGGTGATGCTCTCGACCTGCTCGATCGGGATCGCCTCGCCGATCGGCTTGATCGCCAAAAGGTCGCGCAGGTGGATCGGCGGGTTGGCCTGCATGGTCGAGGCGTATTGCTTCCACAGCTCGAAAGAGGCGCGGTCGCAGGCGGCCTGCATCATGTGCATGGTCGTGGCTTCCCAGGCGTGCTTCTCGCCCGAGCGGCGCGACTTGTAGAAGCCGCCGATCGGCAGCGTGCCGAGATCGGCGCCGGGCTTGGTCCAGCCGCGGGCGTGCACCTCTTCCAGCTTCTTCTGGATGCCGGTGAGGCCGATGCCCGAGATGCGGCTGTGCATGCCGGGGAAATACTCGGCGCACATCGCACGGCTGAGGCCCACGGCCTCGAAGTTCAGGCCGCCGCGATAAGAGGAGATCACCGAGATGCCCATCTTGGCCATGATCTTCAGCAGGCCCGCATCCACCGCGTCGCGGTAGCGGCGCATGATGTCGGTGAGCGTGCCTTCAAGCAGACCGCGATTCAGACGATCCGCAAGGCTGTCCTGCGCCAGATAGGCGTTCACCGTGGTCGCACCCGAGGAGATCAGCACCGCGAAGTAATGCGGGTCGATGCACTCGGCCGAGCGCACGTTGACCGAGCAGAAAGTGCGCAGGCCCTTGCGGGTCAGCCACGAATGCACGGCCGAGGTGGCGAGGATCATCGGCATCGGGACGCGGTCCTCGTCCTGATGCTGGTCGGTGAGCACGATGTGCCCCGCACCCGAACGCACCGCGTCCTCGGCTTCGGCCCGGATCCGCTCAAGGCCCGCGCGCAGTCCGTCGGGTGCACCGCCCGTCGGGAAGGTGCAGTCGATGAAGGCCACCTGGTCGCCGAACTGCTCGACCATGGTGTCGAACTCGGCATTGGCAATGAACGGGCTCTCCAGCACCAGGATCTCCGCCTGGCTGGAGCTTTCGTCGAGCACGTTCTTGAGGTTGCCGAAGCGGGTCTTGAGCGACATCACCCGGCTCTCGCGAAGCGAGTCGATCGGCGGGTTGGTGACCTGCGAGAAGTTCTGCCGGAAGAAATGCGACAGCGGCCGGTACTTGGTCGAGAGCACGGCGGAAGGGGTGTCGTCGCCCATCGAGGCGATCATCTCCTTGCCGTCCTCGGCCATCGGCGCGAGCACCTGCTCCAGCTCCTCGACCGAGTAGCCGGCGGCGATCTGGCGCTTGCGCAGCTCGGGGCCCTCGAAGAGCGGCTCCTCCGGCACGTCGCGCAGGATGTCGTTGAGGTTCACGACCTTCTCGATCCACTCGCTGAAGGGCTGCGAGGCGGCGAGCTTGTCCTTCATTTCGCTGTCGTGGAACAGCTTGCCCTCTTTCATGTCGACCGCGATCAGCTGGCCCGGCCCGAGCGCGCCCTTCTCGATCACGCTGGCCTCGTCGACCGGCACCATGCCCGCCTCGGAACCTGCGACCAGAAGCCCGTCGCCGGTGACGACGTAGCGCATCGGCCGTAGCCCGTTGCGGTCGAGACCGGCGCAGACCCAGCGGCCATCTGTCATGGCGAGCGCCGCGGGACCATCCCAGGGCTCCATCACCGCGTTGCAGTAGGAATACATGTCCTGCCAGGCCTGGGGCATCTCGACCCGACTCTTGGACCAGGCCTCGGGCACCAGCATGGTCTTGGCCATCGGCGCGTTGCGGCCGGCGCGGACCAGCACCTCGAACACCGAATCGAGCGCAGCCGAGTCCGAGGAGCCCTGCGGCACGATCGGCTTGATGTCCTCGGCCATCTCTCCGAAGGTCGAGGAGGCCATCCGGATCTCGTGGCTCTTCATCCAGTTGATGTTGCCCTTGAGCGTGTTGATCTCGCCGTTATGGGCAAGCATGCGGAAGGGCTGGGCCAGCCACCATTGCGGGAAGGTGTTGGTCGAATAGCGCTGGTGATAGAGCGCGAAGGCGCTCTCGAAGCGCGGGTCCATCAGGTCGGGGTAGAACACCGCCACCTGCTCGGCCAGCATCATGCCCTTGTAGATCACCGAGCGGCAGGACAGCGAGGCGAGGTAGAGCTCGCGCACGCCGGCTTGGGTGGCCGCGCGCTCGATCCGGCGGCGGATGATGTAGAGCTCGCGCTCGAACTGCTCCTCGTCGATGTCCTTCTCGCAGCGGATCAGGATCTGCTCGATCTCGGGGCGGGTGGCGTTGGCCTTTTCGCCGAGGCAGGTAATGTCGACCGGCACGTGGCGCCAGCCATAGATGTAATGCCCCATGCGGAGCACCTCGGTCTCGACGATGGTCCGGCAGGTTTCCTGCGCGCCGAAATCGTTGCGCGGCAGGAACACCTGGCCCACGGCGATGCGGCGGCCGGCCATCGGCTCGTGGCCGGTGCGACGGATCTGGTCCTCGAAGAAGGCGCGCGGGATCTGCACGTGGATGCCGGCGCCGTCGCCGGTCTTGCCGTCGGCGTCGACGGCGCCGCGATGCCAGACCGCCTTCAGCGCGGCGATGCCCTTCTCGACCACCGCGCGCGAGGGCGAGCCGTCGATCGACACGACGAGGCCGACGCCGCAGGAGGCGTGCTCGTCATCCTCGCGGTAGAGACCGTTCTCGGCCATGTACTTGCGCTTGGCCTCTTCCGAGGCGACCCAGGCGTCATCATAGGTGGTCATGGAAGATCTCCTTCGCGGTGGAGGCGGGCGCCGACGACATGGTCGCGCCGCAGCCGTGTTTGGGGTTGGACGAGAGGAAGCCCGGCTCGTCCGGAAAGATGAATTCGACGGGGCTGTCGTCGGAGGTGAAGGTGCCCTGCGCGTTGGTCACCTCGCTGGTGCCCGACAGGAAGATGCGCCAGATCTGCTCGCCATCGGGGCCGATCGCCCGGACCTCGTAATCGGTGCGCTCCAGCTCGACGCCGTCGATGGTGACGGTCTCGCCGGTCAGGCTGTCGAAGCCGACATAGCGGGTCTCGCCGACCTGATCGGAGATCGTGGTGAAATCGAAGCTGTCGGCGCCGGCCTCGACCAGCTCGCTGAACGAGGCCGGGTCGGCCGGGTCGGGGGCCAGCTCCTCGCGCCGGTCGGCGCGGGGATAGACGCTCTCGACCCATTGGGTTTCGGCGTCGATGGCCCCGAAATAGCTCACGCCGTCGAGGTCGAGATCGACCCTGCGGCGCCAGCCCTCTGGGTCGCCCTCGCAGGTGAAATGATGCGAGACGGTGCAGTTCGCAGCCTGCACGGTCATCTCGGCGGTGCAGCCCTCGGGCAGCGTCACCTGACGCGGCCCCTGCGCGGCGGCCGTCATCGGCAGCGCGCAGATCAGGAGGGCGATGGGCGTCTTCATGGCGGTCTCCGAAAACAGGATCGCGGGACGTGGTGTGATCGGGGGTCAGGCCGCCCCGGCCGGGTGGCCGGGGCCTCGGCCCCTGAACCGAGACATGGATCGTGCGCGGGCCGATCGGGCCTCGCGCCCCTAGCTCACTCGGCAGCGACGCTGGCGCTGGCGGATTGGTCGAGATACTCCACGATCGCCGAAGCGCTGTCACGCCCGTCGCGGATCGCCCAGACGACGAGCGAAGCCCCGCGCACGATGTCGCCCACGGCGAAGACGCCCTCGAGCGAGGTGGCGCCGGTACCGAACTCGGCCCGCACCGTGCCCCAGCGGGTCACCTCCAGTCCCTCGACGCCCCAGAGCTGCGGCAGGTCCTCGGGCTCGAAGCCCAGCGCCTTGACCACCAGATCGGCCTCTTCGAGGTAATCCGCGCCCTCGATCTTCTCGGGCATGCGGCGGCCCGTGGCATCCGGCGTGCCAAGGCGCATCCTGTGGACATGCACGCCCTTGACCCCGTCGGGGCCGCACTCGAAGCCCTTGGGAGCCGAGAGCCAGACCAGCTCGACGCCTTCTTCCTCGGCATTGGCCACCTCGCGCTGGCTGCCCGGCATGTTGGCCCGGTCGCGGCGATAGAGGCACTTCACGCTGGTCGCGCCCTGACGGATCGCGGTGCGCACGCAGTCCATCGCGGTGTCGCCGCCGCCGATCACGACGACTTTCTTGCCCTCGGCGTTCAACTCGCCGCTGTCGTATTCCGGGACCTCGTCGCCAAAGTTCTTGCGATTCGAGGCGGTGAGGTAGTCGATGGCACGGACCACGCCGCCATGGTCGCTGTCGGGTAGGTCGCGCGACTTGTAGACGCCGGTGGCGATCAGCACCGCGTCGTGCTTGCCACGGATCGCGTCGAAGGAGATGTCCTCGCCGACCTTGCAGTTCAGCACGAACTCGACGCCCGATTCTTCGAACTGCTTGGTGCGGCGGTCTACGACTTCCTTCTCGAGCTTGAAGCCCGGAATGCCGTAGGTCATCAGCCCGCCGACGCGGTCGTAGCGGTCATAGACGGTGACCTGCACGCCGGCGCGGCGCAGATAGTCGGCCGCCGCCAGACCACCCGGACCGGCGCCGATGATGCCGACGCTCTCGGGGCGCTCGCGGGCGGGGCGGATCGGCTGGACCCAGCCCTCCTCCCAGGCGGTGTCGGTGATGTATTTCTCGACCGAGCCGATGGTGACGGTGCCGTGACCCGACTGCTCGATCACGCAGTTGCCTTCGCAGAGCCGGTCCTGGGGGCAGATGCGGCCACAGATCTCGGGGAAGGTGTTGGTCGCCTGGGAGACCTCATAGGCCTCCTGCAGACGGCCTTCGGCGGTCAGGCGCAGCCAGTCGGGGATGTTGTTGTGCAGCGGGCAATGCGTCTGGCAGTAGGGCACGCCGCACTGGCTGCAGCGGCTCGACTGCTCGGCCGCCTTGTCGCGGGCGAACTCGGCATAGATCTCGTGGAAGTCCTCGCGCCGCGCGGCCGCCAGACGCTTCTCCGGCATGTCACGCGGCACGGACACGAATTTCAGCATCTTGTTTTCGGCCATGGCTGGTCTCCCTCTGGCTGGGCGTGCCGAGGGGATAGCCAATGCTTGACCACATGAAAAGTCAGCATGACTGACCTAGTTAGCGGTTTTCGCGCCAATCGGATCGAAATCTTCTGTCCGATTGGCGATTTTAGGTCACAACGAATGACCTATCGCCTCAGCCGGCCAAGAAAATGCCCAGCAGTGCCCCCGCCCCGATCACGATTCGCCACCAGCCGAACAGCGCGTAGCCATGCCGCGACACGTAGCCCAGCAGCCATTTCACCACGACCACGGCGGTGACGAAGGCCACGACGAAGCCGATCGCGATCTCGTTGAGCGCGCCCCAGTCGAGCACGTCGCGATTCTGGAACAGGTCATAGGCCACGGCCCCGGCCATGGTCGGCATCGATAGGAAAAACGAGAACTCGGCCGCCGCGCGTTTGCCCACGCCCATCGACAACCCGCCGACGATGGTCGCGCCCGAGCGCGATACGCCCGGCACCATCGCCAGCACCTGGAAGAAGCCGATCGCCAGCGCCGTGCGGACCGGCAGCCGCATCGCGTCCTCGTGGCGCGGCTCCGGTGCCATGCGGTCCGCGAAGAGCAGCACCACCCCGCCCAGCACCAGCATCACCGCGATCAGGGCCGGCGTCTCGAACAGCACCGTCTTGATCAGGTCATGCGCCAGCACGCCGATCACCGCCGCCGGCAGGAAGGCGATCAGCACCGCCCAGACGAAGCGCCGCGCCGCCGGGTCCGCGGGCGCCGCCCGCAGCACGCCCCAGAGCTGCCCGAAATAGACGGTGAGTAGCGCCAGCACCGCGCCGAGCTGGATCACCACCTCGAAGGTGCGCCCGGCGCTTTCGAATCCCAAGAAATGCCCCGCCAGCAGCAGATGCCCGGTCGAGGACACCGGGATGAACTCCGTCAGCCCCTCCAGAAGGCCCAGGAGGAGTGGCAGGAGAATCGTATCTCCGGTCATGTCGATGTCCGTCCGTTCAGTGGTTGCGCAGGTTCCGCGCCGATTCCTTGATGGCCAGATACTGCCCCGAGGGGCGGAACCGCCACAGGTAGTCCGGCAGCACGGCCTCCATCGCGATCGGCGACAGGCCCAGATCGGTGAAAGTTTTGGCACCCGGGCTCACGACATTGTCGCGGCGCAGATTGGCGACCTGATCGGCGGTGATCGGCGCCCGCACCAGCCCGAGGCTCAGCGTCTGCACCAGCCCTCCGACGCTTGCCATGATCCGGCCCACGCCGAAGGGCAGCGACAGCACGAGGCGACGGCGGCGGATGTAGTTCAGCATCTGCACGATCAGCTCGCGGAAGGTATGCACGTCCGGCCCGCCCAGCTCGTAGATCCCCGGCGCGGCACGGCCCTCGATCGCCAGCGCCGCGGCATGGGCCACGTCGTCGACATGCACCGGCTGGAACCGGGTGCCGGCCCCGACCACCGGGATCACAGGCGAGATCTGCGCCATCGAGGCGAAGCGGTTGAAGAACTCGTCCTCGGCGCCGAACAGGATCGAGGGACGCAGGATCACCGCCTGCGGCATGTGCCGCAGCACGCCCTGCTCACCCGCGGCCTTGGAGCGCGCGTATTCGCTCGGGCTGTCGGCATCGGCGCCGATCGCCGAGACATGCACCATCCGCGCCACGCCCAGTTCGGCGGCGAGACGGGCGATCCGCTCGGGGCCCTCCTGCTGCACCGCCTTGAAGGTGTTGCGGCCCTTTTCGGCCAGCACGCCTACGCAGTTGACCACCGCCTGTGCGCCGGTCATCGCCGCGCGCACGCTGTCGTCGTCGCGGATGTTGCAGAACACCGGCTCGACCTGCCCCACCACGCCGTAGGTGCGCACGAAGAGCGCTTCCTCGGGGCGGCGGCAGGCCACGCGGACGCGCCAGCCCTGCTGCGCCAGCCGGCGCGTGATATAGCGCCCGAGGAAGCCCGATCCGCCGTAGATGGTCACAAGTCCGGTCATCGGCCCCGCCCTGATAAGGTGAATTGACGCCTCGCGGTTTACCCGCCGGGGCGGGCGCGGACAAGCGCCGATCCGGACAGCTCTCCCTGTCACCAGCATCGCCGTCGCCGCATGCCCGACAAGCGGCGCATCCCGCGCGACAGCCTACTTCCGCCGCGACAACCGAAATTCCCGCGAATTGCCCGTTGACACCCCTCGCGGCATTCCGTAGATCGCCCCTCACACGACCTGCCCAGGTGGTGGAATTGGTAGACGCGCTGGCTTCAGGTGCCAGTGTCCGAAAGGACGTGGAGGTTCGAGTCCTCTCCTGGGCACCATCCCTCCTCGTATTGCGAAACGCGAGGGATCATGGCGAACCATCTCTACCAGAACGATATTCCCGACGATCTCGACCTCGGCCCCGTCGTGGCGATCGATTGCGAGACCATGGGTCTGAACCCGATGCGCGACCGGCTCTGCCTGGTGCAGATGTCGGGCGGCGACGGCCATTGCCACATGATCCAGGTCCATCCCGGCCAGTCCGAAGCCCCCAATCTCGTGCGGCTTCTCAAAGACCCCGACATCCTCAAGCTGTTCCATTTCGGCCGGTTCGACATCGCCGCGATGCAGCACGCCTTCGGCGCCACCGCATCCCCGGTCTACTGCACCAAGATCGCCTCGAAGCTGGTGCGCACCTTCACCGACCGGCACGGGCTGAAGCAGCTGTTGCAGGAGCTGGTCGGCGTCGACATCTCCAAGCAGCAGCAGCAATCCGACTGGGGCGCCGAGGAGCTGAGCCCGGCGCAACTCGACTACGCCGCCTCGGACGTGCTGTACCTGCACCGGCTGAAGGAGGCGCTCGACGCCAAGCTGGCGCGCGAGGGGCGTAGCGAACTGGCGCAGGCCTGCTTCGACTTCCTGCCCACCCGCGCCAAGCTCGACCTCGCGGGCTGGCCCGACACCGACATCTTCTCGCACTGACATGACCGAGGACACCCAGCGCCCCGATGATCTGGAAGTCGCGCGGCAGGTGATCGCCGACGAGGCGGCGGGCCTCGCCGCATTGGCACGCGGGCTCGACGGCGGCTTCGGCGCGGCGCTCGAGGCGATCCGCGCGGCCCCCGGACGGGTCATCGTCTCGGGCATGGGCAAGTCGGGCCACGTCGCGCGCAAGATCGCCGCCACCCTCGCCTCGACCGGCACCCCCGCCTCCTTCGTGCATCCCGCCGAAGCCAGCCACGGCGATCTCGGCATGATCACCCGCGGCGACGTGGTGCTGGTGCTGTCGAATTCCGGCGAGACGCCCGAGTTGGCCGATCTCGTGGCGCATACCCGCCGCTTCGGCATCCCGCTGATCGGCGTCGCGGCACGGCCCGAGAGCACGCTGATGACCCAGGCCGACATCGCCATCGTCCTGCCCGCCTTGCCCGAGGCCTGCGGCATCGGCGTGGTGCCCACCACTTCGACCACGATGACGCTGGCGCTGGGCGACGCGCTGGCGATCGCGCTGATGCGCGGCCGCGGCTTCACCGCCGCCGATTTCCGCGCCTTCCACCCGGGCGGCAAGCTCGGGGCGCGGCTGGCACGGGTGCGCGACCTGATGCACGGGGCCAGAGAACTGCCGCTGGTCCATCGCGACACCCCGATGGCCGACACACTTCTGGCGATCACCGGCGCCGGGTTCGGCGTGGTCGGCGTCACCGATCCGGATGGCGGTCTTTGCGGCATCGTCACCGATGGCGATCTGCGGCGTCACATGGCCGGGCTGCTCGACCATGTGGCCCACGAGGTGATGACGCCGGCGCCGCGCACCATCCGACCCGACGCGCTGGCGGCCGAAGCGCTGGCGCAGATGAACGAGCGCAAGATCACCTGCCTCTTCGTGGTGGACGAGGACGACGCGGCGCGCCGGCCCTTGGGCATCCTGCACATCCATGATTGCCTGCGCGCCGGCGTCGCCTGAATGCATGCCCGCGACAACGCCTATTCGCGATTCATCGGCTGGGCCAAGGTGGCGCTGCCGCTGATCGGGCTAATTCTGCTCTCCACGCTGTTCCTGATCGCCCGGGGCCCCTCCGGGCCAAGCGAGATCCCCTTCGCCGAGATCGAGGCGATTGCCGCGGAACAGCGCGTCAGCGCGCCGCGATTCGCCGGCCGCACCGAAAGCGGCGCCTCGATCGCGATCGCCGCCGATACGGTGCGGCCGCGCGAGGCCGGCGAGGGAATCTTCGCGGTCGAGGCGCCGCGCGGCACCATCGAAGGCCCCGGCGATACCCGGATCGAGCTGAGCGCCGCGCGCGGCGAGATCGAAACCGGCCGAAACCTGCTGCGTCTCGACGGGCCGGTGTCGGTCACCAGCAGCAACGGCTACAGCGTCGAGACCCCGACGCTCGAGGCCGATCTCGGCACCGGCGGGCTGGTCTCGACCGGGGAGATCAGCGTGACCGCGCCCTATGGCACGCTCAGCGCCGCCGCGATGCGCACCACCCTGCCCGAGGGCGGCGCGCCGCGCATGGTGTTCTCCGGCGGGGTTCGGCTGCTATATGATCCAGCGAACCAGGGAGAGCGCCGATGACCCGCATGATGACCGCCATGCTGACGATGCTGCTGATGCTGCCGGGCCTCGCCGCCGCGCAGACGCAGATGGCGCTGGGCGGGCTCGCCGCCGATCCCGACGCGCCGGTCGAGATTACCGCCGAGCGGCTCAGCGTTGATCAGGCCACGGGCCGCGCCACCTTTGAGGGCGAGGTGCTGATCGGCCAGGGCGAGATGAAGATCTCCGCCGCCACGGTCGAGGTGGTCTATGACGACGCCACGGGCGAGATTTCGCGGCTGGAGGCCGAGGGCGGCGTAACCTTCGTCACCCCGACCGAGGCCGCCGAGGCCGACCGCGCGGTCTATGACATCGCCGGCGGCAACCTCACCCTCACCGGCGACGTGCTGCTGACGCAGGCCCGCACCGCGCTGTCGTCGCAAAGCATGGTGATCGACCTCGCCGCCGGCACGGCGCAGCTCGAAGGTCAGGTGCGCACCGTGATCGAGCCCGCGCAGTGACGCCGCCCGAGCTTGACGTGACGCCGGGCCAAGGCGGGCTGCGGGTTGCCGGGCTGCGCAAGAGCTACCGCAAGCGCCCGGTGATCCGTGACGTGTCTCTGCATCTCGACCGCGGCGAAGTGGTGGCGCTCTTGGGCCCCAACGGCTCGGGCAAGACCACCTGCTTCTATTCGATCGCGGGCCTCGTGACGCCCGAGGGCGGCCAGGTGATGATCGACGGGCGCGACGCGACGCTGCTGCCGATGTACCGCCGCGCCCGGCTCGGCATTGGCTACCTGCCGCAAGAGATGTCGGTCTTCCGTGGCCTCAATGTCGAGGACAACATCCTCGCGGTGCTGGAGATCGCCGAGCCCGACCGCACCTCGCGGCGCGAGCGACTCGAGGAGCTCCTGTCGGATTTCTCGATCGGCCATTTGCGCCGCGCGCCCGCGCTGGCGCTGTCGGGCGGCGAACGACGTCGCGTCGAGATCGCGCGCTGCCTTGCCGCGAATCCGCGCTACGTGCTGCTCGACGAGCCCTTCGCGGGCGTCGATCCGATCGCGGTGGGCGACATCCGCGACCTCGTCGCGGCGCTCAAGACCCGGGGCCTCGGCGTGCTGATCACCGACCACAATGTCCGCGAGACGCTGGGCATCGTCGATCGCGCCTACATCCTGCATGACGGCCGCGTTCTGATGTCGGGCACCACCGACGAGGTGGTGCGCGACGAAAATGTACGTCGCGTCTATCTCGGCCAAGGCTTCCGCATCGGCTGAACGGCGAAGTTGACAAGCGGGGCCGCGATCGGGCGAGATGGGACTCGATGACGCAGGCCAGACACCCTTGTCCACAGCTTCAGACGGCTCCGACGCAACGGGCCGCACGGCGCGCGGACAGCGCGGGCCCTGCCCATCCTCACCCCTTGCCGGCCCCTGAGCGACACGAGCCCGAGGCTCGCTTCGCGGAGCCGTGCCCCCAAAGGAGACGTCCATGCGCTACCAGATCACCGGCAAGCAGATCGAGATCGGCGAGTCGCTGCAGATACATGTGCAGACCGAACTGGGCGCGACCGTCGGCAAATATGCCGGTCGCCCGACCGATGCCAACGTGGTGTTCTCGCGCTCCGGCCATGAGCATGTCTGCGAAGCCGTGGTGCATCTGTCCACCGGGCTGAACGCCCAGGCCACCGGCCGCGCCACCGAGATCTACGCCGCTTTCGAGGCCTGCTGCGAGAAAATGGACAAGCAGCTCAGGCGCTACAAGCGCCGCCTGAAGGACCACCACAAGGCGCGCCCGAACCCGGTTGAACAATCGCTCGCGGGCTCCTATATCCTCGCCGCGTCAGGAGACAATGAAGAGACCGAGCAGGACGGCCTGGCACCGATGATCG
>Ga0310345_10000608_pt1 | contig 48830 bp, 39 predicted proteins | sample HC15DNA20500_MG_FD_204667 | JGI IMG/M metagenome (GOLD analysis project Ga0310345, IMG submission 204667) | Marine microbial communities from station ALOHA, North Pacific Subtropical Gyre - HC15-DNA-20-500_MG | ecosystem: Environmental > Aquatic > Marine > Oceanic | place: Pacific Ocean: North...
GCGCGCTTTCACCTCGATCCCGAACTTCTGGCGAGCACCGCCGAGGGGCGGCACAATTTCCTCAACCGGATCAAGGGCGTCTGCGAAGCCGCCGGATTGCGCGTCGAACTGGTCCCGAACGACGCGCGGACGCGCCGGGCCTCGGGTGAACGTGGCGGCTATGACCTGTTCCACATGGATCCGCCCACCCACGACCGGGCGCTGACCGTCCGCCGCGTCTATCACTATCCCTTCTGGGCGATCGAGGCCCACGCCGAACGCTGGCGCTGGCGGGTGGCCGAGGCCGCGTTCCCTGGCGCCGCCGACCCGCGCGAGGCGCAGCGCTTTGCGAGCTTCTGGCGCGACCGGCTGTTCGGCGCCGTGAAACCCGGGTCCGCCGGGGGCCATGTCTACGTGCCGTTGCAGGGCCGGATCCGCGACCACCGCGCGTTCCAGACCTGCGCGCCCGTCGACATGATCCGCGCGGTGCTGAAACACGATCCCGACCGCCCCGTCGTCGCCACGCTGCACCCGTCCGAGGACTATTCCGCCGCCGATCTCGCCGCGCTGGAGCGGCTGGAATGGGCGGAGCCCCGGCTGACCGTCGAAACCGGAGAGATGCACCGCCACCTTCTTGCCTGCGATTACGTGGTGACGGAGAATTCCTCGGCCGCGTTCAACGGGTTCTTCTTTCACAAGCCCTGCGTGCTGTTCGCGAAGATCGATTTCCACCACATCGCCGCCAATGTCGCCACGCTGGGCGAGGCCGAGGCGTTCCGGCAGGTCCGCACCATGCAGCCGGATTACGACGGCTACATCCACTGGTTCTGGCAGGTGATGTCGATCAACGCGGGCCGGCCCGAGGCCGATGCGCGGATCGCCGAGGCGCTGCGCCGGGGCGGCTGGCCGGTCTGAGCGGTCACAGCGGTTCGGCGAACAGCGGCGTCCCGCCCCGGCAGCAGAAGGTGCAGGTCATCGCGTCGGGATCCATCAGCCATGTCGCCACGCCCGCCTCGGTCAGTTGCCGGGCGAAGGTGAAGTAATCCGTCTCGCCCCGCGCATGCCGGCCAAGCGCCAGCTTCGCCGCGTCCGGGTCCGGCGTGTCGGCCACCGGGTAGGGCGGGTGGAGCGGTTCGGTCCGGAGCACGTTGCCGGATCCGTCGAAGAATTCCGAATGGCCGTCCGAGATGTGGCTGATGTAGCGGGCGACGCCGAGGCCGCGCAGCAGCCGCATGGTGCCGCAGACACCCTCGGGCCCGGCGGCCGCGTGGGCCCGTTCGATGTCGGCAATAGTGAATGGCGTGGTCATCGGGAAGACATAGGCACTTCGCCCGGCTGCACCAGCCCCTCTCACGAAAACGGGCGCCCGAAGGCGCCCGTTCCGAAGGTAAATCTTTCCGGCCTCAGATCGATTCCGCGATCCAGCTTTGCAGCGCCGCCTTGGGCGCGGCACCGGTGCGGTTCGAAATGATCTGCCCGTCCTTGAAGATGAACAGCGCGGGGATGCCGCGCACGCCCATCGACATGACCGAGTTCGGGTTGGTGTCGGCGTCGACCTTCACGATCTTCACTTGATCGCCCATCTCGTCGGACAGCTCTTCCAGAGCCGGACCGATCTGTTTGCACGGCCCGCACCATTCCGCCCAGATGTCGACGACAACGGGTTTGTCGGAATTGATCACTTCGGCCTCGAACGTATCGTCCGTCACGGCTACGGTCGCCATTGGTTTGCTCCTGGCTTCGCTGAATGTCGGCCTCAAACGTAGGCATCCGCCCCCGGAGCGTCAAGCAGACCTTGTTGATGCAAGCGCGGCGGTCACAATATCGTGCGGCAGGGGCATGAGAGAGGCGTTTCGCGTCCATAGGATCGCGACCTCGACCGCGCGGTGCGGAAAGACCTCTCGCAGGGCGGCGGCATAGGCGCCCATCTGGCGCAGGAGGCCGTCGGGAACATCCTCCACCCGCTCCGGCACGCTGGCGTTGGTCTTGAAATCGACGGCAAGCACCCGGTCGTCGGACAGGATCAGACGGTCGATCACCCCGTGCATCCGCTGCGGCAGGCCAATGTCGGCCGAGACGGGCACCTCGGCCAGCGCCTCGCCCGAGAAGAGCGGCGCGAGAGCCGGTTTCTCGAGCACGCGGCGCGCCTCGTCCAGCAGCAGGTCAAGCTCGGTCCCTGCCGCGCTGTCCGGCCCCTGCCCCAGCAGACGCTCCGCGACTTCGGGCCAGCGGGCGGCGTCGATCAGGGGCAGGTGTTCCAGCAGCCGGTGCACCTGCCGGCCGCGCCGCTTGGCCTGCGCCTCGTCCAGCCCGTCCTCGCCCGGCAGCGCCTTTGCCCCGCCAAGGTCCGAAGGGCTGAGCGTCGCGAAGCGCTCCGGCATCTCCGTGATCGGCCGGGCGAAACAGGGGTCGAGCGTCTCCGCCTCGGGCGCAGGCTCCGGCACGGCCTCCTCCGCCGCGCCGGTCCAGTCGCCGCTTTCCAGCCGCAGCCCCTCGCCCGTCGGAAAGGCCGCTGCGGTCGCGCACAGCACTTCCATCCCGGCGCGGACCCGGTCGTGCCACGCGGCGCCGTCCTTGCCCAGATCGCCGGCCGCGGCGACGATCAGCCACTTTTCGGCCCGGGTCAGCGCCACGTAGAGCAGCCGGTCGCGTTCATCGCGCCGCGCCTCGGCCAGATCGGCGCGGGCGGCGGCCAGCCGGGCGGGCGTGTCGTCGGCCCGCGCGGCCCAGACCATCCGCCCGTCCAGCGGCAGCAGCCGGTCGCGCACGTCCTCGCGCCGCTGCGCACAATCGGGCAGGATGACGATGGGCGATTCCAGCCCCTTGGCGCCATGCACCGTCATCACCCGGATCCGGTCGCCCGCGCTGTCCAGCTGGCGCTTGATCTCCAGATCGTCGGTTTCCATCCACACGAGGAAGCCGGTCAGGCTGGGCACCGCATTGCGTTCATAGGCCAGCGCCTGGTCCAGCAACGCGTCGATTCCATCCTCGGCCTCCTCCCCCAGCCGGGCCAGCAGCTTGCGCCGCCCGTCGTGGCGGGTGAGGATCCGTTCGATCATCTCGTAGGGCCGCAGGTAGTCGATCTGCAGCCGCAGGTCGTCCAGCATCGCCAACGTCTCTGGGTGATCCGCCCGCCGGTCGCGCAGCGCGGGCCAGAGCGGCTGGTCCCCCCGCTTGTGCGCGAGGTCAAAGAGCATCTGTTCGTCCCAGCCGAACAGCGGCGATTTCAGAGCGACGGCCAGCGACAGCTCGTCCTCGGGCGTGGCGAGGAAGGACAGCAAAGCGGCAAGGTCCCGCACCGCCAGTTCCGCACCCACCTTCAGCCGGTCCGCCCCGGCGATCGGCAGGCCCTGTTCCTTGCAGGCAAGGATGATCTCGTGGAACAGATCCGACCGCCGCTGCACGAGAATCAGGAAATCTCCGGGCCGCACCGGGCGCATGGTGAACTGGCCGGAATGGCCGATTTCCTGCGGAACAGTCTCTTGTTCGGCGATCATTTCCCGGATCCGCCCGGCGATGCGGCGGGCCAGCTGCACACGGTGATCGTCCTGCCCCAGCTGGTCGACCGGGTCGGTCCAGTCCTGCTGTTCGGGGCTGTCCGCCTTTTCCACGACGGGCCACAGGTCCACCCGCCCCGGCATCGCGGTCTTGAAGGCGCGGTGCGGCTCCTCGCCCCCGAACCCGGCGCGTTCGCGGCCGGTGAAGACGGTGTCGACCAGCGCGAGGATCGCGGGGGCGGAGCGGAAGGAATAGGCCAGTTCCAGCACCTGCAGCGGGTTGCGCGAGGGGCGCAGCCGCTCGGCGAAATCCTCGCGCATCCGGTCGAATTCGCGCGGATCGGCGCCCTGGAACGAATAGATCGACTGCTTCTTGTCGCCCACGACGAAGATCGTGCGCACCCGGTCCGCCCGCGCGCCCTCGCCCGAGGTGAATTCCCGGGCGAGCCGTTCGATCACCTCCCATTGCTCGGGGCTGGTGTCCTGCGCCTCGTCCACGAGGATGTGGTCGATGCCCCCGTCCAGCCGGAACAGCACCCAGGCCGCGACGCTCGGATCGCTCAGCAGGTCCCGGGCGCGCAGGATGAGGTCGTTGAAATCCAGCCAGCCGCGCTGTTGCTTGGCGCGTTCGTAATGCCGCAGGAAGGCGCAGGCGAAGCCGTGCAGCGCGCGCATCCGCTCCGCGCAGGCGAGGCCGAGCCGCAGGTCGCGGCATTGTTCGACCCGCCGCATCCAGTCCTCGACGGCGGGCATGATGTCGGCAAGGTCGGCCTGGGTCTTCTTCGTCGGAAAAGACCCTATCTTTGCGCAAAACGGCTCCTTCGCGCTCTTGCCGGAGAGGAAGACATCCTCCAGCACCGCCAGCGCGCCAAGGTCCGGCACGGGCAGTCCGGTCAGCTTGGCGGCGTTCTTCTGGTCCGTGGACGACCCCCGCGCCAGCCCCGCGACGAGCGACGAAAGCAGGTCGGCCGCGTCCGGCGGGCAGGCCATCCCATGCAACTGCGCCCGGTCGAAGTCCGGGGGGAGACCGAACAGCGCCTCGAGCTCGGCGTCCGGCAGATCCGCGCGGAAGGCGTCGGCGTGGCCCGCGATGTCGCGGGTGATCTCGTCGAAGCTTTCGTCGGTCAGGTGGCGGGCCATGCCGGCGATCAGGTCGGCCTCGGGCCCCGCCGCCATCGCCTCGACGATCTCGGCCCGCAGGAGGGCGGTCGCCCGGTCCTCGGCCTCTGAGAACTGCGGGCTGACGCCGGCCTCCAGCGGGAACCGCCGCAGCAGGGCCGCGCAGAAGGAGTGGATCGTTTGGATCTTCAGGCCACCCGGCGTCTCGATCGCGCGGGCAAACAGCGTCCGCGCCTGCGCGAGGTCGAAGGGCCCCTTGGCCCCCAGCGTCTGCAGCTCGGCCCGGAAGTCCGCGTCGCCCTTCATCGCCCATTCACCCAGCCGCCGGAACAGCCGGTTCTGCATCTCGCTCGCCGCCGCCTTGGTGTAGGTCAGACAGAGTATGTGCTGCGGCTCCACCCCCGACAGCAGCAGCCGCGCCACGCGGTCGGTCAGCACCCGGGTCTTGCCGGATCCGGCATTGGCCGAAAGCCAGGTGGAGCGCCCGGGCGCGGCGGCGCGGACCTGCCGTTCGGTGGCGTCGTCTCGGGGGGCGCTCATCGCACGTCCCTCCGGTCGGGCGGGGTGGTGACGTCCCATTCCCCGAAGCGGGCGAGCTGGTCGTAATCGCCCTGATCGGCCTTGGAGAACATCGCGCGGCGGGCGGTGAAGCCCTGTGTTTCCTCGAAATAGGCTCGCATCAGGGCGCAGAAATCGTCCCACGCGCGGCCCGGGGGCACCTCGTCCAGCGGCGCGGGCACCTCGCCCGCCTTGGCGCCCAGCCCGATATAGGCGGCGCCGATGACGTGGCGCGGGGCGACGTTTTCGAACCCGCCCCGTTCGGCAATGGCGGCGGAGAGGAGGAGCTGGCGGTCGAAATGGATCTGCCGGTCCTTGGTCGGCGGCGCGCCGGTCTTGTAATCGTAGAGCACCGCGTTGCCGTTGGCGTCCAGGTCGATCCGGTCCGCCTTGGCGGTGAGGGTGAAGCCCAGTTCCGCGATCTCGGCCGCGCCCTTGACCTCGAACGCCGCCGGGTCGGCCAGCGCCCGCCGCACCGTTTCGTCGGCGAGGAACCCCTCCGCCACCCGCGCCAGCCGCGCCTGCCAGAGATGGCGCGCCTCGGCCCAGGGCACCTCGGCCTCCAGCACCTCGCCGCAGATGTCGAGAAGCCGGCCGGCGGTGCGGGAGGCGGCATCAGCTTGCGTCTCCTTCACGAAGCGTTCGAGGACGGCGTGCAGGACGGTCCCCCGCAGCAGGGCGTCGGGCAGTTTCATCAGCGGGTCGAGCCGCTCCAGCTTCAGCACGCGACGGGCGTAGACGGCATAGGGATCGCGGATCAGGCGCTGGATCTCGGTGACCGACAGCTTGCGCGGCCGCGCCTCGCGCGGCGGGCGCGGGGCCGGGCGGGGCGCGGGGGCGACACGCTCTGTGGCCTCCAGTGCCCGGGCGCGCCGGATCCAGGCGTTCCCCCGCGCGCGCATCGCGGCCAGCGCGCCTTCGCCCTCGCCCGGCAGGCCGCCCAGCAGGTTGGTCAGTCGCGACATCCAGCGCGAGGGCACGGTTTCGGCGTCCTGCGAGCGGATCGCGCGGGTCAGCCACACCTCCTTCGCCGCGATTGCCTGCTGGAAATCGTGCGCGGCCAGCCCGATGTGCCGTTCGGGCAGCAGCAGCCCGGCCTTGTGCCGCATCTCGCGGTTCAGCCACGGGTCGGGCGGCGGCAATTCCGGCCAGGCGCCTTCGTTCAGCCCGCCGAGGATAACGAGGTCAGCGCCCTGCACCCGCGCCTCGAGCGTGCCCCAGACCAGCACCCCGGCATGGCCGGCGTCGGGCTCCCGCACCTCGGCGCGGCCCAGAACGGCGTTGAACAGGGTCGCGTAATCCCGCGCGTCGATCGGGCCGCCGTGCACCGCCTCGCGGCGCAGCTCCTCCATCGTCGTGATTGCTTTGCCGCCGGCGTGACCGTCCCAGAGCCGCCCGGCCCCGTCGCCCGGATGCCCCGCGGCGATGCGTTCCGCCAGCGACAGATGCGCCTCCACCCGGTCGGGAAGCGGCCGGGCCTCCGGCGCCTCGTTGCCGAGGATCGTGGCGATCACCCACTCCGCCCAGATCGGGGCCAGCGGTTCCTTCTGCGTCGCCGCGAAGTCGCGCAGGGTCTGGGCCGTGGGGAACGGCGGCCCCTTGCGGCGCAGGCGAAGCTCGAGCCCGCGGGTCAGTAGAAGGTGCGGCCCGCGGTCGGCGGCGGAATGCGTGAGCGGATGTTTCAGCAGGGTCAGCAGGGAGTCCGCCGTCACCCGGTTGCCGAACAGGTCGGCGACATGGCGCAGGAACCGGCCCGGCGGGGAAAGCTGCAGCGGCTGGCCGGCGGAATCGTCCGGCACGATGTCCCAGCGGTCGAGCGCGGCGGACACCTGCCGCGTCAGCATCCGGTTCGGCGTGATGAGCGCGGCGGTAATCCCCTCTTCCGCCGCCTGCCGCAGCCGCATCGCAACCGCCAGCGCCTCCGTCCTGGCAGAGGGCGCCTCGATCAGCGTCACGCCCTCCATCGCCTCGGCAAGCCCCTGCAGCTCTGGCCCTTCCTGCATCCACTGGTGGGTGACGGGCGCGGGCCGCAGGGCCAGCGACACCGCCTTGTTCCGGGCGGAAGACGGACACGTCGCGCCGGGCCAGGGCTGCACCTGCCCGGCGCTCATCCCGAGGTCCGCGAAGATGCGGGCGAAGCGGAACTGCGGATGATCTTCGCCTGTCAGGGCGGAATCGAGCCTCTCCCACACCGTCTCGGGCATCTCGAAATCGAAGCCCGGCAGCACCACCGCCCCCTGCGGCAGCCGTGCGACCGCCTGCATCAGCATGTTGGTCGACCCGCGGGACCCGGTGGAGCCGGCGATGATGACGGGATCGGGCGGCGGGTTTTCGTGCCACGCCGCGATCGTCATCTCCGTCACCAGCCGCTGCCGCGCCTCGGTGTCGAGCCGCCCATCGCCCTGGTCCTGGAATCGCCGCGCGATGGTGAGGAAGCGCAGCGCCCGCGCCCAGTGGCCGGAGAGGTCGCTGACGTCGAGGTTTTCCAGCACCTCTGGCGCGACGCCTTCACCGTTCATCTCGTCCAGCACCCGGGCGAGGCTGTCGGCAAGGTCGTAGAGCGCGGCGCGCGGGGCAAGGTCGGGTTCGGCGTCGAGCAGGGCCGAGATCAGTTCGATCAGTTCCAGACGGCGGCGCAGCGGCGGCACGGCCTCCGGCACTTCGGCCAGGTGATGCGACTGGCCGAGGTCGGTGATCAGCTCGATCCGGGGCAGCAGCAGGGCGGGGCCGTGGTCGAACAGTTCGCGGATGCGTCGGGCCATCCGGCGCGTGTTCACGATCAGTCGGACCCGGGCGAGGTCCTGCGGCGGCCGCCCGGCGTGGGCGGCGCAGAGGCCCTCCACCAGGGCTGCGGGGAAATCCGCGCCCGGCGGCATGCCGAACAGGCGAGGGTGCGACAGCGGCTCAAACATGGGCGCGGGCGAGCTGTTCCTCGGCCAGCGGAATTCCGGAAGGACGGCTGAGATCGCACCACGTGCCGGGGTAGAGGACGCCGTGCAGCCGCCCGTCTTTCATCATCCGGTCCCACAGCAAGTTGAGAGAAAAGCGCGTGTCGCCGATCCCGTGCAGCCCCTCGGTCACGAGGATCTGGGTGCCCCCGTAAACGACCGGCCCCCCCCGGGTGAGTCTACCGTCCGGGGCCAGCGCGAAATCGCCGCCTCCGTCGCGGCCGACGGTGTTGTGCGGCTCGAGGCAGAGCAGCAGGGCGTCCATCCTCGCAGGGTCCCAGGCCGCTCGGAGCACCTCCAGCGGGTTCGGGCCGATCCAGATCACGTCCGGGTTCATCGTCATCACCGGCCCGGCGCCCAGCATCGGCAGCGCCTGCCGCAGCCCGCCGCCGGTATCGAGGATCCCGGGCTCTTCCCGCGAGATGGCGACGTTGCGGCCGTGCAGGTGGTCCTCGATCACGCCCGCAAGGTAATGCGTGTTCACCACGACGCGCGGGATCGCCGCCGCCTCGGCCCAGGCCAGCGCATGGTCGATCAGCGGCTTGCCCGCCACCTCGATCATCGGTTTGGGCCGCTCGGCGGTCAGCGGGCCCATGCGGGTCCCGAACCCGGCGGCGAAGATCATCAGGCTGTCTGCATCTGGCCGCATTGCGATTTCAGTCCGTTGATGTGGTCGGGCGTCGGTTCCGGCAGGCTGCCGGTGACGAGCGGGGCGAAATCCGACAGGGCAGGGTGGACGATGTCGCGTCGGATCAGGCCCCAGACGCGGGGCAGGAAATCGGGGTAGTGCGCCTTGCCGTCGCGCAGGCAGAGCCGGGCGAAGACGCCGAGGATGCGCAGGTTCCGCTGCAGCCCGAGCAGGTGGTAGGCGCGGGAGAACTCGGTCGCGTCGGTGCCGGTGGCGGCGCAGAAGCGGGCGATCATCCGCGTCTCTAACTCGGGCGAAACGTCGCGCCGGGCGTCCTGCAGGAGCGACACGAGATCATAGGCCGGATGCCCCGCCGTCGCGTCCTGGAAGTCGAGCAGGCCGACCCGCGCCAGCCCCGTCCGCCCGGGCAGCCACAGCAGGTTCTCGGCGTGGTAGTCGCGCAGGATCAGCACCGGGCGCGCCTCCAACTCCGCCAGTGCGCCGAGCATCGCTGCCTGGAAAGCCGCCCGCGCCTCCGGGTCCGGGCCGATGGTGCCGGCGCGATACCAGTCGAAGGCCAGCGCAGCGCGGTCGGCCATCTCCGCCGCGTCGTAGGTGTCGACATCGGCGGGCAGGGGCGCTTCGTGCAGTCGCACCAGAACGTCGATCGCCCCGGAATAGAGCCGGTTTTCCGTCTCTGCCGCCTCGGCCCCGCGCAGGGGCGCGAGGACCCGCGCGAACAGGTCGTCGCCCAGATCCTCCAGCAGAAGGAAGCCCGCGTCCTCATCCGCCGCGAAGATCTCGGGCGCGGCCAGCCCGAGGTCGCGCAGGTGCGTGGCGATGCGGATGAAGGGGCGCACGTCCTCGCCCTTTTCGGGCGGTGCGTCCATCAGGATCACGCCGCGCCCGTCGCGCCGCAGCCGATCATACCGCCGGTTCGACGCATCGCCCGACACAGGCGCCAGCGCGATGCCGTCATAGCCGTGGGCGGCCAGAAACCGCGCCCGGGCCTCCTGCCTGTCAGTCAAATCCGGCCTCTTTCAGTATGTCGTGCCATGTCTCCGCCTCTCCGGTGAGGGTTATCGCGCGGGCGGAGTCTCCCACAACCTCAAAGCGCAGCGAAAGGGCGTTCTGTGGCGTCAGTTCGCCGAGCCGGTCCGGCCATTCCACAAGGCAGATGGCGTCGTCGAAGGCTTCGGTGAGGCCCAGCTCGATCACCTCGTCCGGGTGGCCCAGTCGGTAGAGGTCGGCGTGCCAGAGCTCTCCCTGCAGGGTTTCGTAGCTTTGCACCAGCGTGAAGGTGGGCGAGGGGATGTCCTCGTCCTCGGCCAGCAGGGGGCGGATCAGGCAGCGGGCGAAATGGGTCTTGCCCGCGCCGATGCCGCCCTCCAGCAGCAGCACGTGGCCCGGGCGCAGCAGCGCACCCATCCGGGCGGCGGCGCGGCAGGTGTCGTCCTCGGACGCGGCGTGGAGGGTGGTGGTGATTTGACCCATGCCGTCAGATTACGTGCCCGGCGGCAGCGGCCGCAAGCGGGTCAGTCCGGCACGTGGAACGCGGCGAGGGTCGAGCCGTCGCCGAGCGGGGCGAAGCGGCAGTGCAGGCGGCGACCGTCGGTCATCCGCACCTCGGCGGTCCATTCGGCGCGTCCCCCGATCTCCGACGCGAAATCGCGGAATTCGCCCCAGACCGGCGTGGGCTCGGTCCGGCCTTGCCAGTGCTGCGTCGCCTCCATCACGGTCGGCGGCCCCTCCTCCGCCATCGGGTGCTCCCAGAGCGACAGATGCGCGGCGTTGCTGATGGTGAGCCGGCCGTCGGGCGCGAAGATCGCCACCGCTTCCTCGAACGTGTCGAGCACCGATTGCGCCCGGTTGATGTGTTCGTGCATCCGGCGGGACATGCCGATCTGGTCGCTGATGTCTTCCAGCACGAAGGCGATGGCGCCATTTGGATAGGGGCGCCCGGCGATGCGATAGGTGCCGCCGCCGGGCAGGGTCCATGTGTCGGCGAACCGCCCTTCCGTCGCGCGCGCGTCGAGGTCCGCGATCGCCTCGCGCCAGCTGCGGAGATTGCTGGGCTCCGGCATCACCCGCTTTTCGCGCAGCGCCTCGAAGACGGCGGAGAGGGAGGGGCGGGCCGACAGGAACTCCGGCTCGAGGCCGGTGAGGTCGATCACGGCGGGGTTGAAGAGCGACAGTTTCCGTTCCCGGTCGAAGATGGCGAGACCGCTGGACAGCAGGGCGAAGGTCTTGGTCAGGGTCTGCACGAAATCCCGCTGCGCGATCTCGGCCAGGATCACGGGCGAGACGTCCGTCGCGTAGTGCAGCCAGAAATCGCGGTCCCGCTGCACCGTCACGTCGAACCAGCGTGTCCCGTCGACGCCGCCGGGCCTGTCCAGTTCGACCCGGGCGGTGACGGGTGTGCCGTCGCGCGGGAGCGGCAGGCCGGTGGAGAGGATGCCGTCGCCCGCGATCCGGCGATAGGCGGCGTTCGACCAGAGCAGCCGGTGCCCGGCATCGGTGGCCCAGACGGGAAAGGGCGCACGGGCGACCGCGGCATGCCGGTGGCGCAGGCGGGTTTCCGACAGCCGACGGAGGTGACGGTCCGCCGCGCTCACCGGCTCCGCCTCGGCGATGTGGACCCGGACGGTCCCCTCCTGCGCGGTGATCCGGGCCTCCGCCCGGTCGGCCGGGTCGGTGGCGGGCAGGGTGACGTCGGCCTCGCGCGGCAGGTCCGCCGGAAAGTCGCGGAACCGCGGCGCGAGCAGGTCGCGGACGCGCTGCCAGTCGGAGACTTCGTATTCCACGTTCTCCAGAAGGTCGGCGCCCGCCTCCGATACGTCGCGGATCTCTCCGTTCTGGAACAGGAAGGTCACCGGGGAAGCCTCGGCGTCGGCGGTCACGATCGCTTCTGCGCCGGGGCCCGAGGGGCGCCGGGCCGCCAGTGCAGAGGTGACGAAAAGCGCGGAAAACGCTGCAAGAAACGAGGCGATCAGAACAAGCGCGACCGTTGTCAGACTCTGCATCGACAGGCACCCACCCATGCGGGTTTCGGATTGGGCCGAGGATGGGTGCCGATCGTTAACAAAGGGTAAAGGCGGACCGCCGCCTGACGCCAAGTCAGATCTCCAGCGGTCGGTTCTCGCGGATTTGAATGGCATTGTCGCCGGTCAGGGCGTCGATCTTGCGGCGCGGCCAGACCACCTCGATGATCGCGCCGGTCCGTTCCGCGAACGCGCTGTCGGCGGCATACCTCTCCGGCCCGTTGGCAAAGCTCAGCTCCGCGCCCGAGCGTTCCAGCAGCGTCTTGGCGATGAAGAGGCCCAGCCCCATCCCTTCGTAGCCCGGCCGCTGCGCCTCGCCCGCGTTGCGGCGGCGTCGGACGAAGGGGTCGCCGATCCGGCCGATCACCTGCGGGGAATAGCCCCGTCCGTCGTCCATGATCCGGACCGACACGACGGTGTCGCTCCACCGGGCCTCGACCCAGATATTGGCGCGGGCGAAGTCCACGGCGTTCTGGATCAGGTTGCGCAGCCCGTGCACCACCTCGGGTCGGCGCAGGATGGTCGGCTGCGGTCCGTCGTGGCCCGGCAGCGGCCCTTCCTCGAAATGGATGGTCTTGCCCCGGTCGCGATGCGGCTCGGCGGCCTCCAGCACCACGGCGGTCAGCGGTGCCTTCTGCAGGTGCAGATCCTCCTTCCCGGCCCGGCCCATCGACCGCAGGATGTCGCGGCAGCGGTCGGCCTGCTGGGCGATCAGGCGGGCGTCCTCCTGCATCTCGGGCCGCTCCTCGAGGTCCTCGGCCAGTTCGGCGGCGGTCAGCTTGATCGTGGCCAGCGGCGTGCCCAGTTCATGCGCGGCGGCGGCGACGACCCCGCCCAAATCGGTCAGCTTCTGTTCCCGGGCCAGCGCCATCTGCGTGGCCTGCAGCGCATCGGACATGTTGTGCATCTCGGCCGCGATCCAGCGCGAATAGATGCCGAGGAAGATCACCGCGATCACGATCGCCAGCCAGTTGCCGAAGACGAAAACGTCGGCGATGGCGATCTCCACCCCCTCCGCCGTCAGCAGCGGCAAGTGGAAGGGCACCAGAACCGATGCCGCGGCGATGGCCACGCTGCCAACGAACATCGCCGAGCGGGCGGAAAGCGCGGCGGCCGACACGGTCACCGGCCCGACGATCAAAATGGAGAAGGGGTTGTGCAGCCCGCCGGTCAGGTAGAGCAGCAGCGCCAGCTGCAGCAGGTCGAAGAGCACCATGGCGAGGTTCTCGGCCTCGGTCAGGCGCTTGTTTTCGGGGAAGGCGAAAGTCGCGACGAGGTTGCCGATGATCGAGGTGCCGACCACCAGCGAACAGAGACCGTATTCCAGCTGCAGCCCGTAGACCAGCCACGCCACCAGAAGGGCGGACAGCTGTCCTGCGATGGCTCCCCAGCGAAGCAGGATGATCGTGCGCAGCCGGATCCAGTTGCCGCGCTGGCGGCCCTTCAGCGGGCCGATGTCGGTATGGCTCATCTGGCGGTGCGGCCCCTTGTCCCGGTGGCGGGCAGGGTAGTGGCCGCCGGGGGCTCAGGCAATGCCGTGCGGCAGGGCGCCCGGTTTGACGCAGGGCAATCCAGAGACTATGTGTCTTCGATCCTGTTTCGGGGACAAGGGAGCATCGCCTGATGCCGGACAAGCCTGATCTTGGCGCGGACCCGTCGCTTCTTCTGGTCGACGATGACGAGCCGTTTCTGAAGCGCCTCGCGAAAGCGATGGAAAAACGCGGCTTTGCGGTCGAAACGGCGGACTCCGTGGCCGCGGGCAAGGCCATCGCCACCGCGCGGCCCCCGGCCTACGCGGTCTGCGACCTGCGGCTGGGCGACGGCAACGGGCTGGACGTGGTCGAGACGATCCGCGAACGCCGCCCGGACGCCCGGGTCGTCGTGCTGACCGGCTATGGCGCCATCGCCACGGCGGTTGCGGCGGTGAAGATCGGGGCGACGGATTACCTGTCGAAACCCGCCGACGCCACAGACATCACCAACGCGCTACTGGCGACGGGCGACACCCTGCCGCCGCCGCCCGAGAACCCGATGAGCGCCGACCGTGTCAGGTGGGAGCACATCCAGCGGGTGTACGAGCTGTGCGACCGCAACGTGTCGGAAACCGCACGGCGGCTGAACATGCACCGCCGCACGCTGCAGCGCATCCTCGCGAAACGGTCTCCGCGCTAGGGCGCGCCGGTCCCGAGATCGCGTTTCAGCCAGTCGATGAAAGTCTGCACCCGGGCCCGCCGTGGCCCGGGCGCGGTGACGATGAAATAGGCCGCTTCGGGCAGGCCCTCCGTCGGGACCTCGACCAGCCGCCCGGCGTCGAGTTCCGGCTTCACGATGCTCTCCACCGCGAACATCACCCCGTAGCCCTGCACCGCCGATCCCACCTCTAGCACCGGACTGGCGATTTCGGTCACGCGCAGCGCGTCGCGCTCCAGCCCCAGCGTGGCAAGCCAGCCGGACTCCGATGTGTTGCGGGGGTCGAGGATCCACGGCAGGCGCCCGAGGTCCGACCGGTCCCGCACCTTCGCGGCCAGCGTCGGGGCTGCGACGATGATATAGCGGCTTCGGATCAGCAGGTCGCTGTCCGTCTCGGGCCACGACAGGTCCGGCGCGCCGCCCCTGATGGCAAGGTCGACCACCCCGGTGCCGAGGGCGGACAGCGCCGAGGTGATGTCGAGCGAAACCGGGATGTCCGGATGTTCGGCCCAGAAGCGGGAGAGGGCGGGCATCAGGATCCATTGGGCGAACCCCTGCGTCGTGGACACCCGGACCGAGCGCCGCGCCTCGTCCCGGCGCAGCGCCGCGACGCCCTCGGCGATGGTCGAAAAGCCCTCGGCCAGCGCGGCGGACAGGCGGGCCCCCTCGGGCGTGAGGGCGAGGCCGCGCCCCTGCCGGACCACCAGCGCGACGCCCAGATCGGCCTCCAGCCCGCGCACCTGCTGGGCGACGGCCGCCGGGGTGACGTTCAGCGCCCGCGCGGCTGGGGAGAACCCGTCGAGCCGCGCGGTCGCTTCGAAGGCCCGCAGCGAGGAGAGGGAGGGGAGGTGGCGCCAGTCCGGCTCGGGCATCTGAAAGCTGATCTATTGTGTCACGCAGAATTGCTGACTGCATGTCTGGCGCAATAGGGCCTATATGTCCATCGAAACCGCATGACGCGGAGGAGATGTATGATGGTCAGGCTACCAGACGAAATGCTGCGCGCCATGCAGGTGCAGGCACCCGGGGCGAAATGGACACCGGACCGCAAGCCGTGGCACTGGCCGCGGCTGCTGAAGGCGAAGCCGATGAGCGCGAAGCCCCGCATGGCATGAAGATCGCGCGGCGGGGCGTCGGTCCGCCCCGCTGCGGCTAAAGTTCGAAGACCTTCACCACCTTGTCGACGACGCTCCCGTCGTCCAGCAGGACGCCGTTGAGCCGTCCGGCGTCTTCGAACCCGCGGCTCTGGTAATAGGCCAGCCCGCCGCTGTTGTCGGCGCGGATCTCCGCCTCGATCACCCGGAACCCGGCCGCGCGCGCCGCCTCCCGCGTGGCGTCGAAAAGGGCCGAACCGATCCCCAGCCCGGTGCGGCCCACCCGTGCGAAGGTGGCGATGTGGCCCCGCTCGCGTGCCGTCCGATCCCACTGGTCGACCCACTGAAAGCCCAGCAGTTCGCCCGCCTCGTCCTCGGCCACGTGCCAGATCGACTGCGGGTCGCGCTCCATCCATCCCAGCACGTCCGCGCGCGTGACCGGCGTGGTGAGCGCGGTGGTCCCGCCCCGCGCGATGACCTCATTCAGAAGCGCGGCCATCGGCGTGGCATCCAGCGGACCGGCGCGGCGGACGTGGATCATCCCATCCCCTCCAGCAGCGCGGCGTGGCGGGCTGTGTAATCGTTGCGCGCCTCGACCGGGGGGCGAAGCCGGATTGCCAGCCCTTCGGTCAGCGCCGGATCGGGGCGGCCGAAGAAGCCGGTCGCCTCGGCCTCGGAGAACCCGGCGATCTGCACCGCCTCCATCCAGGCCGAGATGCGGTCGGCCCGCTTGATCCGCTGCTTCACCACTTTCGGCAGCGTCGCGGGTAGGCCGAAGCGCAGGTGGATCGCCGCGGTCAGCCGCGCGTCCAGTTCTCCGTAGCTGGGCCCGACGGCGGCCTTCACCGGCGAGATCATGTCGCCGATCACGTATTCCGGCGCGTCATGCAGAAGCGCCGCGAGCCGCCATTTCACCGGCGCCTTCGGGTCGAGCCGGGTGTAGATGGTTTCGACCAGCAGGGAATGTTCGGCCACCGAATAGGCGAAATCGCCCGAGGTCTGCCCGTTCCAGCGCGCCACGAACGCAAGGCCGTGTGCGATGTCCTCGATCTCGATATCCATCGGCGTCGGGTCCAGCAGGTCGAGCCTGCGGCCCGAGAGCATCCGCTGCCATGCGCGCGCCTGTTTCGCCATGCCTGCCTCCGTTCCGGTTCGGGCCATCTGCGGGCATGCGTCCGAAAAAATCAACCGGAGTGCCGGGGAAACGGGCAAAGCGATCCGGGAACGGGCACCAGCGCACAGAATGGCCGGTTGGCACTTTGATCCGCGCCCTGTAATTGAAGCGTAAATTCTGCGGTGCTAGGCCGCTATGCGAACAATGCCGGGAAGGACGCCACATGGCCAAAGATTTCGTCGTCAAGGATATCAACCTCGCCGCTTATGGCCGCAAGGAACTGGACATCGCGGAAACCGAGATGCCGGGGCTCATGGCCCTGCGCGCGGAATACGGCGAAAGCCAGCCTCTGAAAGGCGCACGGATCGCCGGGTCGCTGCACATGACGATCCAGACCGCCGTGCTGATCGAAACCCTCACCGCACTTGGCGCGCAGGTCCGCTGGGCGTCGTGCAACATCTTCTCGACCCAGGACCACGCCGCCGCGGCCATCGCGGAATCCGGCGTGCCGGTCTTCGCCATCAAGGGTGAGACGCTGGTGGATTACTGGTCCTACACTGACCAGATCTTCCAGTTCGAGGAGGGCGGCGCGAACATGATCCTCGACGATGGTGGCGACGCGACGCTCTACATCCTGATGGGCGCCCGGGTCGAGGAGGGTGAGGAAGACCTGATCGCCACCCCCACCTCCGAGGAGGAGGAGGCGCTTTTCGCCCAGATCCGCAAGCGGCTGAAGGAAACCCCCGGCTGGTTCACCAAGCAGCGGCACATGATCAAGGGCGTGTCCGAGGAAACGACGACCGGCGTGCACCGGCTCTACAAGATGATGGAGAAGGGGCACCTGCCGTTCCCGGCGATCAACGTGAACGACAGCGTCACCAAGTCGAAGTTCGACAACAAGTACGGCTGCAAGGAAAGCCTCGTCGACGGCATCCGCCGCGCGACCGACACGATGATGGCGGGCAAGGTCGCCGTCGTCTGCGGCTACGGCGACGTCGGCAAGGGCTCCGCCGCCTCGCTCCGCGGCGCGGGCGCCCGGGTGAAGGTGACCGAGGTCGATCCGATCTGCGCCCTCCAGGCGGCGATGGACGGCTACGAGGTGATCACGCTGGAGGATGTCGTCGGCACGGCGGACATCTTCATCACCACGACCGGCAACAAGGACGTCATCCGCATCGAGCACATGCGCGAGATGAAGGACATGGCGATCGTCGGCAACATCGGCCACTTCGACAACGAGATCCAGGTGGCGAACCTGAAGAACCACAAGTGGACCAACATCAAGGAGCAGGTGGACATGATCGAGATGCCTTCGGGCAACCGGATCATCCTCTTGTCCGAAGGCCGCCTGCTGAACCTCGGCAACGCCACCGGGCACCCGTCCTTCGTGATGTCGGCGAGCTTCACCAACCAGGTGCTGGCGCAGATCGAGCTCTGGACCAAGGGCGACCAGTACGACAACAAGGTCTACATCCTGCCCAAGCACCTCGACGAAAAGGTCGCGCGGCTGCATCTCGACCGAATCGGGGTGAAGCTGACCAAGCTGGCCCAGGACCAAGCTGACTATATCGGCGTGAAGCCCGAGGGCCCGTTCAAGCCGGAGCATTACCGGTACTGAGGGGGCAGCGGGAACGCCGCCTGGTAGTTGCGAGAGGCCGGGCGCCAGCCCGGCCTTCCTTTTTCTGCCGGTCGAGACATTCCCCGGGCCCGGAACGCTCTCTGCTTCCGGCGAGGGTGGGTTTTCAACCCGCCGACACCCAAGCCTTTAAAATCCTACGGGCATTTCCTTTGCCCCATCACCCCCGCCTGCGCTATCCCTCACCCACGGCCAGGATGGCCCGAACCCTTTTCGAAACGCGTGTGGTGATGTGGGAGCACGTGGGGACGCAGGGGGTTCCGGCCTAGCCGTGCCCCCTGCCTTTCCCGCTCAGGGCCGAACGCCGCCAATGTCGCAGACGATCTTCCATTCCGCCTCGGTCACCGGCTGGACCGAAAGCCGCGAGTTGTTCAGCAGCACCATGTCCTTCAGCCGCGGCTCGGCCTTGCACTGCTCCAGCGTGACCGGCTTCGGCACGGGCTTCACCGCGCGGATGTCCACGCATTCCCAGCGGTCGTCCTCGGTGGAGCTGTCGGGATGCGCCTCGGCGCAGACCTCGACGATGCCGACAATCTCCTTCTCCTTCTGCGAATGGTAGAAGAAGCCCAGGTCGCCCAGCTTCATCTCGCGCATGAAGTTGCGCGCCTGGTAGTTGCGGACCCCGTCCCACTCCTCCCCGGCCTCGCCCTTCGCGACCTGCTGGTCCCAGCTCCAGGTCGACACCTCGGACTTGAAGAGCCAGTAGCGCATCAGCCGATGACCTTCTTCCACACGGTCAGTTGAACCGACTCGAAGAGCCCCGCCTTGGCATAGGGGTCGCCATCGGCCCAGGCTTGCGCGGCGGCCATGTCCTCGACCTCGAGGATGACGAGCGATCCGCACATCTCTCCGGCGTCGTCCAGAAGCGGCCCGGCTTGGAACACCGCGCCTGTTTCGGCGATGTACTGCAGGTGGTCGTCGCGGTTGTCCTTGCGGGTCTGGAGCGCGCCGGGCTTGTCCCGGGCGATCAGCGCGATCAGCATGTCATTCCTCCTTGAGCGGACGCGACAGGAGCATCCCGAGCGCGGTTTCCATGTCAACCTTCCCGTCGATCAGCGCGACAACGACCTGCGTGATCGGCATTTCGACGCCAAGCGCCTTTGACGCCTCCTGCACCGCCCGCGCGGTGGCTGCGCCCTCGACCGTGACATTGGGGTCGAAGCTTTGTCCCTCGCCGATGGAAATGCCGAAGCGATAATTCCGCGACAGCGTCGAGGTGCAGGTGAGCGCGAGGTCACCGAAGCCCGAAAGCCCGGCCAGCGTATGTTCCTCCGCCCCGCGCGCTACGGCGAGGCGGACCATTTCCGCATAGCCGCGGGTCATCACCGCGGCGCGGGCGCTTTCGCCGTAGCCCGCGCCGATGGCCGCGCCCGAGGCGATGGCGATCACGTTCTTCATCGCGCCGCCGGTTTCCGCGCCGGTCACGTCTTCGGTCCGGTAGAGCCGAAGGGCCGGGGCGGAGAGGGCGTTCTGCAACTCCTCGGCGCAGGGGCCGTGGGCGCAGGCGAGGGTCAGAGCCGTCGGCAGGCCCCGCGCGATGTCGGCGGCGAAGCTGGGGCCGGTGAGCAGGGCGGGGGTGGCGTCCGGCAGCTCCTCGGCCAGCACCTGCGAGGGGCCGCGCCCGGTGGTCAGTTCGATGCCCTTGCAGCAGGCGACCAGCGGGCGGCGGTCGAGCACCCCGGCATGGTCGCGGACGGCATCGCGCAGCTTCTGCATCGGCACGGCCAGCAGGACGGGGAAATCGCCCGCGAGAGAGCCGATATCGTCGGTCACGGTCAGATTCTCGGGCAGGGACACGTCCGGCAGGCGCGGGTTCTCGCCCGTGCGTTTCATCCGCGCCACGGCCTCCGGATCGCGCGCCCAGAGCACGACGTCGCGCCCGCCAAGCGCGAGCGCCACCGCAAGTGCCGTGCCGAACGCGCCGGCCCCCATGATCCCGATCATGCCTTCGCCCCTTTCTTTCCGCCGCCGATCATCGGCGCGCTTGCCCTGTCCAGCGGCCAGCGAGGCCGCGCCATCAGGCTCATGTCGTCAACCGCCCCCGCCGCCAGGCGTTCCAGTCCGGCATAGGCGATCATCGCCGCGTTGTCGGTGCAAAGCCGCAGCGGCGGGGCGAGGAACGCAAGGCCGTTCTCTGCCGCGACCGCCTCCAGCGCGGCGCGGATCGCCTTGTTCGCCGCGACACCGCCGGCGACGGCAAGGAGCGGCGTTTCCGGCACCAGGGCGAGGTATTCGGCGATGGCGCGGCGGGTCTTTTCGGCCAGCACGTCCGTAACGGCGGCCTGGAACCCGGCGCAGAGGTCGGCACGGTCGGAGCGTTTCAGGCGGTTGCCCACCATCACTTCGTCACGGGTCCGCAGCAGCGCGGTCTTGAGGCCCGAGAAGCTCAGGTTGCAGCCGGGGCGGTCCAGCAGCGGGCGCGGGAAGGGGAAGCGTTTCGGATCGCCATGTGCCGCCTCCGACTCGACCGAGGGGCCGCCGGGCTGGGGCAGGGCGAGCAGGCGGGCGGTCTTGTCGAAGGCCTCGCCCGTGGCGTCGTCGATGGTGCCCCCGAGGCGGCGGAAATCCTCGGGGCCGGAGGCGATCAGGAACTGGCAATGCCCGCCCGAGACCAGCAGCATCAGGTAAGGGTAGCGCGCCCCGTCGGTCAGGCGCGGCGTCAGCGCATGCCCGGCCAGGTGGTTCACCCCGACCAGCGGCAGGCCCGCCCCGGCGGCCAGCCCCTTGGCGCACATAACGCCGGAGAGCACGCCGCCGATCAGCCCGGGCCCGGCGGTCACGGCGATGGCGTCGATGTCGCGCAGGGTCAGCCCGGCCCCGGTCAGCGCCTGCGCGACGCAGCCGTCCAGCTTCTCGGCATGGGCGCGGGCGGCGATTTCGGGGACGACGCCGCCGAAGGGGGCGTGCAGGTCGGCCTGGCCGGAGACGACCGAGGACAGGATCGCGGCCGCGCCGGGCGTGCCACGGATCACCGCGGCGGCGGTGTCGTCGCAACTGCTTTCCAGCCCAAGGATGACCCGCTCGCCCATCATGTCCGTCCGTTGCGCCGCGCTGGCACGGCAGGTAACACCGGACGGTGACGCAAACAATGGCCCCGCCCCGATGACCCCGGTGATCCTGCTGACCCGCCCCGCGCCCGACAGCGCCGCCTTCGCGGGTGCGCTGCGGGCCCGGCTGCCGGAGGCACGGGTGGTGATCTCTCCGCTGCTGCGGATCGAGGTACTCGGCCCGCTGCCCGATGGGGCGTTCGACGGGCTGATCTTCACCTCGCGCAACGGGGTGCGGGCGTATCTGGCGCTCGGCGGACCGCTGCTCCCGTGTTACTGCGTCGGACCCGGCACGGCGGCGGAGGCGCGCGCCGCCGGCATGACGGCGGCGGATGCGGCAGGCGACGCGGTGGCGTTGGAGGCGCTGATCCGGGCCGACCGTCCCACGGGCCGCTGGCTGCACCCCCATGGGCGGCACGTCCGGGGGGACCTTTCAGGGCGGCTGACCGCCGCGGGCCTGACGGTCGAGGGCTGCGCGATCTACGATCAGGTGGCGCAGGATCCGAGCGATGAGGCACGGGGCCTGCTGGCGGGTGCGGCCCCGGTGATCGTGCCGGTTTTTTCCCCGCGCAGCGCCAAACTGCTGTCACAGGGTGAAAATCCCCGTGCACCGATCTATATCGTGGCAATGAGTGCCGCCGTGACGGAGGCGCTTGGCGGCTGGCCCCGGACAAAATGCATCATTGCCGGGCGAATGGACATGCGGTCCATGCTGGACGCGACGGTGGAATGTGTCGAGTTGGCCGCGCGGGTTGAGGGTGGCCGGACGCCAAAGTAATGTCCCCAATGCTGCGCATGCAGCGAAGACGGAATCGAAAGGGTCGCGACGTGTCTGCAAAGAAAGTCTCCTCCACCGGCAAGGGCGCCAAGGACGACACGCCGGAGACGGCCGCAGAGGATACCGCGCCCGAGGCGGGGACGGACCCGGTGATGGCGGCGCAGGCCGGGGACGCGCCGGCGGCGGAGGATGCCGCCGCGCCCGAGCCGGCGGCGCCGAACGTGCACCTCGAAGCCGTCGAGCACAGCCCCCGCCCGGAGTGGATGACCGTGGGCGCCGCGCCCGCGGACTCCGACCCCGACGCGGGCGACACGCCCGAATCCTCCCCCGAAGCGGAGCAGGAATATTCGCCCGCCGGGGCCGACAGCGTCACCCCGCCCCCGCCCCCGCCGACTCCGGCACCGCCTGCCAAGGGGGGCGGCGGTTTCTTCCCCGCCTTGCTCGGGGGGATAATTGCCGCGGCGCTCGGCTTCGGGATCGCCTATTACCTCTTCGACGACGCCAGCCGCACCGCCGGGGCGCAGATGGAGGAATTGGCGCAGCGGCAGTCCCAGCAGAGCACCGCGCTTGAGGAGCTTCGCACGCAGGTGGAGGCGGGGCCGGACCTGTCCGCCGTCGACGGCCGGTTCGAAGAGTTGACTCAGCGGGTCGCCGAGGTGTCCGACCGGATCGACGTGATGGCCGGGGACATGGCCGCCGCCACCGACCGGATCACCGAGCTTGAGAAGCGGCCGATCACCGACACCGTCTCGGAAGAGGCCATCGCGGCCTACGAGGCCGAGCTCGATCGGTTGCGGCAGGCGATGGAGGACCAGCGCTCCGAGGTCGAGGCGCTGATCGAGGAAGCCCGCCAGATGGAAAGCGACGCGAACGCCACCGCCGAGGCGACGATGCGGCGTGCGGCGCTGACACGGATCCTTTCGGCGCTGGACAGCGGCACGCCCTATGCCTCCGCCCTCGCCGATCTGCAGGCCGCCGGGCAGGAGGTGCCCGAGGCGCTGGCCTCCTCCGCCGAAAGCGGCGTGCCGTCGCTGGGCGATCTGCGCGCCAGCTTCCCCGATGCCGCCCGCCGGGCCCTGTCCGCGGCGCGGGCCAATGACAGCGGGGGCCGGTCGCTCGGGGATTTCCTGCGCGACAATCTCGGCGCCCGCTCGCTGGAGCCGCGCGAGGGCGACGATGCCGACGCCGTCCTGTCCCGTGCCGAAGACGCCCTGCGGAACGCCCGGCTGGGCGATGCGTTGGCCGAACTCGAGACCCTGCCCGACCCGGCGCGCGCCGAAATGGCCGGCTGGATCGAGGCGGCCGAGACGCGCCGCGCCGCCGTCGCCGCCGCCGAGACACTGAACGCCGAACTCAGCGAAAGCTGACCGGACAATCCGCCGGGCCCCGTGGCCCGGCCTGACGCAAAGAAATTCAGGATCACCGCCCCATGCTCTGGTCGCTCGTGAAAATCGTCCTCTTCGTCGTGATCGTGGCCGCCGCCACGATGTTCGCGAGTTACCTTCTGGAACTGGACGGCGGTGTCCGCATCGCCATCGGCACGATGGAATTCAACCTGACACCGCTGGCCGCGGTGATCGGCCTGGTGCTGCTGGTCTTCGCGGTCTGGCTGCTGATCAAGGTTCTGGGCCTGCTGGTCGCGACCCTGCGTTTCATCAACGGCGACGAGACGGCGCTGTCGCGCTACTTCGACCGCAACCGGGAGCGGAAGGGCTACCGTGCGCTGCGCGACGGGATGATCGCGCTGGCCTCGGGCGAATCCCGGCTGGCGATGGCGAAGGCGCAGAAGGCGCAGAAATACCTTGAAAGCCCCGAGTTGACGACGCTGCTGGTCGCGCAGGCCGCCGAGCAGGCGGGCGACCGCCGCAAGGCGGAGGAGGCCTACAAGACGCTGCTGCAGGACGACCGCACCCGGTTCGTCGGCGTGCGGGGCATCATGAAGCAGAAGCTGTCGGACGGCGACACCGAGACGGCGATGAAGCTGGCCGAGAAGGCCTTTGCCCTCAAGCCCGCGCATCGCGAGGTGCAGGACACGCTGCTGCAGTTGCAGGCCCAGAAGGAGGACTGGAAGGGCGCCCGCGCCACACTGAACGCCAAGCTTCGCCACGGCGCCCTGCCGCGCGACGTGCACAAGCGGCGGGATGCGGTTCTGGCCCTGTCCGAGGCGAAAGGCGTCTTCGACGAGGGCAACACGATCGAGGCCCGCGAGGCAGCGATCGAGGCGAACCGCCTCTCGCCCGACCTGATCCCGGCGGCCGTCATGGCCGCGCGCAGCTACATCTCGCAGGGCAAGCCGAAATACGCCACCCGCGTGCTGAAGAAGGCGTGGGAGGTGCACCCCCATCCCGACCTCGCCGCCGCCTTCGCCGAGATCGAGCCCGACGAGGACCCGAAGGCGCGGCTGAAGCGGTTCCGCGCGCTGACCAAGTCGCACCCGGAGCATCGGGAGACCCAGCTGTTGCTGGCCGAGCTGCACCTCGCGGACGAAGATTTCCCTGAGGCGCGGCGCGCGCTCGGAGATCTGGCGGTGGTCAGCCCGGACGCCCGGACGCTGTCGATCATGGCCGCCATCGAACGCGGCGAGGGCAAGCCCGACGCCGTCGTGCGCGGCTGGCTGACGCGGGCCGTCTCGGCGTCGCGCGGGCCACAGTGGACCTGCGACAAGTGCGGCCACATCCATGGCGAATGGGTGCCGGTCTGCACCAATTGCGGCGCGTTCGACAGCCTGTCCTGGCGCGAGGCGCCGCAGTCGGAACTGACCAACCTGATGTCCTCGGCCACCCTGCCGCTGATCGTCGGAAAGCTTGAGGAACCGGCCCCCGCGCCCGCGGCAGAGCCCGCCCCGGCCGCCGCCGACCCGGCACCGACGCCGGAGCCCGCGCCCCAACCGACCATGCCGGAGGCTGCCGCCGTCGTCCCGGATGCCGAGATCCTGCCGCCGGACCACGGGACGGAGACCGGGAAGGACACCGCCCGGAACACCTGACATTTTGCCCTTTTCGAGCCGCCCGGGCGGTGCTATAGCCCCGGCTCACGACGCCAAGGCGTCGACCGGGTGCCGCTGTAGCTCAGCTGGTAGAGCACGTCATTCGTAATGATGGGGTCGGGGGTTCGAGTCCCTTCAGCGGCACCACTCACCTTCCCCCGAAGGTGAATACTCCCGGAAAAGTCTGTGAGAGATGCGCCGCAGGTCCCCGGCGGGCCCCGCGAAACGCGCTATTCCCTCACCCGATACTCCCATTCAGGTCGCGTGGCGCAGCGGCGCCCTGATCTCGCAGCACACGCCTTCGGGCGGGAATTGCAGCGCCACCGATCCGCCCATGTCCGAGGCGAGGATGGATTCGATCATCACCGTCCCGAACCCGCGCTTGGCCGGTGCCCGGACACCGGGACCGCCGGCCTCGCGCCAGGTCAGGCACAGTGTCGCCTCCGGCGCGCTCTCACTGGACCAGTTCAGCGACACCTTGCCCTCGCCCACCGATAGCGCGCCGTATTTCACCGCGTTGGTGTGCAGTTCGTGCAGCGCCATGGCCACGGCAAGCGCCATCTTGGGCGGAAGCAGCAACTCGGGCCCTTCCAGCGCGAAGCGGGCCGGATCGCCGCTGCGTGCGACCACGGTCGAATCTATGATCTGGTTCAGCGGGGTCGCTTCCCAGTTGTCGCGGACCAGCAGGTCATGTGCCCGTGCAAGGTTCGAAAGCCGCTCGCGGTAAGGTCGCAGGGCGGGATAGGCCTCGGCCGGTTTGAAGGTCTGGTTGGCCAGCGCCTGCACGACCGAGAGCGTGTTCTTCACCCGGTGGTTCAGTTCCGCCAGCATGAGCTCTCGCTGTGCGTCGATCCGGTCGCGTTCGGTGACGTCCACGTTGACGCCGATCATGCCAAGGAACTGTCCTGCCGGAGAAATGCGCGGCCGCGCCTCCGTCTCGAAGGTGCGGTAATCGCCGTTCGCCGCACGGTAGCGCGCCTTGATGCAGACGGGGCTTCGCGTGACGACCGCCTGTGTCATGCGGGCGGTCACCGCTTCGGCGTCGTCGGGGTGCAGGGTGGTGCGCCAGTCGAATGTGCACACATCCTCTTCGGCCACCTGCCATGCCTCGCGCAGGGCGCGGTTCAGGTGCAGGCAGGCGCCGCTTTCGTCGCTCATCCAGATCATCACGGGGGCGAGTTCGGTCATCGCGCGGAACCGCTCTTCCGACTGCTTCAGCTCTTCGGCGGCGTGCTGGTGGCTGATCGCGAAGCCGACCTGCCGGGCGATGTTCACCGCAAGTTCGACCTCGTGCCGGGTGAAGGCGTGGCGGGTGCCGTAATAGGTCATGAACTTGCCGATCACTGCCCCCCGCAGGGTGAGCGGGATGAAGCCGAGCCCGCGGATCCCCTCCTGCCGGATGCGCGCCTTCACGGCATCGGATTCGTCCGTCTCGTCGATGTCCGACACGAAGATCGGGTCCGGATCCTGTTCGCCCGGCCGCCACGGGGTGTGCCCGTCCAGCGCGGTGCGGTAGCCTTCGGACAGGCCGCGCCATGCCTTGAAGCGCATCACGCCGTCGGCGTCGAACAACAGGATGGAAGCGCGGTCGCAGTTCAGCGCCCGGATGATGGTGTCGAGTCCGGCCTCGAATATGTCCTCGAAGCTGCGCGCCCGGTAGAGTCGGTCCGTCAGGACGTAAAGCGCCTCGAGCTCCGAGACGCCGGCGGGATGGTCGCCGTCGCGTATTCCGGCATCCTCACGCATGTCACCTCCAAAGGCACGGCCGGTCCGCGAACGTCGGGAGTGGGCGAGAGCGGATGGCGTGGCGTAACCGTAATGCCGGGGGGGCGAAGGTCAATACGGGCGATGCAGGTGTCCGGCCGCCACATACCGGGAAGCGCGTGGACCCGGCCCCGTGGCTTCGGCAGGATGAGCCTGCCGTCAGTGAAGGAGCCGCCATGACCGCCCCGATCCCCGCCTTTGCCCATTGCGATGTCACCCGCGACGACCGCGGCGTCTATACCGCGTGCATCGCGAATGCGAAAAGCCTCAACATTCTCGGCACGCCGGTCATCCGGTCGATGACGGAGGCGGTGAACTGGATCGCGGACCGGGCCGACGCTCGGGCGATGGTGCTGCGCGGGACGGGGGATCGGGCCTTTGTCGGCGGGGCGAACATCCACGAGATGGCCGCGCTGGACCCGGAGGGCGCACGCGCCTTCATCTCCGGCCTGCGCGACCTGTGCGATGCGGTCCTCCGGATGCCCGTGCCGACCATCGCTCGACTCCCCGGGCATTGCCTTGGCGGCGGGCTGGAGCTTGCAGCGGCCTGCGACGTGCGCCTCGCCTCGGCCGATGCGACCTTCGGGATGCCCGAGGTGCGGGTCGGTATCCCGTCGGTCATCCACGCCGCGCTGCTGCCGCGGCTGATCGGTCCGGGGGCGACGAACTGGCTGCTGCTGACCGGCGAGAGCGTCGATGCCGAGCAGGCGCAGGCTTGGGGCTTCGTTCAGTTCCTCTGTCCGGCGGGCGAGCTGGACGCGCTGGTGGAGCAGACGATCGCGCCGATCGTGGCGAGCGGCCCGACAGCGATCCGGCAGCAGAAGGCGCTTCTGATGCACTGGCGCGAAGCGACGCTGGCGGATGGAATCGCCCGCAGCGTCGAGGTCTTCGGCGAGGCGTTCGAGGGCGACGAACCCCGCCACTACATGGCGCCCTTCCTCAACCGGAAGACGTAGCACCGCACGTCGGCAAGGAACCGCGCCGTGATTGCGGCGTTGCCTCTCGAATCAAAAAGCCGAAGGAGGCCCTAAATGCTGCGATCCATCATCTTTCTCGTCGGTCTGGTCGTGATTGTCCTTGCCATCGTGAACTTCGTGTTCTGATTGTCACGCCCGAGCACGCGCCACCGGCGCGGCTCACCCCCTCTCCCTCAGGTGCCGTTCGATCGCGTCCAACCGCGCCACGACCTCGTGACGGTAGTCCTCGGTCGCGGCGTTGGTCTCTTCGGCGTGGGCGTCCTGCATGGAGTTGACGATCAGACCGACGACAAGGTTCATCACCGCGAAAGTGGTGATGAGGATGAACGGCACGAAGAACATCCACGCCTGCGGATGGACATCCATCACCGGACGGACAATGCCCATGGACCAGCTTTCCAGCGTCATGATCTGGAACAGCGAATACGCCGAGGCGCCGAGCGTGCCGAACCAGTCCGGGAAGCTTTCGCCGAAGAGCTTGGTCGCCATGACCGACGCCACGTAGAAGATCAGTGCCATCAGCGCAAAGACCGACCCCATTCCCGGCAGCGCGGTCAGCAGCCCCTCCACCACCCGGCGCAGGTTCGGCGTGACCGACACCACGCGCAACAGCCGCAGGATCCTGAGCGCCCGGAGCACGCCGAAGGTCTGACCGGCCGGGATCAGGGCGATGCCGACGATGACGAAGTCGAAGACGTTCCAGCCGCTGCGGAAGAACCGCAGCCGGTGCGCATAGAGTTTGGCCGAGATCTCGAGCGCGAAGAACGCCAGGCAGATGCGGTCCAGCGTGGCGATCAGCCCGCCCGCGACACGCATCACCGGGTCGATCGTCTCGAGCCCCAGGATCACCGCGTTGAACAGGATCACGGCTGTGATGACGTTCCGGGTGCGGGGCCGGTCGAGGAATTCGGCAAGGCGGTGGCGGCTGGACATTTGGGCTCCGTCGGATGGCTGGATTGCTTTCGCAGATATCCATCCGGCGGTTCCACTTCCAGAGCCTTCGCGCCGCGGGCGCGGCGGGCAGGAACCCAAGGGGCCGGTGCTGGTTTACTCATGAGGAGGGCCCGCAATGTCATTTCGCAAGAACTACCTGACCCGGCCGATACACAAATGGGCCAAGGGCGCGCTGCCCGCCCTGTCCGACACCGAGGCCGAAGCGATCTCGGCCGGGGATGTGCATTTCGAGGCCGAACTTTTTTCGGGCAATCCCGATTGGAAGATGCTCCGCGACATGAAGGCCCCGCGGCTGACGGAGGAGGAACAGGCGTTCCTCGAAGGGCCCTGCCGGCAGTTCTGCGACATGCTCGACTCGTGGGAAATCGACCACGGCACTGCCGACCTGCCGAAGGAGGCGTGGGATTTCCTGCGCGAAAAGGGCTTTTTCGGCATGATCATCCCGAAGGATCACGGTGGACTGGGCTTCTCTGCCTTCGCCCATTCCGAGGTGGTGCGCTACATCTCGTCCCATTCCATCGCCGGTGCTGTGACCGTGATGGTCCCCAACTCCCTCGGCCCCGGTGAGCTGATCCTCCAGTTCGGCACTGATGCGCAGAAAAAGGATTGGCTGCCCCGCCTCGCCTCCGGTCAGGAATTGCCGGCCTTCGGGCTGACGTCCGAACAGGCGGGTTCGGACGCGTCGGCGATGATCGACGAAGGCGTCATCTGCAAGGGCGACTGGAACGGGGAGGAGGTGTTGGGCATCCGCCTCAACTGGGCCAAGCGCTACATCACGCTGGCCCCCGTCTGCACCGTGCTGGGCCTCGCCTTCAAGCTGCGCGATCCGGATGGGCTTTTGGGGACGGAGCCGGACATCGGCATCACCTGCGCGCTCGTTCCGACCGATCTGCCCGGCGTCGAGACGGGGCGCCGCCACCTGCCTTCGGGCACCATGTTCATGAACGGGCCGACGACAGGGACGGACGTCTTCGTGCCGCTCGACCACATCATCGGCGGGCCGGACTATGCAGGCCGGGGCTGGATGATGCTGATGAGTGCGCTGGCCGCGGGGCGCGGGATCTCCCTGCCATCGCAATCCGCCGCCGCCTGCGCCATGGCCGCCCACACCACCGGGGCCTATACCCGCATCCGTCAACAGTTCGGACTGCCCATCGGCCTGTTCGGCGGCGTGCAGGAGCCGCTCGCCCGGATCGCCGCGAACGCCTATGCCGTGGACGCCGGCCGCCGCCTGACCTGCGCTGCGCTGGATGAAGGGCACAAGCTGGCGGTGATTTCCGCGATCATGAAATACCACGCGACCACCCGGATGCGGGAAAGCGTGACGGATGCAATGGACGTGCACTCCGGCAAGGCGGTGATCGACGGGCCGTTGAACTACATCCAGCCGATCTATCGCTCCATTCCTATCGGGATCACGGTCGAGGGCGCCAACATCGTCACCCGCAACCTGATCATCTTCGGCCAGGGCTCGATCCGCGCGCATCCGCATCTGCTGGACGAGATGCAGGCGCTGGGCGAACCTGACCCGGACAAGTCGCTCGACGCTTTCGACAAGCACTTCTGGCGCCATGTCGGCCATTCGACAAAGACGTTCTTCCGCGCATGGGGAAGCGCGTGGACCGGGCGCGGCAAGGCGCCAAAGGGCGCGGGCAAGGTGGCGTGGATATATCGCCGCCTGTCGCGCTGGTCGGCCGCCTTCGCGGTGACGTCGGACATGGCGTTCCTGACGCTGGGCGGCGCGCTGAAGCGGAAGGAGATGATCACCGCCCGGCTGGGCGACGCGCTGTCCGAGATGTACCTGCTCTCCGCCGTGCTGAAACGGTGGGAGGACGAGGGGCGGCACAAGGACGACCTGCCGCTGGTGGAATACTGCGCCGCGCAGGCCTTCGCCCGGATCGGGCAGGCGCTGGACGAGACGATCGCGAATTTCCCCGCCCGCTGGGTGTCGTGGCTGCTGCGTCCGACGCTGCTGCCCGGGTCCCACGCGCGCGGCCCCTCGGACCGGACGGCGGAGAAGGTGGCGATGGCGCTCTACAATCCGACCGACACGCGCGCGCGGGTGACGGCCGGGCTCTACACGCCCGAGCCCGACACCGGCCTTGGCCTGCTGGAGCACGCCTACCGTCTGGTGCTCGAGGCGGAGCCGCTGACGAAGCGCCTGCGCGAGATCCGGAAGACGCCCGAGGAGGCGCGCGAGGCCGGGGTGCTTTCGAAAACCGAATTCGCCCAGCTCGAACGGATGCAGGAGGCCGTGCGCCGCGTCGTCGCGGTCGATGATTTCACCCCGCAGGAGATGGCCGAGATGTTCCCCGACTATCGCCCCAACCCCGCCAACCCCGCCCCGAAGGAGGCCGCGGAATGAGCCGACCCGTCTATCTTGTCGACGGCGCACGCACGCCTTTCCTGAAGGCCCGTGGCAAGCCCGGGCCTTTCACCCCCGTGGACCTTGCCGTGCAATGCGGCCGCCCGCTGCTGATGCGCCAGCCCTTTGCGCCGACGGCTTTCGATCTGGTCATCCTAGGCTGCGTGAACGTGATCCAGGACGAAATGAACCCCGCCCGCGTTGCCGCTCTGCGGCTCGGAATGGGCGACAAGCAGGTGGCGTTTACCGTCCAGATCAACTGCGGCTCCGGCATGCAGAGCATCGATACCGCCTATCGCTACATCCGCGACGGCAGTCACGAGATGATCCTCGCCGGCGGGACGGAGGCGCTGAGTCAGGCGCCGCTGGTCTTCCGGCAGGAGGCGGCGGAATGGTTCGGCGGCCTCGCCCGCGCCAAGAGTCCGCTGGAAAAGGCGCAACAGATGGCGGGGCTGCGGCCGGATTTCTTCTCTCCGGTCATCGGGCTGGAGCGGGGACTGACCGATCCGATCACCGATCTGAACATGGGCCAGACCGCCGAGGTCCTCGCGCATCGCTTCGGCATCGACCGCAAGACCGCCGACGCCTATGCCGTCCAGTCGCACCACCGCTTGGCCGCCGCACAGAAGGAGGGCCGCCTGAAGGACGAGGTGCAGCCCGCCTTCGACCGCAACGGCGAGGCGCATGAACACGATGACGGCGTCCGCCCCGACAGTTCGATCGAGAAGCTGTCGAAACTCGACCCCGCATTCGAAAAACCCTATGGCAAAGTCACGCCCGGCAATTCCAGCCAGATCACCGACGGCGCAAGCTGGACGATCCTCGCCTCGGAAACGGCGGTGGAGGCGCATGGCCTGACCCCGATCGCGCGGATCGTGGACAGCGAATGGGCCGCGCTCGACCCGTCGATCATGGGGCTGGGCCCGGTGCTCGCCTCGACCCCGCTGGCGCAGCGGCACGGGCTGTCGGTCGATGACGTGGACCTGTGGGAGATCAACGAAGCCTTCGCCGCGCAGGTGCTGTCATGCCTTGCCGCATGGCAGGACGACGATTTCTGCCGCGACGTGCTGGGGTACGACGCCGCCTTCGGGCGGATTGACCGCGACCGGCTGAACGTGGACGGCGGGGCGATCAGCCTCGGCCACCCGGTCGGGACCAGTGGGAACCGTATTGTTCTTCACCTCGCCAATGCCCTTAAGCAGCGCGGCGGCACGCGCGGCATCGCCACCGAATGCATCGGCGGCGGGCTTGGCGGGGCGATGTTGCTGGAGGCCGCATGACCGACGTAGTGGATGAAATCACCCCCGACGAAACCACCCGGGCCCCCAAGGCCCCCGACGCGAAGAACTGGCGGTACGAGGTTGTGGACGACATCGCCCGTCTCTGGCTCGACTGCGAGGGGACCGGGACGAACGTGATCTCGGAAGCCGTGCTGCGGGAGCTTGATGCGCTGGTGGACCATGCGCGTGCGGACCCGCCGAAGGCGCTGGTGATCCGGTCGGCCAAACCGTCCGGCTTTGCGGCCGGAGCGGATATCGACAGCTTCGCCGAATTGCGCGGAGAGAAGGCGCAGACGATGCTGCGGCAGGGGCACGCGGTGCTGGACAAGCTGGAGGAACTGCCGTTCCCGACGATCGCCGTGGTCCACGGCAACGCGCTCGGCGGCGGGTTCGAACTGGCGCTGGCCTGCGAATACCGGATCGCGGTGGAGGGGGCCAAGTTCGGCTTTCCCGAGATCCAGCTGGGCCTGCACCCGGGCCTCGGCGGCACCTTCCGGCTGACGCAGCTGATCGACTCCGTCGAGGCGATGCAGATGATGCTGACCGGCAAGAGCGCCTACGACCGCAAGGCCAAGAAGCTGGGAATCGCGGACGCGTTGGTGCCCGAACGGCATGTGGAGGCCGCGATCCATGCGGCTGCGAATGGTGAGATGAAGCACCATGGCAGCAGCTTCAAGGACAGCGCCATGCGCACCCGGGCCGCCCGCGCGTTCGCCGCCACGCGGATGCGATCCGAAAGCGAGAAGCAGGCGCCGCGCCAGCACTACCCCGCTCCCTTCGCGCTGATCGACCTATGGGAAGATCACGGCGGGGATGTGAAGGAGATGCAGGAGGAGGAGATCCGATCCTTCGCTACGCTGCTCGACAGTGTCACCGCGCAGAACCTGATCCGGGTTTTCTTCCTCCGCCGCCAGCTCAAGGCCGCCGGGAAGGGGGAGGATGAGTTCACCCACGTCCACGTGATAGGCGGCGGCACCATGGGTGCGGAGATCGCCGCGTGGTGCGCCATTCAGGGGCGTATGGTCACGATCGAGGATGTGAACCTGCCCCCGCTCGGCCAGGCCGTGCAGCGCGCCGCGAAGATCTGCGAGAAAAAGCATCTGAGCGGGATCGAGACGCGCGATGCGCTGGACCGGATGATGCCGGATCCGCGCGGCCTCGGTCGTGCTCGCGCCGATCTGGTGATCGAGGCGGTGCCGGAAAAGCTGAAGCTGAAGGAGGAGATCTATGCCTCCCTCACCGATGCGATGAAACCGGGCGCGGTGCTGGCGACGAACACCTCGTCGATCCGGCTCTCGGACTTGGTGGACGCCGCGCCGGATCCCGCCCGTTTCGCCGGGTTGCATTTCTTCAACCCCGTCTCCTCCATGCAATTGGTCGAGGTCGTATCGCACGATGCGGCGGGGCAGGAGACACTGGACCGCCTCGCCGCCTTCGTGACCGGGATAGACCGGCTGCCGGCGCGTGTCACCGATTACCCCGGCTTCCTCGTGAACCGCATCCTCGCGCCCTACCTCATGGAGGCGATGCTGCTGCTTGACGAAGGCCGCGACAAGGCCGAGATCGACCGCGCCGCTCTGGCCTTCGGGATGCCGATGGGGCCGGTGACGCTGGCCGACCAGGTCGGGCTCGACATCTGCCTCGAGGTCGCGGAGTCCATGCGCGGCTCACTGGAGCGCCCGGTGGCCGAAACGCCGGACTGGCTGCGCCAGAAGGTGGAAGACGGCGAGACCGGCAAGAAGGCCGGCAAGGGGCTTTACGATTACAAGGGTGGGGAAGAGCCGCCGAAAACGCCCGGCGACGACCCGTCGCAGGATCTGATCGACCGTCTGATCCTGCCAATGTGCGACGCGGCCGTGGAATGCCTGCGCCGCGATGTGGTGGCCGACGAGGACACCTTGGATGGCGCCGTCATCTTCGGCACCGGCTGGGCGCCGTTCCGGGGCGGACCGATGCGCTATGCCCGCACGCGCGGGATCAACGAGTGTCAGGACCGCCTTCGCGCGCTGGCCGAGCGGCATGGCGACCGGTTCGCGCCGGACGCGGGGTGGGACACCCTTGGCTGAGACGGCCCGGGCGGAGGAGATCTCGCGGGCCATCCTCGACCGCACGGAGGGTGACATCCGGCTGGCCCTGCCGTTGGGCCTCGGGAAACCGGTCACGCTGGTCAACGCGCTGACGCGGCTGGTGGCGCGGACGCCGGAGCGGCGGCTGTCGATCCTGACCGCGCTGACGCTGGAGCCGCCGGCGATGTCCTCCGGCATGGCGAGACGGTTTCTCGAACCTGCCGCCGACCGCCTCTTCGGCGCCTATCCGGAGATCGAGTACGCCCGGATGATGCGGGACGGCACGCTGCCGCCGAACATCGAGGTGTCGGAGTTCTTCATGCTGGCGGGCCGCTGGCTGTCCGTCCCGCAGGCGCAGCGCAATTACATCGCCGCGAACTATACGCATGCGTATGACCGGCTGCGCGACTGGCGACCCAACCTCGTCATGCAGCTGTTGGCCGAGGGGGACGAGGGCGCTCTGAACCTGTCGTGCAACACCGACATCACCGTCGACCTGCTGCGCGACCGGGAGGCGGGGCGTCTGTCCTTCCTGCTGGCCGGAGAGGTGAACCCGCACCTGCCGGTCATGGCGGGCGAGGCCCCCGTGCCGCGCCAGGCGGTCGACCTTCTGATGCACGAAGAGTCGGGGTTCGAGCTGTTTTCGGTCGTGAAGCGCCCGGTGGGTCCGACCGAACATGCCATCGGGCTGCATGTCTCGCGCCTGATCCGGGATGGCGGGACGCTGCAGATCGGCATTGGCGCCATCGGCGATGCGGTGGCCCACGCGCTGATCCTGCGCGACCAGGGGCAGAGCCCGCCGATTCACCGCGCCTCGCCCTTCACGCCGGACGGTCTCTACGAATCCGGAGGGTTCAGCGAGGGGCTCTATTGCGTGACCGAGATGCTTGTGGACGGCATCCTGCAGCTGTTCGAGGCCGGGATCATCCGGCGCGAGGCAGACGGCGCCGCGATCCACGCCGGCTTCTTCGTCGACTGCCGCGACTTCTACACCCGGCTCCGGCACATGCCTCCGGAGGCGCGTAACCGGATCCGGATGATGCCCGTGTCCTACACCAACCAGCTGTACGGCGACGAGGCGGCGAAGCGTGCCGCCCGGCGCGACGCACGCTTCGTGAACGCGGCGATGAAGGCGACGCTTCTGGGCGGCATCGCCAGCGACGCCACGGAAGGCGGGCGCGAGGTGAGCGGGATCGGCGGACAGTTCAACTTCGTCGAACAGGCCTTTGCGCTGGAGGGGGCGCGGGCGATCATCACCCTGCCGGCGACGCGTACGACGCACGGCCGGACGGAATCGAACATCGTGTGGGACTATCCGCACGAAAGCGTCCCCCGCGCTTACCGGGACATCGTGGTGACGGAATACGGCATCGCCGATCTGCGCGGCCAGCGCGACGAGGAGGTGGTGAAGCGGATGCTCCGCATCGCGGACGCGCGCTTTCAGGACAGTCTGGCGGAGAAGGCGAAGGCGGCGGGCAAGCTGCCGCAGGATTTCGCAATCCCCGACGGCTGGCGCGTCAACACGCCCGAGGTGGTGGGCAACTGGCTCAGGCCCTTCGACCTGCCCGACTTTCCCTTCAGCAGCGACTTCGACCGGACGGAACGGCGCCTGCTGCCGGCGCTGGATCTGCTGTCCTCCACCCAAGGCAGCCGCAGCGGGTTGGCCAGCCTGGCCGTCACCGGGCTGCGGCACCCCCGGATGGAAGAAGAGAGCGCCTGCCTCGCCCGCATGGGCCTCGGTCGTCCGTCCGGCGTTGGCGAACGGCTCGAGGCGCTGGCGCTGCGCGGCGCGCTGGTTCGCACCCGCGCGCGCTGAGTCAGGTGACGATCAGGTAGGCCCCGCCGCCGAGCAGCGCCATGAAGACCACTGCCAGCACGCTGTAGAGCCCGTCGCGCACCAGCAGCGCGAGCGAGAACAACACCACCGCCGCCCCCAGCGTGGAGGAGGAGAACGGCACCAGTTCCAGGAATGGCATCGCCGCCCCGCAGACCAGGCAGGCGGCTTCGGTCACCCAGTCGAACGGCCGCCGGACGAGAAACCCCAGCCGCGCCTTTGAATGCCGGTCGAGCCACGCCGCCGGTTTCTTCAGCCAGTCCGCGGCCTTGCGAAGACGGTCGCTCGGCACCTTGCGGCGCATGATGAAGTCGGGCAGCCAGATGTGGTCCCGGTTCATCAGCATCTGAAGCGAAACGAGCGCGATCAGGAGCCCGCAGGCGCTGGAAAAGAGCGGAATGCCCGAAAGCGGCGTCACCACCGCAAGGGCCGGAGCCATCAGGACAGGCACGAAGGACGCTTCGCCCATGGCTGAAGTGATCTCGCGCAGCTCGGTCTTTTCTCCGTTGGCGGCTTCGGCCATCCGCTCCACCACGTCGGTGACGGAGCCGAGATCGCCGCCGTTCCCGGCCGCCGTGGTGTCATCGGTGGTCATTGGCTGATCGCTCCGTGCTCGCCTCTGGGTATATCGTTCCATGTGGGTGTGGGCGCGCGCGCGCCCACGGGGACGTCGCCGCGCCGTGCCTGTCCGCCTAGCCGTCCTGCGACCAGCGTTCCAGCGACTCCACCACCGAAGCGGTGATGCCCTTCGCCGTCACGTCATTCAGCGGACAGGGTGCGGCTAGCCGCTTGTCCATGTCCTTCAAGTGAAAGCCGTTGGCGCTTTTCAGCTTCGCCAGTTCGTCCCATGTCACCGGCGTGGCGATGGCTGCCCCTTCCCGGGCGCGCAGGGAATAGGGCGCGATGGCGGTGGCACCACGTTCGTTGCGCAGCCAGTCAATGAAGATGCGGCCCTTGCGCTTGGCCTTGGACATCGTGGCGACGTAGCGGTCAGGGTGTCGTTCGGCCAGAATGGTGGAGAAGGTGCGCGCGAAAAACTTTACGGTATCCCACTCGGCCACCCTGCGCAGCGGGACGATCACGTGCACACCCTTGCCGCCGGTGACCATCGCGCCGCTCTCCAGCCCGCAGGCTCTCAACCCGTCGCGCACTTCGACCGCGGCTTTCTTCACGTCGGTGAAATCCAGCCCCTCGTCCGGGTCGAGGTCGAAGACCATGCGGTCGGGCCGCTCGATCCGGTCGCGGGCGGCACCCCAGATGTGGAATTCTAGCGTGCCCATCTGCGCCGCGCCCAGCAGACCTTCGGGGCCGGAGACATACATGTAATCCTCGGTGCCGCCGTCCTTCTCCTCGATCGGAAGGGATTTGACGCCGTCCGGAAATCCCTTGCCGGCGTGCTTCTGGAAGAAGCAGTCGCCGGGGATCCCGTCCGGGCAACGCAGGAAGGACAGCGGGCGGTCGGCGGCATGTTCCAGCATCCTCTCGGCCACACGCTCGTAGTGGCCGGCCACATCGCCCTTTGTCAGAGACGCATCAGGGTACACCACGCGCCCCGTGCTGGTGATCCGGACGCCGCCGATCTTCTCCTCGCCGTTGTCCTTGCTGCCACTGTCGGTCGCGGCTTCGGCCTTCGCACTCACCTCGGCGGCCTCCTTATCCTCGCGCAGCCCCTTGTAGACACCGTGCCGGATGCGCCCGTCGGCGGTGAATTCGGTGTATTCCACCTGCGCCACCAGCTTTGGCGTCACCCATTGCGCGCCTTTCGTTTCGCTGGGCAGATCCTCGTCGAACGGAGCTGTCTTGCGCTCCAGCTTGGCGAACTTCGCCTGCAGCGCGTCGAAATCGCCCTGATCGAAGCCGGTGCCGACCCGGCCGCGATAGATCAGCCTACCACCCTCGTAACTTCCCAGCAACAGAGACGAAAACGGTCGCCCGCGCTTGTCCGACGGCGACCACCCGGCGATGATGAGCTCCGCCGACTGCACGCATTTCGACTTGATCCAGCCGCGAGTCCGTTCCCCGCGATAGGGCGCGTCAATTTGCTTCGAGACGATCCCTTCGCCCCCCGCCCGGCACATGGCATCAAGCGCAGCGGCACCGTCGCCTTCGATCACCGGGCTGAGCCGCAGGGGGCCGCGCGGGGGGAGCTTTTCGAACAACCCCTCCAGCGCCTTTCTGCGTTCACTCAGCGGCCGGCCGGTCAGGTCCGCACCGTCCAGATGCAGGCAGTCGAAGGCGTAGAAGGTGAGCGCGCCGCCCTCTTTCAACGCCTTTTGCAGGGTCGAAAAGTCGCCGCCCCCGCCACCCGCGATGACCTCCCCATCCACCAGGGCAGAGGCACAATCGAGCGCGGCGGCAGGTTCGCAGAGCGCGCCGAACCGATCCGACCAGTCCTTGCCGTTCCGGGTGTAAAGCCGGACGCCACCCTTGCCGACCGCCATCAGGCAGCGGTAGCCGTCAAACTTCGCCTCGTGCTGCCAGCCGTCGCCCTCGGGCGGGGCATCGCGAAGCGTTGCAAGCTGGACCTTGCGTAACTTCGGCAGGGGCTTCGAATGGGTCTCAGGTTGCGCAGCGGGCTTGTCCCCGGCAATGGCCCGCATCGCACGGCCGGTGGTGACGCTGGTGCGGTACTTGTTCACCAGCGCATCGGCGCTCCGCCCGGCGAAATCGTCCTTCTCCTTGATGAGCAGCCAGTTCTCGCGCCTCTCGCCGTTTCGGGGACGCATCCGGACCAGAGCCCAGCCCCCCTTCATCCGCGCGCCATGCAAACGGAAGTGAAGCTTCCCCTTTTTCAGACCCTCCTTCGGGTCGTGCAAAGGCTCCCACCACCCGTTGTCCCAGAGCATGACGGTTCCGCCGCCGTATTCGCCCTTGGGAATCGTGCCTTCAAAGTCTCCGTAGGCGACCGGATGATCCTCCGTCCGGACGGCAAGCCGTTTCTCCGACGGATCGGCGGAGGGCCCCTTCGTCACGGCCCAGGACAGCAGCACGCCGCCCAGTTCCAGCCGGAAGTCGAAATGCAGCCGCGTCGCATCGTGCTTCTGCACCACGAAGCCCAACTGATCGGCCCCGGCCTCGACCAGTTCGGCCCGCGGCTCGGGCGTAACGTCGAAGTCGCGCTTGCTGCGATAGACGTCGAGACTGCTCATGACGCCTTCTTCCTCCGCGTGCCGGTAGACTTGGTGCCCTTGCTCTCCTTCAGGCTCTTCTTCAACGCATCCATCAGGTCGACCACGTTGTCGGCCTCGGGTTTGCCGCCCTCGTCAGTCGATTTCGCGCGTGGCGTCTTCCTCGAACGCATCTTGCGGTCGATCAGGTCCTTCAGCGCGGCGGCGTAGTGATCCTCGAAGGCGGAGGCGTCGAAGGGCGCGGTCTTCTTCTCGATCAGCTGGGTCGCAACGCCCAAGAGCTCCTCGTCCGTCGCCTCGTCCTCGATCGAGGAGAACAGCGGATCGGCGTCGCGGATGTCCTTCTGGTAGTGCAGCGTCTCCAACAGCAGACCGTCCCCGCACGGGCGGATGGCGCAGAGATATTCCTTGCCCCGCATCGTCAGCTGCCCCAGCCCGGCTTTTCCCGTCTTTCGCAGCGCATCGCGCACCACGCGATATGCATCTTCGGCCAGTTCGTCGGTGGGGACGACGTAATAAGGCCGGTCGAACCAGATCGGCGCGATTTCCGTGGCGTCGACGAACTGCACGAGTTCCAGTGTCTTCTTCGTTTCCAGCCGGATCGCGTCGATCTCGTCCGGCTCCAGCAGGATGTAATCGCCGTTGTCGGTCTCGTATCCCTTCATGATGTCTGACGTCTCGATCGGCCCGACACCCTGCACCGTTTTCTGATAGTGCACCGGCTTGCCCGTGGGCTTATGGATCTGCCGGAAGGACACCCGCGAACCGGATTCGCGGGCCGAGTGGATCTCGATAGGGATCGCCACCAGAGACAGCCTGAGCTGACCTTTCCAGATTGCGCGTGACGCCATGTCGGATCCCCTTCGTCGTGTTCCGTGCGGTCAACGCGCTCCGGCAGACAAAGTTTCGCGGGGGTTAAACGGACGCGGGATCGGGAAAGACGCCGAAAGCTCCGCAAGAACGGCGCGGTCGCGCGGAACCTGCGGCGCCAGGCCAGGAACTGGAGAGAAAGGGACAGCGGTGCCCAGGAGAGAATTATCGGCGGCGGAGACGCGATTTCCGCCGCTCTGAAAAAGCTCCCACTTCTTCGACACTTGGAGCCTGAACGGGTCGAAAAACCGAGAGCGAGCCGCGGCTCCGTTGTGTGGCAACCTGTGGAGCACCTGTTCTATGAAGGTATCTAATTGCGTCGACGGCGTCGAGCGCCGCGGCAATGTCTACTACCTGCGCTGGCGGGTCCCTGCGGAGTTCCGCGCCGTGGAGACCCGGGCCGAGATCAACCAGTCCCTGAAGACCCGCGATCTGGAAGAGGCAAGAGCTCTTGTTCTCGTCAAAAAGAAAGCGCTTCGAAAGGTCTGGAGGGTCTCGCCTGCTGCAGGAAGAGCAAGGGCTCTCTGTCGAGGCCTTCGGAGCTGCGGTGGCGTTGCTTGACGACCTCCAGCTCCCCTACGTCCCGATCCAAGGCCTCTTGTACGGGCCACTCGAAGAGTTGGTCGAAAGGATCGAGAAGCTCGCTGCCACGTGGGGCGTTCCTTACCGGGTCCGCCGCCCGCCGCCGCCGCCCCGTGGGATGATGCCACCTGCGCACCCTCGCTGCGCCTCAGGGCGACGCGACAAGATCGAGCAGCCTCCGGCCGAGAGGTGCTCCGGGATCAGCCAGCTCGTAGACGATTGAAAGGTGGTTCAAGCCGAGCTCGCACCTCAGCTCGGTGGGCTGCGCGTCCAGGTCGAGCAGGGCGTTCAAGGCGACAGCCTGGTCCTGGAACGGTGCGGTCTCTTCCTCGCCGCGGGTGATGATCCGCAGCGGGCCGCGCCGATGGTTGGCCCGAAGCGGCGACCAGGCTTGCGCCTCTTCGTCGCTCATCTGCGCCTCGTCCTTCAAGAACGATCCCGGGATGCCCGAGAGATCGTAAATCCCGCTCACCAGCAGCATGCCGCGCAGTTCCGGCAGCGCGACCGGCCCCACGTCGCCAGGTGCCTCCGCGGCGAGCAGCGAGGCCAGGTGTGCGCCTGCTGAATGACCGCTCACCGTGAACCGGGCAGGGTCGGCGCCGATCTCGGGTGCCATGCCGACAAGGTGCCGCGCGGCGCTGCGGACCTGTCCGACGATATCCGCCAGCCGGGCCTCGGGCATGAGGTCGTAGCTGACCAGCGCGGCGATACCCCCGGCCGCGACCACGGGGGCCGCGACCAGAGTGTGCGCGTCTTTGCTACCCGCGCGCCAGTAGCCGCCGTGGATGAACATGTGCAGCGGAGCGCCGGGGGCCGGATCTGGCGGGAAGACAAGGTCAAAGCTCCGCCGTGGCGTATCGGCCCCGAGCCGCGCCATGGCATAGGCGGTCAAAGGTGTTTCCGAGGCGGGTTTGAGGATGACGGTGCAACCGGCGGCGAGCGCCGGGCCGATCTTGCGGGTGGCCATCGCCGCCGGAAAGTTCCAAGGCGTGACGAGGACCGCGATCCCGATCGGCTCGTGATCCACGAGGATGTTGTGCGCGCCCGAGGGGGTGTGGCGGAATTCGCCGCCGATGCGCGTGGTCTCCTCGGCGTACCAGCGGAAGAACTCGGCGGCGTATTCTTTCGCAGCCTGCGGCTTCTAGGGCCTCCTGCTGGGCCTCCAGGCCTGCCTTCTGTTCAAGCGTCGATGTCCTTGCGTAGCCGACCAGCATGGTCTGCCCTCCTGTGTGCCATTGATGTCTAGGATGTTGCGGCAGGATGTCTGCCAAAAGCCGATCACGACTTCATTGTCAGCACAAAGCGCCATCGCTGAGGTGTGCCACAGGGGCAGGTGAGCATCCCTGCCACAGCGACGGGCGGAAGATCCGGGCCATCGAAAACAGCTCGCACCCGCAGTCCCTGTACGATGGCGTCCGTGCCGATCACACGTTCTCGGCCAAGGCGGACTACCGCGACTACCACCACAAGATGACGAGCTACATCGCCCGGATCACAGGCGAAGCCACGAAGCTCGATCCTGTTGCTGACGCCCGGACCTACCCGGCGATCCCGGCAGAGGACGGCACCGGTCCGTTCAAGTATGTCGAGGTTCCATGCGAACTCCGGCGTGTCCCCATCGTTGAAGGTCCGATAAAGGTAGGGCGCTGGGCCGAAGCTGAAGCGGTGGTTGGACAGGAAGGCGTTTATCTCTGTCACCTCGGCTTCCATCCGAACCACCTGCTCGGTGCGGTCGAAGTCGATCCGCCTTGACGATTTCCGCTTTACCAAGAACAGGCTGCAACGGCTTCGGGACGCGACGCCGGTACTTGTATGTGCGGTTCTGCTCCAGACGAACGTGTTTGATCACGAACACCCTAGTTATCGACTTTGTGGACCTGTAGAGCCCGCTAGTCGCAGAAAGCCGAGTAAAAACAAAATGTTAGGCATAGTACGATGGTGCCCAGGAGAGGACTCGAACCTCCACGGCCTTGCGGCCACTGGCACCTGAAGCCAGCGCGTCTACCATTCCGCCACCTGGGCAGGTGTCGTGAGCCGTGCGTTTATCTGTGGCGCAAATCGGTGTCAACGGTATTCGCCGAGGTTTTTCGCCATGACTTGACGGCTGATGGCATATCGCCTTGCCGCAGCCGCCCGGGAGGGCTAGGAAAACAGGGAATTGCCAGGACGGAGGGCGTGGACATGTCCAAGCTTGTCACCATTTTCGGCGGGTCGGGGTTCCTCGGCCGGTACATTACGCGGCGCATGGCCAAGGACGGCTGGCGGGTGCGGGTGGCCGTCCGGCGCCCGAACGAAGCGATGTTCGTGCGCACCTATGGTGTCGTCGGGCAGGTGGAGCCGGTGTTCTGCAACATCCGTGACGATGCCTCGGTCCGGGCCGTGACCGCCGGGGCGGATGCGGTGGTAAACTGCGTGGGGACCTTCGACGCGGGCGGCAAGAACAACTTCTTCGCCGTGCAGGACGAGGGTGCGACCCGGATCGCCCGCATAGCGGCGGAGCAGGGCGTGGCGCGGATGGTGCATGTCTCCGCACTCGGTTCCGATCCGGAGAGCCCGAGCGAATACGGCCGCTCCAAGGCCGCGGGCGAGGCCGGCGTGCTGGAGCACATGCCGGACGCGATGATCCTGCGGCCCTCGGTGATGTTCGGGGCGGAAGACAACTTCTTCAACCGTTTCGCGCGCAGCGTGCGCTTCGGCCCGACCCTCCCGATCGCGGCGGGGGGCACGAAGTTTCAGGCGGTGTACGTGGATGACGTGGCGGCGGCGGCTCAGATGGGCGCCGAGGGACGCGCGCCGGGCGGGCTTTATGAGCTGGGCGGGCCGGACGTGAACACCTTCCGGGAGCTGATGCAGCAGATGCTCGACGTGGTGCAGCGCCGCCGGCTGATCCTGAACATGCCGATGCCGCTGGCGCGCTTCGCGGCGTTCTGCCTGGACATGGCGCAGAAGCTGACGTTGGGCCTGTTCCACAACGGCGTGCTGACCCGCGACCAGGTCCGGCAGCTGACGGTCGACAACGTGGTGTCGGGCGACGCCAAGGGCTTCGCCGACCTCGGGATCGAACCGATGGCGGTCGAGGCGGTTCTGCCGGATTACCTCTGGCCCTACCGCCCCTCGGGCCAGTACGCGGCGATCAAGAACTCCGCGACCAACCTCAAGGCCTGAGCCCGGCGGCTCAGGCGTAGGCCCAGGCCAGCAGTCCGATCCCGAGGATCACGCGGTAGATCACGAAGGGCGTGTAGCTGATCGTTCTCAGCAGCCGCATCAGCAGCGCGAGGGCGAGCAGGGCCGAGAGGAAGGCGAAAATGGCGGCGATCAGCGCCTCCCACGCCAGCGCGGAATTGCCCTCGGCGATGACATCGAGGCTGAGCAGGCTGGCGCTGGCGATGATCGTGGGGATCGACATCAGCATCGACAGCTTTGCCGCGTCCCGCCGGTTGTAGCCCAGGAACAGCGCGCCCGTAATCGTCGCGCCGGAGCGGGAGGTGCCGGGGATCAGCGCCACCGCCTGCCAGAGCCCCATGATGACAGCATCGCGCAGCGTCCAGTCGCGGTCGGTCTTTTCCCCGTCCGACACCTGATCGGCCCAGTAGAGCACCAGTCCGAAACCCAGCATCGTCCAGCCGATCACCGCGACGGAGCGCATCGCGTCGTCCAGTCCGGTCAGCTTGAGCACCAGGCCGAAGAGAATCACCGGGATCGTCGCGATCACCAGCAGGAAGGCCAGCCGCGATCCGGGCGTGTCGAGCCGCCCGCGCAGCATGGCGGGAATGCCCTTCAGCCCCATCCAGACATCCGCCCAGAAGTAGACCACGACCGCCCCCAAGGTTCCCACATGCACCGCCACGTCGATCACCTGCCCCTGGTCGGCCATGCCGGTGATCTGAGGGAACAGGATCAGGTGCGCGGAGGACGAGATGGGGAGAAACTCGGTCAGCCCCTGAATCACGGCGAGGAGAAAGAGGTGGAGGAGGGACATGCAGAAAAACGCTCCAAAAGCACGTCCGAGCAGCCTTAACCTATGCCTGCGGAGGGGGGAAGAAACGTGTTATGTAAGCAGTGCTGACTTATTTAGGTGCGAAATTTCACCCGCGGGGTTGCCCAAAGCATAACAAATCGCGATATAGGTCAACTTAACTGACTTTTATTCCGTTCGGTGTTTGGCTAGAGACCTTGCCGAAGGGTAGATTCCGAGGAAAGGCAGCGACGTGGCCAAGCAACCTATGCTCAAGTTTGTGACCGTTCCCCGTGACATGCCGGAGAAACGTGACGCGAGTGTGCGGAAACAGGATTTCAGCGAGATCTACGCCGAGTTCGCGGCCGCCAAGGCCGAAGAGCAATCCGCGCGCTGCAGCCAGTGCGGCGTGCCTTATTGCCAAAGCCACTGCCCGCTGCACAACAACATCCCCGATTGGCTGAACCTGACAGCCACGCACCGGCTGGAAGAGGCCTATGCCGTGTCCCAGTCGACCAACACCTTCCCCGAGATCTGCGGCCGCATCTGCCCGCAGGACCGGCTCTGCGAAGGCAATTGCGTGATCGAACAATCCGGCCACGGCACGGTCACCATCGGCGCGGTCGAGAAATACATCACCGACACGGCATGGGAAAACGGCTGGGTCAAGCCGATCGTCCCGGACATGGAGCGCGACCAGTCCGTTGGCATCATCGGCGCGGGGCCGGGCGGCCTGGCGGCGGCGGACTACCTGCGCCGCGCGGGCATTCAGGTGACGATCTATGACCGTTACGACCGCGCGGGCGGGCTGATGACCTACGGCATCCCCGGCTTCAAACTGGAGAAGGACGTGGTCATGCGCCGCATCCGCCAGTTCGAGGAGTCAGGTGTCGAATTCGTGCTGAACTGCAACGTGGGCGAGGACCTCAGCTTCGACGCGATCCGGGGCCGGCACGATGCGGTGCTGATCGCCACCGGCGTCTACAAGAGCCGCGATCTGGGCGGGCCGGGTGCAGAGTCGCAGGGCATCGTGCGGGCGATCGACTATCTCACGGCATCGAACCGGGCGTCGAACTTCGGCGACACGGTCGAGGAATTCGAAAGCGGTGAGCTCAACGCCAACGGCAAGAAGGTCGTGGTGATCGGCGGCGGCGACACCGCGATGGACTGCGTGCGGACGGCGGTGCGGCAGGGAGCGGAAAGCGTCAAGCTGCTCTACCGCCGCGACCGGCAAAACATGCCCGGCTCGCAACGTGAAGTAGCGAATGCGGAAGAAGAGGGCGTCGATTTCGTCTGGCTCTCCGCCCCGCTCGGCTTCAGCTCGGGGCCGCGATCGGCCGAACCGTCGGACGCCTCGCCGCTCAGCGCGGTGCACGGGGTGACGGTGCAGCGGATGCGCCTCGGCGCGCCCGACGCATCGGGCCGTCAGGCGCCGGAGGTGATCGAAGGATCGGATTACGTCGAAGACGCGGACCTTGTCATCAAGGCGCTCGGGTTCGAACCGGAGGACCTGCCGAAGCTCTGGAACACCGACGGGCTGGAAGTCACCCGCTGGGGCACCATCCGGGCCGAGTTCGGGTCCGGCAAGACCAGCCTCGACGGCGTCTTCGCGGTCGGCGACATCGTGCGGGGCGCTAGCCTCGTGGTCTGGGCGATCCGTGACGGCCGGGATTCCGCAACGGCGATTCTGGACTATCTCGACGGAGAGGCGGCGGCGATCGCGGCGGAGTGACGTTGCCGGGCCTAGGGAACTGAACGGCCGGAAGCGACCCGGCCCTGTAGGGAGAGATGACCATGAGCGAACGTCAGGGCGGATGCATGTGCGGCGCAGTGCGCTTTCGCGTGGCGCAGGCGCCCGCGACCTTCGGCGCCTGCCATTGCGAGATGTGTCGCCGCTGGACCGGCTCGGCCTTCCTTGCCACCACCGTCGCCGAGGACGCCCTGAGCTGGGAAGGCGAGGCGCAGATCCGGACGCTCCAGAGTTCGGACTGGGCGGAGCGCGCGTGGTGCAAGCGCTGCGGGTCGATCCTCTATTTCCGGTTCACCGACGGGCCGCGCGCGCAGGACGGGACGATCGACCTGTCGGTCGGGCTGTTCGACGACCTGTCGGGCATGGAGTTCACGTCGGAGATCTACATCGACCACAAGCCCGCCGCCTATGCCTATGCGGGCGAACGCAAGCGCCTGACCCGCAACGAGGCGCTGGCGCGGTTCGGCCTGCCCGGGGATGCCCAATGATCGAGGGCCGCTGCCTCTGCGGGCAGGTCCGGGTCCGGACGACGCACCTGTCGGACGAGATCAGCGCCTGTTTCTGCACCTTCTGCACCCGCTGGGGTGGCGGGGTGCAGATGGGGCTGGAGGCGCCCGCCGCCACGACCCAGGTGTCGGGGCCGGTGAAGGTTTACCGCGCGACGCCGTTCTCGGAGCGGGCGTGGTGCGACAGCTGCGGCTCCGCGCTGTGGCTCAGGGACGATGGCGGGGAGTATGAATTCGTCCCCGGCCTGTTCGACAACGCGGGCGGCGCACGGCTGACCCGCATCGTTTACGCCGACCGGGCTCCGGACGGCTGGGATTTCGCCGGCGCTCCGCATCGCGTGAGCGCGGCAGAGTATGAGAAGACACATCCGTTCGTCGCGGAAGGAGATATGCCATGACCAAGTATGACGAGAACTGGGCCCGCGCCGAGGAAGCGAAGCGCACGTGGATGGCAGAGAACGGCATGTTCTCGCTGGAGGAGGAGAAATCCTCCTGCGGCGTGGGGCTGGTCGTCTCCATCGACGGCAAGAAAAGCCGCAAGGTGGTCGAAAGCGGGATCCAGGCGCTCAAGGCGATCTGGCACCGGGGCGCCGTGGACGCGGACGGCAAGACCGGCGACGGCGCGGGGATCCACGTCGAGATCCCGGTGCCCTTCTTCTACGACCAGATCAAGCGCACCGGCCACGAGCCCCGCAAGGACGAGCTGATGGCGGTCGGGCAGGTGTTCCTGCCCCGCACCGATTTCGGCGCGCAGGAGACCTGCCGGACCATCGTCGAGGCCGAAGTCCTGCGGATGGGCTACTACATCTACGGCTGGCGCCACGTTCCGGTGGATGTCACCTGCCTGGGTGAGAAAGCCAACGCGACCCGGCCCGAGATCGAGCAAATCCTGATCTCGAACGCCAAGGGCGTGGACGAGGAGACGTTCGAACGCGAGCTCTACGTGATCCGGCGGCGGATCGAGAAGGCGTCGGCCGCGGCGGGGATCAACCACCTGTATATCGCGTCGCTCTCCTGCCGGTCGATCATCTACAAGGGCATGATGCTGGCCGAACAGGTGGGCGAGTTCTATCCCGACCTGCTGGACGAACGGTTCGAAAGCGCCTTCGCGATCTACCACCAGCGCTATTCGACCAACACCTTCCCGCAATGGTGGCTGGCCCAGCCGTTCCGGATGCTCGCCCACAACGGCGAGATCAACACGCTGAAGGGCAACGTCAACTGGATGAAATCGCACGAGATCCGGATGGCCTCGGCCACCTTCGGGGACCTTGCCGAGGACATCAAGCCGATCATCCCGCAGGGGTCGTCGGACTCGGCCGCGCTGGATGCGGTGTTCGAGGTGCTGGTGCGTGCGGGGCGCTCCGCGCCGATGGCCAAGACGATGCTGGTGCCGGAATCGTGGTCCAAGCAGGCGCTGGAACTGCCGCAGGCGTGGCGCGACATGTATTCCTACTGCAACGGCGTGATGGAGCCCTGGGACGGCCCCGCCGCGCTGGCCATGACCGACGGCCGCTGGGTCTGCGGCGGGCTGGACCGCAACGGCCTGCGCCCGATGCGCTATGTCGTGACGGGCGACGGCCTGCTGATCGCGGGGTCGGAGGCCGGCATGGTGCCGACGAACGAGGCAACCGTTCGGGAGAAGGGCGCGCTTGGCCCGGGCCAGCTGATCGCCGTCGACATGAAGAAGGGCAAGCTCTACCACGACACCGAGATCAAGGACAAACTCTCGGCCGCCCAGCCGTTCGGCGAATGGGTCGGCAAGATCAACGATCTGGAAGAGACCCTTGGCGGCGTGACCGAGGTCCCGCTGTTCGAGGGCGGCGAGCTGCGCAAGCGCCAGATCGCGGCGGGCTACACGATGGAGGAGATCGAGACGATCCTCGCCCCCATGGTGGAGGACGCCAAGGAGAACGTCGCCTCGATGGGCGACGACACGCCCTCGGCCGTGCTGTCGAACAAGTACCGGCCGCTGAGCCACTTCTTCCGGCAGAACTTTTCCCAGGTGACGAACCCGCCGATCGACTCGCTCCGGGAATACCGGGTGATGAGCCTCAAGACCCGGTTCGGAAACCTCAAGAACGTGCTGGACGAGTCGAGCGCCCAGACCGAGATCCTCGTGCTGGAAAGCCCCTTCGTGGCGAACCAGCAATTCGAGGAGCTCAAAACGCATTTCCAGGACAA
>Ga0310345_10000609_pt1 | contig 48816 bp, 49 predicted proteins | sample HC15DNA20500_MG_FD_204667 | JGI IMG/M metagenome (GOLD analysis project Ga0310345, IMG submission 204667) | Marine microbial communities from station ALOHA, North Pacific Subtropical Gyre - HC15-DNA-20-500_MG | ecosystem: Environmental > Aquatic > Marine > Oceanic | place: Pacific Ocean: North...
GCTTCCTGTGATGTTGAACCAAGGCTACGACCGACATCTGGCCACGGGCACAGTATGTGCAGTCGGTACGCTCGGGATCCTGATCCCACCTTCAATTATGTTGGTGATGATGGCGGATCGCATGTCGATGAGCGTAGGCGATCTATTCTTGGGCGCGGTGTTTCCAGGAATGCTACTAGGCGGGCTGTACATCACCTATATCCTTGGATACGGTCTTCTGTGCCCCGAAGCGGCACCCACATCTAAACACGAACCGGTGGGTTGGGCCGTCATCCGGGCGCTATTCGTTGCGATATTGCCTCCGGCCTTTCTGATTTTAGCGGTTCTGGGCAGCATATTTCTCGGCATCGCGACGCCGACTGAAGCGGCCGGAGTCGGCGCAGCGGGCGCACTTTTGTTGGCTTGGCTAAAGCGCCAAATTGACATCCCTGTCCTAAGGGAAGTACTCATCGAAACGACACGCACGACGGCGTTCATTTTTGCGATACTGATCGGGGCGACGGCGTTCTCTCTCGTGTTGAGAGGTCTCGGTGGTGACGAGTTGATCGAACGGGTACTTCTGAATCTTCCCTTTGAGGCCGAGGGAATCGTAGTCTGTATCCTGATGGCGACCTTTGTGCTTGGATTTTTTCTAGACTGGATTGAGCTCACGCTGATCATATTACCTTTGGTTTCGCCGGTAGTGGCCGAGCTTGGATTCGATCCCGTATGGTTTACTGTGATGTTTGCTGTTTGCCTACAGACGAGTTTTCTCACCCCCCCGATTGGTTTCGCCATTTTCTACCTGAAAGGGGTTGCGCCAGCGTCCATCGACGTTCGTACGATATATAAAGGGGTCGCACCTTTCGTCGCCTTACAACTGGTAGGACTTATCATCATCTTCAACTGGCAATCATTAGTAACGTGGCTACCCAGCCAAGCATACAGGTGATAGGGAAATACGCTAAAACATGATTTATGATTCACCCAAATTTCTGTCTGGCGGCGATCGTTATATGTTGATCGAATTCGGGAATGAAATGAACTTGGAATTAAACTTCCTTGGACAAAATTTAGCGGCAGCAATCGCCGAACACACGCCCGATGGGGTTATCGAGACTGCCGCCTGCTACGCCTCCATGCTTGTACACTACGAACCAGACGTGATTGGTTTTGATGATCTACAGCGAGAACTGTGGCGGTTAATTGAATCTCTCGGCTCCAACGAAAGTATCGAGCTGGACAGCCGCCTGTTCAATATCCCGGCCATGTACCTTGATCCCTGGACTCGAGACGCGATCAAGGGGTACCGCGAGAAAATCAATCCCGATAAGGAATACGATCCCGACTTCATAGCGCGTATCAATGGGCTCGAAGACACCGCACAGTTTGTACGCGTGCACTCGGGTACCGAATACTGGACCGCCGCAATCGGCTTCTGGCCCGGTGCAAATTTTCTGATGGCGCTCGATCCGCGCTGCAAACTGGTCACACCGAAATACAACCCGCCGCGAACGTTTACGCCCGACGGCGCGCTAGGCATGGGAGGAGCGTCGAGTTGCATATACCCCGTCGCAACACCCGGCGGTTATCAAATTTTCGGTCGTACACCGGTCCCAATCTGGGACACTGCGGGCAAGTTTCCGGAATTTGAGGGAAACATCTGCCTATTCCGTCCCACCGACCGTGTGAAATTTACGCCGGTCAGTCTGGCGGAGTTCGAGGACATCGAGACTCAGATTGAGAACGGCCGCTACAGCTATAACGTCGTCGAATATCAACGCTTTTCTGTGAAAGAATACCGTGGCTGGATAGCGAAACTAGACACAGAACAGCGATTCTGAGGGGGATACACTTATGAAATTCGGGTTGATGTACAGTTTTATCACGCCGCGCGATGGGACTATCAGTCATGTCGAAACCTTCCACGAGCTCAAGCATTTGCTTCCACTGGCGGAATCACTCGGGTTCGATTCCTTTCAGACCACCGAACATCACTTTCAGGACAACGGCTGGGCCCCTAGCCCGCTCACGGTATTAGCCGCCGCCGCCGGCCTTACGGAGCAAATGCGGCTCGTAACAAATATCCTCATCCTGCCATTGTATGATCCCCTGCGCTTGGTGGAAGACGTGGCAACGCTCGATAATTTGTCAAATGGGCGCCTAACCTTGGGCGTCTCGCCTGGATACGTATCCGAGGAATTCACAGCCTACCAGATCCCACACCACGAGCGTTTCGCACGTTCTGAAGAGATTCTCGACATCTTAGAAGCATCCTGGGCTGACGAAATACTTGAACATGAAGGGCGTTACTACACAATCCCGTCGGTCCCTATCGTCCCTCGCCCAATACAAAAACAAATACCCGTGTGGTACGGCGTGTCAGGACCGAAGCTCTTAGCTAGAGCTGCGCGTCGCCGCTGCCCAGTCACAGCTTCACCGCGCCATACCAACGAAGAACTCAAGGCGCACTACGCGCATTACGACAGCAAGGCTGCTGCTTTCGGTTTCAAAACTACCAAACGACCTATCATTCGTGAAGTTTTTGTAGCCCCGAGTGTGGCCGCCGCTGAGAGCCTCGCCGGGCCGGCAATTGTCGATTTATTCGGACTCTATGGTCGAAAGTCAGCCGAGGGGGAACGGGAGCTCCGCAATGACGAGGGAAAGATCGTCAAATCCGAGGAAGAGGTCGACTTCCGAAATTTCTCGGCGCGGTACATTTTGGGTGATCCCGACACTGTAATTGGAAAAATCAAAGAACTGGACGACGCCCTAGCGCCAAGCGAAGTGATATGTCGCATGCAACTCCCTGGTGTAAAGACTGCGGATTTCGAGCAGTCGTTGCGGCTTTTCGGAGAACAAGTCATTCCTGCTTTTCGCTGAATTTCCTTGCGGTCGATAACTCAAAAAGGTTTGCAAAAAGCGCCGTTCTTAGTCAGGCAATCAGTCCATCCGGGTAGTCCGGGTATAGGGCAATAGTTTCCGGCAATTCAAGCCACGGTTGCCCACTCAAACACCACAAAGAAAACTCAGGCTGTATATGGCTTTTGTCATCCACCGTCCCCCCCATCATAGAACGGATCTGGGGATAACGGTCAAGCGTTACCATCACCGATGATCCACAAGTCGGACAGAAATGACGCGCTAGAGAACTACCATCATCAGCAACTGCCTCGAAAGCCTTGAGTTCGCCCTGTTCGATGGTGACATTCTCTTTTGCAAAGACCATTGCGATAAGAAAAGCAGATCCCGATTGTCGCTGGCACCGTTCGCATTGACATAATCCCACGCTATCCGGTCGCCCCTCGCAGCGGTACCGAACCGCGCCACAGAGACAACCGCCAGTTACAACCTCACCCATTACACTGCCCCCCGCATATTGGACTAGAGCTGAAGACCATACCGCTGTATGTACGCAATTGGAATTATTCAACCAAAGGCATCTTGCGCTTGGCGGCGGTAGTGACTATGTTGTCTCGCCCCACGGGAATGGGAACAAGTACCCCGAATGATAAAAACAGACATTGAATTTGACGCCAACGGAACGACGCTACGAGGGTGGCTGTACCAACCGGACAAAGGAAAGGCACCCTACCCCGCCGTCGTCGCCGCGCACGGATTTTCTGTTCTCAAAGAAATGGGTCTGAATGATTATGCTGAAGTCTTTTCGGCGGCAGGTTTGGCCGTGATCGTTTACGACAATCGCAACTTGGGCGCTAGCGATGGAGAACCCCGCTTTGAAATAGACTGGCATGCTCAAATGCGAGATTACAGTCACGCGATCACCTTTGCACAAACGTTGAGTGTCATCGATCCGAATAGGATTGGCGTGTGGGGAACGAGCTATACAGGCGGACTCGTACTGATCGTGGCGGCGTTGGATCATCGAGTGAAATGTGTCGTAAGCCAGATCCCATACCTTCATGGTATGGAGACACTTAAACAAACAACCCCCCCAGAAAAAATTGAAGAGCTGTATATGCTCATCGAGAAAGAGCGCAGATCGATCGCGAGCGGAAACCCACCGAGAACTATCCCGGTATATGATGATGATCTATCAAAACCCAAGGAATCTGCGAGTCGACTGACCACTGATTTCTTTGGTCATTACCTGTCCAAAGGGATCGCATGGGAAAATAAGTTCACGATCCGCTCTATCTTATTCCGCCTTGAATACAATGCATTGGCGTTCGCTGATCTTATAAGCCCAACGCCGCTTCTGATGATCGTGGCAAAAGAGGACACTATTACACCCACCGAAATTTGCCTACGTGCGTATGAAAAAGCACTAGACCCTAAAGAGCTTTTACTCATCGAAGGGCATCATTACCGCCCTTATCTAGACGCATTCGATGAAAGTAGCGGCGGGGCTCGCGATTGGTTTTTAAGGCACCTGTAGTGGCTCGAAGAGAATCTTATTTTAATATCCTAGGAGTATGAACTCATGAGTGATATACAAACATCAGTGAGTGCGCGAGTCTCTTACGTAGCGGAAACTCAAGGTCGTGCCCGTACCCTCATCTACCCTCCATCGAGCGGACGAGAAATGGTCCGGCCCGAACAGGAATATCAGGTTGTGCGCATTAACGACGCACGGACACTTGAATCGCCACCCGCTTTGGACAGTGCGGGGTTCCAATTTTTCCAGCACGAGTCCACCGTAACGGATTTCTACGACGACAACATGGTGCGAAAAACCCACTATCCCGAGATTATTAAACTGCTAAAAACGATCCTCGGCGCCTTAGACGTCGTGGTGTTTGATCATAATCAACGAAGTGCCGTGCGAGCCGCGCGCGGACAACTTGGGGTGCGAGAACCCGTTGACGCCGCACACAATGATTACACCCCGAACTCTGGACCAAAGCGATCTCGAGAGATCCTGGAGGATGCGGGGAAAACCGAATTGACCCATTACCGACTCGCGCTAATCAACGTGTGGCGACCTATCATTGGCCCTGTTCAGGATGTCCCGCTCGCGGTTTGCGACGCACAAAGTATTAGGGCCGAGGATTTCGTCGAAACCGACATACATCATTTCGGCGAGGATGATCTGGACAATCCGAGGCACACGGGAACGATTTATTCGGTTCGACACAATCCCTCGCATCGTTGGCATTATTTCTCGGATATGCAACCTAACGAGGTACTGTTGCTTAAGAACTGGGACTCGCTCAAGGACGGTCGAGCCCAGTTTACAGCCCACACAGGGTTTATAAATCCGAATTCCCCAAACGACGCCGTACCGCGGGAAAGTATAGAGGTTCGTACCCTAGTTGTTTTCCCTTAAAGTTCCCGTATTAAAAAGGGTCCGCTATAGATTTAATGGAGACCATCAAAATCACTAGCACCTGACGCTAACGCGCAGCGGTGCCGAACTTCGTAGAAGAAGACCCTCCCCTACAAACAATCAGGCATTGCGGCAGTCCTCAAGCCGCGGATTCAATCCCCCAGCTCCTGACTTCAGGCAGGACTTCCTTACCAAACACTCGCATGCTCTTCTCCACGGCGTCAAACGGTATTCCGGCGTAGCTCAACATCGCCATCCACTCGAAATCTCCGACCAACTCCCGGCGTTTTTCAAGCTTGTCCAGGATCTGTTGCGGGGTACCACACGCTTGTACGTTTACGAAGTCTTCCAAGGCCTGCTCTTTGCCGGCCGCCTTCAAAATATCCACGGCCGCCGCGTAGGCTTCATATCCCTTCGTCTCACGATGGTAATCTTCGAGAAACTCATAGTGCTCAAGCACCGAAAGATAGTATTCAGCAACGTACTTGCGTGCCATTTCCTCAGCATGTCCCGCATCTTTGTCACAGTAGGCGATATCGATAATGACAGGCGGAGGCGCTGATCGGTTGTGTTTTTTTTCAAATTCGGAACGATAGGATTCCACCCCCGGTAGGTGTTTTTCAATGTCGAATTGTAGGAAAAACATCATGTTCAGGCCGAGGCCAGCTACGACAGGAACAGTATCGGGTGACATCGCGACGCCGTACAACCTACCTTCGAAGCTCCGGCTTGGGCGCGGGCGGATCTCAGTGCGTTTCTGTGGATAAAACGGACCGTCTCCTTCGATAAAACCAGTCTCCAGCGCCTTCACAATCATGGGCGCCGCCTCATTGAAACGTGGGCGGGCTTCCTCCATATCGATACCGAAGGCCTCATATTCCATGCGCGCCAGACCACGGCCGATGCCATAAACTACCCGTCCATCGCACAAGGCATCGAGCATACAAAGCTTCTCAGCGACGCGTATCGGTTGATTCCAAGGGAGAATTACAGCTGCTGTACCCAATTTAATCCGGGACGTTCGTGCGGCGACCCAAGTTAACGCCTGCAGGTTATCCGGAATCATCGAGTATGCGTCGAAATGATGCTCTGCCGACCAACATACGTCAAATCCACAATCTTCAGTTAATTCTGCAAGACGCATTTCTTTCTTTACCATCTCAACGTCAGTCATACCCTCGTGGGCATTCTGGAATACCATTAAATATCCGGTTTGCATCTGTGTTCTCCCGTTCTGTTGATACGCCGGGTGGTCTTTCAAGCGGAGACCTGACTCAGCACGCAGATTACCGCAAATTTGCCGCCGAGTCCCCCAAATACCCGTGTCGCCGTCTGAAACTAAACCGAATCCTTGTAATTACGTAGCCAACACGGGGGCTTTCGCTAATACCGCAAAAAAACCCAATAACACCGCTTACCGAACGCGCCGATTGTCGGACTCACCCAAGCTGTCGGAATTACTAAGTAGTTAGAGAAGGAGGAGGCTTACGGACGGAAATGCAATCAAACACAAAGTGATAACCAACATCATTAGCATGAACGGAATCGCGCCGATAAAAATATCGTTTAAAGAAATCGTTTGATCGTCGAGAGACGATTTTATCGTGAGAACACTCAAACCCAACGGCGGCGTCAGTAGACCAAGTTCGACGCCAATCACAGTCACGATGCCGAACCAGACTAGGTCGCCGCCCAGCTCAATCACAGCCGGGAGTGCTAACGGAACCATAATCAAAAGTATCGAAGTGGAGTCCAGTACCATCCCAAGAAAAATGAGAATCGCTAGATAACCTAGCGTATACGCGATAAGTCCTAAATCCGCACCAGCTACCATGGCCCCCATCTTCCCGGGGATACCGGACAGGGTCAGCATCGCCCCGAATGCAGACGCAGCAATGATAAGAAATAAGATCGCTGCGGAGGTTTCTGCCGCGTTAAAAAGCAAACGCGCTGATTGCTCGAAATCGACACGCCGCATGACAAGTGCGATCAGAAATGCAAATAACGACCCTATCGCACCTGCCTCTGTTGGCGTAAAAACCCCGCCATAGATTCCGCCAAGTACAATAAACAGGAGCCACAGGACCGGAATCGCTTTCCGTAGGGCCGTTTTTCCGTCAATGCCGGCGTCTGATCTGGCATTTGCGGTGCTTGCTATCGCAAATGGGGGCTTCAACCAGCCAACAACAATGACGATGATGGCGAATCCGCCAGATAGTAATAAGCCTGGAATAATTGCTGCAACAAACAATGCATTGATCGACACTTCTGCAACCAAACCATAGATGATTAAAAGCAAACTCGGCGGAATCAACATGCCGAGGACTGATGAGCCCGCCACCAAGCCAACGGAAAATCGTGGCGTGTAGCCATGTTCGATTAATGGGGGAACGGCCACCCGACTGAAAATAGCCGCCGACGCGATCGATATGCCCGTAACCGCTGCGAATACGGCATTGGCGGCCACCGTCGCGACACCTAAGCCACCCTTGATTCGACGGAAGACCCAATGCGCCGCCTGTAGGCTGTCCCGTCCAATGTCCGCTGCGCCGACAATTAAACCCATCAAAACAAACAAAGGCACGGCAGCGAACACGTAGGAGAACACCGCACCGTTGGCCATAAGCCCAAGAGTCTTAACCGCAATCGAGAGATCTCCCTTGATCGCCGTGATACCTAGCAACGTCGCGCCCATTAGCGCAAAAGCAACCGGCATCCCGGCGTATACAAAAATGAGCATGAGTGCGACAGACAACCCGCCTACTGCCGCTCGCGAATCTATGAACAGGTACAGCAGCGGAATAACAACAACGAGGCTACAGATCACACACGAAATCGATAGATTGCGTAGAACACCCGGCCTGGTCGTCAAATGCCGCCACAACGAGATTGTCGTTTTTAGAACGCCGTGTAACGACACCCAGGAGACCAAGAAGGATCCGATGGCGACCGCAAGTTTCGCGGGCCACACCGGCACTGTGAAATCTCCGGCGACCCCTAGAAATTCAGAAGTTCCATAGGCGCGTAAAAAGTTCGGCCAAGTCGAGAGAAGGATAAAAACGGCCAACCCTGCAGCAGCTCCGTGAAATACGACTTCTAAAAGCGCGCCAATAATATGGGTTTCAGAGGGAAACCATCTTGATAAAACTCCGCCGCGTATCAAGCCATTTTGGGCGTAAAGATGACCGATAGCCAAAAAAACTATTATTGGAATGCTAATTGCGACGACCTCGGTTACGCCCCGCATCGGCGTATCGAACAAAACCCGACTGGCCACGTCCGCGTTGATCGAAACCACAACCACCGCAATGATCACGGCAGACAGCAAGGCAAATGCGGACACAACACGGCGTTCGAGAAAACCTATATAGGTATGGGAATCGGACAGCGACGAATGCGTGATAGTCATAGCAATATCATCAGTCGATCGTTCTATCCCACTGTTTGTCAGGCACCACACCAGCTGCGCGCAAGCCGTCCATCAGACCGCGTAAAACGGCACCTGCCGGCAAACCCTGGGCTTCGTTACGCGTGACCCATGCGCGCCCCAAATCCGGCAGTCCGTTCATCCATCGCCGTTTCTCGGCTGGCGGCAAAATCGAAAATACAGCTCCCTCACGTTGCAATCCTTCGTAAGCCTCATCGTATTTGCGCATTACTTCCTTCGCCGTTCGTTCCGTATATTCATGCCCCAATGCTGTCAAGATCTCGCGAGCCTCTTGCGGTAGTCGTCGCCACACATCTAAATTAACGGTCAGCCCACCCACACATTGCGCGCCTATCCCGACAAACGTGATGTAAGGGGCCACTTCGTGGATCTTGAATGGGTAGACTCCTGTCAGAATTGACACCGTCCCATCTGCAACGCCCGTTTTCAGCTGCGTGTAATACGTGGACAGAGCGCCGTCGACAGCTATTGCGCCCGTGCCTTTGAGCCAGATGGCGGCGCTCCCAGGCGCAAGGATCTTGCGACCCCGCAGGTCATCGAGGCTGCGCACAGGAAATTTAGTCATTAGATGGTAGGTGTCGACCCCACTCACCCCAAGAAAATGCGCATTGTATTGTTCCCAGGTTGTCCGCAGTTCGGGTATTTCATCATGCAATCGATTGATGACCCGCAACAAGGTTGGTAAGTCATCCGTAATGAACGGCAAGGCATATGTGATATTTTGCAACGGCAACTTGGACGATTCCCATACCGCACCCACCCAACCGATATCAGCAAGCCCGATTTCAACGACGTCTAAGCTGTTGTGCCATTTGTAAAGCGTCCCATAGGCCTGGGTCCACTCGACCGCAATGTCAGGGAGTTGGCGAGCAAGGCGGGTATTGAATTCAGGGATTAAAAAATCTCTAATCACGTAGACCCACGGGACCGTGGTTGGATGCGCTGTCGCAATAGTCAGCTCCATGACTTGTTCGCGTGAACTGACAGACGCCGATGCCGCGCAAAGCAGGCTTGCGTATAAAACACGGGCCAACCGAGCGAAAACCCAAGTTACAAGTGTGCGTTCCATCATGGTGGCAAATTATCAGCTAAATCGCGTCGCAATGGGTTGTCATTCGGTTAAATGTTTTGAATGATACGATCCGTAGCTGGGCATCCCATTCTAACCAGGAGAATTATGAATCATGGCCAATAATGACACGCTTAAGGGGAGCTGCTTCTGTGGCGCCGTCGAGCTAGAAGTGACTGGGGCTCCCACCGCTATGGGTTACTGCCACTGTGAATCCTGCCGGCATTGGTCGGCTGGACCTATCAACGCGTTTTCGTTGTGGGATCCCCAGGCGGTGAAAATTACCAAAGGTGAGAGCCACATCGATACATACGCCAAAACGGAAAACAGCCACCGTAAATGGTGTAAATCTTGCGGCGGTCATCTGATGACCGATCATCCGGGAATGGGCCTAGTGGATGTTTACGCGGCAGTCCTGTCGGACCTCGAATTCGAGCCGATGTTGCATGTGTTCTACTCAGAATCGGTAATCAGCATTAAAGACGGGTTACCGAAGATGAAAGACGTGCCGGCTGAAATGGGCGGCTCGGGGGAAACTCTTCCCGAATAGCGGCGACCGTAGCGAGGCTCATGTTAGGACGCAGCGATTAACCCACCGTCAACTGGAATGACCGCTCCGGTGATATAGGCTGACGCGCGGGCCGCTAAGAATATTGCGATGCCAGCGGCGTCGTCTTGGGCACCCAGGCGATTTAACGGTACTTGGGCGACTATGGCGCCACCCATCCTGTCGATCATTGGCTTCATCATATCCGTAGCGAACGGACCTGGTGCGATGACGTTGACGGTAATGCTTCGCGCCGCTAAGTGGGCGGCCAAGTTTCGCGTGACGTGATGCAAACCCGCTTTCGATGGGCCATAGGAGAAATTTTTAAAAAGGGAATTATGTAGGCCATCCGCTGAACCAATGTTGATCACACGTGCGGGGTCTTTCTCTGACGCTGCCGCCTCTAATAATGGCAAAAGCTTTTGTGTGAGAAAAAACGGGGCCTTCAGGTTGATGTCCATCACCTTGTCCCAACCGTCCTCCGGGAAGCTATCCACATCTGCACCCCAAGTCGCACCCGCATTGTTTACCAACACGTCCAAGACGTTCTCACGTGCGGTGAGCTCGTCGACCAATCGGTCGATTTCTCCCATCTGCGATAAATCGGCAGGCAGTGCGGTGCAAGTCCCCAACTTCGATAACGAAGCTTCGGCAACGGCACAAGCTTCGGATTTTCGTGACGTTATGTAAACTTTGACACCGGCCTCGACATAAGCGCGGGCGATCATCAAGCCTATCCCGCGCGAACCGCCGGTAACCAGCGCTGTCTTTCCCCTAATCGTGAAGAGGTCTTTACTTATGCTCATGCTCTGGCCCCCACCTTACGTCGCCTGTTCGATCGCGATCAGCCCAATTGTTTTTGGGTATGAGGAATGCCCACTTGCATCTCTTTTTTGAGCTCAGCTCGAGATACTCCCACTCTTCCTTGCATACCATCGTCTGCCCCGGTGGCCAGTAGCAATATCTCCTCGCGGAACTTTAAGATTGCACTTGAGGGACCATCCCCCATCACCTCGCCGAAGCCGCTTGAAACACTCGAGTTCCTACGCGTAGCTAAGCTTTTCAAACTGACGCGCCATCTATGCAACTGTACCACGCCATGAGGATATTGGTTGCTGACAACTGGGTAACAACCAATCGCCTTGCGAACCCACACGCTTAGGGTTTTTTACAGAAAGCCAGCGGCCAATTTTCGATATCGCCACGGTTCAACAACCTCTAAGCCGTGACAGCGGCGGGCGAGTTTAGTTACTCTTGGTCGTAGAATAGGGAGAAATCTCAAAGGGAGAATGTACGATGGGTGACGTCGGAACAACGAAAATATTTGAAAATGACAAAATGATCGTCTGGGAATTCGCGTTGGAACCGGGCGAAAGCACTGAGGTGCACACACACGAGCATGACTATATGTTCTATGTGCTAAACGGCACCACCCTCGGCGTATTTAACGCCGAAGGGCAGGAACTCTATGACCTTGAGCTGAAAACGGGGGAAACCTTTGCGTTTACATGCGAAGACAGCGATTTGGTCTCGGCTGACGGCAAAGGGCACCGACTACCGGCTACGCACAGCGCGAGTAATACAAGTTCGGCGACTTACCGCGAGGTTTTAGTCGAGACGAAGTGACAGAGCCCGCATCCCTAGTCAGCGGAGCTTCACGTAATGCGCTAGATGAGTCAAAGCTGGCGGGGATTTTTGCTGGCCTGGCCCGGACCTGAACAACAGGCCGCTATTACAATTACAGTCGGGCAGCGCCGGCCGAGGCCTATGAACGACAAACACAACCCTGAGGAAACCAACAGATGAGCTGCTACGTTTTCGTTCACGGCGCCTGGCATACAGGCGACCTATTAGAGGCAACTGCGAAACCTATGCGTGCAGCGGGGCATGAAGTGCACCTGCCGACCTTGGCGGGTAACCGTCCCGGAGACGATAAAACGTGCGGGCTAAGCGACGCCATCGACTCACTGGTTGTGTTCATCGCAGAACAGAACCTCTCGGATTTCATACTTGCCGGTCATAGTTACGGTGGCATGGTCATCACGGGGGCTGCAGATCGTCTCCCCGAACGCATCCGCAGACTAGTCTATTGGAACGCTTTCGTTCCCAACAACGGTGAGGCGTTAGACGATATGATACCGCCCGAATACATCGAATTGTTCGACCGATTGGTAGCCGACGACGGATCGATGATGTTGCCGTTTGAGATCTGGCGCGAAGCCTTCATCAACGACGCCCCTATGGAACTCGCGCAGGAGGCTTACGACCTCCTTAACCCGCACCCTCGCAGAACTTTTTCGGAACCGATAGAGCTTCACAGTAACCCCGCCGAGATGTCTGTGCCAAAATCCTACGTCAACTGTACCGAGGATACGTCCCTACCCCACCATGTGCCTTGGCATCCGCGTCTGTCAAAAAAGCTCGGCCTGTTCCGTCTCGTGCAAACACCGGGCAGCCACGAGCTATGTTTCAGCGATCCGGGTCTACTCGCTCGAAAACTGATGGAAGCGGGGCGTGACTAGGCGAGGTCATGGAACCGTGAGCGAAATAGAGCCGACAGACAAGAAAGCACTCGCCCTTGCTGCCGGTGCTTCAATGTATGACCGAGATCGGGCTTCACACGGACTCGGTATCAAGCTTGATGAGATCCGTCCAGGTTATGCGCGTATGTCCATGCGAGTGCAAGATTGGATGATACAAGGCTACGAAATCTGCCACGGTGGCCTACTTTTCGCACTAGCCGATACTGCGATGGCCTTTGCCGCATCCTCTCATAACGAGCAACACATAGCGCTCCACGGCAATATTGACTACCTACGACCAGCGAAACTCGGCGATACCCTGACCGCCGAAGCCCATGAAGGCAGTCGCACTAACCGTACTGGGATGTACAACGTCACTGTGGAGAACCATACCGGTGAAACTTTGTGTTATTTTCGAGGACGCACCTACGGCGTCGGTGGAACTGTTATCCGAAACGACGAGGAATCGTAAGGTTTCAAATATCGGTTGACCCAATAACAGCGACCAGGAAAACAGCGCCAGGAAGTTACGCGGCCTTGAGTTCGGAAAGGATTACCTTAAGCGTCTCTACATCCTTATCGTTTTGAACAGGGATGCTGAACTCGACGTTAGTTACCAGCGATCCATAACGGTCACTAATTTTTGTAGCAATTTCCTCGAATTTTCCCACGCAGGCGTAGGTATGCAGAATATCGTCCGATATGAATTTCTGCATTTCGTCCCAGCGCTGGGCACGAGACAAGTGCTTCAGTTCATCCGCTAGATCACCCAAACCATGGGCAGCGAACGCCGCACGGTAAGCAGGCGTAGAAGCGTAAAAGGCAATTCGGGCCCGTACATCATCGATCCTTTGACCGAGCGTTTCTTCGTCCTTGGCCGTGGCGATCAGGGGTTTGATGCAAATGGCAAACCCATCAATTGTCCTTTGGGCGCGGACGGCTCCGGCACGCACCGCCGGCAGCATTACCTCTTTGATGTATTGCGCTGTACAAACCGGGTGCGGGCGAACACCGTCTGCTACTTCACCTGCGACCCGACACATATACGGATTAACCGCAGCTAGATGAATGGGGATCGAGGGGTAATCGATCGGGCCTGGATCGAACAGAGGTACAGTCAGCGTAATCTGGTAATGTTCACCGTGGAATCGTGGTTGGTCACCACTCTGCCAGGCATGCCACAGAGCTCGGATAGCCCCGATGTACTCGCGCATCCACGGCCCTGGCGGTGACCACTTAAATCCAAATCGGCGCTCGATGTGCCCTTTCACCTGTGTACCCAAGCCTAGGATGAATCGTCCCCTAGACAGCTTTTGAATGTTCCAGGCACTCATCGCCGTCACTGCAGGACTGCGCGGAAACGCAATGGCCACGGCGGTGCCGATTTTCGTCTTTGTGGTAGCTTGCGCCGCCAACGCTGTCACAATGTAGGGGTCCTGCTTCGTCTCTTCGCACATAAGACCGTCATAGCCTAAAGACTCCACTAGGCGCGCATCTTCCGCGGTACGACTAATATCAAAAGACGTATCGGGTTTTCGCAAGCCGGGATCGACTTTGCCAAGTGGCAGCAGGGTTTCGAGCTCCAAATCTACTATTCCGTTACGTCTTCAATTTATCTTGGGATGTTCTGCGGCAAGGATTGCGCATTTTAGCCTATTCGGCGACATCTCAAATTGTTACTCTCTGGGGAATAAAGGGAAAGGAACCGAACATGCAACGCCTATTAGATAAAGTCGCAATAATTACCGGTGGTACGGGCGGTATAGGTCTCGCAACCGCCAAGCTTTTTCTGGCGGAGGGTGCCCAAGTGGCATTGGTCGATCTAGACCAAGAGTCGCTTGACGCTGCAGTCACGGATATCGGGTCTGAACGCTCGATCGGGATCGCCGCAGATGTAAGCGATGCTGACCAAGTTGAAGCCTTCGTGGAAGCCACAATGCAAAAATTCGGGCGAGTTGACGTTTTCTTTGCAAACGCCGGCATCGAAGGGGCGGTACAACCAATTACCGAATATTCCATTGACGATTTCGATCGCGTCATGGCAGTTAATGTACGCGGAGTTTGGCTCGGTCTGAAATACGTAATCCCCCCTATGGCGGCAAGCGACGGGGGAAGCATCATCCTCACGTCGTCCATGGGTGGATTACGTGGAATGCCACGCGTGTCCCCTTATATAGCGTCGAAACATGCCGTCGTGGGCATAATGCGTTCGGCTGCGATCGAATGCGCAAGGCTCGGAATCCGCGTTAACACCATTAACCCTGGACCCATCGAGACACGAATGATCGATTCGATCGAGGAAGGTTACGCCCCAGGCGCGACGCAGATCGTACGAGACAAAATGGAAGCATCACTGCCTATGCGACGCTATGGTGTGCCAGAAGAGGTAGCAAGGCTGGCTTTGTTTCTAGCAAATGACGAGAGCAGTTACTGCACGGGTACGACTTTTCCGATCGATGGCGGGATGTCCGCGGCTTAATGTGGTGCGGATCTAAAGATCGTCTATATAAGTTTGATAAGCTTCATCATCCATAAGTGAGTCAATCGAAGAAACCTCGTTCGCTTCTAGGCACAATAACCAACCGGCTTCGTAAGGTTCGCTGTTAACGATTTCTGGCTCGTCGGCCAATCGCTCGTTGATTGACCTAATAGAGCCCGCAACAGGCATCCGTATTTCACCGGAAGCCTTGACCGATTCAATTACAGCTAGATCGTCGCCCAACTGAAAGCGGTGCCCGATCTCCGGTAACTCAATATACACAATGTCACCGAGCTGTTCTTGAGCGTAATCTGTGATGCCTAGAGTTAAGCTACTGTCGTCTTCTTTACGCAACCACTGATGATCATAAGTGAATCTTAATCTGCTCATTTATAGATCTCTGTTTCTAATCTCAACAACAATGTCGGATCAAATGTCATGTTCGTGACTATGCCCTACCTAGAAACCGAACTGACGAACCTCAATTCGTCATTCAAACATCCACCTAAAGTTCCGTGTTTTAGTATTATAGCTGGAGCTAATTGATTCAGTTACACCCCGACCCAAAACAGCGCCGAAAATTTAAGCGCATCAGAATAAATTTTAACGATCGTCTTCCCATCCCATGATAGTTGATTGTCATCCTGGCCAACGCTGGATTAGCAACACAGAACCTGAGCTAGGTCTCGGGATAGTCTTTGAGGTCCAGGATCGACGAGTTGTAATTACTTTCCCAGCAGGAGATGAACGACGAACTTATGCATCAGACAACGCACCCTTAACTCGAGTGGTGTATCGCATCGCCGATCGCGTGCGTAGTGAGGATGGATCCGAAATTATCGTCTTCAGTGTTGAAGAAATCGATGGTTGTGCTGTATACCGAGGTATCGACACACAGGGACGCAAGCTGCGTGTACACGAAATTGATCTTGATAGTTTTGTTCAATTCAACAGACCACTAGACCGTCTTTTCAATGGTCAAATCGACAATACTGCACGTTCTTCGCTACGTCACGACACCCTAAACTATCACCATCAGTATCAATGTACGCCGGCACACGGGTTGTTAGGTCCGCGCGTACAACTTCTACCCCACCAACTCTATATAGCCGAAGAAGTCGCCGGCCGCCATGCACCGCGGGTTCTGCTGGCAGATGAAGTCGGCCTCGGGAAAACAATCGAGGCGGGCCTAATTATCCACAAACATTTAATAAATGGCCGCGCCAGTCGAGTACTGATAATTGTACCGGACAACCTCGTTCATCAATGGATGATCGAGATGTTACGTCGGTTCAATTTGGCTTTCTCAATCATGAGCGAAGAGATATGCCATGAACTTGAAATAACAGGCGAACTCAACCCTTTTGAAACGGCACAGTTGATCTTAACAAACCTCACATTTCTAGCTAATTCGCCAAAACGCCTAAAACAGGCCTGTGCCGTTAATTGGGATATTTTGACCGTCGATGAAGCCCATCATTTGAGGTGGGAGCCTAAATGTACCAGCGTCGAATACGACACCATTGAACAGCTTTCGAAAAATATTCCTGCCTTACTTTTAATCACTGCTACACCGGAACAACTTGGAGTCGAGGGCCATTTCGCTCGTTTGCGGTTGCTCGATCCAGGACGTTACAGCGATTTTACGGAATTCCTTGAAGAAGAAAGAAAATATATCGAGGTCAATGCACTTATAGAAAAACTTTCAGAAGAATCGGGGCATATCAGCAACGAATTAAAGTCGCGTGTTCGTCAGTTCCTTGGATCCGACCGGGTAGAAGCAATTCTAGGGGCGGGCCTTGACAATACCTTGGAGGCAATCATCAATGAGTTACTTGACCATCATGGCACCAGTCGGATTCTGTTCCGTAACTGCCGAGAGAACACCGGCGGCTTCCCGGAAAGACGCCTTTCCAAATACGGACTCGCCGCCGCAAGCGATTACCTTGACGCTATAGAGACACTGGCGGTTCCAGATCGTCTAACTCCGGAAGTAGCGCTGGGAGACCGCTGGCTTATCACGGATCCAAGAGTAAGTTGGCTTAATGATTGGCTGGCGGCACATCGCTCCGAAAAGACACTAATAATTTGCGCCCACCGACAGACAGCAGAAAGTCTGGAGACCTATCTACGCGTGCGAAAAGGCTTGCGATCCACCGTTTTCCATGAAGGTATGGATCTTATTGCGCGTGATCGCGCGGCGACCTACTTCGCTAACCAAGAAGAAAATGCAATCGCATTAATCTGCTCTGAAATCGGCAGCGAGGGGAGAAATTTTCAATTCGCACATCACCTAGTACTTTTTGATCTACCTCTTGGCCCTGATCTCCTTGAACAACGGATTGGGCGTCTAGATCGCATCGGACAGAACCACGCCGTAGAGATACATGTACCGTTCCTACAAGGCACCGCACAAGCTGTACTACAACGCTGGCTTCATGAAGGAATCGATGCTTTTGAGCGAATTTGCCCAACGGGCCCTGCACTCCTTGAGGAGTTCTCCTCCGCCCTCACACGCTGTATGGAAAGGCCGGACGATGACACCTCTCTGAGTCGTTTGATAGAAAAAACCCGTGAACGCCATAGCGAACTGATGGAACATTTGCGAACCGGTCGAGATCGATTAATCGAACGAAATTCGTTTAATTCAGATCGAGCAAATGAAATCCTGGAAGAAATCAAACGAGCCGAACAGATATCCAATCTCCGTGCGTACCTAGCAGCAGTCTTCGATGAATTCGGGGTCGAGCATGAAGAAAACAGCGATACAAGCTTAGTGCTGCAACCAGGGGATCATATGATCTGTCAGGAATTTCCGGGTCTGCCCGAAGGCGGGCTAACAGTCACTTTCGACCGCTCGCAAGCGTTGTCAAACGACGATATGCATTTCCTCACTTGGGAGCACCCGATGACTAGTGGCACTATCGATATGGTGCTCGGTGGGGAATTCGGGAACGCGAGTATGGGTACAGTCTCAGCCGACGGCCTAACTGCCGGCACACTCTTGATCGAAACTTTGTTCGTCATCGTTAGCCCGGCACCCCGAGCTTACCGGATACAACGTTTCCTTCCCCAATCGATCCTAAGGCTCGTAGTCGATACCCCCGGGGAAGACCGCACAGCGTCGTTTGAGTCGCAATGGCTTCGAGGTAACGTACGAGATCTAGCACCGCTAACCGCACAGAGAGTCCTCAATAAAACTCACACTCAAATTGCGGCACTGGTCGATCAATCGACCCATCTTGCTGAAATGAAAGCAGAAATTTTCATCGAACAAGCCACCACTTCCATCGCTACGGAACTCGATTACGAAATCGACCGACTGCAGCAATTGGCGCGGGCCAACCCGAACGTCCACCAAGAAGAAATATCTTATCTGGAATCATATAAGCGAAATCTTGATAAATACCTTCGCAACGCCCAGTTGAAACTCGATTCGGTACGTGTCGTAATCGCCACATGACCTCCATGGAAAAAAATCGCGGAGAAAAGGGTTCACGCGTATTAGACGGTGTGCGTGTACTCGACTTCACTGCTGTACTCGCCGGCTCTTACTGCACCCGATTGATGGCCGATCTCGGAGCCGAGGTCATTAAAGTTGAATCACCAGAGGGTGAGATTTTGCGATCCGCTGGCCCGATGCGGGGCGACGTCAGCGCTCTTTTCAGTGCCGTAAATAGTGGGAAGCACTGTATTTCTATGGATCTGAAACATCCGGAGGCGGTAACGCTGTGTAAGCGATTAGCAGAACAATGCGATGTAGTTGTGGAAAATTTTCGCCCCGGAGTCATGCATAGATTCGGTCTCGACTACGCCGCGTTTAAACAGGTCAACCCCAAACTTGTGATGTGTTCGATATCGGGGTACGGCCAAACGGGTCCAGAGGCGACGCGAGCGGCTTTCGCTCCAATTGTCCAAGCAACCAGTGGTTATGAGCTCGTAACCCAGCGGGCTCAGAAGGGACACACAAAGCCGATGAACATGGGCCTACCGGTCGGCGATACAGGTGCGTCTCTTCAAGCATTCGGTGCCATAGTCGCAGCCCTTTTCTATAGAGAGCGCACCGGTATCGGACAGTACATCGACATCGCAATGCAAGATACTTTGCTGGCAACGATGCATAAAGATTTTCAGGCTGCATTCAATCACGAGATGAACGACAGGCATTACGGCCCACTCGAAACCCAAGACGGATTCATCATAGTGATACCGCTAACACAACAACATTTTGAAGATGCGATGCACCTGATTTCACGTGAAGATTTGCTCAGCGAGCCAAAATTTTCGACGACTACTGCCCGGGTTTACAATTATGACGATTTGCAAGACGAAATAGAAAAATGGACGCGAACTAGACTTTCCGCTGAGGCTCTTGCAGAGTTCGAATCTAAACAGTTGCCCTGTGCCGACTATCGTAGCATTCGTGATCTAGAAGGTGACCCGCAGTTAAAACACCGCGGGATGTTCGCTGAAATTACAGATCGATTCGGCCCGCTTAAGGTTCCGAACTCACCCTTTCTGTTTTCCGAGACACAGGCCGCCGTGCGACCGACTGTCGCGGCAATCGGCGAAAACAACTTCGATGTTCTCAGTAATTATCTGGGCATGGACAAAGACCAGATCGCCCAATTAGCGGAAGATGGGGTGATTGGGAAAGAGCCCAATTGCTAATCAGGCCCTACGAACCAACTGACTTTGATTCTGTCTTTGCGGTCATCAATACCGCTGCGGTTGCGTACAAAAACGTTATTCCTTCAGATCGTTGGCACGAGCCTTACCTACCCGATCACGAACTTCGGAGCGAAATCGAAGCCCATGTTGAATTTAGAATCGGGGAAGAAAAAGGCGTAGTTATCGGTGTCATGGGTATTCAAGATCGAGGTGAAGTTGCGTTGATTCGCCATGCTTATGTGGACCCAAAATCACAGCGGAAGGGAGTAGGGACCGCATTACTGCACCATGCGCAAAACGCCTGCTACAAACCTATTTTGATCGGCACATGGAAGGACGCCGACTGGGCAATTACGTTCTACGAACGCCACGGCTTCTCCGTGATCCCTCAGGCCAAGACCGCGCATCTGTTGAGAAAATACTGGAACATTCCCGAACGCCAGATCGAAACTTCCGTGGTCCTCGCCGACTCTAAATGGACCGCGCTTGATCGTAAATCAGCCACAGAATCAGCGACACGATAACGAGTTATCGCCTTAGCGCCAACATTCTTCGAAAAGAAAGAATGGCGGTGAGACCCGGCACGCGGAAATTGGCGTCCCTTTTGCACGTTCCCCCGTTGCCTTAGAGCGACACCAATAGTAGGGTAGCCATCGAAGATGGCCTATAGAAAGGAGCCCAAAGTGGGAGAATATGCAGGTATCATGACGGGCGCTCTGTCCGAGCACACTAAAGAAATCCTAACAACCTACCGACGGATAGCAATGGTCGGCGTGTCAGGAAGCCCGACCCGGGCTAGTTATCGCGCCATGGTGCACATGCTGAGTAAGGGTTATACGGTCTACCCGGTTAATCCGCGTTATGAAGAAATTTTAGGCGTACCCTGCTACGGATCACTGAGCGAGATCGAACAGCCTGTCGATATCGTTGATATTTTCCGCCGGGGCGACACAGTCATGCCCTTGGTAGAAGAAGCTAAACAGATCGGAGCCAAAGTGTTCTGGATGCAAATCGGGGTCATCAACGAAGACGCTGCCGCTGCAGCCGAGAAATCCGGTATGGATGTCATCATGGATCGCTGCGTAAAAATTGAACAGTGCCGCTTCTTCGGAAAGAAAGACTACGGACTTGACGTCGTTGGGTTAAATACTGGCGTGCTGTGTGCAAACCGGGTCGACTGTGAGTTCAAGTTTAAGTAAGACGCGAGTTCCCAACTCAACGACATTTCATCCGGAGATTTAGAATGCCTGAAAAGTTCGATTTTGGTTTCAATACCGAGATGCTGCACGCTGGGCAAGTGCCCGATCCAACCACCGGATCGCGTGCTATGCCTCTCTATCAGACTAGTGCATATGTGTTCGAAGACACGGAGCACGCCGCCCATCTTTTCGCTCTGAATAAATTCGGCAATATTTATTCACGCATTGGAAATCCGACCACAGCTGCTTTTGAAGAACGGATCGCGGCGCTTGAAGGAGGTGTGGGTGGATTGGCCTGCGCATCCGGGCAAGGGGGACAACTCACCGCCATAGCAACCTTGTTGCAGGCCGGAGATGAGATGGTGTCATCCAACACGCTGTATGGTGGCACTTACAACCAATTTGCTCTAACGTTCAAACGATTCGGTATCAAGGTGCATTTTGTCGACGCGGCCGATCCTGAAAATTTCCGTCGCGCCATCACGCCTAAAACAAAACTCTGTTACGGCGAAACCATTGGCAATCCCAAGGCCGATATATTCGACATCCAGGCGGTCGCAGATATCGCACACGAACACAAAATACCGCTAATGATCGATAATACCTTCGCAACACCGTACCTCTGCCGTCCTTTAGAGCATGGCGCAGACATCGTCCTGCACTCGGCGACAAAGTTCATCTGCGGACATGGAACAAGCATAGGGGGGGTTATTGTAGATGGAGGTTCTTTCCCTTGGGACAACGGAACTTTCCCGGAGATGGTTGAGCCCTCTCCCGGCTACCACGGAATGCGATACTGGGAAACTTTCGGTAATTTCGCCTTCATACTGAAGGCGCGAGTAGAGATTATGCGAGATCTCGGAGCTTGTATAAGTCCGTTTAACGCATGGCTATTCTTACAAGGACTTGAGACTTTATCCATGCGCATGGACCGCCACGTACAAAATGCCAAAGCTGTCGCATCCTGGTTAAGCGAACACACGGCTGTGCCCTGGGTTACTTACGCCGGGCTACCCGAAAACCCTTTCTACGAAAAAAGCCAAAAGTACCTGCCAAAAGGCCCTGGCGCTATTTTTACTTTTGGCATCAAGGGCGGACGAGAGGCAGGTCGAAAATTCATCAACAGCGTGAAACTTCATTCCCATCTGGCCAATGTGGGTGACGCCAAAAGCTTGATTATTCATCCCGCCAGTACGACCCATCAACAACTCACCGACGAAGAGCAGCTCGCCGCGGGAATTAGCCCGGATATGATCCGAATTTCCGTCGGCCTCGAGGACATTGACGACATCTTGTGGGATCTTGATCAAGCGCTTCAGGCGTCACAAAGTGTGGCCGATTAATTTAACCGCAAAAGCGACTGCAGAGGCTCATAGTGAATACTATAACTGAAGCTACAAAAACGACTGATAACAGGCTAGCTTACCTTGAGCGGGCGAAAATCCAAGCGGAGATCCTCGAACCGCTTTACCGAAGACTAAAAGCAGAAGTCGGCTTGGATCGCGCGCGCGCGATGCTAAAGGAAGCTGTAAACGAGTTCGCTAGCAGGCTTGGCCGAGAGATTGCTCAGGGACCAGGATCGGGCCCACTCGACAAACTTCGCAATTTTTTTCCAGCGTTTACAGATGGCGATGCACTAGAGATTGAACCTATACAGACCTCAAAAACGAACCTGACGTTCAAGGTGCGACGGTGCAAGTATGCTGAATTTTTTCGTGAGTTTAGTGACCCGGAATTCGGACGATTGATGGTCTGCGGCATTGATCCGCCCATGACGGCAGCGATCGACGCCAACCTAAAACTGGAGCGCAAACAGACGCTGATGGAAGGCGCGGATCACTGTGACTTCCACTGGTATACGCCGCCGGCCAAATCCTGACAAGACTGTCGAAATCCAGAAGTTGACCAGGCAATTAGCTTATCTGTGCTTCATCGCCCTGGCGGGATGCCTGACCACACCCGAACAAGTGCGGGTGACGCCTGAGCAAGCGGAACGGGTAAAGACAGTGGGGATCATGTCGCTACTCAACCGCCAGCCACACATTAACTATCTTTCGACATCTGCACTAGAGAGTAACTTCGGTGCGGCAGTCTTGGAAGGCTGGGACGTCGATCGAGTGGTATTCGAACAGCTGGCGTCCAGATTTAAGCGAAATGGCTTCAAAGTCGCTCTTATCGCCCGTGACGTCCCGAGTTTACAGTTGTCTGAATCCGATTCGGAATGGGGATATGTCAACACGGAACACATCCATGAAAAACTTTATGACACCGGGGCAACAAATAGCTTGGACATGCTCATTGTTGTCTACCCCAATGTCGACGCAGATTGGGTCACGAAAACGAATCAAAATATACGCGGCTACGGGTTACAAAAAGCATTCGACAGCAATGCGTTCGCGTATGCGTCAGTGTTCTTCGAAGCCATTGATATAAAAAATAGGTTTATTGCTGGCAAATCCGAGGGCCTTCGATTCGAACTCTTGGGGGAGAACATCTGGAAACCCGAATATGAAACCGCCGACGGACCACAAACACTCAATAACCACCGACAGAGCACTGTACAACAGATAATGACGAGGTTGTTGAGGGAAGCGATAGGCAGCGCCGCGAGAGAATCCGGACTGTGATGCGTACAGGCGATCGAACCTCGGATCTGGGAACTGTCTCGTGCCTTGTCGTCAAGGACTTAGCGCCGAACTATCGCATCGAAATGCTGCTGCACCATTACCTCAATGAGACATGGCCCAGTCATTTTCATCGCCGAACTAAACTGTGTATAAAACTCCCCAATCGTAGTCGCACGGGTCGCTGACACTTGCATACCCTGCGCGATACTCACCCAATCGATCTCTGGGTTGGAAAGGTCCAACATTGAAAGGGTTTTTGGCGTCGGATCTCCCGCTTTCAGGCGCGCCAATTCGACATTCAAAATTGCGTAACTTCGATTGTTCAACAACACAACGATAACGTCGCACTCCTCTCGAGCCATACTCCATAAGGCCTGTAGCGTATACATGGCACTACCGTCGGCCTGCAGGGATATAACTTTACGACTCGGGCACGCGATGCTCGCACCAAACGCGACAGGTAGTCCAAATCCGATAGAACCGCCGGTAATGGCTAACCAATCGTGGGCGGCAGCCGCATGTGTCCGATTGAACAACTCCAAGCTACAGGTGATGCCTTCGTCAACGACGATGGCCGATTCCGGTAGTAGCCCAGCTACGATATCGCCAACCGCCGACGGAGTTAGCTCCCCTTCCGGTAAATCCGACTGGCGCCCTTCTTGCACCACCGGACACGTGGGGGCGTCGATGAGATCGGCAATCACCGAAAGCGCCTCCGAAATATTGTCATCTACGCCAGCCAATCTAACAAACTCACAGTTTTCGTTCGCGAGCACGCTTGCGACACCGGGATACGCGAAAAACGCCACCGGTTGCTCCGCCCCAACTAATACCATCTGTTCAAATGGTTTCAGAAATTGGATCGCCTGCTCCGCGAAATAAGGGATGCGTTGCACGGTCACAAGACCAGCCCCCCGCTGTAAACGAGCAGGAAACGTTTCGCTCAAGAGCGTTGCTCCAGTAGCCGCCGCTATACGACCCGCCGATTTAAGTGACGTATCACGTAGCGCCGCTCCACCGAGGACAAATGCCGTCCGCTTGCCATTTCCTATCGCCTCAACAACGTGATCGATCACATCCTTGGTCACCGCTGGGAGCGTGGGAGGTTCTAGCCGATCATATGATCGCGCGGCCGCCTCCCATGCGTGATTTGCGGGGACAATTAATGTTGCGATCTTACCCGCACCTTCCAAAGATGCGCACACCGCCTCGGCGCCCGCTAGTGCGAGATCTTCCGATGAATCGGACACCCGCGTCCAATGCGAGTGCAATCGTGCGTGGCCGGGAACATCCGACGTCAAAGGTGCGTTGTATTTATGATGCCAAGTCGCATGGTCACCTACGATATTAACCAGTGGCGAATGAGCACGCCGCGCATTGTGGAGATTCGCCATGCTGTTCGAGTATCCCGGTCCTAAATGCAATAGCGTGATCGCGGGCTTGCCACTCATCCGAGCATACCCGTCCGCCGCACCCGACACTACTCCTTCGAATAAGCATAAAACAGGACGAACCGCGTCGGTCTTGCCGATCGCAGTTACCAAATGCATTTCCGATGTGCCTGGGTTGGCAAAACAGACCTCTATTCCGGCATCGATCAGAGTCTCTAAGAGGGCCTGCGCGCCATTCATGGGAGAACACCCTGTATCCCGATCTTACTTTTCATGCTAAGAATTATTTAACCATTGGTGAGTCCGCACTTGAGCGACACGGACAAATGTAATAAAACTGCGCACGGTGGAAAAAGTTTTATTGGAGGCCCGCTGAACACCACTTTGCCATAATTTATCCACCGACCCGTTCTTTTGGAAGGTACTGGGCTCGAAGCATAGCCCGTTATTCCAATGTCGGAACCAATGCGACGACCGTCGTATCCGTTCCCACTACCCGACTCCTGTGGCCACGACCGGTTACATCTTCCACGGAAAAGATTCCGCCGGCATCAAACCGCCTCGTTTCTCCGTCCTCGGTTTCGATTTCTAACGAGCCGGACAACACCAACGCAAATTGACGCCGTGGCGCGGGATGCCAATCCCCGTTCCACCCCACATCAAGTACCGCAAATGCTATATCGCTCGCAGGGATACGGGATGACAAGGCGAGCGGAGGAGCTGGCGGGGCAAAATCTTTCAATTCAAGTGAAATTTTCGCGTCCAAAAAGTGTGTCAGGCCGTCCTCACCAGTGTATACACGAGCGTAAGCTAGCGATTGAGGCGATCCCGAGTCCGCTAGCGTGCTCGTAGTTGAAAAGATTACGGTGATTAAAATGATGAAGCGTAACATTGCGTTCCTCTTATCTTTTTTCCACTTCTCTATTGATGAGTTCGGTACAGTGTCCACTAAAACGCACCTCGACACGAGCGAAATTCAGCCAATCACCGCCCATTATTGCCGATATCTCACTTGAGGCATCGGCCATTAATCGTTCGGCCTCTTCACTTCCAAGCATTCGCTTGGCCCTATTAAATGCAACTTCTGCAGCACCATAAAGCGTTTCATAATCAGACATCGGTTTTGCTTTCGCCGCATTGAAAAAATAAGCCGCACATTGTGCGAAATCCTGTCCCAGCGCCTCTCGTTCACCTATCGAAAGCCCTGATGCCGTAGTTAACCATCCGGTCAAAACCACCACCGCAGTGAAAGTCCTTATCCGAAGGACAACTCGATTCGTCATTCGTCCAACTTAAACTGGAGTTGACTAGCCTTACCGATCGAAACCGCATCAATATGTTCCTGGTAATTCAACATCTCGATCAGAGATGTCCCCGAGGCTAATCGGTTCCGCAACAAAGTTTCCTTACGCTCAATTTCACGTGCCTTGGGGATTAGCTTAGCGAACTCCTGCTCACTGGCCACAACGATACCATCGTCGTCACCGACTAGGATATCGCCCGGGTTGACGGTGACCCCACCACAAGTGATAGCACTTCCCGTCTCTCCTGGGGCCATAGTCGTGCCCGAACATGGGCAAAACGCACTCGCGTAAATCGGTATATCGAGTTCACGCAAGGTACGAAGATCGCGGACCGGCCCATCGACAACAATCCCAGCGAGACCTCGCCTGACCGCTTCGAGAGAAAACAGCTCTCCGAGCACTGCACGTCGGCTTGCGCTTGAATCTACCACCAAAACTTCACCGGCGACCGAGTGACTGAGGCCGATAATTACAGCCAAAAAGTCATCTAAACACCGCACGGTACGCGCGAGACCGACGAGTTTGCGTCCGGGATTGATAAGACGAATTTTATCGTCAACAACTCGAATCTGCTTGTTGGCATCAGCCAGTGATGCCGTATCGAGTTCAAATAAGGCTTTGCGGAGGCCAGTATCCATTACACTCTCATCCGTTACGCAAGTTATCGAGAACCCGAAGCGCCGCGTCGGCAAACACGGCAATGTCGACGCCACAACATAAAAGTGTATAGCCCGTATCCCGGTACTGAGTAAGCACCTCAGGCGAACGGCCGTAGATGCCTGTCTTCAAACCCTTATCAAGACAGGTGTTGTGGACATGCCGCATCGCATTAGTGACCTCAGGGTCTTGGAGTTGCCCGACTTTATTGAGGCTCGCCGACAAATCGTAGGGACCAATGAAAACGGCGTCGATGCCCGGGACGTCACTGATCTCTTCAATATTTTCGACAGCGTCGATATGCTCCGCCTGCACGATTACGGCAGTATCTCCATTCGCTCTCGCCAAATAACTGTCAAAATTCAAGCCGAATTTACTCGCACGCGTCAAACCTACACCCCGACTTCCCGAGGGTGGATACTTAGAGTAACTGACGACTCGCTGCGCTTCCGCCGCCGAATTGACCTGCGGCACAATGATCCCGGCGGCTCCTGCGTCGAATGCGCGTTTAACGAAAACTTCGTCACCAGCAGGCAAGCGGACTACGCAAGGCGTCTCGCCCGCAAATTGTATGATGCGCTGAACCGAAGCCGCCGACAAAGGCGAATGTTCCGTTTCGATGAATAGCCAGTCGAATCCGATATGACATAGAACCTCCACAATTTCCGGCGATTCGACTGTGACGATAGTCCCTAAAAGGGTCTCGCCTGCAATCAATTTTTGTCGGAAACTGGCCACCATATTAAGACTCGATTTCAAAGCTTTCTTTCCACGAGAGCCCCTTAGAGTCCGTAACTTCAGCCCGTAGTTTCGTTGTGCCTTCAGGACGGAAAAAAAACCGAAACGTCGGATCTTCACTAACAGAGAATCCTGTCTCAGCGTCCACTAAAAGCGTCGTGCCCTGATAAAGTTTTATCGTCCTAACGAAATGCGCTGGACGGACAAGCTGAGTTTTTTGATCTTTCTGCATGCCAGTTATATTGGGATGGCTCAACATGAACTGTCCAAGCAAAAGATCGCTATTACCCCGGTTTCCAAGTGTACGGAACCGCATAGTTCCGATCCGCGTCATCGCCTTCTCATAATCGGACGCCAGAGGGGCCGAACAACCTCCGTGAGCCTTCACGAAGCTTGTGACCAAATAGTGCTGCCCAGTGTTGAGCACCGCCACAGAACGTATGTTGGTGTACATATCGACACGCACCCGCATTGCGAGATCCGCTCGTCCCACAGCGGGCGTCAATCGAAACACACCAGCCAAAGGTTGAGGGTTCTTTTCAACAAACAAGTAAATTTTCTCTATGTATCGATCCGAAGTCTGCGGAATGTTCGCCGTTATAGATACCGGAGTGAAAGCCGCATCTTCCGCGCGAACTGGAGTCTTCATCTCAAAAATGGTGTGGCTTTCGATTAGGTCAGTGTCATCAAAGTATTTAGGCTTCAGAAATGTTGCCCAGATATCAATCTCAACGTCACCAGCAAATACAGGTAGGACCCCGCCAGTGATCGCGGCGAAAAGACCCCACAATATCTTTTCTCTCAAATTTCGCACATCAGTGACTCTAGAGGACATGTTACCCGATGGATTATCGAAGCTGGGATCTAACGTTATCACGTAAAGTGTCGATAGCCTTTGGACCCTAGAGGTAATTCTTGCCCCTTAGAATCAAGACAAACAACCCCGGCTCCCGTTCTTACGCGACCAACAACCGTCAAGGGCACGGAAACGTCCGAGGAAATCCGCATGACACGGTCCAGATATTTCGGGGATACGCTCAAAACTAGTTCGTAATCGTCACCGCCGGCGAGGGCGTATGCGAGAGCTCGTTCACAACCGAACACCGCTTGTATTTCACGAGATATCGGCAACCTGTCTACCTCTATTTCCGCTGAACAACCGCTACTGGTCATGACATGACCGACATCCGCGAGAAGCCCATCAGAAACATCGATCGCCGCATTGGCATAGCATCTAGCCTCTACGCCAAGCGTGAGTCGAGCTTGTGGTCTCATGAAGCGTTCCACCAACGCCTTTGAGTGACCTGTATCAATGCCACCTGGTTGCTTCATCAACTCCAAGCCTGCGCGCGCGTCGCCCAGCGTTCCCGACACCAACAGTGTGTCACCGGGTTTTGCACCTTGGCGTGCCATAGGCGCGCCATCAATCGTCCCTATGAGTTGGATGGTAATTGTCAGCGCCCCCTGACAGGTATCACCTCCGATCAACGAAATGTCAGCCGCTCGGAGCGCCTGCCCTAGCCCTACAGAGAATGCTTCAAGCCACTTCTGATCAACTGCCGGAAGCGCTAATGCTAATGTTGCGTACCTAGGCGTTGCGCCGATAGCAGCAAAATCACTGAGGTTAACAGCGAGCGAACGGTAACCCACTGCGCCAGCTTCCATTCCAGTCGGAAAGTGCACCCCTTCAACCAAAGTGTCTACCGCAGTCGTTATCGCGTGATCACCGCTCAAATCAACAATTGCCGCATCGTCACCAATACCGAGTTTGATATCACCGTCGGCTAACTGAAGCGGCTCGAAATATCGGCTGATGAGATCGAACTCATCCATAGCGCTGGTGCGTACGAACCCTACAAAGACGCTACGACTTCGGGTGAACGCCGCGCCTGCGCCAATTTGTCTAACACTCCATTCACGTAACGATAACCCTCTGACGTGCCAAACATCTTACATAATTCCACGCTTTCGTTAATTACAACTCGGTACGGAATTTCAGGACAGTTGCGCATTTCGTATGCACCCACAAGTAATACACTGCGTTCCACTGGATCTAACTTCTGCCAATCCCGATCAAGACAATTCTCAAGATCGGTTTTCAATGTTTCAAATTGCACCGGAACCGTAGAGACCAGCATCGAAAAATAGTCCATATCTACGTTCAATAATTCCCGTTCTTCTACAAATTCGAGAAGAATATCGTCGGGGTCATGCCCCGCTATTTGCCATTGGTACAACGCTTGGACAGCGCACCGCCGGGCGTGGACACGGGCTCGATATATTCCGTGTGCCGTCATCTCTACAATTGGCGCATTAGCGAAATCATCTCAATCGCAGTCGTTGCCGCATCAGCACCTTTATTACCCGCTTTAGTACCCGCGCGTTCAATTGCTTGTTCAACGTTGTCAGTGGTCAGCACCCCGAAGATAACGGGAACTCCCGTATCGCTAGCAACACTAGACAAGCCGCGCGAGCAGGTGCCTGCGACGTAATCGAAATGCGGGGTCGAACCCCGAATCACGGCACCCAACGCGATGATCGCGTCATATGAACCTGAAGAAGCCAACTTTTTCGCTACCATCGGCATCTCGAAAGCCCCCGGGGTCCGCACGACTGTAACATCCGCAGACACGATTCCATGTCGGTGCAAAGTATCCAAACATCCAGTTTCCAGGTGGTCAACTATAAAACTATTGAAGCGACCACAAATGATCGCAATTTTTGCCTTCCCTTCGGAAAACGAGTGCCCTTCGATAATTTTTATTTCTACCATGGCTCGATACCTATCAAGTTATATACTCGACGACCTCAAGGCCAAAGCCAGAGATCGCATGATACTTGCGCGGGTTGCTCATAACACGCATTTTACGCACACCGAGATCAACCAAAATCTGTGCCCCTAAACCAAACTGTCGAAGGTCCATCGGGTTAATTTCATGGCGCGTCTCCGGCAAGACACCTTTTTCATTAAAGCGCTTGACCTGTCGAATCATGTCTGCATTAGTGACTTGATTGTTTAGGACAACGATCACACCTTCACCGGCATCATTGACGCGTCGCAACGCGTCGCGCAGAGGCCAACCAGCATCTGCACGAGCACTGGCAGTTAGATCTTCAAACGGGTTATGAATATGTACGCGCACAAGAACCGGTTTCCCACCGCTTATTTTGCCCTTAACCATCGCGAGGTGAAGATCGTCGTGTATTGCATCCTGATACGCATAAACATGAAAATCGCCAAACTCAGTCTGTAAAATAGAATCCGCTACGCACTCGACTGTTTTCTCGTTCTCAATTCGAAAATGAATAAGGCCAGCAATCGTGCCTATTTTTAGTTTGAAATCCTGCGCAATTCGTTCGAGATCCGGCCGCCTTGCCATGGAGCCATCATCTTTAAGTATCTCGACAATTACAGCGGCTGGCTCAAGGCCCGCGAGACGTGCTAAGTCGCACCCAGCTTCTGTGTGTCCAGCACGAGTCAAGACACCACCCGATTGAGCCATCAGTGGGAAAATGTGACCTGGTTGTACCAAATCCGTGGCTTCAGCGTCTTTTGCAACGGCCGCAGCGATGGTTCGGGCTCGATCTCCGGCAGAAATGCCTGTTGTGACCCCCTCAGCCGCCTCGATCGACAGGGTGAAATTGGTGCGATGTGTATAAAACGTATCCTGTACCATCAGGGGTAAGTTTAGACGACGGCATCTATCTTCGGACAATGTTAAACAGATAAGGCCACGTCCGTTTTTAGCCATGAAATTTATATGATCGGCCGTGCAATGCGCCCCCGCGACCACGAAATCGCCTTCGTTTTCGCGATCTTCGTCGTCCATGATAATAACCATGCGCCCTGCACGCATGTCATCAATGAGTTCCTTTGTGGTATTGAGCGACATAATACGGCTCGCTTGTTTTTCTCCAGTGATTATATCTTCAAGTTAGCGTGGTACGAATCCGCTATCCATCAACTTATCCAAAGTCATATCCGCACCGTCTCTCGGGGACGCCGTAGTGTCGAGCAATCGTTCGACATAGCGTGCAAGTAAATCGACCTCGATATTTACCAGCCCCCCCTGTTTACGCGACCCCAGCGTAGTCGCATCAAGCGTGTGCGGAATAATGAAAACATCAAACCAATGCTCACCCACATCGTTAATAGTAAGACTCACGCCGTCTACGCAGATAGAACCCTTCGGCGCAATGTAACGTGAGAGCTTCTCGGGAATTTCTATTTTAAACCGCACGTAGTCACCACGCGATTCACACCACGTGACCTGACCTAGTCCGTCTACATGCCCACTCACAAGATGACCACCAAGGCGATCACTCACCCGCAAGGCCTTCTCAAGATTCACACGATCACCTTTCCGAAGTTGACCAAGAGTAGAACAACGGAGTGTTTCCTCCGAAACGTCAACCTCAAAACCAGAATCCGTCAACGAGACGACTGTCAGACATGGGCCCGAAACGGCGATAGAGTCCCCGATCGTGACATCACAAAGCTCGAGCGAGTCGGATTCGAACAACAGACGCCTTGCATCTCCACGGACGTCCGAGCGCACGAGCGTCCCTACTGTTTCTACAATTCCGGTGAACATTTTCTTCCTAGGTATCCACAGACGAACTGAGGGGCTTCAATACTAATCTCAAATCATCGCCCAATCTGTCACTGGACGCGATATCCCACAGCTCTGAACGGAGTAGATTCAACGGAGAGGGGATATCGAATGCGCGCCTAGCGGTTGATCCCAAAATTTTTGGTGCAACATAGACAATGAGTTCGTCGCAATGGTTCCCAACTATAAACGCGCCCGCCAAGGTCGGCCCAGCTTCGACAAACAATTCGTTAACCTCAAGCTGTGCCAATCGATCAAGTAAACTCACAATGTCCACCCGTCCAGTGAGCCCATCGACTCTCTCGACCCGTACTCCGGGGCGGGTCAACGCCTCGACTGCGTCCCTATCAGCTTCGTCGCTTGTCTGAAAAATCAACGTTTCACCTTCAATTGCCAGCATCCGTGCGTCCGGTGGCATACGTAATTGGGCATCCAGCACAATCCTTGTTGGTTGACGGCCATAGGTTACAAACTCTTCGTTACGCACGTTAAGCAAAGGATCATCGGCAAGTACTGTTCCGATTCCTGTTGCGATGGCACAGGATTCAGCCCGGAGCCGATGGACATCAGCGCGCGCCTCCCGACCTGTGATCCATTGACTCTCACCCCCTTCAAGCGCAGAACAAGCATCGAGACTCATCGCTATCTTGACGCGCACCAACGGCCGCCCTCGTTCGACCCGCATGAAATAACCACGATTTAACTCGGCGGCCTGAGTCCTACATACGCCCTCGAGAACCTCAATGCCTGCAGCACGTAGATGCTGTGCTCCTCCGCCGAATACCTTCGGGTTAGGATCAGATACGGCGTAGACCACACGCGCCACCCCGGCTTCAATAAGGGCCTGGCTACACGGAGGAGTCCGACCAGTGTGATTACAGGGCTCTAGTGAGACATATGCGGTTGCGTCCCGAGCATCACCTTGCGCTGTCGTTAACGCCTCAATCTCGGCGTGTGCTCCACCAGCGCGATGATGATAGCCACAAGCGATTTTCTTTCCATTCTTGACTAGCACACAGCCGACTCTTGGGTTAGGGGAAGTCGAGTATAAGCCTTGGCGGGCCAGTTCTAGGGCTACGCCCATATACCGCTCATCTTCTTTACCGTACATCGAATCACCCCAAAAACGCTTAAATGCTAACGAGAATTTTTTCGTCTATCCGCCTGCAGTAACTCCAACTGTTGTTCACGAAGATCGGGTGGTAGTTCGTTTTCCAGTCGCTCAATTTCCTCCAAGAATGCCCTTAAATCCTCGAAACTTCTGTAGACTGACGCAAAACGCACGTACGCGACCTGGTCCAAATCACGCAACACATCCATTACCATCTCACCGATTTTGACCGCCTCGATTTCGCGTTCACCGCCCTCACGGATTCGCCGCTTGACTTGGTTAATCGAATTCTCTACACGTTCTATTGGGACGGGCCTTTTCTCTAGAGCCTTCAGAATACCAGTGCGAAGTTTTGTATCGCTGAAAGTTTCACGACGCCCGTCGCCCTTTACAATACGTGGCAAACTTAGCTCCGCCGTTTCATAAGTCGTGAAACGTGCTTTACAACTCTGGCACTCACGGCGACGACGGACTTGATCACCCTCGCCCTGGAGTCGGGAATCTATGACCCGTGTATCAGAATGTTCACAGAAAGGACAATGCATTCATCCAACCTATAGGTGTAATTTTTCGAGGTAGCAGAGCCACTTTTTCTATCTGCCGTAGACCGGGAAACAACGACAAAGTTCCTCAACGCGCCCACGGACATGAGCAATCACGGAGTCATCCTCGACTGCGTCGAGTACGTCGCACATCCAGCCTGCTATGCTGCGGGCCTCATCCTCTCCGAAACCCCGAGTTGTCATCGCAGGTGTCCCGACTCTGATCCCGCTAGTAACAAATGGGGACTGTGGATCATTAGGGACTGCGTTCTTATTTACGGTTATGTGCGCATCGTCTAAGGCAGCATCAGCTGCTTTGCCCGTCAACCCTTTACTGATTAAACTAACGAGAAACAAATGGTTGTCTGTGCCACCCGACACTACGTCGTACGACCGGCTCATAAAGGTCTCCGCCATAATCCGAGCATTGACGATTACTTGTTCTTGATAGCTACGAAATTCAGGCTGCATGGCCTCTTTAAACGCCATCGCTTTTGCAGCGATGATGTGCATGAGAGGCCCCCCTTGGATCCCGGGAAAAACTGCGGAATTTACCTTGCGTTCCAAGGTCTCGTCTTTATGTCCGAGGATCAATCCGCCACGAGGACCCCTCAACGTCTTGTGAGTAGTCGTGGTTGTGATATCTGCTAATCCTACCGGGCTGGGGTACAAATCGGCCGCGACGAGGCCGGCGACGTGTGCCATGTCAGCGACGAGATAGGCCCCCACTTCGTCCGCAATTTCACGAAATCGCACCCAGTCAATAATCCTCGAATAGGCGGAGAACCCCGTCATAATCAAACTCGGTTTAAACTCTCGAGACAAACGCGTAACTTCGTCGTAATCGATTTCTCCGGTATCCGGATTCAGACCATACTGGACAGCGTTGTAGGTTTTTCCAGAAAAATTGACAGTTGCACCGTGTGTAAGGTGCCCACCGTCTGCCAAACTCATACCTAGCATCGTGTCACCCGGTGCTAAAAGAGCTAAATACGCAGCGCCGTTCGCTTGGGACCCAGAGTGCGGTTGCACGTTGGCGTAGGCCGCACCAAATAACTGCATAGCCCGGCTAATCGCGAGTTGTTCGACCACATCCACATGTTCGCAACCACCGTAATAGCGTTTGCCTGGGTAACCCTCCGCGTACTTATTGGTCAGAACCGTACCTGCAGCTTCGAGAACTGCCTGACTGACGTAATTTTCAGACGCGATCAATTCGATATGTTTCTCCTGACGTTCCTCCTCGGCACTCACTGCTCCCGCCAAATCGGAATCCAATTCTGAGATTGTCATATCACGGGAAAACATTTTGGATTGATTCATAGCTAGTTACGCTAGATGCCGGTCGGCGATCGTGTCAGAGAGGCCCTCATCGAGTCAGAAACCGTAATCGGTGCCCTTTTGAGTCGTGCTCTCGGCCAAACGATCAATCGACCCGTCAGCTCTGATGCGCGGCTATCCTGCCATCGTTCGTCGAGGTGAGCGCTCCATTATCTCTGATTCTAGTGCCGGACACAATCCAAACACTTTGAAATTACAGGGTTTATTGGACTCGCAAGGCCCCAGTGGACAACGCCGGATAGGTTCAGGTTGTACGTCTACACCGGGACTTCGCCGGCGAACGAGCGAAAAGTGGTAGTTCATTTTCCCGACAGCCCCCTGGGGAAGCGCGCCATGTGCACTGCACAAATTGCAATCGTCAACAAGGGCGGAAAGTCCCCTTTGATACGGAGCTCTCAATCAGGAGACTTAGCTAACTATAAGGCGCCTTACACACTCGTGCGTTTAACCGGCCGAAGAAACATGGTAATCAGGCAGATTTTTCATACCGGAAAACTCCCTAGATACGGCGGTTTTTTTTCGATCGTACCGTGATGTGCCGCTACAGAGTACAAGATTCCCAAGGCCCAAAGCGCCTGCCCAAGGAGCTCCGTCCGGACGTGGGGATACAGTAGAATGACTCACCGGTATTTGGTGTCTAACGATCGTGGATAAAGTTGAGAAGTTTTTCGAGCAAGCAGGGCGCCTGGTTAAGCGCCTTGAACGACTTCTGCCGCGAGATACAGATGAGGAAATCGAAAATGGAATCGCTTGGCGTTGGCGAAAAAATGCTGGGCAAGGGCGTTTACACGTAGTTACGCGGTTTAATCCGATAACTTTATCGGACCTTCTACATATAGACCGGCAGAAGAACACGCTAGTACAAAATACGCGGCAGTTTCTCGCCGGTCTGCCCGCAAACAACGCGCTTCTTTGGGGACCTCGTGGGACCGGAAAGTCTTCCCTCATAAAGGCTTTACTAAACGATTACGCGGATACGGGACTACGGTTAGTTGAGGTCGATCGGCTCGATTTGACGGATCTCCCGGACATTGTCGATCGTTTAGACGACAATAAGTCTCGTTTCGTTATTTATTGTGATGACCTCACGTTTGACGAAAACGATGCTACCTATCGCGCGTTAAAGACCGTCCTCGATGGATCTGTGTTGGACACCCCGGAAAACATACTAATTTACGCCACCTCCAACCGCCGACATCTGATACCTGAATACCAGACCGATAACCTCGCGCTACAACGAGTTGACGGAGAACTACATCACGCAGAAGCGGTAGAAGAAAAACTCTCGCTATCAGAACGTTTCGGTTTGTGGCTTTCATTTCACCCTTTCAACCAAGATCAATACTTGGAAGTCACTATGCATTGGTTACGGGTGTTAGGGGCTGATTTATCCGAAACTCGAGGGGTCCGCGAAGCTGCCCTGCAGTGGGCGCTCTTGCACGGCTCCCGTAGCGGCCGGTCGGCTTATCAATTTGCGCGCGACTGGGTCGGGCGAACGACATTATCTTCAGAAAATGGCTGAGCAAGTCCTACCTTCTGACATAGAGGAAGTACGCGCCGGCGCGCGCTGCCTTAGCACCAAGGACGAAATTGAGGATGCCCTAGACCACATGGCCTCCGAGATTACTCGGAAACTAGGCCAAACGAACCCGCTATTGCTCGCGATCATGACCGGTGGGATCGTTCCGTTGGCCATGCTTCTACCTCGTCTTGGGTTCCCTTTACAGGTGGATTACCTCCATGTTACTAGGTACGGTAAGTCTACGACTGGAGGCAAGTTACGCTGGGTTAAAAAACCATCTAAGGCAGTGCGAGGGCGCACCGTGCTTCTAGTTGACGATCTACTAGATGAGGGCGTCACTCTTGCTACTGCCACTGCCGAGTGCCGCAGACTTGGCGCCAAAAACGTCCTAACCGCTGTTCTCGTGACCAAAAATGTAAAGCAACGTAGAGGGCTGCGCGACACCGATTTCTCGGGCATATTACTGCCGGATGAATATCTCTTCGGTTATGGGATGGACTACAAAACCTACCTGAGAAATGCACCGGGAATTTTCGCGGTCAAAAACGGCGCATGAGAGTCGCCATACTTGGTGGCAGTGGAATAGATAACTTCCCCGGGCTGGAGGTTAAGCAACGTCATGACGTCATGACGACTTGGGGGAAACCCTCGACCGTAATCGTGGCCGGTGTGCTCAATCAAGTCGAAGTGCTATTTTTACCGAGACACGGGCCAGAGCACAGCATTCCGCCACACCGAATTAATTACCGCGCGAACCTAAGCGCTCTAGTCGAACTGGGTGCCGAAGCGGTTCTCGCAACAACTGCCGTCGGGGGCATCGAACCCGAGTCTGGACCAGGAACGATTGTCATCCCACATCAGCTGATTGACTACACATACGGCCGCGATCACACCTACTTTGATAACTCTCACGAGCCGATGAAACATATTGATTTTACGGAACCTTATTCCTCCGAACTCCGCAAAGGACTCATCAGTGCGGCCGAAGCAGTAGGTATACGCGCTCGGAATACCGGAACCTATGGCGCGACACAGGGGCCTCGTCTCGAAACTGCCGCCGAGATACGTCGACTCGCTTACGACGGCTGTACCATAGTTGGGATGACCGGGATGCCGGAGGCCGCACTAGCTCGCGAACTTGGAGTCGACTACGCCAATATATCGTTAGTAGTAAATCGTGCTGCCGGTTGCGGGCAGGACTCGATATCGATGGCTGACATTGAGCAAGAGCTCATGCGCGGTGTGGACAAGATTCGAACTATCATCTCTGCCGCAACCACATTAGTCCCTTAACATTTTAATTAATAAAGAAATTTAACTCGTTTTCGAATACCTCGGCGGAGTCGTATAGCTGAGGGGCCCCTCCGATCTAGTACTTTTAAACCACCGACTGCTATCTGGGCCAATTGCAGATATCAAGAAAGCGTTAGGGTCCCTCCAGAAACCACGATCCCTCCTTCAGGAATAGCTTCGGGCAAGGCGTAAGGCGACAGTTCTACAATTATGCCAAACAACGGATGGTCGAAATAGTGGGTCTCTCTGAGCTTCACCCTGCGTGACTCCTTCAAACGGACCGGCTGACCCTCATGGTAATAGACAAAATCCAAATCGACATGCAGGTATTTCCCAATCCTTACCGTTACAAACCCCTCCACTTCTAAGGGAGGTACCGAAATCGCTTCGGTCTTTTCTGTAATGGTTGTTTCAACCGGAGACACCCGTCCGGAGAAATGCACCAGTTTTATTTTATTCGGACGGTTCGTCTCGTCTTTTTTCTTCGGCGGCGGTTGGCGCCAGGCTGAAAATAATACGGGTGCATATTCCCTACTATTTTCCAGTTTGTCTTCGAGTTCCGTGAGTCGACGGTCGGGATAATCCAATAACTTGAAGGCCATCGGAACCTCACTGCTAAGATCATCACTATCTAGTGGCGCTGGTTCATCGGACATGTCGGGTAAATCCGCTAGTAATTCTCTCGCTGTTTTAAAATCCGGCAGGGCTTCGAGTTCAAGCCACTCTTCGCCCCCAACCCCGACAGCCTCCAGGTGTTTGAAGACGAGGACCTCTACTTGGTACCACCGATCCGCCTGCGCGACCACTGGCAACAGTAAAGTTGATATTGTGATCACCGCTATGCAGATTCGATGCCTAATTTGCACAGCGCTTATGCCGCATGTCTACGACGGAGTCGTTCGAAAAGGTAATCGAGCTCTTCGAACTTCTCGTCTGCATCTTGAAACTCTTTCGCAATCCTGAGTTTCTCACCTCCCTCGAAACTGTAACCAGGTACGGTCTTTACAAGTTGGATGATGGTCGCAGGATCAATATTGGGGTCCGAATAAAATTCTATACGCCCGCTGCGACGACCGATGTCGATGCGACGGATCCCTAAACCTTCTGCATCGAGTCTCACCGACGTGATGCGGAATAGATTCTGAACCGGAGCGCCGAACACTCCGAAACGGTCAATAATCTCCTCGCGCAAATTGTCTAGGGCACCGAGATCTCGCACGCTAGCAATCTGCTTGTAAAGCATCAGGCGCATGTGGACATCAGGCAGATAGTCCTCTGGAAACAACGCTGGGATATGTAATTCAATGTCCACACGAGACTCGTGTGCGGCATCAAAATCAATATCGCGTCCAGATTTCAGGGCGTTAACAGTTCGTTTCAAGAGTTCGGAATATAAACCGAATCCAATCTCCTGAATATGTCCGCTCTGCTCCTCACCCAAGATTTCTCCGGCGCCTCTTATTTCCAAATCATGCGTCGCTAATGAAAAGCCAACACCCAATTCTTCTAACGATTCGATGGCCTCCAAGCGTTTAATCGCATCTGTTGTCATGGCCTTGCGGTGAGGGACCACCATATAGGCATACGCCTGATGATGCCATCGCCCTACCCGCCCCCGAAGCTGATATAACTGAGCTAGTCCAAATTTATCAGCCCGATTTATGATCATGGTGTTAGCGTTCGGCACGTCTATCCCTGTTTCGATGATTGCGCTGCATACCAAAACATTACAACGGCCATGATAGAAGTCCAACATGCCCCGTTCCAACTCCCGCTCCCTCATCTGACCATGCACTACGCCCAATCGAGCTTCGGGGATGATTTCCTGTAGTTCGGTGGCCATCTTTTCAATCGTTTCGACCTTGTTATGCACAAAATATACCTGCCCGCCCCGGCTTATTTCTCGCAACATTGCTTCGCGTAACAGGTGCGTAGACCACTCACGGACAAAAGTTTTGATAGCGATCCGTTTGGAAGGTGCAGTAGCTATTATCGACAGCTCTCTAGTTCCACTAAGTGCTAGATTAAGCGTGCGAGGAATGGGTGTTGCGGTCAGCGTTAGAATGTCAACATCGTTGCGCAAAGCCTTGATACGTTCTTTTTGGCGAACACCAAAACGGTGCTCCTCATCCACCACCAACAAACCCAACCGTTTAAAATTTATGTCTCTGGCAAGCAACTTATGTGTGCCAACAACAATGTCCACCGTCCCGTCGGAAAGCCCATTCAAGGTCTCACGTGTAGCTTTTGAACTGCGAAAACGAGACAACTGCTCGATTCGAACCGGCCAGTCGGCAAAACGATCCTTGAAAGTGTCGAAATGTTGGCGCGCCAAAAGCGTCGTCGGCACAAGAATGGCGACTTGCCGTCCGTCGTTAACGGCCAGAAACGCCGCACGCATCGCGACCTCGGTCTTTCCAAATCCGACATCGCCACAGATCAAGCGATCCATCGGACGTTCCTTTTGCATATCATCGATAACGCTTTCAATAGCGTTCATCTGATCGGCAGTTTCCTCGAAAGGGAAATTCTGCACAAATGCATTGTATGCGTCATTTTCCAAGGTAAACGCATGGCCCTTTCGGGCTGCACGCCGCGCGTTTAGTTCAAGTAGCTCAGCAGCGACGTCATGGATTTTTTCTACCGCCTTTTTCCTCGCTTTATCCCATTGACCACTCCCTAATTTATGCAGAGGGGCGCGATCGGGATCCACGCCAGAGTAACGGCTAATCAAGTTTAGAGCACTCACGGGCACATAAAGAATATCGCCGTCGGCATATTCGATCTTGATAAACTCGTTGGTAACATCGCCAACCGTCAGAAATTTAAGTTGGCGGTATCGTCCAACACCGTGATACTCATGTACCACCGGCGATCCTTCGTGAAGTTCAGTCAGATTCCGAACGACAGCATCACTATCGCTCGAACTTTTTCGCCGTCGGCGACGCTGCATGACTCGTTCGCCGAACAATTGTTCTTCAGTCAAAATACTCAGACGCGGTATTTCAACCTCCGCTCCCTCTTTCAGCTGGGCAACTACAATCCCTACCGCTGAATCCGCAGCCAGAAAATCAGACCAAGATTCGAATGTTTTTGGATTCAGTTTTTGATCTGAAAGAAGTTGCAAGAGTGTCTCACGTCGACCTAACGAATCTGCGACAAATAACACTCGTCCTTTCGTTCGGTCAATATGGTCACATAATACGGCCATCGGTTCAGTGCTTCGTGCGTTCACCGGAACTCGGACAGGTGCCCGCAAACCGAATTGGACGATGGGCTCTTTGGATGACGGCGTTAGACTGCTCACCTGGACTTGAGGGAACGCATTTAACCGCCTTTTTATAGTCTCGTAGTTGGTAAACATCCGCGAGAATTCGACGATTGGGCGCTCTTTATCGGCACACAACACTTCATAGCGATCGGATACGGTCTGTTCGAAATATTCGGCCGAAGATTCGACGCCCTCTTCAATTACAATCGCCACGTTGGGTGGAAAATAATCGGTTATTAGATCTAGTTGATCAAAAAAAAGTGGCAAATAATATTCGATACCCGCCGGAGCAAACCCTTCCGACACGTCTCGGTACAGTGAACAGTCCTGAGAGCGTCCTTCGAACTCGAGTCGCCACGCCCGGCGGAATTCACGAATAGCTACCTTGTCCAACGGAAATTCTCGAGCCGGTAACACATCAATAAACTCAACGTTGGACATAGAACGTTGAGTCTCGACATTGAATACCCTTAGTGATTCGACTTCGTCGTCAAACAGGTCTATCCGCAGTGGTGCATCCTCTCCCATCGGAAACAGATCGATCAAGGATCCACGAACTGCGTAGTCACCATGCTCGGATACTTGTGCACAAGAACGGTAGCCAGCTCCATCCAGACGGAGACGAAACGCTTCCCGGTCTATCCGCCCGCCTAACTTTAGGGTGAATGCTCGGCCGCCAAGCCACGCGTGGGGTGTAAACCGGTGCATTGCCGTTTGGACGGCGATGATAATTACACCGCGTTGAATACCAGGTAATCTGCTGAGGTTCGCTATACGGGCCGATACAATATCTTGGTACGGACTGAAGCGATCGTATGGGAGCGTTTCCCAGTCGGGAACCGCGAAGCGCGGTAGATCGGGTTCAAAAAAAGCGATTTCTCGATTTAAGCGCGCCGCGCTCTCAACGTCCGAAGCTATCACCACAAGCGGTCGCCCCTGGGAGGCTGCAGATGCCGCGATAGCGAGCGATTTCCCGGCGCCGTACAGACGTGTCCATAACGGCGCTGGACCAGGGCGATCAAATGAAGGAGGCGTCAGTGGACTGCAGCGTTCAGACAGATCGCTCAAAAATTCGACCTCATTCCTCTTGCCCGATCGAATCCCTATACGTACTCATGCAGGCTTCATTTATGGCCAACAAAGCCTCATTCGGAAGGGGAGCTCTCGTTATCGGCCGGCCAATGACAAGGTAATTCGCGCCCATTGCGATTGCGGCGCTTGGCGTTGCAATCCGAATCTGGTCGTCAAATGTGCTGCCTGGCGGCCGCACTCCCGGCGTCACCAAGGTGAAGTCAGTCCCCATTTGACCACGCAACACCGACACTTCCTGAGGCGAACACACAGCGCCGTCGAGCCCGGCATCAACCGCTAGCCTTGCGAGACGGTAAACCTGTTCTTCTGACGAACCTGACACGCCGGTCTCTCCGAGGGCCACGTCGTCTAGACTTGTCAGAACCGTCACACCTATCAGCAACGGCCGGTCTGGGTTATCCATAAGAGCCCCACAGGCGGCTTCCATCATTGTGCGCCCGCCCGCAGCGTGGACGTTTAACATCCAACAACCTAGATCAGCGGCTGAACGACAGGCGCTCGCGACAGTGTTAGGTATGTCGTGGAACTTTAAATCGAGAAAAACTTCGAACCCCCGCGTTACGAGTGCACGAACCGACTCGGGGCCTTCGCCTGTAAAAAGTTCTTTACCAACCTTAACCCGACACTCCGTCGGATCCAGCTTGTCAGCGAGAGCTAAAGCCTGCTTAAGGTTCGGGAAGTCGAGCGCAACGATGACAGGTTTAAAACTTGTAATCATCTCTGCACATCAGGCTTTCGTCTCTGGTTAGATTTGTCCAATTAAGTATTAACGAGGCGCAGGGATTCACTCGCCTTCGATGCCGTGAATCGGTTTTACCGAGTTCCATAATTTGCAACTTGGACATTGCCAATGCAGAGACTTCCCCCTAAATCCGCAAATGCCGCACATATAACTTGATTTCTCCTCTATTAGGCCCGCGGTCAACTCTTTTAGTAGCTTTAGATTCTCTTTTGCCTCACCTGTGGAGGTTTTAAGCGAATAGTCAATCAACCGATCGATACCTCGGACAGTAGGTCGAATCTTAAGCTCTTCAATAATCCGTCTTTTTGCTTCTTCCACACCACCTAGCTCTGTCATAAGCTCGGCGAGCATCAACACGGGAGTGATACCCGCGTGAAGGCCACTCAATCGCTTGAGGTACGTGATTAAATCATCGATTCGATCCAACGCCCTATAACTTTCTACCAAGGGATCGATAGCCTCCGGTAGGAAGGCTAGGTCCTGGTCCTCAATGAACTGAAGCTGTTCGATCGCTTCTTCAAAGGACCCAGCCCTCTTTGCAATTTCGGCCAACATAAGGCTTGAACGAACACACTTGTTATCAATTCGCCTAGCCTCGTCTAACAAATCGCCCGCTATCTCAGTCGTCCCCCGAGTAATCTCGGCCTGCGCTTGTTCGCAGAGGAAATGTGCCCGTACTGCGCCAAGATCTTTGCCCGAAATCTGCTCCAGACGGCCGGTGTATTCGAGCGCATTGTGCCAATCTTGCTCTTGCTGATAGATATCAATGAGGTGTTCTGTCGCCTGCTGTTTGTACGCATCGGATTCGAGAAGTTCCTTGAACAAGCCCTCAGCACGGTCGAAAAGGCCCGAACGCATATAGTCTAGGCCCAATTCCAACAGCCCAAGCGCGCGCTGTTCGCTGTCAAGGGTAGGTCTAGCGACAAGATTCTGGTGTACACGAATAGCCCTATCGACTTCACCTCGTCGCCGGAACAAATTACCAAGCGCAAGATGAGTTTCCACGGTGTCACTTTCTACTTCTAGGACTTTTATGAATACTTCTATCGCTTTGTCCGGTCTGTCGTTCAACAGGTAGTTAAGCCCGCGAAAGTAATCGGAACTTACGCTCGGTCCACCAGTACTAATTTTTTTCGAGATGGCAGCGCGATGTCCAAAATACCATCCGGAAATCGCAGCTAAAGGCAGCAAGAAAGCTACTGCGGCAAACAAATATTCAGTGGACATCTTCGGATGAATTCGCTTGGGTGGCGACTAGTTCGCCATGAATCTTCTCATTACATCGAGTAAGACGCCGCATTTCTCGCTTTAGTCGCAGCACCGTTATAAACATTGCCAACACACCTAGCATCACCCCAATAATGATGGCGCCCACCACGACCAAAGACAATTCTGTCTCTAGGCGACCAGTGAAATAGTTCAGAACTACCGCCTGATCGTTACGCAGGTGAAAACTGAAACCAAGTAAAGCCATCAAGGCGGCGAAAGCCATATACAGGACTCGAACCAAATTTGTTCCCTTCTCTCGAGCCGTCAAGGTAATCAACCCCAATGATCGCACGGATTCGGGCTACCGATCGAGGTTCTTGTTGCGAGTTACATACTACCCGACGACTTAAAGCAATACTTGGGGTGTACCGAAGCCCATATCGGCTTCTATCAAAACGACGGGCATCGTTCTTGATAGTGGCTAATGCGACGCTGTATCTTGCCCGATTTTGTCTTTGTCCGGCCCCAGATTTTCTGCAGCTCCGCTGTTGGCGCGTTCACGCAGTTCCTTTCCTGGTTTAAAGTGCGGAACATACTTTGACGGAAGCGACACCGGATCCCCGGTCTTCGGGTTTCGCCCAACCCGTGGTGGGCGGTAATGCAACGAGAAACTTCCAAAGCCTCGGATTTCTATTCTTTCCCCCGACGCCAAGGTCTGTCCCATGTGTTCGAGCATGGTTTTGACTGCCAATTCAACGTCTCGGTAACCGAGTTGCGACTGCTTCTTAACCAATGATTCTATAAGTTCAGACTTTGTCACTTTGTCTTCTCGACCCGTTTTGGACAAATTTTTTGTTTCGATATGTCCAGCTGTTAGTCTGAGTCAAGTTGTTCCTTCAGTAGGTCACCAAGAGTGGCGCGACTTGACTCGTTCTCGCTGCCATACTCTTCTAGCGCCACAGCTTGATCCTCGCTTTCCATCGCTTTAACCGATAGCGTGACCGCGCGGCGTTTGCGATCAACACCCACAACTAACGCTTCCAGCTCTTCCCCTTCCTTGATCATTGTACGGGCATCATCAACCTGGTCGAGCGACAGGTCCGAAGCCCGGATCATCCCTTCCACTCCCTCGGCTAGTTCGATTGTTGCAAACTTGCTGTCGACGCTCAAAATCGTCCCAGTCACTCGCGTTCCTTTCGCGTGCTCGGCGAGAAAAGTGGAAAAAGGATCTTGCGCCAACTGCCTTACACCCAGAGAGATGCGCTCACGCTCGGCGTCCACCGCCAAAACTACCGTCTCAAGCTCGTCACCTTTCTTGTAGTTACGGACGACTTCCTCCCCTGGAAGCCCCCACGAGAGATCTGAAAGGTGCACCAGACCATCGATCCCCCCGTCAAGTCCGATGAAAACTCCGAAGTCCGTGATGGACTTGATGGTACCGCTCACATGGTCACCTTTATTGTGTGCCGCAGCAAACTCTTCCCAAGGATTCGATCGACATTGCTTAATCCCAAGAGAAATACGGCGCCGTTCAGCGTCTATATCCAGCACCATTACCTCGACTTCCTCACCAAGGTGAACCGCCTTGGAAGGATGGACATTCTTATTTGTCCAGTCCATTTCTGAGACATGGACTAGGCCTTCGACACCTTCTTCGATCTCAACGAAACAACCGTAGTCGGCAATATTCGAAACCTTACCGAACAAACGAGAATGTTCGGGGTAACGCCGTGCAATATCAACCCACGGATCGTCACCTAACTGTTTGAGGCCCAAAGATACGCGCTGGCGGTCGCGATCGAACTTCAGCACCATCACCTCAATCTCGTCTCCGATATTGACGACTTCTGAGGGGTGTTTGACTCGCCGCCAAGCCATATCGGTTATGTGCAAAAGACCATCTATACCGCCCAGATCAATAAATGCCCCATAGTCCGTCAGGTTTTTAACTAGGCCCTTGATCATCGCCCCTTCTTCAAGACCGTCTAGAAGCGCCTCACGCTCTGCCGAGTTCTCGCTCTCCACAACAGCGCGGCGCGATACAACAACGTTATTTCGACGCCTGTCGACTTTGATAACTTTGAATTCAAGCGGCTTACCCTCCAAGTAACTGGTATCTCGCACGGGGCGCACATCCACAAGCGAACCTGGTAAAAATGCTCGGATGGTACTGATGTCAACGGTAAATCCACCTTTGACTTTGTCGCTAATTACGCCCATAACCGTCGAGTTTTCCTCCCACGCCCCTTCGAGTTCCTCCCAAGCCTTGGCCCTCTTGGCTTTTTCGCGTGACAAGCGGGTTTCCCCATACCCATCCTCAACAGCATCTAACGCGACATCAATTTCCTCACCAACTACGGCCTCGAACTCCCCATCAGGATTTCGAAACTGTTCGACTGGAATGACACCCTCCGATTTCAGCCCCGCATTAACAACCACAAAGTCAGATCGAATTTCGACGATCGTTCCTCTGACGATCGTGCCAGGCTTCATCTTGGCCTCGACTTGGCTCTCTTCGAATAGTTCTGCAAAACTTTCCGTCATAATAGTTCGGCGATCGAATGCCCGAATAAATGCCGTTTTTCCACGGCCGAATGCAGGCTTTCCTTACTCCTTATTGTATTTTGTGGGAAACTCAACTCGTCACGAAAAAGCTTCTCGCTAATCAAACCATGCCGGCCTCACGAATAAGACGCTTCACCTGCTCCTCCACCGCCAAAATCTTCAACCGCGTTGTGTCGAGGATGATGGCATCGGTTGCGGGCTTTAGGGGAGACACCTCGCGCATCTCGTCGCGCCGGTCACGTTCGGCAATGTCCCCACGAAGACGGGCGAGACTAACACTCATTCCTTTTCCTTTCAACTGGTTATAACGTCTTTGCGCACGTTCTTCGGGAGATGCGGTGAGATAAATCTTGAGATCCGCTTCCGGAAAAACCACCGTTCCCATATCACGTCCGTCGGCCACCAGGCCCGGTGGTTGACAAAATGCGTGCTGCCGCTCGAGCAACGCGTTCCGCACCGAGGCGAGGGGCGCGAGACGGGACGCCAACGCCGCGACTTCTTCCGTACGTAATTCGTGGGTAACATCTACTCCGTTCCATTCGACACGGATTTCGCCGTCTACGTCAATAAAACTCGCTTCTAGGCCTTGTGCCAGAGCGACGAGACCCATTTCATCTTCGGGGTCTTTCTGCCTTCTGCTGACATGTAGCGCCAACAGACGATATAGGGCACCCGAATCCAGCAGATTCCAACCCAACCATCGAGTCATTAAAAGAGCGATGGTACCCTTACCGGTCCCACTAGGACCATCGATGGTCAACACCGGCACACGCGACGCGCTCATTGTTCTATCCGTAGCCCGACTCGCATAGCTGCGGCCAAAAAGTCTGGATAGGAAGTCGCAATCGCCGACGCGTTACGTACCACAATGGAACCGCGCGAGCACAAGGCGGCAACCGCAAAGGCCATCGCTATGCGGTGGTCGGCGTACGCATTGATCTCGCCACCGCCGACTGTGCCTCCTTCAACGGCGATACCGTCATCGAAGGTTTCAGCTCTAACTCCCAAGCGCGTCAGCCCTTCCTCCATCGCCGCGATGCGATCGCTTTCCTTGTGGCGTAGCTCATGGGCTCCGCGTAGCACAGTCCTGCCCCGGGCAAAGGCGGCCGCAATCAAAATTGCCGGAAATTCATCGATGGCAGAGGGGATTAATTTTTGGGGGATCTCGATCCCCTGTAAATCTGAACTACTGACCGTAAGATCCGCCACCGGCTCGCCACCAATCTCCCTTGCGTTACTCATAATTATCCGAGCACCCATCGCCCTCAAGATATCAATCACACCAGTTCGTGTTGGATTCACCCCAATTGAGGGCAAAAAAAGCTTACTTCCCGAGCCAATGGTCGCACCGACTATGAAAAAAGCAGCAGAAGATAAATCCGCGGGGACAGTAATGTTTGCTGGACGCAGGCGCTGGCGACCCTTAATAGCTACTGTTTTCGACGCGATCTCTAAACTCACACCAAAAGCCCGAAACATCCGTTCCGTGTGATCGCGCGTTGGCGTCGGTTCCACCAGCCGTGTTATCCCATCAGCATATAACCCTGCCAGCAGCAGAGCCGATTTAACCTGCGCGCTTGCTACAGGCAACACA
>Ga0310345_10000610_pt1 | contig 48804 bp, 40 predicted proteins | sample HC15DNA20500_MG_FD_204667 | JGI IMG/M metagenome (GOLD analysis project Ga0310345, IMG submission 204667) | Marine microbial communities from station ALOHA, North Pacific Subtropical Gyre - HC15-DNA-20-500_MG | ecosystem: Environmental > Aquatic > Marine > Oceanic | place: Pacific Ocean: North...
GTCAAGGATCGCGAAGCGACCGCGCTCTGCGCGGCTCGTCCTTGACCCCGGGGGCCGAGTCGCTCAGGCATCTTCAGCGAGAGACGGATCCGGAGAACAGGCGCGGGCCCTGTTCTTTGGTGAGTCAGGAGCCCGCCGGAGGCTCCCGCCCTCTGCAATCCCGCGATGCCCTCTCCAGCCGCGGAACGCAGCCAAGCCCGCCCGCAGGGCGCCTGTAGCCCGCGGCGCCGCCTTCAGGGCTTCCAGGCGAGGAAGTTGGCGATTAGGCGCAGGCCGGTCGCCTGGCTCTTTTCCGGGTGGAACTGGGTTCCGGCCATGTTGTCCCGCCCGACCATCGCCGTCACCGGCCCGCCGTGCATCACGTGCGCGAAGCGGGCCTCGGGGTCCTGCGGGGTCATGTGGAAGGAGTGGACGAAATAGGCGTGATCGCCGTCCGAGATCCCCTCCAGCAGCGGGTGGGGCCGGTCGACGATCAGCTCGTTCCAGCCCATGTGGGGGATCTTCAGGGCGGGGTCGTCGATCTCGATCGCCGCCACGTCGCCGGCGATCCAGCAGAAGCCGGAATGGGCGCCGAACTCCAGCCCCCGGTCGGCCATCAGCTGCTGGCCGACGCAGATGCCGAGGAAGGGGACGCCGGCGGCGACGCGCTCCTCGATCGCCTCCCACATGCCGGGGACGGCGCGCAGGCCGCGGGCGCAGTCGCCGAAGGCGCCCACGCCCGGCAGGACGATGCGCTCGGCCCGGCGCACCGCGTCGGCGTCGGCGGTGACCACGATGGGGCCGCCGGCGCCGGTCTCGCGCGACATCCGCTCGAAGGACTTCGCGGCCGAGTGCAGGTTGCCGGAGCCGTAGTCGACGATGGCGGTGCTCACAGGGCCCCCTTGGTGCTGGGCAGCGCGCCCTTCTGGCGCGGGTCCTCCTCGACCGCCTCGCGCAGCGCGCGGGCGACGGCCTTGAAGGCGCTCTCGGCGATGTGGTGCGAGTTCTCGCCGTCCAGCTTCGCCACGTTCAGCGTCATGCGGGCGTTCATCGCGAACGCGGTGAAGAACTCGCGGACAAGCTCGGTGTCGAAGCTCCCGATCTTCTCGGTCGGGAACTCGACCTTCCAGATCAGGAACGGCCGGCCGGAGAGGTCGAGCGCCGCGCGCACCAGGCTCTCGTCCATCGGCAGCAGGCAGGACCCGTAGCGGCGGATGCCGCGCTTGTCGCCCACCGCCTGGGCCAGCGCCTGGCCGAGCGCGATGCCCACGTCTTCCACCGAGTGGTGGTCGTCGATATGCCGGTCGCCCGAACACCGCACCGTCATGTCGATCAGCGAGTGGCGCGCGAGCTGGTCGAGCATGTGGTCGAAGAACCCCACCCCGGTGGCGCAGTCGTGCGCCCCGGTCCCGTCCAGGTTCAGCTCGACCGAGATCTCGGTCTCGTTGGTCTTGCGCGTCAGGCTCGCGGTGCGCATCGGGGCCCCCTTTGCTGCTCACGGCGCCGGTATAGCCGCGCCCGGGACGGTCGGAAAGGCGCCGAAGGCCCGCAGGCCGCGGGGCAGGACGGGCGAGGGCGCAGGCGCCCCTTGCGTCATGCCGGGTGGCGCCCCCGGAACGCCCCGCCTATATGGCCGCTCGAACCCCGCAACGCTCCCGGCCCCCCGCGGCCGGGCCCGAGACCCCGGAGACCTCATGAGCGCAGACGACTTCCCCGGCTGGCACGGCACCACCATCCTCGCGGTCCGGCGCGGCGGAAAGGTGGTGGTCGCGGGCGACGGACAGGTCTCGCTCGGCAACACGGTGATCAAGGGCTCGGCGCGCAAGGTGCGCCGGATCGCGCCGGGCGGCGCGCCGGTGGTGGTGGGCTTCGCCGGCTCCACCGCCGACGCCTTCACCCTGCTGGAGCGGCTGGAGACCAAGCTCGAGGCCCAGCCCGGCCAGCTTCTGCGCGCCTGCGTGGACCTCGCCAAGGACTGGCGGACGGACAAGTATCTTCGGAATCTCGAGGCGATGCTGATCGTCACCGACGGCGCGCAGCTGTTCGTGATCACCGGCGCCGGCGACGTGCTGGAGCCCGAACACGACGTCGCCGCCATCGGCTCCGGCGGCAATTTCGCCATGGCCGCGGCCCGAGGGCTGATGGAGACCGATCTCGACGCCGAGGCCATCGCCCGCAAGGCCATGGCCATCGCCTCCGACATCTGCGTCTTCACCAACGGCAACCTGACGGTCGAGACCCTTGACGGCTGATCCTGCCCCCAGGCCTTCGGCCGATCCCGCCGGAGCGCCCGCGGAGGCGATCCTCGACGCCGCCGACCTGCGCGCCGCGGTCGGGGCCGGGCTGATCGACGAGCGGCAGGCGGTGCGGCTCTCGGCGCTCGGCGAATCCCGCCGCGGCCTGCGCGCCCATGTCGGCGACGAGCCGTTCGAGCTGTTCCGCGGCCTCAACGACGTCTTCGTGGCCGCGGGCGTGGCGATCCTGGGCATGGGCGGCTGGCTGATGGGCCTCGCCTTCGGGCAGTTCGGGCCGGGGCTGATGGGACTGGTCGGCGCCTGGGCGCTGGCCGAGTATCTGACCCGCCGCCGCCGCATGACGCTGCCCAGCCTGCTGCTGGCCATCGGTTTCGCCGTCTCGGCGGGGATGGTCGCCTGGGGGCTGGTCGTGCCCGAACTCGACGGCTACGGCGCGCAGCCCTCGGTCGCCGCATTCGCCGGGGTCACGGCCGCGTCGCTGGCGGCGGCGGTCGGCTTCTTCCTGCGCTTCCGGCTGCCCTTCGCGCTGTTTCTCGCGGCGCTCTCGGCTTATCTCACGCTGCTGATCCTGCTCGCCGGCGACGGCGAGGCGGCGGTGCAGGCGATGATCGAGGGGGGCGGCGCGGCGGCGCTGTTCGATCTCGGCGCCTCCTCGGCCTTCGCCATCGGCACGCTGGTCTTCGGGTTCGCCTGCTTCGCGCTGGCGCTGAGCTTCGACCTGCGCGATCCGCACCGGGTCACGCGGCTCTCGGCCTGCGGGTTCTGGCTGCACCTCGCGGCCGGGCCGGCCATCGTCAACACCGTGGCGCTGAGCCTGCTGCGCGAGCCCACCGCCCTCTCCGGCGCGCTGATGGCGCTGTTTCTCGCGCTGCTGGCGGCGCTGGCGCTGGCGCTGGACCGCCGATCGCTGCTGCTGGCGGCGGCGGCCTACCTCGCCTCCATGGTGTGGAGCGTGGTGGACGCGGCCGGCCTCGGCGCCGCCGGCGGGCTGATGCTGCTCGGCGCGCTGGTCATCGGGCTCGGCGCCGGCTGGATCTCGCTTCGCACCGGCCTGATGCGCGCGCTGCCCGACTTCCCCGGCAAGGAGCGTCTGCCCCCCTGGAGCGCCCCCGCCTGAGGCCCCCCATTCCCCCGCGCGCGCCGCACGAGGCCGCTGCGCGAACCAGAGGACCGACATGACCGACCTGACCCCCCGCGAGATCGTCTCGGAGCTCGACCGCTTCATCATCGGCCAGCAGGACGCCAAGCGCGCCGTCGCCGTGGCCCTGCGCTCGCGCTGGCGGCGCCGGCAGCTGCCCGCCGACCTGATGCATGAGGTGACGCCCAAGAACATCCTGATGATCGGCCCGACCGGCGTCGGCAAGACCGAGATCTCGCGCCGCCTCGCGAAGCTCGCCCAGGCCCCCTTCATCAAGGTCGAGGCCACCAAGTTCACCGAGGTCGGCTACGTCGGCCGCGACGTCGAGCAGATCGTGCGCGATTTGGTCGAGGCCGCCATCGTGATGATCAAGGAGCGCCGGCGCGAGGAGATGAAGGCCCGCGCCCATGGCGCGGCCGAGGACCGGGTGCTGGACGCGCTGACCGGCTCGGGCAGCCGCGATTCCACCCGCGACATGTTCCGCCGCAAGCTGCGGGCGGGCGAGCTCGACGACACCGAGATCGAGCTGGAGCTCGAGGACACCTCCAACCCCTTCGCCGGCTTCGACATTCCCGGCCAGCAGCCGGGGCAGATGGCGGATCTGGGGAGCATCTTCGGCAAGGCGCTCGGCGGGCGCACCCGCAAGCGCAAGGTGCGGGTGAAGGACAGCTACGAGCTGCTGATCGCCGAGGAGGCCGACAAGCTGGTCGACCAGGAGAGCGTGACCCGCGACGCGATCTCGGCGGTCGAGGAGTCGGGCATCGTGTTCCTCGACGAGATCGACAAGGTCTGCGCGCGCGAGGGCGCCAAGGGGGCCGACGTGAGCCGCGAGGGCGTGCAGCGCGACCTGCTGCCCCTGATCGAGGGCACCACGGTCACCACCAAGCATGGCGCGGTGAAGACGGACCACGTGCTGTTCATCGCCTCGGGCGCCTTCCATGTCTCCAAGCCCTCCGACCTGCTGCCGGAGCTGCAGGGCCGCCTGCCGATCCGCGTCGAGCTGAAGGCCCTGACCGAGGCCGACTTCGTGCGCATCCTGACCGAGACGGACAACGCCCTGACCCGCCAGTACACCGCCCTGCTGGAGACCGAGGGCGTGACGGTGGAGTTCTCCCAGGACGGGGTCGCCGCCATCGCCGAGTTCGCGGCCGAGGTGAACCGGACCGTCGAGAACATCGGCGCGCGGCGCCTGCACACGGTCCTCGAGCGGGTCTTCGAGGAGCTGAGCTACGAGGCGCCCGACCGCGGCGGCCAGTCGGTGACCATCGACCGCGCCTATGTCGAGGCCCGCGTCGGCGCGCTCGCCCATTCCGCCGACATGAGCCGCTACGTGCTCTGAGGCGGGGCCTCGGGCAGGGGGCCGGCGCCGTTCCGGCGCGCGCCCCCGCCCCCGGCCAGGCTCCCGCCCGCCCACCCCGCCCGGCCGGGGGCGGGGGCGCGCGCCTCGCCGCAGGCGGAGGCGCCCGGGGGCGCGTGCGGCATCGGGTCGGGCCGCGCGCGATTGCGAAGGCCCGGAGAACGCGGGAGATTGCCCGCCGGCGCGCCTCAGGGGAGCGGCGCCGCCTTTCGGGAGAGCCTTTCGGTGGACGTCAGCCAGGACTTCGCGCAGATCTTCGAGCGGATCTACGTGATCAATCTCGACAGCCGGCCGGACCGCCTGCGCGGTCTCGAGGCCCAGCTGAAGCGGGTCGGCCTGTCGCTGGACAGCGATTTCGTGCGCAGGCTCTCCGCGGTGCGCCCCACCGCGCAGGGCGACTGGCCCTCGATCGGCGCGCTGGGCTGCTTCATGAGCCATCTCGAGGCCCTGCGCGCGGCGGAGGCGGACGGGATCGGCAGCCTCTGCATCGTCGAGGACGACCTGGACTTCACGCCCGCCTTCCTGGCGGACCCCGCGCCCTATCTCGAGGCACTGAAGGCGCGCGACTGGCGCCTGTTCCACGGCGGCGAGACCCGGGAGGAGAGCCGCGCCGTCCCGTTCCGCGCGCTCGTCCTGCGCCCCGAGGAGGTGCTGAACTGCACGCATCTGGTGGGCTTCCGCGGCGAGGCCATCGGCGAGGCGCGGCGCTTCCTCGAGACGGTCGCCTCCCGTCCCGCCGGCGATCCCGAGGGCGGCCCGATGCATGTGGACGGCGCCTACTACACCTTCCGCGGGCGGCGCCCGGAGTTCCCGATGCTGACCTTCGAACCGCCGATGGGCATGCAGCGCCCCTCGGCCAGCGACGTGAGCCCGGTGTGGCACGATCGCCTGCCGTTCCTGCGCCGGGGGCTTGCGGTCGCCCGTCGGTTGCGTCAGGCCTTCTAGTCCAAGGACCGTCCGGGGCCGCCGCGCCGGCACGAAAGGACCGACCCGATGAAGGATCTCGCCCCCCCGGCCCACGCCGTCTCGCCCGCCGAGCGGGAGGCGCTGGAGCGTCCGCAGCTCTACGTGCCGGCCAGCCCGCCGCCCTCGATGGCGCGGCTGGAGGCCTCGCGGCTGCTGCGCAAGGTCAACACCGTGCGGATGATGTGGAAAGGCTCGAAGAACCTGCTCGACCTGATCCACCCGGAACTGGCCGAGCGGCGCTGGAACGTGGTGCGCGCGGGCGGGGAGACCATCGTCACCGTCAACGACGCCGACTTCGCCCGCCACGTGCTGCAGGGCAATCCCGACGCCTATGTGAAGGGGCGGCTCTACGAGATCATCTTCTCGCGCTTCCTGCGCAAGAGCTCGCTGACCATGGACGGCGAGACCTGGCGCCAGCGCCGGCGGCTGATCTCGCCCGCCTTCAACGCCCGCGCCATCAAGGGGGTGGAGGCCGTCGTCGCCCGCCATGTCGAGGCGATGCTGCAAAGCTGGGGCGAGGCCGCCGACGCCGGCCGCGCCGTGGACCTGACCCATGACGTGGGCGAGCTGGCGATGCGCATCGCCATGGAGGCTTTCTTCTCCGCCGACATGGGCGACGATCCCGCGCGCATCGGCGCGCTGATGGACAAGGTGATCACCGACGCGGGCTCGCCCCCCTTCGCCGACATCATGAACCTGCCGGGCTGGATCCCGCGCCGCTCGCGCCGCCGGGCGATGGGGTGGCTCGCGGAGCTCGACGCCTGGCTCTACCGGCTGATCGACGCGCGTCTCGCGCGGCGCGAGGCGGGGGAGGCGGAGCCGGAGGCGCCCGACCTGCTCGACATCCTGGTCCATGCGCGGGACGAGGAGACGGGCGCCTTCCTCGACCGCCAGTCGATCCGCAACGAGGTGCTGACCCTCTTCGCCGCCGGGCACGAGACCACGGCGCTGAGCTTCGCCTGGGGCCTCGACCGGCTGGCGCGCGAGCCCGAGTGGCAGGACCGCCTCGCCGCCGTGGCGGCGGAGGCGGAGGCCGCCACGGGCGGGCCGCTCGATCCCGCCAGGGCGCGCGCCGTGGCGCTGCTGCCGGCGGCCTACGACGAGATCCTGCGGCTCTATCCGCCGGCCTTCTCCATCGGCCGGCAGGCGATCGCCGCGGACCGGTTCGAGGACGTGGAGATCGCGCCGGGCACGCGCATCCAGATCGTGATCGGGATGATCCACCGCAACGCCCGCTACTGGGAGCGGCCGGGCGTCTTCGACCCCGAGCGGTTCCTGCCCGCCGGCCGGGCCGGGCGGCATCCCTTCGCCCATATCCCCTTCGGCGGCGGGCCGCGGATCTGCGTGGGCCTGGCGCTGGCGCGGCTCGAGGGGGTGATGGTGCTGGCGCGCGCCCTGCCGCGCTTCCGCCTCTCCCCCGACGGCCCGCCCCCCGAACCGGTCGGCAAGATCACCCTGCGCACCCGCGCCCCGGTGACCATGCGCGTGACCCGCCGGGGCTGAGGCGGCGCCCGGCGCCCCCTCCTCCGGGCGGGTCGCCGCCGCGCCGGCGTCCGGGGCCCTCGCCCCGGTCGGCCGCGAGGGCGCCCCGGGCCTGACCCGGGGCCTCTCCCTGCAGTTGCGGCCGGCGCGCGGCGCATGTCCCTGAAAGACGGTTCGGAGGGCCCTTGCCCCGGTCCGACGCCTCTGCCGTCGCGCAAACGCTCGCCTTTCGGGCTGCCGCGTGCTTGGGTGTCGGCCTGCAACGCGTCGTCGCGCCCTCGGGCGGCGGCGCCTGGGGTCGGGCATGAACCTGGTCTTCAGGCATTCCGGGGCAGGGTGGCGTCGGGTGGGGTCCGGGCGTCGCCCGGACCGAGGCTGGAAGGGCAGGGACCAGGAATGACCAAGCGATCCGCCCGCGCGGCGATGCCGCCGGGATACGCCGAGATGATGGCGCCGTGGATGCTGATGACCGAGATGTGGCGTTTCCAGTACGAGACCTCCGCCGCGGCGGCCGAGGTGATCCTGCGCCGCACGCTCCTCGCCGCCACCGGCGCGATGAGCCTGCAGGAGGCGGTGCGCATGGTGCTGGAGAAGCCCGCGACCTTCTCCAGCTCGCTCGAGGCGATGGCCTCGGCCTTCGCCGACGGCGCCGCCCCGCAGGAGGCGCTGCGCGCCGCCGCCGCCCCGATGTCCCGCCGCATGCGCGCCAACGCGGCGCGGCTGCGCCGCTGAGCGGCGTCAGGCGTCGCCGCGGGAGCCATCCGGTGACGCCTGGGGCGGCATCTCTCACCGGAGGAGACCGTGCCGGCCGGGGGGTCATGGCGCATTGAAATGCGCCCTACGGGGAGGGGCCCCAGGTTTCGCCGTCGGTGGGCGGCGGACGTTCCGTAGGGCGCATTTCAATGCGCCATCCCCGCCAGACACGCGCGCAGCGGCTCGCCATCGACCAGGCGGGGGGCGCGCGGGTCCGGCCTCGCCACTCGGAAAGCCTGTGCACCAAACCCCGCGGTCGAGCCGGCCGAGGGAGACGGGTCGAAAGGCAGCGGGCGGGCCGATCCTGGGATCGGCCCGCCCGTGAGGCGGTCGGCGGTGCGCCCGGGCGAGGCCCGGGCGGGGCGGGCTCAGGAGAGCTCGCGCACGTCCGTGAGCCGGCCGGTGACGGCGGCGGCGGCGGCCATGGCGGGGCTCAGCAGGTGGGTGCGCCCGCCGCGGCCCTGACGGCCCTCGAAGTTGCGGTTCGAGGTGGAGGCGCAGCGCTCGCCCGGGGCCAGCTGGTCGGGGTTCATCCCGAGGCACATCGAGCAGCCGGCCATGCGCCACTCGAAGCCCGCGTCGATGAGCTTCTGGGCGATGCCCTCCTCCTCGGCCTGGGCGCGCACCAGGCCGGAGCCGGGGACGATCATCGCGCGGATGCCGTCCTTGACCTTGCGGCCCTCCATCACCTTGGCGACCTCGCGCAGATCCTCGATGCGGCCGTTGGTGCACGAGCCGATGAACACCGTGTCGATCTCGATGTCCTTCAGCGCCTGGCCGGGCTTCAGGCCCATGTACTCCAGCGAGCGGGTCGCGGCCGAGACCTTGCCCCCCTTGAAGCTGTCGGGCGAGGGGACCACGGCCGAGATCGGCAGCACGTCCTCGGGCGAGGTGCCCCAGGTGACCACCGGCTCGATCTCGGCGGCGTCGATCTCGATGACCTTGTCGTAATGGGCGCCCTCGTCGGACTTGAGGGTGCGCCAGAACTCGATGGCCTGCTCCCAGGCGGCGCCCTTGGGTGCGTAGGGGCGGCCCTTCATGTATTCGAAGGTCTTCTCGTCGGGGGCGATGAGGCCGGCGCGGGCGCCGCCCTCGATGGCCATGTTGCAGACCGTCATGCGGCCTTCCATCGAGAGGGACTCGATCGCCTCGCCGGCGTATTCGATGACGTAGCCGGTGCCGCCGGCGGTGCCGGTGCGCCCGATCACGGTCAGGGTGATGTCCTTGGCGGTGACGCCGAGCGGCAGCTGGCCGTTCACCTTCACCAGCATGTTCTTGGACTTCTTCTGGATCAGCGTCTGGGTGGCGAGCACGTGCTCGACCTCCGAGGTGCCGATGCCGTGAGCCAGCGCGCCGAAGGCCCCGTGGGTGGCGGTGTGGCTGTCGCCGCAGACGATGGTCATGCCGGGCTGGGTCAGGCCCTGCTCCGGCCCGATGATGTGCACGATGCCCTGGCGGACGTCGTTGACGTCGAAATAGGTCACGCCGAAGTCGGCGGCGTTCTTGCGCAGGGTGTCGATCTGCAGCTTCGCCTCGGGGTCCGAGATCTCGCCGGTGGCGCGGCCCACGTCGGTGGGCACGTTGTGGTCGGGGACGGCCACGGTCAGCTCGGGGCGGCGCACGGGGCGGCCGGCCATGCGCAGACCCTCGAAGGCCTGGGCGGAGGTGACCTCATGGGTCAGGTGCATGTCGATGTAGAGGAGGCAGGTGCCGTCCTCGGCCTCATGCACCACGTGGGCGTCCCAGATCTTGTCGTACAGGGTCTTGGCGGTCATCGGAGCACTCCGGAATTGGCGTCGGGCTGGGGTCGTCATGCGCGTCGCGGCGCGCGGAACTCTGGCGCGGGGGCGATCAGCCCACGGCGGGGAGTTCGGCGAGGCGGCCGAAGAAGCGCCACGGCAGGCGGGCGCGGTCGGTCATGACGAGGGGTCCGGACATGGCGCGGAAATTATGTCGCGCCGTCGCCGGCCGCAAGCGGGGAATCGCCGGAGGGCAAAGGCCGGGGCCGGCGGGGCGGCTCTGCCGTCCGCTGCGCGGCCGGGACGCCCGCCCGCCGACCCCGTCGCGGGATCACGGATCCCAGGGCAGGGCGGGGCCGACGGGGACGATGCCCGTGGGGTTCAGGCTGCGGATCGAGTGGTAGCCGCGCCTGATGTGGTCGAGGGAGACGGTGGCGCGCACCCCGGGCAGGTCCAGCATCCGGCCGGCGTGGGCGGTCAGAGCGGGATAGTCGGTCAGCCGGCGCAGGTTGCACTTGAACAGGCCATGGTAGGCCGCGTCGAAGCGCACGGTGGTGACGAAAAGGCGGATGTCGGCCTCGGTCGCGCGCTCGCCGAAGAGGAAGGGGCCGGCGGCGGCGAGGCGGGCGTCGAGCCGCCCCAGCATGGCGAAGACGTCGGCGACCGCGTCCTCGTAGGCGCCCTGCGTGGTGGCGAAGCCGGCGCGGTAGACGCCGTTGTTGAGGGCGGCGTAGACCTCGGCGTTCAGCGCCTCGATCGGCTCGCGCAGGTCCTCGGGGCAGAGGTCGAAGGCGTCGGAGGCGAGGGCGCCGAAGCCCGTGTTCAGCATCCGCAGGATGTCGGCGGATTCGTTGTTCACGATGGTGCGGCGGACCGTGTCCCACAGCACCGGCACGGTGGCGCGGCCGCAGACCCGGGGGTCCGCGGCGGTGTAGATCTCGTGCATCCAGGTCGCGCCGAGCTCGGGGTCGGCGCAGGGGGCGAGGCCCCGGGGCGCGCCCGTGCCGAAGCGCCAGCCCTGGGCGCCGAGCTCGGGCTCGACCACCACCGCCTCGATCGCCGCCTCGAGGCCCTTCAGCGCCCGGCCGATCAGCGCGCGCGAGGCCCAGGGGCAGATCAGCGCGACATAGAGGCGGTAGCGGCCGGCCTCGGCCGGAAAGCCGCCCTCGCCGGTGGGGCCGGGGGCGCCGTCGGGGGTGACCCAGCTGCGGAAGCGCGAGGTCTGGCGCACGAAGCCGCCTCGCGCGTCGGTGGCCTGCACGGGCTGCCAATCCTCGGTCCAGCGGCCGTTCACGAGCATCGCGCGTCCTCCCTGCCGGCGGCTCAGATCGCGAGGACGGTCAGGCCGCCCCAGGGGTCGCGCAGGGCGGTGCGGCCGTCGCGCGCCTCGGGCGCGAGGCCGGCGGCCTCGGCGCGGGCGAGGGCCGCGTCGCGCACGGCGGCGTCGCGGGCGATCAGCTCGACCGTCTCGAGCCCCGCCATGCCGGCCGGCCGGGGGCCGGCGCCGCGGCTGTTCCAGACGTTGCCGGCCAGCTGGTGGTGGTAGCCGCCGGAGCCGTAGAAGCTCGCGCCCGGGTACTCGGCGGCGAGGTCGAAGCCCAGCACGTCGCGATAGAAGCGGTCGGCGGCGCGGGTGTCGCCCACCTGCAGGTGCACGTGGCCCACGATCAGCCCCTCGGGCGCGCCGGCGTAGGGCGCGCCGCCGCCGGCCTCGTAGAGCGCCTGGGCGTCGAGCGGCAGGGTCGCCATCTTCACCGCGCCGGAGGGCGTGCGCCAGGCGGCCTCGGGGCGGTCGGCGTAGACCTCGATGCCGGCGCCCTCGGGGTCCGAGAGGTAGATCGCCTCCGAGACCAGGTGGTCCGAGGCCCCCTCCAGCCGGGCGCCGGCGGCGACGGCATGGCCCAGCCAGCGGCCGAGATCGGCGCGCGAGGGCATCAGGAAGGCGGTGTGGAAGAGGCCCGCCTGGCGCGGGTCGCGGGGCGCGAGGCGGGCGTCGCCGACGAGCTCCAGCAGCGGCCGGGCGCCGCCGCCCGGGGCGGGGGCGCCGAGCAGGGTCCAGCCGGCGCCCTGGTCGAGGCGGCGCAGGCCCAGCAGCGACTCGTAGAACTCGGCGACGCGCGAGAGGTCGCGCACCCGCAGGCGCACCCGGCCCACGTGCAGCGGCGCGGCCTGCATGTCGAACATCGCGCCCTCGGCGGGAACGGCGGCGGCTTCGGTCATGGTCGGGCTCCTGGACGAGGGGCGGGGCCCCCTGAGGGGGCGCGCGGGCCGCGGGTCGGCCGGCAGGCCCAACATGGCGCCCCGCGCGCCCGGCGATAATATGCCGAGGTCGGAATTTATTGTGGCCGCGCAGGAAACGCGAGCCCGCCCGCGCCCGGCATCGACGCCCCCGCGCCGACCGCCGGCGGCATCCGTCGCATTCCGGCCCCCGATGGTCGCGCCCGTGCCGCGCGGGGACCGGCGCCGGTGGTTCCCTAGGGACATCCCGCGGCGCGGTCCGTATTGGCCCGGCGGAGGCCTGACGACGGGTTGCCTTTCGCGCTCGGCGCCCTAGGGTTCCCGGCGCCGCGTTCGAAATGCAGGCGGCTGAATATAATATTCGTTCCCTGCGCCGTGGCGGTCGTCGGAGGCGAGCTTTCGGGCTCGTCTATCCTGCCGACCCTAGAGTTCGATGCGCGACGCCGAGCGAGCGCCGCGATTTCGAAACGAATCTGAAAACGGGCCCACGGCCCGAAGGAGGGGAGCCGTGTTTTCCAGCATCATGACGCCGGTCGACCTGGCCCATCTCGAGCGGCTGCGAAAGTCGCTCGACGTGGCCGCCGGGCTGGCCCGGCAATACGACGCGCCGGTGACCTACGTCGCCGTCACCACGCCCGAGCCCGGCTCGGTCGCCCACAACCCCGAGGAGTTCGCCGCCAAGCTCGAGGCCTTCGCCCGGCAGGAGGGCGAGCGCCACGGGATCCGCGCTGCGGCGAAGACCAAGGTCTCCCACGACCCCGGCGTCGACCTCGACAAGACGCTGATGAAGGCGATCGACGAGATCGGGGCCGACCTGGTGGTGATGCAGAGCCACGTCCCCAACCTCGCCGACTACCTCTGGCCGTCGAACGGCGGCGCGATCGCGGCCCATGCCAAGGCCTCGGTCTTCGTCGTGCGATGACGCGCGCCAACCCAGGTCGTGCGATGACGCGCGCCAACCCAGGTCGTGCGATGACGCGCGCCAACCCAGGTCGTGCGATGACGCGCGCCAACCCAGGTCGTGCGATGACGCGCGCCCGCGCGGCGACGCCCAACAGAACAGGGAGCCCCCCATGAGCGATTCATCCGACTCCGAGGCGATCCCCGCCCCGGAGGGACCCGCCAACCTCATCGAGACCGACTTCGAGATCGGTCAGGACAACATCCAGCCCAAGATCGGGCCCTTCGGGCTGGACATCCACAACCCGGTCTTCGCGATCTCGGCGCTGGTGGTGATCGCCTTCGTGGTGGTGACGCTGGCCTTCCAGAACTCGCTGGGGCCGGTGTTCAACGACCTGCGCAACTGGCTGACGGCCTCACTGGACTGGTTCTTCCTGATGGCGGGCAACATCTTCGTGGTGGTCTGCCTCGGGATCGTGATCTCGCCGCTGGGCCGGGTGCGGCTGGGCGGCCGGGAGGCGACGCCCGACTATTCCTATTTCGGCTGGTTCGCGATGCTGTTCGCCGCGGGCATGGGCATCGGCCTGATGTTCTTCGGCGTGCTGGAGCCGGTCTACCACATGGCCATCTCCGAGCCGCTGGGCGTGCCCTCGCCCTTCGCCGAGGACGGCTCGCTGATCCCCGAGAACGTGGACGCGGCGCGCGCCATGGGCATGGCCGCCACCATCTACCACTGGGGCCTGCACCCCTGGGCGATCTATGCGGTGGTGGCGCTGGCGCTGGCGCTGTTCGCCTTCAACAAGGGCCTGCCGCTGACCATCCGCTCGATGTTCTACCCGATCTTCGGCGAGAAGGTCTGGGGCTGGCCGGGGCATGTCATCGACATCCTGGCGGTGTTCGCGACGCTGTTCGGGCTGGCGACCTCGCTGGGCTTCGGGGCGCAGCAGGCGAACGCGGGGCTCGCCTTCGTCTTCGGCCTGCCGAACTCGATCGAAGCGCAGGTGGTGCTGATCCTGCTGATCACCTCGGTGGCGCTGATCTCGGTGCTGCGCGGGCTCGACGGCGGCGTGAAGCTGCTGTCGGAGGTCAACATGGTGCTGGCGATGCTGCTGCTGGCCTTCGTGGTGATCGTGGGGCCGACGCTGTCGATCTTCTCGGGCTTCGTCGAGGGCATGTCGGCCTATGTGCGCGACCTGATCCCGCTGTCGAACCCGGTCGGGCGGGACGACGACGCCTATCGCCAGGGCTGGACCGCCTTCTATTGGGCTTGGTGGATCTCCTGGTCGCCGTTCGTGGGCATGTTCATCGCCCGCGTCTCCCGCGGGCGCACGGTGCGCGAGTTCATCGTCTGCGTGCTGATCATCCCCACCATCGTCTCGGTGTTCTGGATGTCGGCCTTCGGCGGCACCGCCATCGAGCAGGTGCTGGAGCTGGCGAACTCCCAGGTGAAGGAGCATGTGATCGACAGCTACAGCCCCGAGCTGTCGCTGTTCGGGATGCTGGCGGACCTGCCGCTGGCCTCGATCACCTCCGTTCTGGCGGTGATCCTGGTGATCGTGTTCTTCGTGACCTCGTCGGACTCGGGCTCCCTGGTCATCGACACGATCACCGCCGGCGGCAAGGTCGACGCCCCCGTCTCCCAGCGCGTGTTCTGGGCGAGCTTCGAGGGGCTGGTCGCCATCGCCCTGCTCGTGGGCGGCGGCCTGGGGGCGCTGCAGGCCATGGCGGTCTCCACCGGCTTCCCCTTCGCGGTGGTGCTGCTGATTGGCTGCTGGGCGATCATCAAGGGCCTGATGGACGAGCCGCGCTGAGGCGCGCCTCCCCCTGAAACCGGAAAGGGCGCCCGCGGGCGCCCTTTTTCGTTCCGCAGGGCCTCAGGCCACGCTGGCGGCGAGGTAGAGCGCCACGACATGCTCGCGCGCATCCTCGAGATGCTCGCGCGGCTCCGCCTCCAGCCGGTCGCCGTCGCGGGCGCGAATCGCCTCGATCAGCGGGTCGTGGGTGGCGGCGATCTTCGCCGGATCGTCGTAGAGCCGCCCGACGATGGCGATCCCGGCGCGGAGCTGGGTGGCGAGCTGGTCGAAGATCCGCAGGATCTGCCCGTTGCCCCCCAGCTCGCACAGCATCCGGTGGAAGGCGTAGTCCTCGGCCACCTGCTCCTGCGCGGCGCCGGCGCGGCCGAGCCGGTGCAGCGTCTCGACCTGCGCCTCCAGCCGGGCGAGGTCGGCCTCGGTCATCCGGGTCAGCGCCTGGCGGGCGGCGTGGATCTCCAGCACCTCGCGCAGGTCGTAGATGTCGTGCATCTCCTTGGAATCGTAGGCATGCACGAAGAACCCCCGGCGCGGGTGGGAGACGATCAGCCCCTGGCTCTCCAGCAGCCGCAGCGCCTCGCGCGCCGGCGCGCGGGAGGTGCCCAGCTCGCGGGCGAGCTTCGCCTCGGCCACCTTCTCGCCCGGGCGCAGCCGGCCGTCGCCGATGGCGCGCACCACCTGGTCGGCGATTCGGGTGACCAGGTCGTCCGGCTCCAGCGCCTGGAAGGTGGGGGCGGCCGAATGCTCCGGGAATTTCTCGAACATATTGAAAACGCGTCCTCTTCCGCCTCCCTGACGGGCCGCTCCGGCGCCGGGCGGCCGCGGGCCGGGCCCCGCCCGCGCAGGCGCGGACGGCGGCCGGCAGGCGTCCGGCGAGTCGGATCAGGGAACGCCGAAAAAAAGAATCTGTCGACAGTTGATCTGTCGAAAAATCTTCATCATCGTGTTTTGCGACGCAGCAGAGTCGTCCGGACAACCGCGGACGGCAAGCCTTTTCGGAGTCCGCCATGACGATCCAGACCCAGGTGTCCACCGAGCAGCCGGTGGAACGGGTTCACCTCGCCGCCGCCTACCGGCTGATCGCCGAGTTCGGCATGGACGACTCGATCTTCACCCACATCTCCGCCAAGGCCCCGGCCTCCGAGGGCAAGGACGCCTTCCTGATCAACCCCTACGGGCTGCGCTTCGACGAGGTGACCGCCTCGAACCTCGTCACCGTGGACATCCACGGCAACATCCTGCGCGACGACTACGGGCAGGGGATCAACAAGGCGGGGTTCACCATCCACTCGGCCGTGCACATGGCCCGCCCCGACGTGCATTGCGTGCTGCACACCCACACGGTCGCCGGCGTCGCCATCTCCTCGACCGAGGAGGGGCTCCTGCCGCTGAACCAGTGGTCGCTGGAGTTCTACGACCGCATCGCCTTCCACGACTACGAGGGCATCGCCCTGAACCTCGAGGAGCGCGAGCGCCTGATCGCGGACCTCGGGGACAAGATGATCATGATCCTGCGCAACCACGGGCTGATGACCTGCGGGACCTCGGTCGGGGACGCGTTCAAGGCGATGTACAACTTCGAGCGCGCCTGCCAGGCGCAGCTCGCGATCATGGCCTCGGGGATGAAGCCCCGGTTCGTGCCCCATGAGCTGGCCGAGTTCACCGCCGGCCAGGGCGAGGCCTGGGCCGCCAAGCACGAGGCCTCGGGCAAGCCGGACCCGGAGTGGGAGGCCTACCTGCGCCTCGCCAAGAAGCGCTGCCCGGACTTCGACAGCTGATCCGATGAACGCGATCCCGCCCCTCCAGCCCCCGGTTCTCGAGGCCGCGCCAGAGGGTCAGGCGCCGGCCGAGCCCGCCATCGGCGTCTACCTCTCCAGCCAGCTCGACCTGAAGGAGATTTTCGGGGAGGCGACCGACCCGCGCCTGGTCCTGCTCCGCCCGGAGGAGGTCGAGGACCCGGCCGCCGTCGTCTGCGCGCTGTGCTGGCAGCCGCCGGCCGACGGGTTCGACGCCTATCCCAACCTGAAGGTGGCGGGATCCATCGCGGCGGGGGTGGACCACATCCTCGCCTGTCCCTCGCTGCCCCGGGACGCGATCGTCACCCGGGTGCGCGACGACAGCCAGGCGGACCTGATGGCGGGCTTCGCGGCCTTCCACGTGGTCTGGCACCACCGGCGCATGGACGACTTCGTCGAGTGGAACCGCCAGGGCCGCTGGGTGCGCACCGACCGCCCGGCCGAGCCCTGCGACACCACCGTGGGCGTGCTCGGCTACGGCCTGATGGGCCGCGCCGTGGCCCGGGCCGTCGCGGCGCTGGGCTTCCGCGTCGTCGCCGCCGCCCGCACGCCCGCCGAGGCCGACCCCGGCGTCGAGGTGATCGCGGGCGAGGACGCCATCGGCCGCGTCGCCGAGCGCGCGCAGATCCTGATCAACGTGCTGCCGCTGACCGAGGCGACGCGCGACGCGCTCGACGCCGCCCTCTTCGCGCGGATGCCGAAAGGGGCCTGCCTGATCCACATCGGCCGGGGCGAGCAGATGGTGGAGGAGGATCTCCTCGCCGCCCTGAACTCCGGCCATCTCGCCGCCGCCTCGGTCGACGTGTTCCGCCGCGAGCCGCCGGGCGACGACCATCCGTTCTGGGCGCATCCGCGGGTCTTCGTGACCCCGCACCGCGCCTCCGACACCTCGCGCCACGCCACCGTGCGCCAGCTCGCCGACGCCGTCGAGGCGGTGGCGCAGGGCCGCGAGCCCGCCAACCGCGTCGACCGCCGCAAAGGCTACTGAGCGCGCCCGCCCCCCTCTCCAGCCCCCCCTCCCGGAGCCGACCCCATGACCCGATCCCCCGCCGCCGCCGCCCTCCCGGAGCGCCGCGCATGACCGAGACCGCGGACCGCATCCTGGTGAACGGCAAGATCTGGGCCGGCCTGAACGAGGGCTTCCACGAGGCGCTGGCGATCAAGGGCGACAAGGTGCTGGCCGTCGGCGCCCGCGCCGAGATCGAGGCGCTGGCGGGCGACGACACCGAGGTCATCGACCTGGGCGGAAAGCTCGCCACGCCCGGCCTGAACGACAACCACATGCACCTGCACATGTACGGCTTCAACATGAAGCAGGTGGACCTGCGCGCCCGCGACGGCGTCCGCTCGGTCGAGGCGCTGCTGGCGCGCATCGCCAAGGCCGCCGAGACCGCCCAGCCGGGCGAGTGGATCATCGGCCGCGGCTACGACCACGACAAGCTGGCGGAGGGGCGCCATCCCCACCGGCGCGAGCTGGACGCCGCCGCGCCGGACAACCCCGTCTACATCGTGCGCGCCTGCGGGCATGTGGGGGTCGCCTCCTCCAAGGCGCTGCAGATCGCGGAGATCGGGCACAACACCCCCGATCCCTTCGGCGGCGCCATCGGCCGGGCCGAGGGCGAGCTGACCGGCTGGCTCGCCGAGACCGCGCGCGAGCCCGTGCAGAAGGCGATCCCCTCGGCGACCGTCGACGACATCGTCGAGGCGATCGAGACCGCCGGCCGCGACCTGCTGACCTACGGCATCACCTCGTGCATGGAGGCCGCCATCGGCATCCGCGACGACATGGCGGAGATGCGCGCCTACCAGAAGGCCCATGCCGAGGGCCGGCTGCCGGTGCGCGTCGCGGGCGTGCTGATGGGCGACCTCGACCGCAACGTCGTGGACCAGTGCTACGAGGAAGGGCTGGTGACGGGCGTCGGCGACGACATGTTCCGCATCGCCGGCGTGAAGATCTTCCTCGACGGCTCGGCCGGCGGGCGCACCGCCCTGATGTCCGAGCCCTACGAGCCCGAGACCGAGGGCGCCCCCGCCAACTACGGCCTGCAGTGCCAGACGGCCCAGCAGACCGAGGACTTCGTGATGAAGTACCACAAGTGGGGCTACCAGGTGACGCCCCACGCCATCGGCGACGCGGCCATCGAGCAGATGCTGGTCGCCTACGAGAAGGCCTACGCCGCCCACCCGGCCGAGGACCGCCGCCACCGGATCGAGCATTGCGGCTGGCTCTCCCAGTCCCAGATCGACCGCATGGCCGCGATGGGCATCGTGCCGGCGCCGCAGCCCTCCTTCATCTACTTCTTCGGCAACGGCTACGAGGCGTGCCTGGGCAAGGAGCGCCCGCAGTTCTGCTATCCGATGAAGGCGTTCCTCGAGGCGGGGGTGCACCCGTCGGCCTCGACCGACTGTCCGGTCTGCGACATCGACCCGTTCGCGAACATCTATGCTATGGTGACTCGGAAAACCGATACGGGCGTGGTGCTGGGCGAAGATCAGCGCCTGACCATGGCCGAGGCGCTGCACTGCTACACCTACGAAGCCGCCTATGGCGTCCACGCCGAAGAGAGGAAGGGCCGGCTGATCCCCGGCCAGTACGCCGACGTCGCCGTCTTCTCGAAGGACTTCTTCGAGATCGACCCCGAAGAGATCCTGACCACCGTCTGCGACATGACCCTGCTGGGCGGCGAGGTGGTCTACGAGAGGGAGGCCGTCTCCGCATGATCTCCACGATCACCGATCGGCTGCTGCTGTCGATCCCGGTCCTGTTCGGCGTGCTGCTGTTCGGCTTCCTGCTGCTGCAGCTCGTCCCCGGCGACCCGGCCCAGGTGGTGGCGGGGCCCATGGCCGCGCCCGACGTGGTCGAGGCGATCCGGGTGCAGATGGGCCTCGACCAGCCGATGATCTACCAGTTCTGGGCCTATCTCGAGCGGATGGCCCAGGGCGACATGGGCCGCTCGATGATCTCCAACAAGGCGGTGACCGAGGAGCTGTGGTCGGCCATCGGCCCGACGGTCGAGCTGATGGTGGCCTGCCTGATCTGGTCGGTGCCGCTGGGCATCGCCATGGGCACGCTGGCCGCGGTGCTGCGCGGCTCGATCATCGACCGGGTGATCATGGGCCTGTCGGTGGCGGGCGTGTCGCTGCCGATCTTCTTCATCGGCCTGCTGGCGGTGCAGTATTTCGGCGTGCTGTGGTTCCAGCTGCCCTTCATCGGCCGCGGCGGCCCGCTGTGGTCGGTCGACGGGCTGATGCACCTGATCCTGCCCGCCGTGTCGCTCGGCGCGATCATGATCGGGCCGGTGGCGCGGATGACGCGCTCCTCGGTGCTGGAGGTGCTGAAGCTCGACCACGTGCGCACCGCCCGCGCCAAGGGCCTGACCGAGACCCAGGTGATCCTGCGCCACGGCCTGCGCAACGCGCTGATCCCGGTGGTGACGCTGATCGGTCTGCAGGCGGGCTACCTGCTGGGCGGCGCGGTGGTGACCGAGACGATCTTCTCCTGGCCCGGCATCGGGCGGCTGACGGTGGGGGCGATCCTCAGCTCCGACTTCACCGTCGCGCAGGGGGCGATCCTGGTGTTCGCGCTGGCGTTCATCATCATCAACCTGATCGTCGACGTCCTTTATTCCCTTCTCGATCCGCGGGTGCGCCGATGACCCTGGCCGAAGCCTCCACCGTCGCCGCGGCCCCGGCCGTCCCGCCCGAGGACGCCGCCCCCCCGCGCCGCAAGTCCTGGTTCCGCCGCCTGCTGCGCGACAAGGCCGCCGTCGCCGCGATGACGGTGCTGGGGATCATCATCTTCGGCGCGATCTTCGCGCCGCTGCTGGCGACCCACGACCCCTATGTGAACTCGCGATCGGTGATGACCCCGCCGGTCTGGCAGGCGGGCGGAGACCCGGCGCACCTGCTGGGCACCGACGGGCAGGGGCGGGACATCTTCTCGCGCATCCTCTACGGCTCGCGGCTGACGCTGCTGATCGGGCTGATCTCGGTGGGGATCGGGGGCTTCATCGGCTCGATGATCGGGCTGCTCTCGGCCTTCTACACCCGGCTCGACGCTTGGCTGATGCGCCTGATGGACATGATGCTCAGCTTCCCGGCCATCCTGCTCGGCCTCGCGCTGGTGGCGGTGATGGGGCAGGGGGCGGTGCCGGTGATCATCGCGCTCGCCGTCTCCTCGATCCCCGACTGCGCCCGCATCAGCCGCGGCATCGCGGTCGGCGTGATGAAGATGGAGTTCATCGAGGCGGGCCGGGCCGTGGGCCTCTCGGACCGGGACCTGTTCCGCAAGTACCTGCTGCGCAACTGCATCTCCTCGATCATGATCTTCATCTCGCTGCGCTTCGGGCAGGTGATCCTGATCGGCGCGGCGCTGAGCTTCCTCGGCCTGGGCGCGCGCCCGCCGATGGCCGAGCTCGGCATGATGGCCTCCCAGGGACGCGACTACCTGCTGTTCGCGCCGCACATCGCGGTGATCCCCTCGGTGGTCATCTTCATCATCGTCCTTTGCGCGAACGTCGCCGGCGACGCGCTTCGCGACGTCCTCGATCCGCGGCTTCAGGCCTGAGGCCGCGGCCCCCCCCGCATCGCGGACCGGGGCGCAAAGACCCCGGCCGCCATCGCGCCAGACACGTGCCGACAAGGAGGGCCCGTTAGATGACCAAGAGAACCCTGGGACTGGGGGCGGCGCTGGCCGTCTCGCTCCCGGCGCTGGCGACGGCGCAGACCGTCACCATCGTGCGCGAGCTCGACTCGAACAAGTACGATCCCCCCGCGATCACCGCGCTGGCGGGCTCCGAGGCGCTGTTCATGATGGGCGACACCCTCGTCGCCCTGAACGAGGACATGGCGACCATCGAGCCGCTGCTGGCCGAGAGCTGGGAGGTCTCCGAGGACGGCAAGACCTACACCTTCAAGATCAAGGAAGGCGTCAAGTTCTGCGACGGCAAGCCGATGACCGCCGAGGACATCGCCTATTCGATCAACCGCTGGGTCTCGCCGGAGATCAAGTCGGGCGTGGCCTGGCGCGCGGGCGACATCAAGGAAGTGGTCGCGCTCGACGACTACACCCTGAAATACGAGCTCAACGCCCCCTATTCGGAGCTGCTCTACCAGCTCGCGCAGTCCTTCGGGACCGTGGTCGACAAGGAGACGGTCGAGAAGCTGGGCGCCGACTTCGGCGTCACCGGCTTCAACGGCACCGGCCCCTTCTGCTGGGAGAGCTGGGAGCCGCGTAACCAGCTCGTGATGACCCGGCATGAGGGCTACAACTGGGGCCCGCCGATGTACGGCGAGGGCGGCGCCAAGGTCGAGAAGATCGTCTGGAAGACGGTCCCCGAGGCCGCGACCCGCACCGTCGCCCTGCTGACCGGGCAGGCGGACGTCTCCTACTACGTGCCCTTCATCGGCATGGAGAAGATGCGCCAGGCCCCGAACATCGAGGTCGTGCGCTCCGACGCGGCGTTTTGGACCAACTTCATCGGCTTCAAGGTCGACAAGCCCGGCATGAGCGACCCCGCGGTGCGCAAGGCGATCAACCTCGCCGTCAACCGCGAGGCGATGGCCGAGGACCTGTTCTTCGGCGAGGTCGACCCGGCCTACACCTACGTCTCTTCGGGCGCGCTGGACTACAACCCCGCGGTCGAGGAGTTCGTCTTCAAGTACGACCCCGAGGCGGCCAAGGCGCTTCTGGACGAGGCCGGCTGGACCGTGGGCGCCGACGGCGTGCGCGAGAAGGACGGCGTGAAGCTGGAGCCGACGATCTACTCGTTCATCGGCGAGTGGGCGAAGACCTCGGAGATGGTCCAGGCGGACCTGCTGAAGGTCGGCATCAACCTGCAGATCCAGACCTTCGACCCCACCGTCATCTGGGGCAAGCTGGCGACGCAGGAGTTCGACGTCTTCACCATGGGCTTCCCCTACATCTCGGCGGGCGACGCGCTGAACCTCTACTTCCGCTCGGCGAACATCCCCTCGCCGAACCGGATGAACTGGAACGACCCGGAGACGGACGAGCTGCTCAAGACCGCCGCCGCCGCCACCACCGACGAGGCGCGCGCCGAGGCCTACGGCAAGGTGCTGATGAAGGTGCAGGAGGCGGTCACGTGGCTTCCGATCTACGAGCGTCCGATGCAGATCGCCTACACCAACAAGCTCAAGCCGATCGAGCCGCACAACATCTACGGCGCCGGCCTCTACAAGGGCCTGCAGCTCGAGTTCAAGTGAGCCCGAGCCTGTGATCCCCGCGCCGGCCCCCCTCCGGGGCCGGCGCATCCCCTCCCGAATTTCCGCCCGCGCCGGCCGCTTCGCGCCGCCCGGGCCGCGACCCGAGGTCCGCCCCCCGATGACCGATGCCGCCCCCGTCACCGTGATCCGCAACGCCGCCTGGATCGTCGCCTGGGACGAGGCCAAGGGCCGCCACGCCTACCTCCACGACGGCGACGTCGCCTTCGCCGGCGACCGCATCGTGCAGGTCGGCGGCCGCTACGAGGGCGAGGCCGCCGTCGAGCTCGACGGGCGCGACCGGATGGTCGCGCCGGGCCTGGTGAACATCCACTCGCACCCCTCCTCCGAGCCGATGAACAAGGGGATGCTGGACGAGCTCGGCTCGAAGCGCCTCTACATGTCCTCGCTCTACGAGTTCATGCCGCTGTTCCGCCCGGACCCCGAGGGGGTGCAGGACTGCGTGAAGGTGGCGCTTTCCGAACTGCTGATGTCGGGCGTCACGACCCTCGTGGACCTCTCGGTCCCCTACGAGGGCTGGATCGACCTGCTGGCGCAGAGCGGGCTTCGCGCCTATGCCGCGCCCATGTACCGCTCCGCCCGCTGGTACACGAAGAACGGCCACGTCACCGAATACGAGTGGGACGAGGCCGCGGGCGAAAAGGCGATGGAGGAGGCGATGGGCGTGATCGACGCCGCCGTCTCCCACCCCTCGGGGCGCCTCTCGGGCATCGTCTCGCCGAGCCAGATCGACACCTGCACGCCGGAGCTGATCCAGGCCTCCGCCGCCGAGGCGAAGAAGCGCGGCCTGAAGATGACGCTGCACGCCGCGCAGAGCGTGGTGGAGTTCCACGAGATCACCCGGCGCCACGGCATGACGCCGATCGAGTGGCTGAATAGCCTCGGCGTGCTGGACGACAACCTGATCATCGGCCACGGCATCTTCCTCAACGACCACGCCAACGCCAACTGGCCGATGGCGAACGACTTCGAGATGCTGAAGGCCTCGGGCGCGGCGGTCGCCCATTGCCCGACGGTCTTCCAGCGCCGCGGCATCACCATGCGCACGCTGGGCCGCTACCTGCGCGGCGGGATCCCGATGGGGCTGGGCACCGACACCTACCCCCACAACATGGTCGAGGAGATGCGCAACGCGCTGACCAACTCCCGCGTCATGGCCACCAACGTCTACGACATCCGCACCGCGCAGGTCGTCGACATGGCGACCACCGGCGGGGCGAAGATCCTCAACAACGACCAGATCGGCAAGCTCGCCCCGGGCCTGAAGGCCGACCTCTTCACCGTCGACATCCGCCACCGCGCCATGCGCCCGCTGCGCGATCCGCTGTCGTCGATGGTCTACGTGGCCGCCGAGCGCGCCGTGCGCGACGTCTACGTGGACGGCCGCCAGGTGGTGAAGGACGGGGACTGCCTCGCCTTCGACCTGGACCGCGCGCTGGACGGGCTCGAGGCCGCCCAGCGGCGGGCCGAGGCGATGTTCCGCCAGCTCGATTTCGCCGGCCGCAGCCATGCCGAGGCGGCCCCCTACGTCTACGCCAACGAGGGCGCCGAATGACCGATCAGACCGACGCCCCGCTCCTCGAGGTCCGCGACCTCCAGGTCCATTTCGACACCGAGGGCGGCACCTTCCGTGCCGTCGACGGCGTGTCCTTCTCCGTCCGCCGCGGCGCCACGCTGGGCATCGTGGGCGAGAGCGGCTGCGGCAAGTCCGTGACCAGCCTCGGCGTCATGCGCCTGATCCCCCGCCCGCCGGGCCGTTATGCCGGCGGAGAGGTGCTGTTCGAGGGCAAGGACATCCTCAAGCTTTCCGAAGGGGAGATGCGCAAGCTCCGCGGCGGCCGCATGGGGATGATCTTCCAGGAGCCGATGACCTCGCTGAACCCGGTCTACACGATCGGCGACCAGATCATCGAAAGCCTCCGCGCGCATGGCTGGAAGGACAAGGCCAAGGCCCGGGCGCGGGCCATCGAGATGCTGGACCTCGTGCGCCTGCCCTCGCCCGAGACCCGGGTCGACGATTTCCCGCATCAGCTCTCCGGCGGCCAGCGGCAGCGCGTGATGATCGCGCTGGCGCTCGCCAACGACCCGGAGCTGCTGATCGCGGACGAGCCGACCACGGCCCTCGACGTCACCATCCAGGCCCAGATCCTGGAGCTGATGCGCGATCTGCGCGAGCGGACCGGCTCGGCCATCGTGCTGATCACCCACGACCTCGGCGTGGTGGCCGAGACCTGCGACGACGTGGTGGTGATGTATGCGGGCAAGGTGGTGGAGAAGGCGCCGGTCGCCGATCTCTTCGCCTCCGCCCAGCACCCCTATACCCTGGGCCTGATGGCGGCCGTGCCGCGGCTCGATGCGCGCACCGACCGGCTGGAGACGATCCCGGGCTCGGTGCCGCCGCCCTACCTGCAGCTTCCGGGCTGCCGCTTCGCCGGGCGCTGCCCGCTCGCCACCGACCACTGCCGCGCCGCCCCCCCGCCGCTGAGGGAGATCGGCCCCGGCCGCGCCGTCGCCTGCTGGCGCGCGCCCATCGAGGAGGTCGCCGCATGAGCGCCCCGGTTCTGGACGTCCGCAACCTGACCAAGCACTTCCCGATCAAGTCGGGGATCTTCAAGCGCTCGACCGCCGCGGTGCAGGCGGTGACCGACGTCAGCTTCTCGGTCGGCGCCGGCGAGACGCTGGCCATCGTGGGCGAGAGCGGCTGCGGCAAGTCCACCACCGGCCGCGCCCTGCTGCGCCTGCTGGAGCCGGACTCGGGCCAGGTGACCCTGGACGGGGAGGAGATCACCGCCCTCCCCGCCGCCCGGATGCAGGCCGCGCGGCGCCACATGCAGATGGTCTTCCAGGACCCGTTCGGCTCGCTCAACCCGCGCATGACGGTGCGCGAGACGCTGATGGAGCCGATCCTGCTGCACCGCGTCGCCTCCGGCGCTGCGGCGGACAAGATGGTCTCCGAGCTGCTCAAGACCGTGGGCCTCAACGACTATCATGCCGAGCGCTACCCGCACGAGTTCTCCGGCGGCCAGCGCCAGCGGATCTGCATCGCGCGGGCGCTGGCGACGCGGCCCCGGCTGATCGTGTGCGACGAGCCGGTCTCGGCGCTGGACGTCTCGGTGCAGGCGCAGATCGTGAACCTGCTGCAGGACCTGCAGAAGCAGTTCGGCATGGCCTATGTGTTCATCTCCCACGACCTCGCCGTGGTGCGCCATATCGCCAAGCGGGTGGCGGTGATGTACCTCGGCCGCATCGTCGAGGAGGCGCCGGCGGAGGAGATCTTCGCCACCCCCCGCCACCCCTACACCCGCGCCCTGATCGAGGCCGCGCCCAAGCCCGTGCCCGGCGCGGCCGAGGGGCGCGAGATGGTGGCGGGCGACGCGCCCTCGGCCCTGCGCCCGCCCTCGGGCTGCGCCTTCCACCCGCGCTGCCCGCTCGCCCAGGACATCTGCAAGCGGGAGCGGCCGGAGCTGCGCCCGATGCCCTCCGCCTCGGGAACCGCCGCCGCCGCCTGCCACTTCGCCGAGACCGTGGCGGCGATGCCGACCGAGGCGACCCGGCCGACGCCCGAGCTCCTGGCCCGCCGCCTCGCGGTCCTGGCCGAGGCCCGCGCCGCCCAGGCCGCCGCCGGCTGAACCCCGCGCCCTGCGCGCCGCGACGAACGCCCTGGACCGCGGTCCGGGGCGTTTCGCGTTGCGGCCTGGGCCAGGGGCGTTCCCCTCCGGCCTCCGCGTCCACGCGCGCGCCAGGTGCGCGCCCCGGGCTCGACCCTGGGCCTCCGGGCGGCGGCCGGGCAGGGGAGCGCTGGCGGGAAGGGCGAGAGAGGCCCGGGGTCAAGCCCGGGGCGTCCTTGGGGCCGGGGGCGGTCTTCTCCCTCGGACGGCGTCGCGGCGGGCGCCCCGGCCCCTGGGGCGAGGGCGGGTTTCTTCAGGCGGCGTCCCGGGCGGGGGGCTTGGGGGCGGCCTCCAGCAGCTCGGCGGTGTAGGGGTCGGCGGGGGCGGTCATCACCTGCTCGGTCGGGCCCTGCTCGACGATCTCGCCGCCCTTCATCACCACCACGTGGTCGCACAGCAGCCGCACCACGTGCAGGTCGTGGCTGACGAAGAGATAGCTCATCCCCAGCCGCGCCCGCAGGTCCACCAGCAGGTTCAGCACGATCGCCTGGATCGAGACGTCCAGCGCCGCCGTCGGCTCGTCCAGCACCAGGAAGGCCGGGTTCACCGCGATGGCCCGCGCGATGCCCACGCGCGCCTTCTGGCCGCCGGAGAGCTGGTGGGGGAAGCGGTCGAGCAGGGGGCGGGGCAGGCCCACGAGGTCCGCCAGCTCCTCGATCCGCTCGGCCCGCGCGCGGCCCTTCAGGCCGGCCATGGCGCGCAGCGGCTCGGCGATGGTCTGGCGGGAGGTGTGGCGGGGGTTGAGGCTGTCGGTCGCGTCCTGGAACACCATCTGGATCTTCGCGCGCATCGGGTCGCGGGCGAAGCCGGCGGCCGGCCGCTTCGCCAGGTCCTCGCCTGCGAACAGGATCCGGCCGGAGGTCGGGTCCAGCAGGCGCACCACCATCGACGAGGTGGTGGACTTGCCGCAGCCGGACTCGCCCACCAGCCCCACCGACTGGCCCGCCTTCACGTCGAAGCTGACGCCCTTCACGGCATGCACCGGGCCGGACTTGCCCGCATAGGTCTTCACCAGGTCGCGCACCGACAGCAGCGCCTCGTCGGAGATCCGGCGCGGGGGCTCGGGGGTGCGGACCTCGGCCGGCAGCAGCTCGCGGATCGAGGCGCCCTCGCGCGGCGTCGCGTCCACCAGCTTGCGGGTGTAGGGGTGCTGGGGCCGGGCGAAGAGGCGCACGGGGTCCCCGGCCTCGACGACGGCGCCGTCCTTCATCACCACGATGCGGTCGCAGTATTGCGCGGCGAGCCCGAGGTCGTGGGTGATCAGGATCGAGGACATGGAGCGCTCGCGGATCAGCTCCGTGACCAATTCCATCACCGCCTTCTGAGTGGTGATGTCGAGGCCGGTGGTCGGCTCGTCCATGATCAGCAGCTTGGGGTCGCAGGCGAGCGCGATGGCGCAGACGATCCGCTGGCACATGCCGCCCGAGAGCTCGAACGGATAGGCGTCGTAGCGCGCCTCCGCGTCCCGGATCTTCACGGCCTCCATCGCCTCGATGGCCTTGGCGCGGGCGTTCTGGGCGTCGGCGCGGGCGTGGCGGCGCAGCACGTCCTCGATCTGATGGCCGACCTTGCGGATCGGGTTCAGGGCGGCGCGCGGGTTCTGGAAGATCATCGAGATCTCGCGGCCGCGCAGGCCCTGCATGTCCCGCTCCGAGGCGCGCTTGAGGTCGACGCCGGAATAGACCGCCTCGCCCGCCTTGATCCGCCCGCCGGCGTCGAGGATGCGCATCAGGGCGTAGGAGGTCACGGATTTTCCGCTGCCGCTCTCGCCGACGATGCCCAGCGTCTCGCCCTCCTTCACCTCGAAGGAGACGCCGCGCACGGCGTTCACCTCTCCGCGCCGGGTGCGGAAGGAGACGGCCAGGTCCTTGATCGTGAGCATGCTCAAGTCCTCCGATTACGTGCGGCGTCGGGGGTCGACCATGTCGCGCAGACCGTCGCCCAGCAGGTTGAAGGTGAAGACCGCGAACATCAGGCAGAGGCCGGGGAAGATCGCCAGCCACCACTCGCCCGAGACGATGAAGTTCGCGCCCTCGGCCACCATGATCCCCCACTCGGCCGTCGGCGGGCGCACGCCGAGGCCGATGAAGCTCAGCCCGGCCGCGTTCAGGATCGCCCAGCCGAGGTTCAGCGACACCTGCACCATCATCGGCGGCAGGGCGTTGGGGAAGATGTGCAGGGCCAGCACCCGCAGGTCGGTGTTGCCCGCCAGTTTGGCGGCGAGCGCGAAGCCGGCCTCGCGGCGGATGTTGACCTCGGCGCGCACCAGGCGGGCGTAGAAGGGGACGTTGATGATGGCGGTGGCGTAGACGATGTTCTCGATCGTGTTGCCGAGCGCCGCCACGATGCCCATCGCCAGCACGAACAGCGGAAAGGCCATGATGGTGTCGAGGACGCGGCTCAAGGCGATGTCGAGCCACCCGCCCCAGTAGCCCGCGGCCGCCCCCAGCGCCGAGCCGATCACGAAGCTCAGCGCCACCGCGGCGACCGAGATCAGCAGGTCGAGCCGCGTCGCCACGACGGCGCGGGAAAACACGTCCCGCCCGAGGTTGTCGGTCCCGAACCAGTGGGCGGCCGAGGGCGGCTGCAGCGCCTCGGAGGCGTTCGTCGCCAGCGGGTCGTAGGGGACCAGCGACGGGCCCAGGACGGCCGCGGCCATCAGCACCGCGAACATGGCGAAGGCCAGCAGCGTCACCGGGTTGTCGCGGAGCACGTAGATCACGTGATCCAGCGCGCCCTTGCTCCTGACCGGCGGGGCCTGGGGCTCGGCCAGGGCGGTCTTGGCGGGGGGGATCTCGGTCATCGTGTTCATTTGGAGTCGAACCCTATGCGCGGATCGATCATCGAATAGGCGAGGTCGATCACCAGGTTGAGGGCGACGAAGAGGAGCGCCATGCACAGCACGAACCCCTGCACGGCGGCGTAGTCCGAGGCGACCAGCGCCTCGACCGCGTAGGAGCCGATGCCAGGCCAGGCGAAGACCTTCTCCACCAGCACGTTGGCGCCCAGCGTGAAGCTGAAGACCATGCCCAGCGTCGTGACGACCGGCAGCAGGGCGTTGCGGAAAGCGTAGCCGAAGAGGATCTTGCGCGAGGTCAGCCCCGCGGCGCGGGCGGTGCGGATGTAGTCCGACGAGAGCGCCGAGAGCATCGCCGCCCGCGTCATCCGCGCGATGGGCGCCAGCGTGAAGAGCGCCAGCGTCGCCGCCGGCAGGATCAGCTGGCGCAGGGCCGCGAACCAGGTCTCGGCGTCGCCCGCGAGCGCCGCGTCGATCAGGAAGAAGCCGGTGACCGAGGGCGGCTCGAGATAGATGAAGTCCAGCCGGCCCAGCGGCGAGGGCGCCCAGCCGGTGAGGTAGTAGAAGACGTAGATCAGCGCGACCCCGGTGAAGAAGGTCGGCAGGCTGACCCCGGCCGTCACCAGCAGGCGGCAGGCGTGATCGATCCAGCTGCCCGGCCGGGTCGCGGCCAGCACGCCCAGCGGCACGGCGATCCCGCAGGAGACCAGCAGCGCCACCAGCGTCAGCTCCAGCGAGGCGGGCAGGCGGCGGGCCAGCTCCTCGACCACCGGCTGGCCGGTGGTCAGCGACTGGCCCAGGTCGCCCTGGGCCAGCTGCAGGACATAGAGGCCGAACTGCTCGGGCATCGAGCGGTCGAGGCCGAGCTTGACCCGCGTCTCCTCGATCGAGGCGGCGTCGGCGGCGTCGCCGGCGAAATAGGCCGCCGGGTCGCCGGGCAGGGCGCGGGTCAGCAGGAAGCTGACCAGCACCACGCCCAGGATCACGGGTAGCGCCTGCGCGAGGCGCGACAGGACCGCTCGCAGGCGCCGGTTCATGGCCTCAGCCCTTCGCCAGCTTGCGGGCGTCGAGCTCGCGGTGGAACCAGTACTCGTAGCCCGTGGCCCCGTTCATCGCCACCGACAGCGCCGGCTGGAAGAGGGGGATGCGGGGCAGGTCCTCGAAGGCGATCTCGAACATCCGCTTCACCTTGGGGGCGTAGTCGGGATGCTCGACCGGCAGGTCGAGGGTCTCGCCCACCAGCTGCTCGATCTCCGGGTTGGCGTAGTTGGAGGAGTTGAACAGGTGCCCCTCCTGGTAGGCCCAGAAGAAGTAGTAGCAGGGGTAGTTCAGCCAGCCGCCGAAGGTCTCCAGCGCCAGCGGCAGGCGTTTCTCGACCAACGAGGCGGTGCGCCAGTTGGCCCCCGGGATCTTGTCGATGGTCGAGGTGATGCCGAGCTTGGCCAGCTGCTCCTGGATCAGGAGCGCCGTCGGCTCCATCCAGTCCGACTGTCCGAGGTCGATCGAGAAGGGCACGTCGAAGCCGCCCGCGAAGGCGGATTTCTCCAGGTGCTCCCGGGCCTTGTCGAGGTCGAAGACATAGGGGCTGGGCTGCGGCCAGTCGATGGTCTCGATCCCCGAGCCGCCCCACATCGGAACGCCCCGGCCGTAGGCGGCGGTCTTGAAGATCTCCTCGTAGGGGATGGCGTAGGCCACCGCCTTGCGCACGTCGGGGTCCTGGAAGGGCTCGAAGTTGTAGTTCAGCGAGACGACGTAGATCGCGTTCTCGATGGGGGTCGAGTAGACCTCGACCTTGCCATCCAGCTCGCTCGCGTCCTTGTTGGGGATGTTCCACGACATCTGCACGTCGCCCCGCTCGATCAGCGCGCGGCGGGTGGCCTGCGAGGGGACCTCGCGCAGCACCACGCGCTTGGCGCCGGGCAGGGGGCCGCCGGTCCACTTGTCGTTGCGCTCGTAGACCAGCTGCTGGCCGGGGTCCCAGCGCACCACCTTGTAGGCGCCCGAGCCGATGGTGTTCTTGTGCACGTATTCCATCGCCCAGGGGTCGGCGTCGGTGACGTGCTGCTTGGCGATCTTCGAGTTCAGGACGAACGGCACCGGCACCGCGAGGTCGGGCAGCGCGAGCTTCGAGGGCTTGTCGAGGGTGACCGTGAAGGTCTCCTCGTCCACCGCCGCGAACTGGTCGGGGCGCAGCAGGCCGCCGGCCGCCATCTGGGTGGTGGGGAAGCCGCCCACCGAGACCGCGCGGTCGAAGGACCACTTCACGTCCTCGGCCGTGACCTTGGAGCCGTCCTGGAAAACCGCCTCGGGCTTGAGCTTGAAGGTGATGACCTTGCCGTCCTCGGAGACGGTCCAGCTCTGCGCCAGCTCCGGCACGATGGTCGAGTAGTCGTAGGAGAGCGAGCCGTCGGGCATGGTCTTGGTGCCGAAGCTGACCAGCCGGTCGTAGCAGTTCACCGCCACCTGGTAGGAGGGGCGGTTGGTGCCGGTGCGGTGCAGGTCGAGGCTGTTGATGGTCTGGCCCATCACCACCACCACCACGTCGTCGCCCGCGGCCTGCGCCGGCATGAACTTCAGGAACGGCAGCGCCGCCGCGCCCAGGGCGACGGAGCCGCCCTTCAGAAAACCTCGCCGGCTCGTGTCCAGGCCCATGGTCGCTCTCCTTGTCGGTCGGGGGATTCGCGGCCTTCTGCCGGACCGCGCCTTGGACGAAATCGTGCGGGCGAGGAGTGATCGCATCCATTGCTATTTTCGCAGACATCCGCTTCGATAAATGCAGCGGTCGGGCAGGGACTGCGTCGCGCCGCACCCTCGCGGCGGCGACGCGGGCGAGGAGACGGGATGAGCTACAGCAGCCGGGCGTTGAAACGCGAGTTGGAGCGGATACGCTGGGAGGCCGCCGCTCCGCCGTTTCGCGACGGCGACCAGCTGGTCGCCCACGGCACGCCGCATATGCGCTTCATGCTGTTGGCGGGGGCGATCTTCTTCGGCCTCGGCGCCGTCTTCGGCCTGTCGCGGACGCCCGTGGAAGGGTGGGCCTGGGGTAGCCTCGCCTTCGTGCCGGTGTGCGCCTGGGGCTGGCTGGAACGCGGACGCATGATGCTGCGTTGGGACGCGCAACGCGTCGAGCGGCGCTCATCCCTCTGGAAACCGAGGCGCTTCGACTGGGCGGATCTGCGTGAGGTTCGCCGCTCCGATGCGTTCGGCCGCGACCGGCTGACCTTTCAGGGCGGGCGGATTCTGTCCGTGCCCGATGCCTTGCGCGGCCGAGACGCCCTGATCGCCCACGCCCGCGCCGTGCTGGAAGCCCGCGAGACCCCCTGATGCGCCATTTGCAAACCCTGCGGCTGATCGAGGCGGTGGCCCGCGCGGGGTCGATCCGCAAGGCGGCGGAGGACATGGCGATCACCTCCTCGGCCCTCAACCGCCGCATCACCGGCTTCGAGGACGAGTTCGGCTACCCGATCTTCGAGCGTCTGCCGCGGGGCGTGCGCCTGAACCCGGCCGGCGAGCTGCTGATCCAGCACATCCGCGCCCAGACCTCGGACCTGGAGCGGGTGCGCGGCCAGGTGGCGGACCTCTCGGGCGAACGCCGCGGCCATGTCTCCATCGCCTGCTCCCAGGCGCTGCAGCCCTATTTCCTGCCCGAGCAGATCTCCGCCTACCGGCGCGAGCATCCGGGCGTCAGCTTCTCGGTGCATGTGCGCGACCGCGCCTCGGCGGAGGAGGACCTCTCGAACTTCCGCTCCGACCTCGCGCTGGTGGTGGAGCCGGTTTATCTCGCCGAGTTCGAGGTGCTCTTCGCCCTGCAGCAGCCGATCCACGCGGTGATGGCCGCCGACCATCCGCTGGCCGCGCGGGAGGAGCTGCGCCTGCGCGACTGCCTCGCGGGGCCGCATGTGGTCCCGACCTCGCCCTACGGCGTGCGGCATCTGCTGGAGATCTCGGTGCGCGGCCGCTCGATGCGGCTCAGCCCCTCGCTCGAGGCCGACAGCTTCGAGTTCATGCGCCACTACGTGCTGCACGAGGGCGCGGTGGGCTTCCAGATCCCGGTGGGGCTGAAGGACGGGCCGGAGGTGGTCTCGCGCCCCGTCTCGGTGCGCGACGTGCCGCCGGCGCATCTGCTGCTGGGCCAGATGCGCGGGCGCACCCTGCCGGTGGCGCCCGCCCGCTTCGCCCAGCAGCTCCAGGCGGTGCTGGCCGCGATGGCGGAGGCGGCGGGAGGTCCCGCCGCCGCCCGCTGAGGCCTCAGGCCCGGATGGTGAGGGTGGCCGAGGGCAGGCCCTCGATCTCGGTGGTGCAGACGTCGCCGGGGACCAGCGCGCCCACGCCGGCGGGGGTGCCGGTGTAGATCAGGTCGCCCGCCGAGATGGCGATCGAGGCGGAGAGGAAGGCGATCACCCCCGCCACGTCCCAGATCATGTCGGCGAGCTGCGCCTCCTGCCGCGTCTCGCCGTTCACCGTCAGGCGGATCGCGCCCGAGGGCCGGCCCATCTCGGAGGCCCGCACCAGCGGCCCGCAGAGCGCCGAGCGGTCGAAGCCCTTCGCGAAGTCCCAGGGCCGGCGCATGTCCTTGGCCTGGTTCTGGAGATCCCGCCGGGTCAGGTCGTTGCCCGCCGCATAGCCCCAGACATGGCTCAGGGCGTCGGCCTCGGAGATCTCGAAGCCGCCCTTGCCGATGGCGACCACCAGCTCGCCCTCGAAATGCAGGTCCTGCGTCTGGGGCGGGTAGGGGATCGCGGCGCCGTCGTCGATCACCGCGTCGGCGGGCTTGGTGAAGAAGAACGGCGGCTCGCGGTCGGGGTCGTTGCCGAATTCGCGGGCGTGGGCGGCGTAGTTGCGCCCCACGCAGAAGATGCGCCGCACCGGGAAGCGGGCGGCGTCGCCCGCGACGGCGACCGTCGGCGTCGGCGGGGCGGGAATCACGAGGTCGGTCATCGGAAGGCTCCGGGGGCAGGGCGTGTCGGCGCGGCCGCCCGTCGCGGGGCGCGACAGGCGGCGCCCCTTCGCGATAGCCTGCACGGCGCGTGAGGGGAAGGAGAGATCGCGTTGGCCAGCCCGCCGCAGCCGGAGCCCGAGGAGATCCTGCGCGCCGCCGTGGCGAGCCCCGGCGAGGGCACGCTGGGGGACCTCGCGCGCCACGCCGACCGCGTCCAGGGCATCCTGGAGAAGCTCGACGAGCCCGAACTGCGCCGCAGCTACGCGACGCTCGCGCGCATCGTCGGCGGCGCCGGAAAGGGCGAGGCGCCCGACGAGGGCGGCTCGCCGCTCCGCGCGATGTCGGCGGTGCTCGAGCGGATGCGCGGCGCCGTCCCTCTCGCCCGCATCTCCGAGGCCCCGGGCCTGGAGAGCGCCGCGCCCCCCGGACCCGCCCGCAAGACCGCCCGGCCGCCGGAGCCCCCCGCCTCCGGGAGCGCGGCGGAGGAGGCGTCCGTCGAGGTGGACCTCGACCTCTGGGACCGGGAGCTCGAGGCCCTGCGCCGCTCGATCGCCGAGGGCGCGCTGGCCGACGCCCGCGTCCGTCTCGGGCTGCTGGACGCGCTGCGCGAGGCGGCGGAGGAGGCGGGGACCCTAGACCGGGACGCCCTCGCCCGCCGGCAGGACGAACGCGACGCCGCGGCCCGCGCGCTCGCCGCCGCCGAGACGGACCTGGCGCCGCAGGATCCCGATTCACCGCCGGAGACGGAGACCCGGCCCCGCGACCCCCGCGCCCTCCTGCTCGACGTGCCCGGCCGGGCCGTCCCGCTTGCGGCCCTGGACGAGGCGACCGTCGATGACGGCCATCTGCTCGCCTACACGCTGTCGCGGCTCCTGCACCGCGCGGCGGAATCCGCTCGGGCGCAGGTCCTGCCTGCGTCGGGAGCTTCATCGGCTCCGGTGATCGTCGTCACCCCGGCCGCCTTCCTCCTCGCCGCCCTCGACGAGGGGCGGGAGGAGGCCGCGCCTCCCTCGATCTGCGTCGCCCTGCGGCGCCGGCTCGAGCGGCTCGACGCGCTTCCCGAGGCGCTGGGGCGGGAGGACGCCTTCGATCCCGGCCGCGTCGCCGGCGCCGAGGTGCTGGTCGGCCCGGACCTCCGCGGCGTCCTGGCCGGGGCCGCGCAGCTTGCCGCCGACGTGCGGGAGGCCGTCGACGCCGGAGGGCGGAAGTTCGCCGTCGCCTCCCTGGTTCTGTCGCCGAAGGGACGGCAGGCCTTCGTCGACCTGGAGATGGTCCGCGGCGACCCGGGCGCCTTCTTCCACGAGCTCGCCCGCTGGCTCGCCGACTGGCTGGTCGAGGACGACGCCCGCCATGACCGGGCCGACTGGGCGCGGTGGCTGGAGGCGAACCCGGTCCCCCCGCCCGAGGCGCTGCTCGAGGGGCTGAACCTGCGCGAGCCCCTGCGCCTGTCGGTGCCCGACTACGCCGCCGACGACGTCGCGCGCAGGCGGGGGGCGGGGGCCTCGATGCTGGCGGGGGACCGGCTGGGGGTGGCGGCGGACGCGCGGGCGCTGGCCGATCTGATCTGCCTCGAGGCCGCGCGCCCGCCGCTCGCCATCGGCCTCTTCGGCCCCTGGGGCTCGGGCAAGTCCACCTTCATGCGGATGATCGAGGAGGCCGCCGAGGCCAACCGCGAGACCGCCCGCCGGATGGGCGAGGGCTCGCCCTTCGTCGCAAACGTCGCCCATGTCTGGTTCAACGCCTGGCACTACCTCGACGCCAACCTCTGGGCCTCCCTCGCGAGCCATATCTTCCGCGAGCTGCACCGCCTGGACCGCGGGGTCGACGACGCGGAAGCGCGGCGGATCGACTATCTGGTCGAGCGGCTTCCGTCGGCGGCGCAGGCCGAGACGGTGGCGCGGCAGACCCTGCGCACGGCGGACGCCGAGGTCGAGCGGGCCCGGCGGCGGGTGGCCGCGGCCGACCGGCTGCGCCTCTGCCTGCGCCGGAAGCTGGCTCGGGCGGCGCCCCGGGCGCTGGACGAGATGCTGGAGGATGAGACCCGCCGCGGCCTGTCGGCCCTGCGCGACGCGGGCCTCCCGGTTCCGCTGCAAAGCGTCGAGCAGCTCCGGGACCTGCGGCGGGAGCTTTCGGGCCTCGGCGGCCGGCTGCGGCTGCTGGGCTCGGCGATCCTGCGCGGCGGGGGGCGGACCTGGCGGGCGCTGGGCCTCGCGGCGCTGGTCCTGCTGGGGCTCGGCGCCGCCTCGGCCTGGCTCGCCTACGGCAGCGACCCGGAGGCGGCGCTGCCGGGCTGGCTGCGGATGCTGGCCTCGGACGCGGCGGCGCTGGCGGCGGCGGTCGGGGCCGCGGTCGCCGCGATCCGCCCCCATCTCGCCCGCGCCGACGCCGCGCTGGACGCGCTCGCGGCGGCCGAGGAGGAGGCGCGCGCGAAGCTCGCCGCGGCGGAGGCGGAGCGGCGGCGGCTGGAGGCGGACCTGGCGCGGCTGGAGGCGGAGCGCCTGCGCGCCCAGGACGCGCTCGACGCCCGCCGGCGGGAGCGGGAGCGGCTGGAGGCGATGCGCCGCGGCGAGCAGCCGGCCGAGCTCCTCGCCCAGTTCATCGAGGACCGCGCCCGCGCCGAGGGCTATCGCAAGCACCTCGGCCTGCTCTCCCAGATCCGCGCGGATTTCGAGCTGATGGCCGACCTGCTCGCCCCCCGCTCCGAGGCCGCCCGGGCCGACGCGGCGAAGCGGATCGAGGCGGACCCCGCGGCGCTGCCCCATATCGGGCGGATCGTGCTCTATATCGACGACCTCGACCGCTGCCGGGACGAGCAGGTGGTGGAGGTGCTGGAGGCGATCCACCTGCTGCTGGCCTTCGACCTCTTCGTGGTGGTGGTCGGCGTGGATGCGCGCTGGGTGGAGGGGGCGCTGGCGCGGTTCTACGCCCAGCAGCTGAGCGCCGGCGAGGCCCCCGACGGCCGCCCCAGCGTGGCCGACTACCTGGAGAAGATCTTCCAGATCCCCTTCCGCCTGCGCCCGATGGCGCTGGGCGAGGGCGGCGGGTATTCGCGTCTCGTCGCCGAGATCGTGGGCCCGGTGCAGGAGCCCCGGGCCGAGCCGCCCGCCCCCGAGCGCCCCGTCGCGGCCGCCGGCCCCGAAGCCGGAGACGCAGCGGACGCCCCGGCCCCGGCCGGCCCGCCGCCGCTGCCGGCCATCGACCTCTCCGCCGTCTGGCCGCCCGAGGAGACGCCCGCCCAGGTCCTGGAACGCGTCACCCTCACCCGCGCCGAGCTGGAGGCGATCGAGGCGCTGGGCCCCCTCGTCGGCCGCTCGCCCCGCACCGCCAAGCGCTTCGTGAACCTCTACCGCCTGCTCAGGTCGCGCCGGCGCGGGGAGGAGCTGGAGGCGTTTCTGGAGCGGGTCGGCGAGGTCTCGGAGTTCGAATGCGCGCTGTTCTGGCTGGCCCTTGAGACCGGCCTGACGAGCCCGGAGCGGGAGCGGCTGAACGCGGCCGCCGTCGGGCCGGTCTCGGTGTGGAGCTTCCGCCTCGCCGGGGCGGTCAGCCCGCCCAACTACATGCCGCCTCAGCCGACAGCATGGGTCGAGGACAAGGGGGCGGAGGCCGAGGCGGAGCCCGCCTTCTGGAGCGCGGTGGACTCCCTCGACCGTCGGCGGGTGCTGCACGAGGGCTTTTCGTCGTTCTACCTGATCGATGAAGCCCGACTTGCCGCGATCGTCGCCGAAGCTTCCAGATACTCGTTCCGATTCAGCGGCGGTTTCTGAGGGCGCCCCGCGAGCCGGACCTGGATCGGCGAAGGCGCGCGTCGGGCGTCCGGGGGAGAGGCCCCGGGTCGAGCCCGGGGCGCCTTCGGGGCGGGCGCCACGGTTTCTGCGCCAGAGCGGCGACCGGGGGCGGCGGGGCCCGGCTGCGGATGGCGCGCGCGGCGATACTCTGGAGGGCCGCAAGCGAGCGGGGGCGCTTCGCGCGGCGTTCGCTCGGCGGCGGCGCGGGAACCGCGGGGCCCATCGGCACGGGCGCAGGCAGGGTTTCCTCGACGTCGTCGTCCCTCTCGTCGCTTCCGACGATCCGCGGCCCCTCGGGCTTCCTTAACCGTTCAACTAACCGACGCCCTCAATGCGTCGAACGGGAGGAAACATTGACGTCGCTGCTCGACCTGCTCGACAGGACGGGTCTGTGGCTGTCGCGCATCGGCGCGGCGGGCACGGTCCTCGCCCTCGTCGCGATGATGCTGCACATCTGCGCCGACACGCTGGCGCGGTGGCTGTTCCACAGCCCCTTCACCGGCACCCTGGAGATCGTCGAGAACTACTACATGACCTCGGTCGTGTTCCTCGCGCTCGCCCTCGTGCAGCGCGCGCGCGAGCACATCAAGGTCGAGATCTTCGCCAAGCTGTTCCCCGCCGGCATGCTGCGGATCAGCGACCTGGTCGCCTCGGGGCTGACGGCGGTGTTCTGCACCGCCTTCGCCGTCGCCGCCATCCAGGAGACCCTGCGCCAGACCGAGAAGGGATCGTTCCGCGACGTGATCTTCTTCGACATGCCGATCTGGCCCTCCTACTGGATCATGGCCTTCGGCGGCGTGCTGATCGCCTTCGCCACGATCACCTCCTTCCTGGCCGACCTGCTGCGCCCCGAGGGCGACGACCACCACGAGAATCCCGAGGCCTTCCTGTGAGCGACTCGATCCAGATCGTCCTGACGGCGCTGGGCGCGCTGCTGGTCCTCTTCGCCATCCGCGTGCCGATCGCGGTGGCGCTGGGCATCGTCTCCTTCCTGGGCATCGCCTATGTGCGCGGCTTCGGCGCCGCCTGGGGCGCGCTGAAGACCGCGCCCTACGAGTTCGGCGCCCACTGGTCGCTGTCGGCCGTGCCGATGTTCCTGCTGATGGGGGCCGCGGCCTTCCGCGGCGGGCTGACCTCCTCGCTCTTCGAGGCGATGCGGGTCTGGTTCGGGCGGCTGCCCGGGGGCCTCGCCATCGCCACCAACATGGCGTCCGCGGTGTTCGCCGCCGCCTCGGGCTCGTCGGTCGCCTCTTCGGCGGCGATGGCGCGCATCGCGGTGCCGGAGATGCTGGCCTCCAAGTACAGCCCCGCGCTGGCGACCGGCGTGGTCGCGGCCTCGGGCACGCTGGGGGCGCTGATCCCGCCCTCGATCATCTTCGTGATCTACGGCTGGTACACCCAGACCTCGATCGGCACGCTGCTGATCGCGGGCATCATCCCGGGCCTGCTGACCGCGGGCGGCTACGCCCTGCTGGTGTTGGTCATCGCGCTGTGGAAGCCGGAGATGGCGCCGCGGGACACCCGGGTCTCCTCCTTCGGGGAGAAGATGCGGGTGCTGGGCACGATCTGGCCGGTGCCGGTGCTGATCGTGGCCGTGATCGGCTCGATCTACACCGGCGTCGCCACGGCGACCGAGGCGGCGGCGCTGGGCGCGGTCTCGGCGATCCTGCTCTGCGCGGTGCGGGGCACGCTGAACCGCCAGACCCTGCGCGAGATGATCGGCGACACGGTGGGGGCGCTGGGCTCGATCTTCTTCATCGCGCTGGGGGCCTCGCTGCTGACGCGGTTCCTCGCGCTGTCGGGCTTTCCCACGTACATGATGATGATGTCCCAGGGCGCCGACCTGTCGCCGCTGATGATCATCCTGGCGCTGGTGGTGGTCTACCTGATCCTGGGCGCCTTCCTCGACCCGATCGGGATCATGCTGGTCACCCTGCCGATCCTGCTGCCGCTGTTCCGGGCGGCCGACCTCGACATGATCTGGATGGGCGTGATCGTCGTGAAGATGATCGAGATCGGCATGCTGACGCCGCCCGTCGGACTGAACGTCTTCGTGGTCAAGGCGGCGCTCGGCGAACGGGTGGCGCTGGGCACGATCTTCAAGGGCGTGTCGTGGTTCCTGATGGCCGAGATCGTGATCATGACCCTGATCATCGCCTTCCCGCAGCTGACGCTGTGGCTTCCCGAGCTGATGTCCCGCTGAACGCGGGACGTCCAACAACACCGAGGCGGCCACGCCACGCCGCCCGTCCCCGGACGCATCCGTCCCCTCAAGGAGGAAACCTGATGACCCGCACGACCCTGGCCTCGACCGCCGCAGGCCTCGCCCTCTCCGCCGCCGCCGCGGCGCCGGCGCTGGCGACCGACATCGCCTATGCGACCCACATCCCCTCGACCAACGTCACCGTGGACGTGGCGCTGCAGCCCTGGGCCGACCGGCTGGAGGAGGCCGGCCTCGACATCAACTTCTTCTGGGGCGGCACGGTCGCCAAGCACGCCGCGATCCCGCCGGCGATCCGCGACGGGCTGGCGGACATGGGCTTCATGGCCGACCTCTACGGCGCCCAGGACCTGCCGAACTCGGTGCTGGTCACCAACCTGCCGCTGGTCAACCTCGACCCGATCGTGATGACCGCCGTGGCGGCCGAGGCGCGGATGCTGGGCTGCGAGGGCTGCGAGGAGGAGCTCGAGGAGTTCGGGGCCTTCTACTACAACGTCTTCTCCCTCCCCTCCCAGTACCTGATGTGCCGCGAGCCGGTGAGCTCGCTGGCCGAGCTGGAGGGCAAGAAGGTCCGCGTCACCGGCGTGCTGGGCCGGATGCTGGCCAAGTGGGGCGCGGTGCCCGTGGCGATGCCCGTCACCGACGGCTACGAGGCGCTGGAGCGCGGCCAGGTCGACTGCACCACCGGCATCATGACCTTCATCCAGGACTATTCCTGGTGGGATTCGACCAAGTACGTGCTCGACATGCCGCTGGGCGTCTTCGCCGGCGTGCTGACCCTGATGTCGCAGAGCAAGTGGGAGAGCCTGAGCGAAGAGGAGCAGGCCGCGATGCTGGCCGAGCGCGCCCGCATGGCCGCCGACAGCGGCTTCGCCTACTCCGACAAGAGCGAGGAGGCCAAGCAGCTGGCGATCTCCGAGCACGGGGTGACCTTCCTCGAGCCCGCCGACGACATCAAGGCGAAGCTGGAGGAGGCCCGCGTGGCCGAGCGCGCCGAGAACCTCGAGCAGTCCCAGAAGCTGGGCGCCAAGGACCCCGAGGCGCGCATCGCCAACGTCGTGGCCCTCGCCGAGAAGTGGCAGAAGATCGTCGACGAGACGGGCGGCGACAAGGCCGCCTTCATCGAGGCGATGGAGCGCGAGATCTACTCGAAGGTCCAGCCCTGAGGCCCGGGCCTTCGGGCCTGACGCTTCGGGCCTGACGCTCAGGGCCCGACGCTTCGGCCCCGACCCGGTCCCTGTCCCGGTCGGGGCCCGGACCGCGAGCCCGACGGCCTCCCTCTCGGTCGCGGTCCCTGCCGCGGCGGCGGGGCCTCCCGCCCGCCGCCGCGGCGGCGCCCTGCGCGCCCTGCCGGCGCCTCGACGCTGGACGTCGGCGCGTCGGCAGGGCAGCTTCGCCTCCCTGGATTCGGTTCCGGGCTCCGGCCCGCGGCCGGTCCGCCGGTTCCCGGTCGGACGCGACGCCCCCTTGTCCCGCGTCTACATCGGCGGAAAGTTGAGACCCCCTTCGATCACGTCGGACCACCTGTCGCGCCGGCGGCTGGCGGAGCGGTTCCTGGCCGCCCCCGGCGCCCGGCTGACGGTGCTGCGCGCCCCCTCGGGCTTCGGCAAGACCATGCTGATGGCCGAGTGCCGCGAGGCCCTGGCCGCGCAGGGGCTGCGCACCGCCTGGCTCGCGCTCGACAACGCCGACAACGACGCCTCGCGGTTCTCGGCCGGGCTGGCGCAGGCGCTGGCCGAGCTGGGGGTGGAGGCGCCCGAGAGCGAGGGCGCCGAGGGGTGGCTGGCGCTGCTCGACCGGCTGGCGCGCCACCCGGCGGCTTTCGCGCTGTTCCTGGACGATTTCGAGTTCATCTCCGACGACGCGGTGCTGTCGCTGGTGCGCGAGCTGATCGGGGCCTTCCCCCCCGGCGCGCGGCTGGTGGTGGGCTCCCGCACGCCCCCCGATCTCGGGCTCGGCCGTCTGCGCGCCCAGGGGCTGCTGCAGGAATTCGACGCGGGCGACCTGCGCTTCTCCGGCCCCGAGACGGCGGAGTTCCTGACCCGCGCCCGCGGCCTGCGCCTGGCGGCCGAGGATCTCGCCCGCCTGCAGGACAAGACCGAAGGCTGGCCCGCCGCCGTGCGCCTCGCCTCCATCGCGCTGGAGCGGCAGGGGGAGGGCTCCGACTTCGTCGCCCGCTTCTCCGGCTCCGACGGGGCGGTGGCGGAGTATCTGGCCGAGGACGTGCTCGCCGCCCAGTCGCCCGAGCGGGTGCGCTTCCTGTTGCGCACCTCGATCCTGCGCCGGCTCGACCCCGGGCTCTGCGACGCGCTGCACCCGCCCGGCGGCTCGGCCGCGATCCTCGACGCGCTGGCGGCGGGCAACGTGCTGCTGACGCCCGACGACGGGGCTTTCCGCTACCATTCGCTGTTCGCCTCGTTCCTGCGCGCCCAGCTCGCCCGCCGGATGCCGGCCGAGCTGCCGGGCCTGCACCGGGCCGCGGCGCGCTGGTATCTCGCGCAGGGCCGCCCGGCGCCGGCCATCGACCACGCCATCGAGGGGGGCGACGCGGCCTTCGCGGCCGAGCTGCTGGCCGCCCACGCCCGCGGCTTCCTCGAACAGGGGCGGATGCGCCTGCTGACCCGGTGGTTCGACGCGCTCGACCCCGCGGCCTTCGCGGGGCGCCCGGAGCTGCACCTGATCCGCGCCTGGGCGCTGTGCTTCACCCGCGGCCCCCAGGCCACCGCCGAGCTCCTGGACGCGACCGGGATCGAGGCCGACCCCCATCCCCAGATCGCCGCCGAGGCCCGCGCCGCGCGGATCCTGGTGCTCAGCATCTCCGACGACTATCCCGCCGCCGCGCGCCTCGCCCGCCAGGCGCTGGACGGGCCGCGGCTGGAGAGCCGCTACGCCGCCGCCTCGCTCGCCAACTCGCTCGCCACGGTGTTCCTCGGCGTCGGCGCCTTCGACGACGCGCGGCGCGCGCTTCTGGACGCGCGGCGCGAGGTGGGCGGGATCGCCGACCAGGCGGGGTTCAACGCGCTCTTCGCCGACGCGACCGAGGGGATCATCGACTGGCTGGAGGGGCGGATGCGCGACGCCGGCGCCCGGTTCCGGCTGGCGCTGGCCGCGGGGCGCGACGACCCGCTCAGCCGCAACGGGGGCAACGCCTGGGCGGCGCTGCTGCACGCGACCTCGCTCTACGAGCGCGACGACCTGCGGCGGGCGGCGCATCTCTTTCACCTGCACCTGCCCACCGCGCGGGACCTCGGGCTCGTCGATCACATGATCAACGGCCATGTGGCGCTGTCGCGGATCGCCGACGGGGACGGCGACGTGGAGACCGCGATGGGCCTGCTGGGCGAGCTCGAGCATCTGGCCGAGCGGCGGGCCCTGCCGCGGGTCGCCGCCTCCGCCCGGCTGGAGCGGGCGCGCCAGCTGGCCGGGCGCGGGCATCTCGACGCGGCGCGCGAGCAGCTCGAGCGGGCCGACGACGGCGAGGTCTGGGCCCGCGTCGCCGCCCTGCGCCTGCGCGCCAACGACACCGAATACATCGAGGTGGGCCGCGTGAGGCAGGCCCTGCACGAGGGCCGCCCGGCCGAGGCGCTGCCGATCCTGCGCCGGGAAATCGCGGCCGCCGCCGCCTCCGGCCGGCACCGCCGCGCCCTGCACCTGCGCCTGCTGGCGGGCGCCGCCCACCATGCGGAAGGGGACTACGAGACCGCCGCCGCCTGGCTGGAGCGGCCGCTCGCCGACGCGGCGCGGGAGGGGGCGATGCGGATGATCCTCGACGAGGGCGAGCCGCTGGCCGAGGCGATCCGCGCGGTGGCCGAGCGTCATGCCGCCCAGGGCCACGGCGCCGTCGCCCACGACCCGCACTTCCGCGCCTGGCTCGAGGACCTGACCGCCGCCATGGCCCCCCCGCGCCGCCCCGCCGGCCAGACCGCCGCCGAGACCGCCGGCGAGACGGTGCTGAGCGCGCCGATCGAGGCGCTGACCCGCAAGGAGCGCGAGGTGCTGCGCCTGCTGGCCGAGGGGCTGCCGAACGCGGTCATCGCCGCGCGGCTCGGCGTCTCGGACAGCACCGTGCGCACGCATCTGCGGGCGATCAACTCCAAGCTCGACGCCCGCAACCGCACCCAGGCGGTGGCGGTGGCCCGCCGCATGGGCGTGCTGGCCTGAGGGGTCCGCCTCGGGCGCCGTCGCCCGACGCGGGGGCGCCCCGGACCCGATCCGGGGCCTCTCCCTCGGCCGGCCGCGGGCGCCGGTCCGGGCGGGTCAACGCTGCGGCAGCACCAGCACCGCGCGGAAGTCGTTGACGTTGGTCAGCGTCGGCCCGGTCTTCACCAGGTCGCCCAGCGCCTCGAACAGGCTGTAGCTGTCGTGGCCCGCGAGGACCTTTCGCGGGTCCAGCCCGGCCGCCCGCGCCCGCGCCAGCGTGTCGGGGCCGACCAGCGCCCCCGCCGCATCCTCGGTCCCGTCGATGCCGTCGGTGTCGCCGGCGAGCGCGTGGATCCCCGCGCGCCCGTCGAGCGCCACGGCGAGCGCCAGCAGGAACTCGGTGTTGCGCCCGCCGCGCCCGGGCGGCTCGGCGCCGATGGTCACCGTGGTCTCGCCGCCCGAGAGCAGCACGGCGGGGGCCGGGGCAGGGGTTGCGTGATCGGCGACGGCGCGGGCGATGCCGGCCATCAGCGTGCCGGCCTCGCGCGCCTCCCCCTCCAGCGCGTCGCCGAGCAGGACCGGCGCGACGCCCGCCGCCCGCGCCGCCTCGGCCGCCGCCTCCAGCGAGGCCTGGGGCGTGGCGATCAGGCGGTAGTCGGGGGTGAAATCCTCCTGCGGCTCGCCCGGCGCCTCCAGCAGCCGGCGGGCGGCCTGCGGCAGGTCGGGGCCGAGGCGGGCGATCAGGTGCGAGAGATCCTCGGCGGCGGTGGGGTCGGGCACGGTGGGGCCCGAGGCGATGGCCTCCGGGTCGTCGCCCGGCACGTCGGAGATCGCCAGCGTCACCAGCCGCGCCGGGGCCGCGGCGCGCGCCAGCCCGCCGCCCTTCACCCGGCTCAGCCTGCGCCGCACCCGGTTCATGTCGTCGATGGCGAGGCCGGACTTCAGGAGCAACTTGTTGACCGCGATCTTCTCCTCGAGCGTCAGGGGCTCGCGCGGCAGGGTCATCAGCGCCGAGCCGCCGCCCGAGATCAGCGCCAGCACCAGGTCGCCCTCCCGGGCGGAGGCCGCGACCTCCATGATCTCGCGGGCCGCGGCCTCGCCGGCGGCGTCGGGGGTGGGGTGGGCGGCCTCGCGCACCGCGATCCGCGTGGTCGGCACGGCATGGCCGTAGCGGGTGACCACGACGCCCGAGAGGTCGACGTCGGGCCAGGCGGCCTCCACGGCGCGCGCCATGGCGGCGGCGGACTTGCCGGCGCCGACCACGAGGCAGCGGCCCGCAGGCTTCTCGGGCAGGTATCCCGCCAGCACCTTCGCCGGGTCGGCGGCGGCGACGGCGGCGTCGAAGAGGGCGCGGAGCAGGGCGCGGGGCTCGGCCATCGGCTCAGCCCAGCGCGTCGGCGATGGCCTTGCCGCAGGTCTGCGTGTCCGCCTGGCCGCCGAGGTCGCGGGTGCGCAGCTTCGGCTCGGCCAGCACGCGCTCGATGGCCGCGACGATCTCGGCCGCGGCCTCCGGGTGGCCGAGGTGGTCGAGCATCATCGCGCCGGCCCAGATCTGCCCCACCGGGTTGGCGATCCCCTGGCCGGCGATGTCGGGGGCGGAGCCGTGCACCGGCTCGAACAGCGAGGGGAAGGCGCCCTCCGGGTTGATGTTGCCCGAGGGCGCGATGCCGATGGTGCCGGTGCAGGCCGGCCCGAGGTCGGAGAGGATGTCGCCGAAGAGGTTCGAGGCGACCACCACGTCGAAGCGGTCGGGCGACAGCACGAAGCGGGCGGCGAGGATGTCGATGTGCTGCTTGTCCCAGGTCACGTCGGGATAGTTCGCGGCCATCGCCTCCACCCGCTCGTCCCACCAGGGCATGGTGATGGCGATGCCGTTGGACTTGGTGGCCGAGGTCAGGGTCTTCCGCGGCCGCCGGTTCGCCAGCTCGAAGGCGTAGCGCAGGACGCGGTCGACGCCCACGCGGGTCATCACCGTCTCCTGCATGACGATCTCGCGCTCCGTGCCCTCGAACATGCGCCCGCCGACGGAGGAGTATTCGCCCTCGGTGTTCTCGCGCACGATCCACATGTCGATGTCGCCGGGGCCACGGCCGGCGAGCGGGCTGGGAACTCCGGGCATCAGGCGGGCGGGGCGCAGGTTGATGTACTGGTCGTACTCGCGCCGGAACTTCAGGAGCGAGCCCCAGAGCGAGATGTGGTCGGGCACCGTCGCGGGCCAGCCGACCGCCCCGAAGAACAGCGCGTCCGAGCCCTCGAGGCGCGCTTTCCAGTCGTCGGGCATCATCTGCCCGTGCTTGGCGTAGTGGTCGCAGGAGGCGAAACCGTGCTCGGCGAAGGCGAAGTCGAGCCCGTGGCGCTTCGCGACCGCCTCCAGCACGCGCAGGCCCTCGGGGACCACCTCCTTGCCGATGCCGTCGCCGGGGATCACGGCGATCTTCAGGCGGTTGTCCATGGCGCTTCCCTCCCTTGGGCCTTCGCAGCGGGCGCGAGGATGCGCCGGAGGGGGCGCAAAGAAAAGGGGCCGGCGCGGACGCCGGCCCCTCGGTTCCGTCCCTCGGGACGCGATCAGTGCGCCATCAGGCTCGGCAGCCAGGTGGAAAGGGCGGGGAAGGCGATCAGCAGGATCATGATCACCAGCTCGCAGGCCAGGAACCAGGCCACGCCCTTGAACACGGTGGCGAGGCCGACCGAGTCGCCCGCAACCCCCTTCACCACGTAGACGTTCAGGCCCACCGGCGGGGTCAGCAGGCCGACCTCGATCATCTTCACCACGATCACGCCGATCCAGATCAGGTCCATGTCCAGCGCGTGGAAGGCGGGCAGGAACACCGGCAGGGTCAGCAGCATGACGCCGATGGGGTCGAGGAACATGCCCAGGATCAGGTAGATCACGGCCAGCGCCATCACCAGGGCGACGGGGCCGAGGTTCAGGTGGGCGACGGTGTCGGCGATGAAGGTCGGAACGCCGGCCAGCGCCAGGAACCGGGTCAGCATCACCGCGCCGATGGCGAGGAAGAACAGCGACGAGGTGGTGCGCATCGCATCCCCCACGCTGTCGGCGATCACCTTCTTCGTCAGCCGGCCCTGGGCCGCGCCGATCACGAAGGCGAGGAACGCGCCCAGCGCGCCCGCCTCGGTCGGGGTGGCGAGGCCGGAGTAGATCGCGCCCACCACGCCCAGCACCAGCAGCGGCATCGGCCAGACCTTGCCCAGCGCCGCGATCTTTTCCGACATCGGCACCTTCAGCGCCACGCGCGGGGCGAGCGAGGGGGTGATGATGCAGCGGACCACGATCATCAGCGTGTAGAGCCCCGCCGTCATCAGGCCCGGGATGATGCCCGCGATCAGCAGCGAGCCCACCGACTGCTCGGTGAACCAGCCGTAGATCACGAAGGCGATCGAGGGCGGGATCAGCGCGCCCAGGGTGCCCGAGGCCGCCACCGTGCCGGTCGCCAGCGCCTTGTCGTAGCCGAACTTCAGCATCTCGGGGATCGCCAGGCGCCCCACCGCGGCCGAGGTCGCGACCGAGGAGCCGGAGGCCGCCGCGAAGCCCGCGGCGGTGAAGTTGGTGGCGACCGCGAGGCCCCCCGGAAGCTCGTTCAGCCACAGCCGGGCGGCGTTGTAGAGCGAGCTCGTCAGCCCCGTCTGGTAGGCCGCCGCGCCCATCAGCAGGAACATCGGCACCGCCGACAGCTCCCACGAGGCCGCGAAGTCATGGGGCAGGGAGCCCAGGATGCCCAGCGCCGCGCGCTCGTTGCGCAGGAAGATGATCCCCACGAAGGAGACCGAGCCCAGCGCGAAGGCGATCGGCACTCGCGCGGCCAGCAGAACGAGGATCGCGCCGACCCCGAGGCCGCCGATCATAAGACTGTCCATGTCGCGCTCCTCAGTCGGCGAGGGTGATGTGGTCGGGGTCCGAGATCGGCCCGTGGGGATCGGTCTCGGCCAGCACGTGCTTGCCGGTCAGCGCCACCGAGACCGAGTCGACCGCGTGCAGGAACAGCCACAGCAGCATCAGCGCGCAGCCGACGGGCAGGAACCAGCGGGTCGGCCAGACCTGCAGGTCCATGGTCGCCGTCTCCCAGACCTCGCCGCGGCGGGTCATCTTCAGCGCCTCGTCGATCGCCTCGTTGAGCAGGATGCCCACGTAGGCGAGCCCGATCAGGCAGCCGAAGAGCTTCACCCAGCCCAGCGCCCGCGGGCCCAGGTTCTGGGTGAACAGCTCCACCTCCAGGTGGTCCTCCTTGCGGGTCACCTGGCCCAGCGGCAGGAACACCAGGGCCACCATGTAGTAGGTCGCCACCGTCTCCAGCGTCATCGGGATCGGCCAGTTGAAGAGATACTTGCACACGACGTCCAGGGTGATCTGGAGCATCATCAGAAGCATCACGGCGCCGGCGAGCCAGGCCGTGAGGCCGGCGCCGAAAGCCGCGATCCTTTCCAGGAGTTTCATTCGGACCTCGAGAGGCTGGGGGTCAGGGGACGGGCCCCGGCCGGCGGGCCGGACCCGGGAGGAGGATCAGGGCTCGGGGGCGGCCTCGGGGGCGGGGCGGGCCGCGAGGCCGCGGAACACGGGGCGGGGCGGGGGGGCGTCCAG
>Ga0310345_10000611_pt1 | contig 48779 bp, 40 predicted proteins | sample HC15DNA20500_MG_FD_204667 | JGI IMG/M metagenome (GOLD analysis project Ga0310345, IMG submission 204667) | Marine microbial communities from station ALOHA, North Pacific Subtropical Gyre - HC15-DNA-20-500_MG | ecosystem: Environmental > Aquatic > Marine > Oceanic | place: Pacific Ocean: North...
GGCGAGCCGCTCTTACGGCATCAGCGATGGACGGCTCCGGGGAACAGGCGCTTTGCGAGGACCTCCGGCGGGGCGCCAGGGCGCGGGCGGCGGGCCGGGCGCGGTCAGGCGCGGGGGTGGGCCTTTTCGTAGATCTCCATCAGGCGGGCCTCGTCGAGGCCGGTGTAGACCTGCGTGGTGCTCAGCGACGCGTGGCCGAGAAGCTCCTGGATCGCGCGCAGGTCGCCGCCGGCCTTCAGAAGGTGGGTCGCGAAGCTGTGGCGGAGCGCGTGGGGCGTGGCGGTCGCCGGCAGGCCCAGGCGGGCGCGGGCCTCGGCCATGCGAAGCTGGATCAGGCGGGGGGAGAGCGGGCCGCCGCGGGCCCCGAGAAACAGGGCGCCGTCGCCGGCGGTCTCGGGATACGGGACGCGCTCCAGGTAGCCGTCGACCGCGGCGCGGGCGGCGGGGAGGACGGGGACCAGCCGCTCCTTGCCGCCCTTGCCGCGGATGCGCAGGACCTCCGGCAGGGGGGCGTCCGCGCGGCGCAGCGACAGCGCCTCGGAGATGCGCAGGCCGCAGCCGTAGAGGAGCGTGAGGACCGCGGCGTCGCGGGCGGCGATCCAGTCGGGGGCGTCCGCGGTCTCGGCCTCCGCGATCAGGGCGCGGGCCCCGTCCTCGGAGACCGGGCGCGGCAGGCGGGCGGGGGCGCGGGGGCCGCGGGCGGCGAGCACCGCCGGCGCCTCGATCCCCTCCGCCTCGCCCAGCCAGCGGTGGAAGCCGCGCACCGCCGAGAGCGCCCGGCGGAGCGAGCGGGCGGAGAGGCCGCGGGCCCGCTCGCGCGCCATCCAGGCGCGCAGCTCCGGCTGGCCGGTCTGCGCCAGCGCGGCGGCCGAGAGCGGGCCGCCGCGGTGGTCGCGCAGGAAGCCGAGGAAGCCCGCGACGTCGTGGCGATAGGCCTCGATCGTGGCGGGGGCGGCGCCGCGCACGGCGCTCGCCTGCGCCAGCCAGCGGACCATCAGGGCCGTGGCGGCGTCGAGCGGGGGCTCCGCCCCGGCGCTCAGCTCTGGATCCAGGGGCGCAGGGCGCGGGCCACCACGGCGCCCAGGAACTCCAGCAGGTCGCCGGCCTGGTCGGGGGTGAAGCGGGCCGCGTCGCGGGCGCCGAAGGCGAGCAGCCCCGGGGCCGCGTCGCCCGAGATCTCCAGCCGCACCAGCGCCTCGGAGCCCATCTGCACCCCCTCGGGCCCGTAGAGGCGCGCGCAGTCCGGGCCGGTGGCGCGCAGCACCACCGGGCGGAACGGCCCGTCCTCGTCCGCGCCCATGTAGCGCGCGACCCCGCCGACGCCGAGCGCGGTCAGGGGCGGCTGCGGCGGGTCGCCGGCCCCCTCCCGCTCGACGCCCACGCGCACCAGGTCCACGCCCAGGATCGGCGGCAGCACGCGCGAGAGCACGTGGAGCACGCCGTCGAGGTCGTCGGGCTCCAGCACCGCCAGCGCGGCGCGGTGGATCGATTCGGTGACCGCGAGGTTGTCGTAGGCGGCGGCGACGACCGAGCGGTGCGTCTCCTCCAGCCGGCCCAGGCGATTCTCCAGCCGGTCGACCAGCGCGCCGCGCAGGTCGACGACCTGGCGGCTGCCGGCCACGCCCTCATGCGCGCGGAGGAGGGCCTGGACCATCGCCTCGTCGGCCAGAACCGCCTCGGGCGCCGCCAGCACCGCCTCGCGCAGCGCCTCGACGTCCGCGTCGGCCGCGGCCTCGGGGCGGACGGCCTTGCCCTCCTCCCCGGCCATCAGAGGGTCTGCCCGGTCTTGGCCCAGTCGGCCATGAACGCGTCGAGCCCCTTGTCGGTCAGCGGATGCTGGGCCAGCAGCTTGAGCACGCCCGGCGGCATCGTGCCCACGTCGGCGCCGACGAGGGCCGCCTCCTTCACGTGGTTCACGGTGCGGATCGAGGCGGCGAGGATCTCGGTTTCGTAGCCGTAGTTGTCGTAGATCTGGCGGATCTCGGCGATCAGGTCCATGCCGTCGAGGTTGATGTCGTCCAGCCGGCCGATGAAGGGGGAGATGAAGGTCGCCCCCACCTTGGCCGCCAGCAGCGCCTGGTTGGCCGAGAAGCACAGCGTGACGTTGACCATCCGGCCTTCGTCCGTCAGGACCTTGCAGGCCTTCAGCCCGTCCATGGTCAGGGGAACCTTCACCGCGATGTTCTCGGCGATTTTGGCCAGCTTGCGGCCCTGCTCGATCATCTCGTCGGCCTTCAGGGCCGTGACCTCGGCGCTGACCGGGCCCTCGACGATGTCGCAGATCTCCCGGGTGACCTCGAGGATGTCGCGGCCGGACTTGGCGATCAGGGAGGGGTTGGTGGTGACCCCGTCCACGAGGCCGCTGTCCGCCAGCTCGCGGATCGCGTCCACATCGGCCGTGTCGACGAAGAATTTCATGTGCTCGCGCCTGATTCCGTCCCGGGCTCGCGTCGCTCGTCCCCTCCGTCCCGGGCCCGGGGGGAGAGCCTGGCGCGACCATATCCCAGACGCGGGGGAGAGGCCACGCGCCCGGGCGGAACGCCGCAGCCCCGGGCGGGGAGGCGTTGCATGACGGACTCAGGGGAAGGCCCCCGCGACGGCCCCCTGGGGGATCTGTTCGGCGCGGCGGAGATCGGACCCGCCCCCGAAGGCGGCTGGGGCGAGGGCGCGCCCGTCGCGGTGCTGGTCCCGAGTCCCGTCGACCGGACCCTCGACTACCTCGCCCCCGCCGGCGGCTGCGCGCCGGGGGACTGGCTGGAGGTGGAGATCGGGCCCCGCGCGATGCTGGGCATCTGCTGGGGGCCGGGGACGGGGGAGGTCGAGCGGGCGAAGCTGCGCCCCGCCCTGCGCCGGCTGGACCTGCCGCCGGTCTCGGACGAGATGCGCGCCTTCCTGGAGCGCGCGGCCGACTACACGCTGACCGATTTCGGGATGATGGCCCGCCTCGCCTCCCGCGCGCCGGGCCTGCGCGAGGCGCCGGGCGCCCGCCGCGCGCTGCGCCGGGGCGGGGAGCCTCCCGCCCGCCTCACCCCCGCGCGCGAGAAGGTGCTGGAGCTGGTCGAGGCCGAGCCCGACCGCCTGTGGCTGCCCACGGAGCTGGCGCGCGAGGCCGGCGTCTCCGCCGCGGTGCTCAAGGGGCTGGAGACCGCCGGCGCGCTCGCCTCGGTCGAGGTGCCCCGCGACCGGCCCTATGCGCCGCTCGACCCCGCCGCCCCCCGCCGGCCCCTGTCGCCGGCGCAGGAGGCGGGGGCGGAGGCCCTGCGCGGCCAGGTGGCGGCGGCGGCGCAGGAGGGGCGGTTCTCCGCCACCCTCCTTCACGGCGTCACCGGTTCGGGCAAGACCGAGGTCTATCTCGAGGCGGTGGCCGAGTGCCTGTCGCGCGGCCGCCAGGCGCTGGTGCTGCTGCCGGAGATCGCGCTGACCTCGGCCTTCCTCGCGCGGTTCCGGGAGCGCTTCGGCGCGCCGCCCGCCGAATGGCACTCCGCCGCGCCGGAGATCGAGCGCAGGCGCTGCTGGCGGGCGGCGGCCTCGGGCGAGGCGCAGGTGGTGGTCGGCGCCCGCTCGGCCCTGTTCCTGCCCTTCGCGGACCTCGGCCTGATCGTCGTCGACGAGGAGCACGACGGCGCCTACAAGCAGGAGGAGGGGGTCCTCTACAACGCCCGCGACATGGCGGTGCTGCGGGGATCGCTGGGGCGGGCGGCGGTGGCGCTGGCCTCGGCCACGCCCTCGCTCGAGACCTGGGTGAACGCCCGCGCCGGGCGCTACGACCGCATCGACCTGCCCGAGCGCTTCGGGCCGGCGGTGCTGCCCGAGATCCGGGCGCTCGACCTGCGCGACTGCGCGCCGGAGACGGGGCGCTGGATCTCGGAGCCGCTGGCGCAGGCGGTGGCGGAGCGGCTGGCGCGCAAGGAGCAGTCGCTCCTGTTCCTCAACCGCCGCGGCTACGCGCCCCTGACCATGTGCCGGGCCTGCGGCGACCCGGTGATGTGCCCCCATTGCGACGCCTGGCTGGTGGAGCATCGCCGGCGGGGCCGCATGGTCTGCCACCAGTGCGGCCACGAGGCGCCGATTCCAAAAGCCTGTCCGACCTGCGGGCGGGAGGACAAGCTCGCCCTGATCGGCCCGGGCGTGGAGCGTCTGGCCGAGGAGGCGCAGGAGCGGTTTCCCGACGCCCGCATCGCCATCCTCAGCTCCGACATGGCCGAGAGCGCGGCGGTGGTGAAGGCGCGCGTCGAGGCGATCGCGGCGGGGGAGGCGGACCTGGTGATCGGCACCCAGCTGGTCGCCAAGGGCCACAACTTCCCGCTGCTGACGCTGGTGGGGGTGATCGACGCCGACCTCGGCCTGCGCGGCGGCGACCTGCGGGCGGGGGAGCGGACCTTCCAGCTCCTGCGCCAGGTGGCCGGGCGCGCCGGGCGCGCCGACCGCCCGGGCGAAGCGCTGCTGCAGACCTACGCGCCCGAGCATCCCGCCATCGAGGCCCTGCTGACCGGCGACGAGGAGGCGTTCCTGCAGTCCGAGGCCGAGGCCCGGCGCGAGGCGGGCGCCCCTCCCTTCGGCCGCTACGCCGCCGCCATCGTCTCCGGGCCCCACGAGGACCGCGTCTGGCGCACGGCCGAGGCGCTGGCCCGCGCCCACGACCGGCTGGCGCCGGCGCGGGCCGAGCTGCTGGGCCCCGCCCCCGCCCCGATCTACCGGGTCCGCGGCCGCTTCCGGGTGCGGCTGCTCGCCAAGGCCCCGCGCGGCCCGGCCCTGCAGCCCGCCCTGCGCGCCTGGCGCGCCGCGGTGCGCCCGGAGCCGCAGGTGACGGTGCGCATCGACGTCGACCCGCAGAGCTTCTTCTGAGGGGCGGATTCCCGGGCCCATAGGCGCCCTGCGGGCGGGCTTGGGCCCCGGGCCGGCGGCGCGCCCGGACGGCGGAGCAGGGGCGCCCGGCGGCCGGCGGGGCGGCGCCCGGTCCCCGCCTCCGCGCCCTCGCCGGCGCTCCTGTCGGCCCCCCCGTCGGCTCCCCTGGTCCCGTCGGCGCCTCCGGTCGGCGCCTTCGCCGGCCTCGGTCCGCCCGGCGCCCCGCGCCGGGCCCGGCCGCGGCGCGGCCGGCCTGCGGCCTCCGCCGCGGCGGGGCGGAAGGCCCTTCGGGCGCTCCGCCGGCCGCAGGCCCAAGCCCGCCCGCAGGGCGCCTATGGGCCCGGGAATCCGCCGCTTGCCGATAGGTGAACTTCGGGTCCCTTATTGCCTTTCGGCCCCGTCTGCGCCATGTTGCAGCGCAACCGCGGCCCTCCCTGCCGCCCGGTCAGGTGCTCCCGAATGTCCCTCTGCGACGCGTCCTCCGAGACGATTCACGCCTCCACGTCCCAGCATCCCGGTTTCCCGCGCGTGGCGCTGTTCGCGCTGGGCGGGGCCTATTTCGTGCTGGGCTGCGCCTCGCTGGGGGCCGTGGGCATGGTCGAGGAGATCCAGGCGGGGCTCGGCGTCTCCGCCGCCGCGGTGGCGAGCCTGGTGACCGTGTTCTCCGTCGTCTACGCCCTGACCGCCCCCGCCGCCCAGGCGGTCGCCGGCCACCTGCGCCGCCGCGCCGCCATCGCCGGCGGGCTGACCGCCATCGCCGCGGGCTGCGTGATCTCGGCCGCGGCGCCCTCCTACACGGTGCTGATCTGCGCGCGCCTGCTGATGGGTCTCGGCGCGGCGATGACCGGCCCGTTCCTGACCGCCGCCGCCGCCACCCTGGTCGCGCCCGAGGACCGGGCCCGCGCGCTCGCCACCGTCTTCGCGGGCGTCACCGCCTCCTCGGTGCTCGGCGTGCCGCTCGCCTCGTTCCTGGCGCAGACGCTGGGCTGGCGCTGGGCCTGGGGGGCGCTGGCGCTGGCGGCGGTGATCTGCGCGGTCGTGGTCTGGCAGCTGCTGCCGGCCGCCAACCGGGGCTCGCGCGCCTCCATCGCCACGCTGACGGCGGTGCTGCGCAACCGACCGCTGGCGATGACCGTGGCGGCCTGCGGGACCTCGGTGGTGGGCATGTTCTCCACCTACGCCCTGATCGCGGTGTGGCTGGCCGAGGTCGGCCGCCTCGAGGCCTCGATGATCCCGCCCGCGCTCTTCATGTTCGGCTTCGGCGGCATCCTGGGCAACGCGCTCGCGGCCCGGGCGGTGGCGGCGCTGGGCGCGCGGGGCGCAGCCCTCGCCTGCATGTGCGGGAGCCTGGTGGCCATGCTGGCGCTGCCCTACGCCGCCGGCTGGCCCACCTGGGCGGCCATCGCGCTGATGGTGTTCTGGGCGGGCGCAGGCATGATGGTCATGGTCCCGGTGCAGAGCCTGCTGGTCGCCCTCGACCCCGAGCGGGCGCCGCTGACGCTGGCGCTGAACAGCTCCGCCGTCTACCTCGGCATGGCGGTGGGCGCGACGGTGGCGGGCGCCGTCTACGAGGCCTTCGGCCCCGCCGTGCTCCCCTTCGGCTCGGCGGCCCTGATCCTGGTCGCCATCGGCATGCTGGCCGTCTCCGGCGGGCGCGTCGTCGGGCGCGGTTGACCGGCGGCGACGCCCGAGGCTGGATGGCGCGCCCGCATCAGGAGAGCCCATGCCCCACGCCCCCCGCCTGGTCTGCGACCTGGATGGCACGCTCGCCGACAGCGCCCCCAGCCTCTGCGCCGCGGGCAACCGCCTGCTGGCGGCGCTGGGCCGCGATCCGGTCACGGTCGAGACCTACAAGAGCTTCGTCGGCCGCGGCCAGCGGGTGCAGGTGGAGCGCCTGCTGACCCACACCGGCGGCGTGCCGGGCGGGGACGTGACCCCCTTCCTCACCGCCTTCCGCGAGGGCTACGACCCGCTGGAGGCCTCCAGCGCCTACCCGGGCGCCGTCGAGGCGCTGGCGGCGCTGGCGGCCGAGGGCTGGCGCCTCGCCGTCTGCACCCAGAAGCCCGAGGCCAAGGCCCGTCGCCTGCTGACCGGCCTCGGCTTCGCGGTCGAGCATGTGGTGGGCGGCGACAGCCTGCGCGGCGACGACGGGCAGGAGGTGCTGAAGCCCGACCCCCGCGTCATCGCCGCAGCCCTCGCGCCGCTCGGCGAGGGCCCCGCCGCCTATGTCGGCGACAGCGAGACCGACGGCCAGACCGCCCGCGCCGCCGGCCTGCCCTTCCTGCTGCACCTGAACGGCTACCGCCACGGCTCGCCCGAGGACCTGGCCCCCGACGCCGCCTTCGCCGATTTCGCCGAGCTGCCCGCGCTGGCCCGCCGCGCCGTCGGCCTGGGCTGACCGCCGAGGCCAAGCCGCGCCCCGGCCCCCGGGGGGACGCCCCGGATCAAGTCCGGGGCGCGCGTGCGGCGAGGGGCGCCTCGCCCCTCCGGCGCGGCTCAGACCTTCCCCTCCGCCTCCAGCCCTGCCCAGGCCTCGGCCACCTGCGCGCCGGTGGCGAACCAGACGCCCGGGAAGGAGCGGATGAACCCCACCATCTCCCGCAGCATGGCGATGCGCGAGGGGCGGCCGGTGATCTGCGGATGCATCACCAGGTCGTAGAGCCCGCCCCAGCGGTAGATCTCGCGGAACTCCGCCTTCCAGATCTCCAGCACATGCGAGTTGGAGAACATCGGCCGCGGCGAGGCGACCGAGAACAGCGCGAAAGGCGCGTCGTCGAGGCTCCAGTGCCAGGGCAGCTCGATGGGGCCTTTCGAGCCGTCCGCCAGCACATGCCGATAGGGGCTGACGTCGTCCATGAGCGAGCTGTCGTAGAGCAGCCCGTGTCGCGCCTGCGTCGCCAGCAGGCCGGCCGAGACCTCGCCCGCCGGCGAGCGGAAGCCCTTCGGAACCACCCCCGCCGCGGCCAGCGCCGCCAGCCCCTTCTCGAACTCCTCCGCCTCCGCCGCCGGGTCGTCGGAGACCCATTTGTGGGAGTAGGAGTGGTGGCCGATCTCGTGGCCCTCGCGCAGGATCAAGTCCACGCGGCCGCGGTGGTTCTCCACCGTCCAGCCGGGGATGAAGAAGGTGGCGGGCAGCTCTTCCTCCGACAGCATCTCCAGCAGCTTCGGCACGCCCACCTTCGCCCCGTAGCGGCCCTGGGAGAGCACGCCGGGCCGGTTCCAGTTGCGTTCGTCGCGCGAGGTCCACAGCGTCTCGGCGTCGAAGTCGAAGGTCAGCATCACCGCGCAGCGGGCGCCGTTCGGCCAGGGAACGGAGGTGTCGTGCTTCATCTTGCGTCTCCCCTTGTCGCGGCCGTCCGCGCGGCCTTCCCTGCAATTCAGGCGTATTGCCGGGGCCGATGTCGACTCCTAAGCTGGCCGCGCAACCACGAAAGGCCTTCCCCATGAGCCAGAGCCCCATGAGCCAGCGCGTCGCCCTCGCCGGCCTCGCGGCCCGCGCCGAGATCCGCGTCGACCGTTGGGGCATCCCGCATATCAAGGCCGGGAGCCTGGAGGACCTGTTCTTCGCGCAGGGCGCCAACGCCGCCCGCGACCGGCTCTGGCAGATCGACCTCTGGCGCAAGCGCGGCCTCGGCCGGCTGGCGGCGAGCTTCGGCCCCGGCTTCCTGGAGCAGGACCGCGCCTCGCGCGCTTTCCTCTACCGGGGCGACATGGCCGCCGAATGGGCCGCCTACGGGCCCGATGCGGAGATGATCTGCACCCGCTTCGCCGCCGGCATCAACGCCTGGATCGACGCGATCGAGGCGGGCGAGGCCCCCCTCCCCCCCGAATTCGCGATGACCGGCACGCGGCCCGAGAAGTTCGCGCCCGAGGACCTGGTCCGCGTCCGCTCCCACGCCCTGACCCGCAACGCGCTCTCCGAGGTGCTGCGCGCCCAGGTCCTGGCCAAGGCCGGGCCGGAGACGGACCTGCTGCGCCGGAACCTGGAGCCCTCGGTGGATGCGGGGGAACCCGCCGCGCCGTTCGAAGAGATCCCGCTGGAGGCGCTGGACCTGTTCCGCCTCGCCACCGCCCCCGTCACCTTCCCGGTCGAGCGCATGGACTGCCCGCTGGAGCAGGCCGGCAAGTGGCGCAAGGTCGACGAACTGGAGGGCGTCGTCGCCGACGCCGCCTGGACCGGCTCCAACAACTGGGCGGTCTCGGCCTCGCGCACCGCCACCGGGCGGCCGATCTGCGCGGGCGATCCGCATCGCGCGCACGGGCTGCCCTCGCTGAGATATCTCGTGCACCTGACCGCGCCGGGGCTGGACGTGATCGGGGCGGGCGAGCCCTCGATGCCCGGCATCTCCATGGGCCACAACGGCCAGGGCGCCTTCACCCAGACGATTTTCGGGACCGACCAGGAGGACGTCTACGTCTACGACCTGGACGGCGACCGCTATCGCGGTCCGGATGGCTGGACGGAGATCGAGACGGTCGAGACGGTCTTCGAGATCGCCGGCCACGCCCCCCAGACCCATGTCATGGAGTTCACCGCCCACGGCCCGGTGCTGCTGCGCGACGGCGCCCGTCTGTTCGCCCTGCGCTCGGTCTGGTTCGAGCCGGGGTCCGCGGCCTATTTCGGCGGCCTCTCGACCATGCGCGCCAGGTCCGTGCCGGAATTCCGCGAGGCGCTCAGGCGCTTCGCGACGCCCTCGCTGAACCACGTCTGGGCGGACTCCACGGGCGACATCTGCTGGCAGCCCGCCGGCATGGTCCCGGTGCGGCGCAGCTGGACCGGGCTGCTGCCGGCGAAGGGCGACGGGTCGAACGAGTGGGAGGGCTTCCACCCCCTCGACGCCCTCCCCCACGAGGTGAACCCGGAGCGCGGCTTCGTCCACTCCGCCAACGAGTTCAACCTGCCTGAGGGCTACGACCAGGCCGAGACCCAGATCGGGTTCGAGTGGCTGGAGAACACGCGCGCCTCCCGCATCGAGGCGGTGCTGTCGCAGGACGCGGCCCACTCCGTCGCCGCCAGCCAGGCGCTGCAGACCGACGTGATCTCGCGCCCCACGCAGCGCCTGCTGGCGCTGGTCCGGGCGCTGCCCGCGGACACGCCCGGCCGGGCGCTGCTGGCCGGGTGGGACGGCGGCTTCCGGGCGGACTCCGCCGCGGCCCTGCTGATGGGCTGGTGGTGGACGAAGCGGCTGAAGGCCGGGCTCTTCGCCCTCGTCGCCCCGCAAGTGCCGGCCGTGTTCTTCGCGCCCGGCGACGTGGAGGGCATCGTCCAGGCATTGGAGGCCCCCGACGCCCGCTTCGGCGACGACCCCGCCGCCGCCCGCGACCGGCTGCTGGCCGAGACCCTGGCCGCGGCCCATGCGGACCTGACGGCCTCCCACGGGCCCGAGGCGGGCTGGGCCTGGGGCGACCTGCACCAGGGCTTCTTCGAGCATCCGCTGGCCCGCATGGACGAGTCCCTGAACATCGGCCCGCTGGCCAAGGGCGGCGACTACACGACGGTGATGATGGCGGCCTACCGGGGGACGGATTTCCGGGTGATCGCGGGCGCCTCGGTGCGTTTCGTGGTGGATGTGGGGAACTGGGACGCCTCGGTCTGCATCAACGCGCCGGGGCAGTCGGGGGACCCGTCCTCGGCCCACTACCGGGACCTCGCGCCGCTGTGGGCGAAGGGGGAGTATGTGCCGTTCCTCTACACCGACGCGGCGGTGGAGGCGGCGGTGGACTTCCGGGTGGAACTGACGCCGGGCTGAGGGCGCCGTAGGGCGCATTTCAATGCGCCAACCCGGCCTCGGACGCGCAAGGGCGCATTGAAATGCGCCCTACGCCGCCCCCTCCCGCCGCGCCAGCGCGGCCTCGAGGTCCGGCGTCGCTGCGAGGAGCTGGCGGGTGTAGGCGTGCCGGGGGTTGGAGAAGACGGCCTCGGTCTCGCCGGCCTCCACGATCTTTCCCTTCTGCATCACCATCACCCGGTCGGTGATCGCGCGGACCACGTGCAGGTCGTGGCTGATGAAGAGGTAGGAGACGTCCAGCGTCTCCGACAGCTCCGCCAGCAGGTCCAGGATCCTCGCGCGGACCGAGACGTCGAGGGCCGAAACCGCCTCGTCCAGCACCACCAGCTTGGGCTCGGTGATCAGGGCGCGGGCGATGGCGATGCGCTGGCGCTGGCCGCCGGAGAACTCGTGCGGGAACTTGTCGGCGTCCGCGGCCTTCAGGCCGACGCGCTCCAGCAGGGCCTCGACCCGGCGGCGACGTTCCGCGCGAGGCGGTTTCGGGTCGACCAGGTGGAAGGGCTCGGCGACCAGGTCGGCCACCTTCCAGCGCGGGTCGAAGCTGCCGTAGGGGTCCTGGAACACCACCTGCACGTCGCGGCGGGACGCCGAGGGGGCGTCGGGGCCGAAGGGGCGGCCGACGAGCGCGATCTCGCCGGACTGGATGCCCTCCAGGCCCAGGATGGCGCGGGAGAGGGTGGATTTCCCGCAGCCGCTCTCCCCGACCAGGCCCACGTTCTCGCCGGCGCGGATGGTGAGGTCGACGCCGTCGACGGCGCGGAACAGGCGGCGGGCCTCGAAGAGGCGCTTGCGGGGCAGGCGGTAGTCGCGGACCACCTGGCGCACGCCCAGGACCTCGGCGCCCGGTTCGCGGCCGTGGCGCTGGGGGCGGTGGGTGGAGGCGGCGAAGAGCGCGCGGGTGTAGGGATGCGACATGGCGCGGAACAGGGGGGCGGTCTCGCCCTGCTCGACCACCTCGCCGTGCTTCATGATGGCGATGCGGTCGGCCATGTCGGCCACCACCGCAAGGTCGTGGGTGATCATCAGGAGGCCGGCGCCGTCCTCCTTCGCCAGCCGCTTCAGAAGGTCGAGGATCACCGCCTGAGTGGTGACGTCGAGCGCGGTGGTCGGCTCGTCGGCGATCAGGAGGCGCGGGCGCAGGGCGACGGCCATCGCGATGACGACGCGCTGGCGCTGGCCGCCGGAGAGGTCGTGGGGGTAGCGGTCGAGCGGGAACTGCTCGGGCGGGAGGCCCGCGCGGGTCAGCGCCTCGCGCGCGGCGGCGCGGGGGTCGCGGGACTGGCCGTGGATGCGGATCACCTCGGCCACCTGCTCGCCGATGGTCTTCAGGGGGTTGAGGGCCGTCATCGGCTCCTGGAAGACCATGCCGACGCGGGCGCCGCGGAGGTTGCACATCTCCCGCTCGCCGAAGGAGGAGATCAGCTCGCCGTCGAGGCGGATGGCGCCGGACATGGTGGAGCCGCCGGGCAGCAGCTTCATCACCGACAGCGCGGTCATCGACTTGCCCGAGCCGCTCTCGCCCACCAGCCCCAGGCACTCGCCCGGAGCGATGGAGAGGCTGACGTCGCGCAGGATCGGCACGCCGCCGATGGCGAGGTTGAGGCGGTCGATCTCCAGCAGGCTCATCGGGCGCGCCTCAGCTTGGGGTCCAGCCAGTCGCGCAGGCCGTCGCCCATCAGGTTCAGCCCCAGCACGGTCAGCACGATGGCGAGGCCGGGGAAGATGGCGAACCAGGGGGCCACGTAGATCATCGTCTGCGCCTCGGACAGCATCCGGCCCCAGGACGGGATCGGCGGCTGGGCGCCGAGGCCGAGGTAGCTCAGGCCGGCTTCTGCCAGGATCGCGAGGCTGAACTGGATCGTCGCCTGCACGATCAGCAGGTTGAGGATGTTGGGCAGGATGTGCTCGGCGGAGATCCGGGCCGGGCCCTTGCCGGCGGCGCGGGCGGCCATGATGTATTCGCGGGTCCACAGGCTCAGCGCCGCGCCGCGGGCGAGGCGGGCGAAGACCGGGATGTTGAAGATCCCGATGGCGAGGATCGCGTTGACCGCGCCGGGGCCGAGGGTGGCGGTGAACAGGATCGCCAGCAGCAGGGCGGGGAAGGCGAAGACCAGGTCGTTGAAGCGCATGATCAGCTCGTCGTACCAGGCCCCGCGGTTGGCCGCCGCCAGCAGGCCCAGCGGCACGCCGAAGACGGCGCCGATGCCCACGGCCACCAGCGCGACGGCGATCGAGGTGCGCGCGCCCACCATGACCATCGAGAAGATGTCCCGGCCGAAATGGTCGGTGCCGAACCAGAACTCCGCCCCCGGCGGCTTCAGGCGGGCGACGACGGCCATCTTCTCGACGTCGAAGGGGGTCCAGACGTAGCTGACCAGGGCGGCCAGGATGAACAGCGCCGAGAGCAGCCCGCCCACGATCAGCGCGGCGGAGATCCTCATCGCCGGCCCTCCCGCAGGCGCGGGTCGACGATGGCGTAGGCCATGTCGACGAGCAGCGTGACGATGACCACGGCGAAGACCATCAGCACGATCACCGACTTCACCACGATCAGGTCGCGCTGGGCGACGCCCTGGAACACCAGCCGGCCGAGGCCGGGCAGGAAGAACACGTTCTCGATGATGATCGCGCCGGTGATCAGGAAGCTGAACTGCATGCCGATGATGGTCAGCACCGGGATCAGGGCGTTGCGCAGCGCATGCCGCCGCAGGGCCTGGGACCGGGTCAGGCCCTTGGCGCGCGCGGTCCTCACATAGTCCTCGCCCATCGCGTCGAGGAGCGAGGAGCGCATGATCCGCGTCAGGATCGCGGCCTGCGGCAGGGCCAGCGCGATGGCGGGCAGGGTCAGGGCCTTCATGCCCTCGAAGAAGCCGGCCTCCCACCCCGGGAAGCCGCCCGCCTGGAACATCTGCAGGACCGAGGCGAAGAGGATCACCAGCAGCATGGCGAACCAGAAGTTCGGCACCGCGATGCCGATCTGGGTGATGCCCATGATGGTGATGTCCGCCGGCGAATTGCGCCGCGCCGCCGCCGCGATCCCCGCCGGGATGGCGATCAGGGTCGAGAGGGTCAGCGCATAGAGGGTCAGGGGAAGCGTCACCACCAGCCGCTCGAGCACCAGCTCGGTCACCGGGGTCTTGTAGGTGTAGGACGTGCCGAAATCGCCGCGCAGCATGTCGGCCATCCAGGCGAGGTAGCGCTCGACCAGCGGCGCGTTGAGGCCGAGCTGTTCGCGCAGCGCCTCCACCGCGGCGGGGTCGGCGTTCATGCCCATCATGGTCAGCGCCGGGTCGCCGGGCACGACCTCGAGCAGCAGGAAGATGGCGACGGTGGCGGCGAGGAGCGTCAGCGCGAGGGTGAAGGCGCGCTGCAGGAGGAAGGCTGTCATTCGGCGAGATCGTCGAAAGCGCGGGCGTAGGCGAGCTCGCCTTCGCCCGAAAGCGCGCCGGGGGTCAGGTCCAGGGCCATCAGGAACGGGCCCGCGAAGGGGGTGGCGTAGCCGCGCGCGAGCTCCGGCGCGAAGCCGAAGCGGGTGTAGTAGGGCGGGTCGCCCAGCACGAAGACGGCCTTGAAGCCGCGCTTGCGGGCCTCCGCCAGGCCATCGCGGATCAGGGCGCCGCCGATGCCGTTCCCGTGCAGGTCCGGGCGCACCGAGACGGGGGCGAGGCCCAACGCGCCCTCGGGGCTGCGCATGGGCGAGAACATCACGTGGCCCGCGATGCGGCCGTCGATCTCGGCGACGAGGGAGATGGCGGCGTCGCCCTCGGCATGCAGGCGCTCGACCAGGTGGGCCTCGTCCTCGCGGCCGAAGGCGGCCTCGATCACGCGGCGCACGGTCTCGCGGTCGGCCTCGGTCTCTGGGCGCAGGCGCATGGTGGGGTCTCCGGGCGGCGGCCTCGGGATGCGAGAATGGCAGGGAATTCCGGGCGCGTCGATGCGCGCTTGGGTCGGGAGCGGGGCTGTGACGCCACGTAGCGGGGGCGCGCGGCCGGCGGGGGGCGCCGCGCCGGCGCTCCCCTCCGGCGGGGGCTCCCGCCCGCCCACCCCCGCCCCCGCCCGAGCGGAGCGCCGGCGCGGCTCAGCGCGCGGAGACGTGGGTGGAGGTGAGGTCCAGCAGCACCCGCCCGTCGGGCCCCGAGACCAGGGTGCGCACGGTGGAGACGCGGCGGCCCTGCTTCACCCAGGTCGCCTCGCCGCTCAGCACGCCGTCGTTGCGGTTGGCCAGCAGTTGCGCGTTCAGCGTCACCGCCACGGGGAAGGAGGCCATGCCCGCCTCCACCTCGCCGTCGCCGAAGACGTGGCGGGTGGCGAGCACGTCGGCGAACCAGATCAGGGCGCCCGCGTGGACCGTGCCGAAGGGGTTGAGGATGCCGGGCTGCACCGGCATCTCGCCCAGCGTCCGCTCGGGCGAGACCGAGGTCACCTCGAAGGCGATCTCGCCCTCCAGCCGCATCGGGGTGGTCATGGCGCGCAATCCTCCCTTGGGGCGGAGGAGGGGCGGCGCGGGCCCGGCCTCCGCGGCGCTCGTCCGGCGGCGGACGAGCGAGGCGCAGCCTCGGGCGCCGCCGGGCGGCTGTCCACCCGGATCGCGTGGAGGCGAAATGCGGACGCCCCGCCGCGGGGAGCGGCGGGGCGTCGAAAGCGTCGAGGAGGCCGGCGTCAGGCGTGGATGGCGCCGTCGCCGCAGGCCAGCGCCGCCTCGCGCACCGCCTCGGAGAAGGTGGGGTGGGCGTGGCAGGTGCGGGCCAGATCCTCGGCCGCGGCGCCGAACTCCATCGCCACGCAGACCTCGTGGATCAGGTCGCCGGCGGCGGGGCCCATGATGTGGCAGCCCAGGATCCGGTCGGTCTCCTTGTCCGCCAGGATTTTTACAAATCCATCCGCCACCAGGTTCGCCTTGGCGCGGCCGTTGCCCATGAAGGGGAACTTGCCGACCTTGTAGGCGCGGCCCTCTTCCTTCAGCTGCTCCTCGGTCTTGCCGACGGCGGCGACCTCCGGGCTGGTGTAGATCACCGAGGGGATCACGTCGTAGTTCACGTGGCCCGCTTGCCCCGCGATGATCTCGGCCACCGCGCCGCCCTCGTCCTCGGCCTTGTGGGCGAGCATCGGGCCCGCGATCACGTCGCCGATGGCGTAGCAGCCGTCGAGCCGGGTCTTGAAGTGCTGATCCACCACGATGCGGCCGCGGTTGTCGAGCTCGATGCCCATGTCGTCGAGGCCGAGGCCCTCGGTATAGGGCTTGCGGCCGGTGGCGACGAGGACGACGTCGCACTCCATCGAATGCTCGCTGTCGTCCTTGCGCAGCTTGTAGTTCACCGTCAGCCGCTCGCCCTTGTCCACGGACTGCACCGCGGCGCCCAGCGTGAAGTCGAGGCCCTGCTTCTTCAGCGTGCGCTGGAAGGTCTTGCAGATCTCGCCGTCCATGCCCGGGGTGATCTGGTCGAGATACTCGATCACCGAGACCTCGGCGCCCAGCCGGTGCCAGACGGAGCCGAGCTCCAGCCCGATCACGCCGGCGCCGATCACCACCATCTTCTTGGGAACCTCTTTCAGCTCCAGCGCGCCGGTGGAGCTCACGATGCGCTCCTCGTCGAGCTCCACGAAGGGGGGCACGGCGACGTCGGAGCCGGTGGCGATGACGATGTTCTTGGCCTTGTAGGTCCCCTCGGACTCGCCCGAGACCTCCACCTGGCCCTTGCCCGTGATCTTGCCGTAGCCCTTCAGCCACGCGACCTTGTTCTTCTTGAACAGGAACTCGATCCCTTGGGTGTTCGAGTCGATCACGCCCTGCTTGTAGTCCAGCATCTTGGCCACATCGACCGAGACGTCGCCGACCGAGATCCCCATCTTCGCGAAGTTGTCGCCGGTCTCGTGCACCAGCTCGGAGGAGTGCAGCAGCGCCTTGGAGGGGATGCAGCCCACGTTGAGGCAGGTGCCGCCCAGCGTGCCGCGCCCCTCGACGCAGGCGGTCTTCAGGCCCAGCTGGGCCGCGCGGATCGCGCAGTAGTAGCCGCCGGGGCCGCCGCCGATGACGATCAGGTCGAACTCGGTCTCGGACATGGGTCCTCCTTGCGGGTCGTCGCCCGCGGGTTCGGGCCGCGCGCTCTCAGCCGAGCAGCGCGACGAGGATCATAATGAGCGCGGCGCCGTTGCCCACCGCGAAGATGAGGGACCGGCCGGGGGTCCAGCCGAAGGCGTAGGCGGGCACGTAGAGCACGCGCGCCGCGAGCCAGATCCAGGCGCAGGCCGCGGTGAGCGGCGAGGCCGCGCCGAGCAGGGTCACGCTGACCGCCGCCACCGCGTAGAACAGCAGCGATTCATGCATGTTGGAGAGCGCCCGGTGCAGCCGCCCGGCCTTTCCGGTCAGCGCCAGCGGCTCGTCTCGCGGGCCCATGGTCTTCTTCGGGCCGAGCTGGAGATTGGCCGGGATCGCCATCAGCACGAACTGGACGAAGAGCAGCAGGCCGCCCAGCGCGAGCACCACGATCTCGGGTCCGCCGAGGGGGACGGTTTCGGGCATGGCTCGGGCTCCCGTGTCAGATCCCGTCCGCGGGGGCGGCGGGGGCGCGCAGGGCGCGGCGGATGCACTGGACGCCGGAGAGCGCCGCGAACGGGGTGGCGAGCGCGAGCCACCCCCACGCGGGCACGGCGCCCCGGACGAGGGCGACCGGCGACCACGCCGGCGCGCCGAGGACATAGGGCAGGAGGCAGATCAGAAGGATCGCCCCCACCCCGAGCTGAACCGCCAGCGCCGTCCGGGGCCGGCCCGGGCGCGGCGCCGCGGGCGAGGCGGCCGCCACGGGCGGCTGCGCGATCAGGCCCTGCGCGAGGGTCGGAAGGCACATCGCGATCAGCATCAGGTTCAGGCAGAACAGGAGCGCGTCGCTCCCCTCCGCCGGGATCCCGAGGTCCGGCCAGCCGGCCGGGCCCCGGGTCAGCCAGAGGCCCCAGCCCGCCGCCGCGAGGGCGATCGAGACGCCGCCCAGGGCGGCGGCGATCGCATGGCGGACGGGCAGGGGCATCGCCGTCTCAGAGGTCCATCAGCAGGCGCCGGGGATCCTCCAGCGCCTCCTTAACCCGCACCAGGAAGGTGACGGCGCCCTTGCCGTCGACGATCCGGTGGTCGTAGCTCAGCGCCAGGTACATCATCGGGCGGATGACGATCTGGCCGCCGACGACCATCGGACGCTCCTGGATCTTGTGCATGCCCAGAATGCCCGACTGCGGCGGGTTCAGGATCGGCGACGACATCAGCGAGCCGTAGACGCCGCCGTTCGAGATGGTGAAGGTGCCGCCCTGCATCTCGGCCATCGACAGCTTCCCGTCGCGGGCCTTCACGCCGAGCTCGCCGATCCGCTTCTCGATCTCCGAGAAGGACATGGCGTCGGCGTCGCGCACCACCGGAACCACCAGCCCGTTGGGCGTGCCGACGGCGACGCCCATGTGGTAGTAGTTCTTGTAGACGACGTCGGTGCCGTCGATCTCGGCGTTGACCTCGGGCACCTCCTTCAGGGCGTGCACGCAGGCCTTCACGAAGAAGGACATGAAGCCGAGCTTCACGCCGTGCTTCTTCTCGAACACGCCCTTGTATTCGTCGCGCAGCTCCATGATCGCCTTCATGTCCACCTCGTTGTAGGTGGTCAGCATGGCGGCGGTGTTCTGCGCGTCCTTCAGGCGGCGGGCGATGGTCTGGCGCAGGCGCGTCATGCGCACCCGCTCCTCCCGATCCGCGTCCGAGGCCGCGACCGGCGCGCGGGGCGCCTGGGCGGGCTGCGAGGCGGGGGCGGCGGCGCCGGAGGCCGCCTTCTGCACGTCCTCCTTCATGATCCGCCCGTCGCGGCCGGTGCCCTTGACCTGATCGGGGGTCAGACCCTTCTCGGCCATCAGCTTCTTGGCGGACGGCGCGTCCTCGACGTCCTTGCGGCCGCCGGAGGCCGCGGCCTCGGCCGGCGCGTCGTCCGACTTCGGCGCGGGCTTGGAGCCGCCCGCGGAGGCGCCGGCGGTGATCTTGGCCAGCACGCCGCCGGCCTGGACGGTGTCGCCCTCGGCCACCAGGATCTCGGCCAGCACGCCGGCCGCGGGGCTCGGCGCCTCGACCGAGACCTTGTCGGTCTCGAGCTCGCACAGCATCTCGTCGGCCGCGACCTCGTCGCCCACCTGCTTGAACCAGGTGGAGACGGTGGCCTCGGTCACCGACTCGCCGAGCGAGGGGACCTTCACCTCGATCGTCTCGCCGCCGCCGGAGGCCTCGGGGCTGGGCGCCTCCTCCTTCGGCTCGGCCTTGGCCTCCGCCTTCGGCGCGTCCTTCTTCGGCGCGGGGGCCTTGCCCTCGCCCTCTTCGACCGTGGCGAGCAGGGCGTCGACGCCCACGGTGTCGCCTTCGGCGGCGACGATCTCGCCCAGGACGCCGGCGGCGGGGCTGGGCACCTCGACGGTGACCTTGTCGGTCTCCAGCTCGCACAGCATCTCGTCGACCGCCACGGCGTCGCCCGGTTTCTTGAACCAGGTCGCCACGGTCGCTTCGGTGACGCTCTCGCCGAGGGTCGGGACCCTCACTTCAACAGCCATCTTCTCAGTCTCCCGTCAGCCGAGCGCGTCGGAGACCAGCGTCTCCTGCTCCTGCTTGTGCTTCGAGGCGAGGCCGGTCGCCGGCGACGCCGAGGCCGGGCGGCCCGCATAGCGCGGCCGACCGTTGGCGGCGCCGATGCGGCCCAGCACCCATTCGATGTTCGGTTCCACGAAGGTCCAGGCGCCCTGGTTCTTGGGCTCCTCCTGGCACCAGACGATCTCGGCGTCCTTGAAGCGGCTCAGCTCCTTGGTCAGCGAGATCGCGGGGAACGGATAGAACTGCTCCAGCCGGAGCAGGTAGACGTCGTCGCGCCCGTCCGCGTCCCGCTTCTCCAGCAGGTCGTAGTAGACCTTGCCCGAGCAGATCACGACGCGCTTGATCTCCGCATCCGGCTTCAGCGTGATCTCCGAGCCGCCGCCCATCTCGGCGTCGTCCCACAGCACCCGGTGGAAGGAGGAGCCGGTCGCCAGTTCCTCCAGCGTCGAGACCGCCTTCTTGTGCCGCAGCAGCGACTTGGGCGTCACGATCACCAGCGGCTTGCGGAAGGTGCGGTGGATCTGGCGGCGCAGGATGTGGAAGTAGTTCGCCGGCGTCGAGCAGTTGGCGACGATCCAGTTGTCCTCCGCCGACATCTGCAGGAACCGCTCCAGGCGCGCCGAGCTATGCTCCGGCCCCTGGCCCTCGTAGCCATGGGGCAGCAGCATCACCAGGCCCGACATGCGCAGCCACTTGCGCTCGCCCGAGCTGACGAACTGGTCGATCATGATCTGGGCGCCATTGGCGAAGTCGCCGAACTGCGCCTCCCACAGGGTCAGCGTGTTGGGCTCGGCCAGCGAGTAGCCGTATTCGTAGCCCAGCACCGCATACTCGGACAGCATCGAGTCCACGACCTCGTACTGGGCCTGGCCGGACTTGATGTTGTTGAGCGGGAAGTACCGCTCCTCGGTCTGCTGGTCGATGATCGCCGAATGGCGCTGGGAGAAGGTGCCGCGGGTGGAATCCTGGCCCGCGAGGCGCACCGGATGCCCCTCCGCCACCAGGGTCCCGAAGGCCATCGCCTCGGCGAAGGCCCAGTCGATGCCCTTGCCGGTGTCCAGCATCTCCCGCCGGGCGTCGTAGACGCGGGCGACGGTGCGGTGGGCGCTGACGCTCTCGGGGATGGTGGTGATCGCCTCGCCGACCTCGCGCAGACGCTCGATCGGCACGGCGGTGGCGCCGCGCTGGTACTCGCCCTCGCCCGCGCCCATGCCCGACCACTTGCCGTCCAGCCAGTCGGCCTTGTTGGGACGGTATTCCTTGGCGGTCTCGAACTCCTCCGAGAGGAACGCCTGGAAGCGCGCCTTCTCGTCCTCGATCTCGCCCTCGGGGATCAGCCCGTCGGCGATCAGGCGGTCGGTGTAGAGCTGCAGCGTGGTCTTGTGCCGCTTGATGTTGTTGTACATCTGCGGCTGCGTGAACATCGGCTCGTCGCCTTCGTTGTGACCGAAGCGACGGTAGCAGAACATGTCGATGACCACGTCCTTGTGGAACTTCTGACGGTATTCCGTCGCCACCTTGGCGGCGTGGACCACCGCCTCCGGATCGTCGCCGTTGACGTGGAAGATCGGCGCCTCGACCATCAGCGCGATGTCCGTGGGATAGGGGCTGGAGCGCGAGTTGTGGGGCGCCGTGGTGAAGCCGATCTGGTTGTTCACCACGATGTGGATGGTGCCGCCGGTGCGGTGGCCCTTCAGACCCGAGAGGCCGAAGCACTCCGCCACCACGCCCTGGCCGGCGAAGGCCGCGTCGCCGTGCAGCAGGATCGGCAGCACCGCGGTGCGGTCCTCGTCATGCAGCTGGTACTGCTTGGCGCGCACCTTGCCCAGCACGACCGGATTGACCGCCTCGAGGTGCGAGGGGTTGGCCGTGAGGCTCATGTGCACCGAGTTGCCGTCGAAGGCGCGGTCCGAGCTCGCGCCCAGGTGATACTTCACGTCGCCCGAGCCCTGGACCTCGTCCGGGGTGACCGAGCCGCCGTGGAACTCGTGGAAGATCGCGCGATACGGTTTGCCCATCACGGCCGCCAGGACGTTGAGACGCCCTCGGTGAGGCATGCCGATGACGATTTCCTTAACGCCCAGCGCGCCGCCGCGCTTGATGATCTGCTCCATCGCCGGGATCAGCGCCTCGCCGCCGTCGAGGCCGAAGCGCTTGGTGCCCATGTACTTGACGTGCAGGAACTTTTCGAAGCCCTCGGCCTCGACCAGCTTGTTGAGGATCGCGCGGCGGCCCTGCTTGGTGAACTGGATCTCCTTGCCGTAGCCCTCGATCCGCTCCTTCAGCCAGCCGGCCTCCTCGGCGTTGGAGATGTGCATGTACTGCAGGGCGAAGGTGCCGCAGTAGGTGCGGCTCGCCAGGGCCACGATCTCGCGCATCGTGGCGGTCTCGAGCCCCATCACCTGGTCGAGGAAGATCGGCCGGTCCATGTCGGCCTCGGCGAAGCCGTAGGTCCGCGGGTCGAGCTCGGGGTGCGGGGTCTGCTCGGTCAGGCGCAGCGGATCCAGGTCGGCGGCGAGATGGCCGCGGATGCGGTAGTTGCGGATCAGCATGATGGCGCGGACCGAATCCAGCACCGCCTGCTTGATCTCGGCCGCCGAGGTCGGCTTGCCGTCGGCCTTGGCCTTGGCGGCGATCTTGTCGCCCAGCTCCTTCGGCGAGCGGTCGAGCAGCGGCCCGTAGTCGCCGGTCAGCGCGCCGGTCAGCTCCGAGAAGTCCTGCGGCGGCCAGTCCTCGCGCTCCCACGACGGCCCGGCGGCCTCGGCCTCCACGGCCGCGGGATCGTCGCCCAGGCTCTCGAAATACTTCCGCCAGCTCTCGTCCACCGAGGACGGGTCCTTCGCGTAGCGCGCATAAAGCTGCTCGACGAAGACCGCGTTGTGGCCTTGCAGGAACGACGAGGAGTGGAAGGCCTTGTTGGAGCTCTGGTCGGTCATTGCGCCACCTCATGGGGCTGGGTCATACCGTTCCGGGTCACGACGCGTTTCGCGGCCCATGCATCCCGGACGATCTTCTCGATACGAGCTTCGACCGCGGCGCGGGCGAAGTGCGTTTGATGGCAGATGCGCGCCTCGGCCCCGGCCGCATCGGCCGCCTCGTCATCCGACAGGAGGTCGATGCAGGCCCGGGCGAAGTCGCGAGGCTCATCGGCGATCCGGATCGCGGAGGCAAGCTCCTCTGCGAAGCCGCGCGCGGCGGCCTGCGTGGCGACCACGGCGCGGCCGAAGCCGCAGGCCTCGATGAGCTTGATCCTGGAGCCGCTGCTCTCGAAGCCGGGACAGACCGAGATCCGCGCGCCGGCGTATTCGGCGCCCAGATCCTCGACCGCGCCGACGATCTCGACGCCGTCGAGGTCCAGATCCGGCTCGTCCCGCAGGGTCTGCCAGTCGCCGATCCCGACGATGCGGAAGCGCGCGCCCTTCCCCCCGGCGTCGGACGCGCGGATCAGGGGCCAGACCTCGCGCAGGAACCAGCGCACGGCGCTCCGGTTCGAGGAATGGCCGTGGGAGCCGACGAAGAGCAGCGTCCGGGAGGCGGAGGGCGGCGACGCCGGCGGCTCGGACGGGGCGAAGGCGGCGGTGTTGGGCGCGACGGCGCAAGCCGGCGCCAGGTCCGGCCAGACGTCCTCTTCGGCGGCGTAGAAGATCACGTTGGAGCGGCCCAGCACCCGGCGCATCAGGGTCTTGAGCGAGCCGACGCAGATCGCCGAGGCCCGCGCCCCCAGCCGCCCCGGCAGCGCGCCGCGAAGCTTGGTCTCGGCCTTCTGATCGTCCCGGTCGTCGACATCGACGCAGATCAGACGGGCCGGGTCGCGCCGGGCCCGCAGGCCGGACGCCGCGAAGGGCGCGATATAGCGGAAGATGACCACGTCGGCGTCGTGCAGATGCGACCGCAGCGCCCGCGCATACTCCCGATCGGTCCGATAGACCCAGCCCGGAAGCGCCAGCTTGGCCAGCCCGGACCACGCCCGGGCGCGGCGGCTGCGGACGCCCGGCGCGATCCGTCGGGCGGAGACATGCGCGGCCGTCCGCGCGCCCTCGAACCCCTCGGGCGCAGCCTCGCCGTCCTCGGAGACGAGCACCAGGCGCACCGGTCCCATGCGTCGCGCGGCCGAGAAGAACATCTGCGAGCGCTGCCAGCCGCCGGTCCGCGGCATCGCGCCCAGCATCGGCAGGACCAGGGTGGTCCGCAGCGTTTCCCCGGAGGTCATGACTGCAGGATCCGCATCTGCACGTCCTGGTACCATGCCCCCACCTCGTCCGGCCCCCGCAGGAACACGAGCGGAGAGCGCAGCAGCGCGACCGTCGCGCCTCTCAGCTGCGGATAGCTGAAGCGCGCGCTGAGACTGTCCTTCAGGAACTCGGCGACCACGCGTCTCAGACCCAGCACATAGTAGGTCAGCACATGCTTCGGAAGCGAGGTCGAATGTTTTCTGAGGAAGAACGCGAGATTGAGCACCGCGAGCTCGGTCGCGCGCCGTCGCTTCAGCCGTCCCGCGGCCGCCTCGTAGTGATGCAGGCGCGCCCCCTCGCAGGCGAACACCGCGCCGTGCCGCCCGAACCGGTAGGTGGCGTCGCAATCCTCCGCCGGCGCGTAGGCCAGAAGATCGCCGTCGAACGGCTCCTTCAGGGCGACCTCTCGCCGGACCGTGATCGACCATCCCGAAAGCATCGCGGTGGGAAAGCAGGCCGCCGGCGCCTCGCCCGAGGGCGCGCGCGAGGCGGGATCGTCATAGCCGATGAAGGCGCGGTCGATCGCCATCAGGAAGATCTCGCGGCGGACGAAGCGCATCAGCGGCGATTCCGCTCCTCCGCGGCGCAGGCCGCCGCCGCCCGCCTGCTTGCGTCGAACCTCCGCCTCGGCCTCGGGCGCGTCGCCGTCGGGGTCGCTCTCCGGCACGCGGGGGTCGTTGGAGCAGCCCAGCGCGGCGATCTTCCCGTCGCGGTCGGCGGCGTAGATGCGCAGGATCTGTTCCGCGCAGTCCCGATGCATCAGGGCGTCGTCGTCGATCAGGAACAGGATCTCCCCGGACGAGGCCGTGATCGCGCAGTTGCGCTGCGCGGGCAGGGACTTCTTCGGGGCCTGCAGGTAGACGAGGGCGGCCCGCCCCGCGACCGTGGTCGCGATGCGGGCCTTGTTCTCAAGCCAGTCGGCGCTGGCGTCGACGATCACGATCTCCTTGGGAGGAGCGGTCTGAACGGCCGCCAGCGCGACGCAGCGGTCCAGGATGTCGATCCGGTCGAGCGTGGCCACGCACAGCGACCACGTCGGCAGAGCCGGCCCGGCATGCGTGTCCGAAGCTGCTGGCATCGCGAACCGACTCCTGAACCGTGCCGTCCGTCAGCGCCCCATCGCCTTCAGCACGGCCTCGCCGAGGCCGGCGGGGCTGTCGGCGACGACGTAGCCGGCGGACTTCATCGCTTCGATCTTGTCCTCGGCGCCGCCCTTGCCGCCGGAGATGATCGCGCCCGCGTGGCCCATGCGGCGGCCCGGAGGGGCCGTGCGGCCGGCGATGAAGCCGGCGATGGGCTTGGCGCGGCCCTTCTTCGCCTCGTCGGCGATGAACTGCGCGGCCTCCTCCTCGGCGGCGCCGCCGATCTCGCCGATCATGATGATCGCCTCGGTCTCGGGGTCGCCCAGCAGCCACTCCAGCGCGTCGATGTGCTCGGTGCCCTTGATCGGGTCGCCGCCGATGCCGATGCAGGTCGATTGGCCGAGGCCCGCCACCGTGGTCTGCAGCACCGCCTCGTAGGTCAGCGTGCCGGAGCGGGAGACGACGCCCACCTTGCCGCGCTTGTGGATGTGGCCGGGCATGATGCCGATCTTGCAGGCGTCGGGGGTGATCACGCCGGGGCAGTTCGGCCCGATCAGGATCGAGGACGAGCCCTGCAGCGCGCGCTTCACCTTCATCATGTCGAGCACCGGGATGCCCTCGGTGATGCACACGATCAGCTCCATCTCGGCGTCGATCGCCTCGAGGATCGAGTCCGCCGCGAAGGGCGGCGGCACGTAGATGACCGAGGCGTTGGCGCCGGTGCGCTCCTTGGCCTCGATGACGCCGTCGAAGACGGGGAGGCCGAGATGGTCCATCCCGCCTTTGCCGGGCGTCACGCCGCCGACCATCTTGGTGCCGTAGGCGATCGCCTGCTCGGTGTGGAAGGTGCCCTGCGAGCCGGTGATGCCCTGGCAGATCACCTTGGTGTTTTCATCGACGAGAACGGCCATGTTCCGTCACTCCCTTCAGAATTTCGACGCCGAGCGATCGTCGGCGAGCCGGTCGAGGACCCGCGCCAGCACGATGCCGATCCCGGCGAACAGAACGGAGCGGCCGATCCCGGCCGCAAGATTGCTTGGAAGAAGGTCGGCCACGCGGTCGCGCGTCTCCTGCGCGACGGCCCCGACGCGGTCGCCGCGCCGATACCGCCTGCGGGCGGAGGCGAGGCTGTCGTGCCGACGGGGCATGGCCAGGGCCTCGGGATCCGCGCGCATCAGCAGCACGCCGGCCACGATCAGCGCGCCCGCCGCCAGCAGCGGCGCCTCGCGGATCGGTTCGCGGTCGTGTCTGGCGATGCGCATGGCCCTCATCCCCGGTCCGGCCCCGCGGCCTCAGCCCTTGACCGCCTTGACGATCTTCTCGGCCGCGTCCGACAGGTTGTCGGCCGCGATCACGTTCAGGCCGCTCTCGCCGATGATCTTCTTGCCGAGGTCGACGTTGGTGCCCTCGAGCCGGACCACCAGCGGAACCTTCAGCCCGACCTCCTTCACCGCGGCGATCACGCCCTCGGCGATGACGTCGCAGCGCATGATGCCGCCGAAGATGTTGACCAGGATGCCCTTCACCTGCGGATCGGAGGTGATGATCTTGAAGGCCTCGGTCACCTTCTCCTTGGTGGCGCCGCCGCCCACGTCGAGGAAGTTGGCGGGCTCGGAGCCGTAGAGCTTGATGATGTCCATCGTCGCCATCGCAAGCCCGGCGCCGTTGACCATGCAGCCGATCTCGCCGTCGAGCGCGATGTAGTTGAGGTCGTACTTGGAGGCCTCGAGCTCCTTGGGGTCCTCCTCGGTCTCGTCGCGCAGCGCGAACACGTCGGACTGGCGGTAGAGCGAGTTGGAATCGAAGTTCATCTTGCAGTCGAGGCAACGGATGTGGCCGTCCGTCATCACGATCAGCGGGTTGATCTCCAGCAGGCTCACGTCCTTCTCGACGAAGAGCTTGTAGAGCTTGGAGACCAGCGCCACGCACTCCTTGAACGCCTGGCCCTTGAGGCCCAGCGCGAAGGCGACCTTGCGGCCGTGGAAGGCGGAGACGCCCGACGCCGGGTCGACCGAGAAGGTCACGATCTTCTCGGGCGTGTGGGCGGCCACCTCCTCGATGTCCATGCCGCCCTCGGTGGAGGCGATGAACGAGATGCGCGAGGTGTCGCGGTCGACGAGCAGCGCGAGGTAGAGCTCGGTCTCGATGTCCGCGCCGTCCTCGATGTAGATGCGGTTGACCTGCTTGCCGGCCGGGCCGGTCTGGTGGGTCACCAGCGTGCGGCCGAGCATCTTCGCGGTCTCTTCCGCGGCTTCCTCGACCGACTTGGCGAGGCGGACGCCGCCCTTCTCGCCGGCGGACTCTTCCTTGAACTTGCCCTTGCCGCGGCCGCCCGCGTGGATCTGGGCCTTCACCACCCACAGGGGGCCGTCCAGCGCGCCTGCGGCGGTCTTGGCTTCCTCGGCCCGGGTCACGGCCCGGCCGTCGGCCACCGGCGCGCCATACTCCTTGAGGAGCTGCTTGGCCTGGTATTCGTGGATGTTCATGTCGATCGCACCCTTCCGCGGTTCTCCCTCGGGAGCCGGGTCGCGGCGGCGCGCATCGGGAGCTTCCCTGAGGGGAAGGGCCCTGTCGCCGGCGATCCGGCCTTCGGCGCCTTTTAGACGCCCCTGCGCGGGGGCCGCAATCGACTCTTTCGCGCAAAGGCGAAAAACCGACGTCTGTGATCACACGCCTGAATGCTGTGATCACAACCGCCCCGCGGTTTTTGCGGACGCGGCGGAAACACCCGCAAGAAGCGATTCGCAACGGTCTGGGGATGCTGCGGCGCAGCATGTCCGGCGGCGGGCGTTGCGGCGGTAACCATTCTTCCCCCGGCGCGAGGGCGTCATGGGCGGCCCGTCGCTGGCGGGGGCGGCGCGGAAGTGCTAGGGCGACGGGATGACCGACGCCCCCGCTCCCGCCCCCGACGACGCCAAGGCCGCCCCGCAGTCGCGCTGGGCGCGGCTGGATCCGCTGGCGATGCTGATGGGGCTGGGCTTCGCGGTGCTGTGGTCCTCGGCCTTCACGGCGGCCAAGTTCGTGGTGGCCGACGCGCCGCCCTTCCTGGCCCTGACCGCGCGCTTCGCGGTCGCCGGGGCCCTGGCCTGCGCGCTGGCCGCGGCGATGGGGCAGTCGGCGCGGCTGACCCGCCGGCAGTGGGGCCTGGTGGTGATCTTCGGCCTCTGCCAGAACAGCCTCTACCTGGGGCTCAATTTCCTGGCGATGACCCGGATCGACGGGGGGCTGGCGGCGATCATCGCCTCGACCCTGCCGCTGTTCGTGGCCGCCGGCGCCTGGGCCTTCCTGTCGGAGCGGCCCTCGCGGATCGGCGCGGTCGGCCTGCTGCTGGGCTTCGCCGGCGTCGCGGTGATCATGGGCGCGCGGATCGAGGGCGGGGCCGACCCGCTGTTCGTGGGCCTCGCCGCGCTCGGCGCGCTGGCGCTGGCGGTGGCGACGCTGGTGGTGCGCGGCGTCTCGCCCGGGGCCAACGTGCTGATGATCGTGGGCCTGCAGATGCTGGTGGGGGGCCTCGGCCTCGCCCCCTTCGCCCTCGCCTTCGAGAGCGTGGCGGACGTGACCTGGTCCCTGCCGATGCTGCTGGGCGTGGGCTATTCGATCTTCTTCTCGGGGATCCTCGCGACGCTGGTGTGGTTCCTGCTGGTGCGCCGCATCGGGCCGACCAACGCCGCCGCCTTCCACTTCCTCAACCCCTGCCTGGGCGTCGCCGTCGCCGCCGCCCTGCTGGGCGAGACGCTGGGCCCCCGCGACCTGCTGGGCGTGGCCATCGTCACCGTGGGCATCCTGCTGGTGCAGCTGTCGCGGCGGCCGGCCGGGCGCTGACGCCCGCCGCCCCCGGACCGGTCAGAAGCCGTAGATCGCCCCGAACTTCGCCTCCAGATGCGCCAGCAGCGGCCGCTCGTCGACCGGGGCGCCGCAGGCGGCCTCCAGCAGCTCGCCCGCGGGCTTCACCCGGCCGTGGCGGTGGATCTTCTCGCGCAGCCAGGCGAGCGGCGGCGCCAGGTCGCCGCGGCGCAGGGCCTCGTCGAAGTCCGGCAGGTCCCGGCGCAGCGCGGCGGCGAGCGCGGCGGCGTTGAGGTTGCCCAGCGTGTAGGTCGGAAAATAGCCGATCAGCCCCTCCGACCAGTGCACGTCCTGCAGGCAGCCGAGGCCCGCGTGCGGGGGGCGGCGGCCGAAATCGGCCTCGAACCGGTCGGCCCAGGCGATCTCCAGGTCCTCGACCGGCAGGTCCCCCGACAGCAGCGCCCGCTCCAGGTCGAAGCGCATCAGGATGTGCAGGTCGTACTGCGCCTCGTCCGCGGCGGTGCGGATGTAGCCGGGCGTCACCGCGTTGACCGCGGCGAACAGCGCCTCGGCCGAGCGCAGGCCGAGGCCGCCGAAGGCGATCTTCATCCGGTCGCGCAGGAACGGCGCGAAGGCGGCGGAGCGGCCGACATGGTTCTCCCAGAACCGCGACTGGCTCTCGTGCACGCCCATCGAGGCATGGCCGCCCGCCGGCCGCCAGGCGAGCTCCGGCGCGATCCCCTGTTCGTAGAGCGCGTGGCCCGTCTCGTGCAGCGTGGCGAAGACGCATTCGCTGGGGTCGGCGGGATCGACGCGGGTGGTGATCCGCACGTCCTGCCCGGAGCCCGAGGAGAACGGATGCACCGCCCGGTCCAGCCGCCCGGCCGCGAAATCGTAGCCGCAGTCGCCGGCGAGCTGGTGGGCCAGCGCCATCTGCGCCGTCTCCGGAAAGGCGCCCGAGAACCGCGGGATCCGCACCGAGGAGCCGCGGATCCGGTCCAGCAGCTCCGCGAGGCCCGCGCGCAGGCGGGCGAAGACCGGCTCCAGCTCGGCGGCGCGGGCGCCGGGCTCGTAGCGGTCGAGCAGCGCGTCGTAGTGGTCCTGGCCGGGCTCGGCCGTCGCCTGCGCCTCCTCCCGCCGCAGGGCCAGCACCCGGGCGAGCGCCGGGGCGAAGGCCGCGAAGTCGCGGTCGTTGCGGGCCTGCGCCCAGATCTGGTGGCTGGCCGAACGCTCCCGCGCCAGGGCCTCGGGCAGGCCGGCGGGCAGGCGGGCGGCGCGGGTCAGCTCGCGCCGGATCTCGCGCAGGTCGGCGCGCACGTCGGGGGCGGGGTCCGCCAGCCCCTCGGCCGCGGCCAGCCAGTCCTCCTGCCGCGGATCGGCGCGCAGGTCCTGCAGCGCGGCGGCCAGCGCGCCCATCTGCTCGGCCCGCTGGGCGCCGCCGCGCGGCGGCATCATCGTCTCCTGGTCCCAGGCGAGCAGGCCCGCGGTCTGTTCCAGCGCCGAGATGCGGCGGACGTGGGCGAGCAGGGCGGCATAGGCTTCGTCGGGCGTCATCGCGTCCTTTCGGGGGGCTCTTCATGTTCGGCGGCGGCGGTCGGGGCGCGGGCTGCAAACGCCCTCGCCGACGACCGGGACCTCCGCGCGCCGTTCGGCTGCGCAGGCGTCCACGGGCGGACCTTGGCACAGGGCGAATGAACGCAGCCCCTCCCGGCGGCCGGCTGCGGCGACGTCGCGCGGCGCGGGAGCCGCCGCGGGGCCGTTCAACCCGCCGAGGGAGGGGCCCAGGGCCCCAGCGTGCGCTCGCACATCGCGGTGTCCTGGTATTCCTTCGCCTCGACGATCATGCCGTCTGCGAGGCGGTAGAGCAGGCAGTAGTGGTTGCGGTAGGGCCGGCCGTCGGCGGTGGTCATCTCGCCCCGCGCCTCGACGATCACCCAGTCGCCGTCGGCGAAGATCCGCTCGGCGCGGGTGCGGTTGCGGCCCTGCAGGCGGGCGGAGACCACGCCGAACACGTCGCGCAGGATCGCCGCGCGGCCGCGGTGGACGCCGGACCAGCTGGAGTCGCCGGTGACCGTCATCACCGCATCCTCGGCCAGATGGGCGAGGAACGGCGCGCCGTCGCCCTCGGCGAGGCCGGCGAAGATCGTCTCGATCAGGCGGCGGTTTTCGTCTGCGGACATGGGCGGTCTCCCTGCGTCAGTCGGGGCGGCGGCCGGTGGCCATCACGGCGCGCATGCGGGGCGGGGCGTCGGGGCGGAACCAGAGCGCGGCGAAGGCCGCGCGCTCGAGGTCCAGGATCGCGGCCTCGCCCAGGGCCGCGCCGGCCGGGGCGCCGCCGCCGCAGAGCACGCCGGCGAGCGCCTCGCAGGCGGCGATCTCGGCGGGGGCGAGGGCCTGGGCGGCGGCGAGGGCGGGGATGCGGGCGCGCAGCTCGGCCTCGGTTTCCGGGCCGGCGGCGAGGATCGGCGGCGATGCGGGCGGGGCGTAGCCCTCGGCCAGGGCGAGGGCCGCGGCGCAGGCGGCGGGCAGCAGCTCGGCGGCCGGCACGATCGCGTCCCCCTCGCGCAGCATGCCCAGCGCGCGCGCCTCCTCGGCGGTGGCGGAGATCCGCGCCCCGGCGATCAGGTCGAAGGCGAAGCCCGCCGCCTCCGCGGGCCCCAGCCCCGCCTCTGCGGCCCGCGCCAGGGTGCGGGCGCAGCCGCCCCAGCCGGGGACGATGCCCGACCACCGCTCCGGGAAGCCCGCGACGAGCGCCGGGGCGGCGAGGAGGCGGTCGGCGTGCAGCGCCAGCTCCAGCCCGCCGCCGCGGGTCAGTCCGTGGATCGCCGCCACGACCGGCAAGGGTGCGGCGCGCATCGCCTGGAACAGGCGCTGGCCGCGGGAGAGGAGGGCCTCGAGCCCCGCGCGGTCGCCGCGGGCGGCGATGTCGAGGAACGGCTCCCCCGCCGCGCCGGCCGAGAAGGCCAGGGGGTGGGCGGAGGCGAGGACCAGCGCCCGGATCCGCCCGCCCTCGGCCAGCGCCGCCTCGAGCACGTCCAGCGCCTCGGCGTCCAGCCCGCCGAAGCGGCCGATGGGCTCGAACACCGCCACGCCCTCGCCCGCGTCCCAGAGGATCGCGGAGCGGCCGACGCGCAGGGGGGCGAAACGCCCCGGGGGGAAGCTGGGGAACATGGCGAGGGCCGGGGCTGTGGAGGGGCGTGGGGACGGGGCCGCCGCACGCGGCCGGCTCGATCATCCTGCCACAAGAAACGGAGGGAGTCTCCGTTAAAAGATGACCCTGCGGCGCCTGCGGCCGCTTGGACCGTCTCGAAGCCCGGGCGGCACGCCGGGGGAGGCCTGGCGGCTTCGGAGTGGGCTGGGGCCGGAGGGGGGCCGGAACGTCGCGAAGCCCGCACGGGGCGCCGGGGCGCAGGGCGGCTCCGGATCTGGCCGAGGGCCGGAGGGGGCCCGGAACGCGAAAGGCCCCGGCGGGGCGCCGGGGCCTTGTCGGGTCGGACGGAACGGCCGCGTCAGACGTCGAGGTTCTCGACGTTCAGGGCGTTGTCCTGGATGAACTGGCGGCGCGGCTCGACGACGTCGCCCATCAGGCGGGCGAAGATGTCGTTGGCGTCCTCCATGTCGTCGATCCGCACCTGCAGGAGGGTGCGCGCGTCGGGGTCGAGCGTCGTCTCCCACAGCTGGTCGGGGTTCATCTCGCCCAGGCCCTTGTAGCGCTGCAGCGACAGGCCCCGCTCGCCCTCGGCCATCACCAGGTCCAGCAGCTCCAGCGGGCCGCGCACCGGGTAGCCGCGGTCCTTGCGGCGCAGGGTGACCGGGGCCACCGCGGGGGCCGGCGCGTCGGGGTCGGTGGTCCCGCCCCCGCCGTAGACCTCGGCGAGCTTCGGCGCGACGGAGGCGAGGCGCCGGGCCTCGGCCGCGCGGAACACCGGCCCGTCGAGCACCCGCGTCTCGGTCACGCCGCGGAGCGTGCGGGTCAGGCGGATGCCGCCGTCCTCGACCGGCTCGCCGTGCCAGCCGCGCTCGGTGTCGGGCGCGACGGAATCGAGGCGCTGGGCCACCCGGGCCGCGGTCCCGGCCGGGTCGGCGGCGGACTCGGGCGCGAAGGCGCCGGCGATGGCGGCCTGCTCGAGGATGAAGCGGGGGTAGTTGGTCGGGAAGGTGTTGAGGATCGAGCGGGCGACCCGCGCCTCCTCGATCGCGGCCAGAAGGTCGGGGCCGATGCGCACCTCGCCTCCCGCCAGCTCCAGCGCCGCGTCGGCCGAGCCCTCGCGGATCAGGTAGTCCTCGAGGTTGCGCTCGTCCTTCAGGTAGACCTCGGACTTGCCGCGGGTGACCTTATAGAGGGGCGGCTGGGCGATGTAGAGGTAGCCCGCCTCGATCAGCTCGGGCATCTGCCGGTAAAAGAAGGTCAGCAGCAGGGTGCGGATATGGGCGCCGTCGACGTCGGCGTCCGTCATCACGATGATCTTGTGGTAGCGCAGCTTGTCGAGGTTGAACTCGTCCCGCCCGATGCCGGTGCCGAGCGCGGTGATCAGCGTGCCGACCTGGTCGGAGCCGAGCATCTTGTCGAAGCGCGCGCGTTCGACGTTGAGGATCTTGCCGCGCAGCGGCAGCACCGCCTGGTTGCCGCGGTGGCGGCCCTGCTTGGCGGAGCCGCCGGCCGAGTCGCCCTCCACGATGAAGAGCTCCGACTTGGCCGGGTCCTTCTCCTGGCAGTCGGCGAGCTTGCCGGGGAGCGAGGCCACGTCCATCGCGGTCTTGCGGCGGGTCAGCTCGCGGGCCTTGCGGGCGGCCTCGCGCGCCAGAGCGGCCTCGACGATCTTGCCGACGACGTGCTGGGCCTCCTTGGGGTTCTCCTCGAACCACTCGGCCAGCTTCTCGTTCATCAGGTTCTCGACCGCCGGGCGCACCTCGGACGAGACCAGCTTGTCCTTGGTCTGGGAGGAGAACTTGGGGTCGGGGACCTTCACCGACAGCACGCAGGTCAGGCCCTCGCGGGCGTCGTCGCCGGTGAGGCTGACCTTCTCCTTCTTGGCGATGCCTGAGGAGCCGACATAGGCGTTGATCGTGCGGGTCAGCGCGCCGCGGAAGCCCGCCAGATGGGTGCCGCCGTCGCGCTGGGGGATGTTGTTGGTGAAGGGCAGCACCGTCTCGTGATAGCCGTCGTTCCACCACATGGCGGCTTCGACCTCGATCCCGTCGCGCTCGCCCTTGACCACCACCGGGGCGCTCATCAGCGGGGTGCGGGAGCGGTCGAGATAGCGCACGAAGGCCTCGATCCCGCCCTCGTAGTAGAGTTCCTCGACCTGCGCCTCGGCGGAGCGCTCGTCGGTCAGCAGGATGCGCACGCCGGAGTTGAGGAAGGCGAGCTCGCGCAGGCGATGCTCCAGCGTCTTCCACACGAACTCGCGGTTGGAGAAGGTGTCGAGGCTGGCGAGGAAGCGCACCTCGGTGCCCTTGCGGCCCTCGGCGTCGCCGGTTTCGCGCAGGGGCTCGACGGTGGCGCCGTGTTCGAACTTGGCATAGTGCGCCTTGCCGTTGCGCCAGATGCGCAGCTCCAGCCAGTCCGACAGCGCGTTCACCACCGAGACGCCCACGCCGTGCAGGCCGCCGGAGACCTTGTAGGAGTTCTGGTCGAACTTCCCGCCCGCATGGAGCTGGGTCATGATGACCTCGGCCGCCGAGACGCCCTCCTCCTTGTGGATCTCGACCGGGATGCCGCGGCCGTTGTCGGAGACGGAAACCGACTCGTCGGCGTGCAGCGTGACGGTGACCCGGTCGGCATGGCCAGCCAGCGCCTCGTCGATGGCGTTGTCCACGACCTCGTAGATCATGTGGTGCAGGCCGGAGCCGTCGTCGGTGTCGCCGATGTACATGCCCGGGCGCTTGCGCACCGCGTCCAGCCCCTTGAGCACCTTGATGGAATCCGCGCCGTACTCGGCGCCCGGCTGGGCCTCTTCGCTCATGCTCGTCCTGTTCCCTGGTAGGCTGGCGCACCTTATCCGCGGCGGGGGGCGAAGTCCACGCGCGCGCGGGCGCGCGTTCTTTAGATATGGCGTGGCGTCCGATGGGCCGGGGGCTTGCGCCCCGCCGGGCCGCGTGGCGAGATGCGCGCCCCCGAGGACCGGAGCCCGTCGATGAGCGCCCGAAGCAAGCTGCTGAGTCTTGTGCTGCGTCACGCGCCGGAGCGTGCGGGCGTGACGCTCGATCCCCGGGGGTGGGTCGAGGTCGAGGCGCTGCTCGCGGGGCTCGCCGCGCAGGGCGAGGGGATGAGCCGCGCCGAACTGGAGGCGATCGTGCGCGACAGCGACAAGAAGCGGTTCACGCTGTCGCCCGATGGGGAGCGGATCCGCGCGGCGCAGGGGCACTCGGTCGGGGTCGAGCTGGGCCTGCCCGACCTCGCGCCGCCCGAGACGCTGTTCCACGGGACGGCGGAGCGGTCGCTGGCCGCGATCCTCGAGCAGGGTCTGCGGCCCGGCGCGCGGAGCAAGGTGCATCTGTCGGCGGATCGCGACACGGCCCGCAGGGTCGGGGGCGTCACGGCCGGCCGGTGGTGCTGACCGTCGCGGCCGGGGCGATGCAGCGGGAGGGGCTGCGGTTCCAGCAGGCGGAGAACGGCGTCTGGCTGACCGACGGCGTGCCGCCGGCCTATCTCGCCGAGGACCTCAGCCCCTGACCCAGCCCGCCTGGGCGGCGGCGGCGGCCTTGAGCATCAGCACGTCGAAATTCGCGAAGATGCGGTAGCCGCGGGCCTTCATCGCCGCGATGGAGGCCTGGTCGCGGGCGCCGCCGGCCAGCGGCACGCCGGCGGCGAGCGCCGCGTCCTCGATCTTCTTCGCCGCCGCCAGGAAGTCGGGGTGGTCGAAGCGGCCGGCGAGGCCGAGGTCGGAGCTCAGGTCGAAGGCCGCCATCACCGCGATGTCGACGCCGGGGGTGGCGAGAATGGCGGCGGCGTTCTCCGCGGCCTCGGCGGTCTCCAGCGTGAAGTAGCCGTAGGGGCCGTCGCCGTAGCGGGGCTGGTAGTCGAAGAGCGGGGCGTCCCAGCGCGAGGAGGCCAGGAACGGGCCCCAGCCGCGGGTTCCCTCGGGCGGGTAGCGCAGGGCGGCGACGCAGCGGGCGGCGTCCTCGGGGGTGTTGACGAAGGGGAAGCAGATGCCCTCGGCCCCCATGTCGAGGGCGCGCTTGCATTCGGCCTCGTCGATCTTCGAGATCCGCACGGCGGGGGAGCAGTCGAAGCCCTGTGTGGCGGCGATCATCGCGTGGCAGGTCGCCCAGTCGACGGCCCCGTGCTCCATGTCGATCAGCACGCCGTCGGCGCCGGCGGCGGCGATGGCCTGGGTCACGACCGGGCTGGGGATGGTGGCGAACTGGATCGACAGCGCGCGGGCCGGGTCGGCCAGCTTCTCGCGGAATTTCATCGGGGGATCTCCCTGGCTGCCGGCGGAGGATAGGCCGGCGCGAGGCGCCGCGCGAGCGGTCTTCGCGCTCGCGCCCTCAGGCGGCCTGGGCGGGCCTGGAGGGGGTGGGGCGGTCGGGCCGGCAGGGCGGCGGAGCAGGGGCGGCGGGGCCGACGAACGGCGACGGCGGCGCGGACCGGCGCGGGACGCGGGCGCCCCGGCGCGTCCGCTGCGCGGCCGCGGCCGCCCCGCCCTGCGTCCCCTTCGACGGCTTCGCCCCGGGGCCCCGAGGAGGCCGGCGGCGCGGCGCGGCTTGGCGCTCAGTCCTGCAGGGTGGTGCGGGAGCCGTCGGGGCCCTCGGCGACCGTGACGCGCAGGGCCTCGTCGCCGAGCGCGTCGAAGAGATGCGCCTCGGTCCCGGTCATCCAGGCCTGGGCCCCCAGCGCCCGGATCTCGGCGTAGAGCGCGGCGCGGCGGGCCTCGTCGAGATGGGCCGCCACCTCGTCGAGCAGCAGCACCGGGGGCGTGCCGGTCTGCGCCGCGAGCGCCCGGGCGGTGGCCAGGATCAGCGAGATCAGCAGCGCCTTCTGCTCGCCCGTGGAGCAGAGCCGCGCCTCGATCCCCTTGGCCGCGTAGACCGCCGTCAGGTCCGTGCGGTGCGGCCCGGCCAGCGTCCGGCCGGCTGCGAAGTCCGGCCCCCGGCCGGAGGCGAGGGCCGAGCGCAGCGCGGCTTCCGCCGCCGCCTGCGCGGCCTCGGGCGCCTCGCCCGCCGCCAGCGCCGCGGCGATGGTCGCGTCGGGCTCGCCCTCCAGCGCCAGCTCGGCGGCGGGGAAGGCGGTCTCGGCCCCGGTCTGCGCCTGCGCGAGGAGGGCGAGCGCCACCGCCCGGGCGCGGGCGACGGCGGCGCCCGAGGCCGCCATCCGCGCCTCCAGCGCGTCCAGCCAGCGGGCGTCGCGCACGTCGTCCTTGAGCAGGCGGTTGCGCTCGCGCATCGCCTTCTCGTAGGCGAGCGAGGCCTCGGCGTGGTCGGGGTCGAAGCCCATCGCGGTGCGGTCGAGGAAGCGCCGGCGCTCGGCCGCCGCCTCGGTCCACAGCCGGTCCATGGCCGGCGTCAGCCAGGCGATGCGCAGGAGCGAGCCCAGCCGGGCCTGCGGCGTCGGCTTGTCGTCGATGCGCACCTGGCGCGAGGCGCCGGGCCCCTCGGCCCCGGTCTCGACCTCATGGGGCCCGTCGGGGGTCTCCACCACCGCCTGCACCCGCCAGCCGAGCGACTCGGGCCGCCGCGCCAGCGCCTCGCCCTCCGCCCGGCGCAGGCCGCGCCCGGGGGAGAGCAGCGACAGCGCCTCCAGCAGGTTGGTCTTGCCCGCGCCGTTGGGGCCGAACAGCGCCACCGAGCGCCCGCCCGGCGCCAGCCGCGCCAGCCGGTGGGAGCGAAAGTGCGACAGCGCTAGGGTGGAGACATGGGTCATGCGCGCCGCCCTGCGAGGACCGTCCCGAGCCCGAGACAGGCGCGACGCCGCCAAGCCCGCCCGCAGGGCGCCTCCGGGCCGGGGAACCCGGCCCTCCGCATCGGCGCGTCGCTATGGAAAGCCGGGGCCCTCAGACCCGCATCGGCATGACGACGTAGACGGCGCTCTCGTCGTCGCCCTCCCGCACCAGGGTCGGGTCGCCGGAGTTGTTGAACAGGAACACCGCGTTCTCGCGGTCCACCTGGCCGGCGATCTCCAGCAGGTAGCGGGCGTTGAAGCCGATCTCCAGCGGATCCTCGCCATAGGCGACGGCCACCTCCTCGGTCGCCGCCCCGCTGTCGGGGGCGTTGACCGACAGCACCAGCCGGTCCTCGCTCAGCGCCAGCTTCACGGCGCGCGAGCGCTCGGAGCTGACGGTCGCCACCCGGTCGACGGCCGCGGCGAACTCGGCCGCATCCACCTCCATCCGCTTGGGATTCCCCTGCGGGATCACCCGGGTGTAGTCGGGGAAGGAGCCGTCGATCACCTTCGAGATCAGCGACACGCCGTTGGCCCGGAACCGCACCTTGGTCTCGGACACGCCGACCTGGATCACCGCCTCGTCGTCCGAGAGCAGCCGGTTCAGCTCCCCCACCGTCTTGCGCGGCACGATCACGCCGGGCATCGCCTCGGCCCCCGGCGGCAGCGGCGCGTCGACCCGCGCCAGCCGGTGGCCGTCGGTGGCGACGCAGCGCAGCGCCTTGCCCTCGGCCCCGTCGGCCACATGCATGTAGACGCCGTTGAGGTAATAGCGCGTCTCCTCGGTGGAGATCGCGAACTTCGCCTTGTCGAACAGCCGCCGCAGCACCTTCGCCGGCGCCTCGAAGTCGCAGGCGTAGTCGGCGGACGCCATCACCGGGAAATCCTCCCGCGGCAGCGTCGCCAGCTTGAAGTCCGAGCGGCCGGCCCGCACCTCCAGCCGGCCCGAGGCCGGGTCGTCGATCAGGCTCGCCTGCGCCCCGTCGGGCAGCTTGCGCACGATGTCGTGCAGCATGTGGGCCGGCGCGGTGGTGGCGCCCGCCTGCTCGACCAGGGCCGGGATCTGCTCCAGCACCTCGACGTCGAGGTCGGTCGCGCGGATCGAGAGCGTGTCGCCCGAGGCCTCCAGCAGCACGTTCGACAGGATCGGGATGGTGGTGCGGCGCTCGACGACGCCCTGGGCGCGGCTCATGGCCTTGAGGAGGGCCGCCCTCTCGACGCTGATCTTCATGGTCCCCCGCCGGGTCGGATGGCCCCCTCCGCCCGCCGCGCGCGAGGGGCGCGGCGAAGGGGCGGGAGGGCGCGGATTGTTCGGAGGGTCACACTAGCGGCTGGCGCGGCGGGCGCAACGGTCGCGACGCCCGCGGAGGCGCCGCGTCGCGGCGCCGGCCGGCATTTCGGCCCCGATCGGCCCCGAAAACCCTTCGGCGACGCCCGCCGCGTTCAGCTTCCGGAAACCAGCAGCGGTTAAGCGCTGCAGGACGACCGCGTGGTCGCCCTGTCTTCCATTCCGGAGCCCGCCTCATGCTCGCCCGCCTCAGCATCTTCCAGCGCATCGCAGGCGGGTTCGCCGCGACGATCGTCGTCGTGCTGGCCCTCGCCGCCGTCTCCGGCCTGACGATGCAGCGCATCGACCGGGCCCTGGTCTCCGTCGGCGCGGCGAGCGAGCGGAACCTCGCGCTCGACCAGCTGGTGCGCGGGGTGGGCGACATGCGGGTGGCGGCCTTCCGCTACCTCGCCTTCGGCGACCCGAAGGACGTGGAGGCGATCGCCGCGCATGTGGTCGAGCAGCAGAAGGTGATCGCCGATCTCGCCGCCGCCCTCGCCGACCGGCCGGAGGAGAGCGGGCTGCTCGCCGACGCCGCCCGGCTGTCGCGCGACTACGGCGCCGGCTTCGCCGACCTGCGGGTGCAGACCGAGCGAGGGACCGAGGCGATGGCGGCGGCGGAGGCCGCGCGCCAGGCCGCCTCGGCGGAGATGGAATCGCTGGCGGTTCGGGCCGAGGGCCGGGTCGCCTACGAGCCGCGCGCGGCCGAGGTGCTGCTGGCGGCCGAACAGGTGCGCCGGCTCCTGCTCGCCGCCGAGACGGAGCTGATGGCGTTCCGCGCCTCCGGCGACTCGGCGGCGCTGGACGCGGCGGCCGAGGGCTACGAGGCGGCGGAGCGCGCGATGCGCCGCGCCGCCTACGTGGCCGGGCAGGTCGACGTGCCGGGCGACGCCGAGGCCGGGGTCGCCGCGGTGCAGGCGGCGGCGGGGGCGATCGCGCCGGTCGCCGAGGCCGCCCGAGCGCGCCAGGCGATCCTGCAGCAGCGGCTGAACATCGCCGGCCCGGGCCTGCTGGACGTGACCGCCAAGCTCAAGCGCCTGGTCGTCGACCGGCAGACGCGGCTGGCGGGGGAGGCGAACGACTCCGCCGACGCCGGCAAGCTCGCCGTCGCCGGGGGCGCCGCGGTGGCGCTGGCGCTCGCGATCGGCGTCGCCGCGGCGGTCGGCGGCTCCATCGGCCGCGCCGTCCGCGGCGCCGCCTCGGACATGGAGCGGCTCGCCGGCGGCGACCTCTCGGTCGAGATCCGCGGCGCCGAGCACCGGCACGAGATCGGGGCCATGGCCCGGGCGCTGGCCGTGTTCCGCGACAACCAGCGCGCCCTGCGCGAGACCGAGGCCGCCCAGAAGCAGCAGGCGGCCGAGGCCGCCAGGCGCCGGGCGGAGATGATGCGCGAACTGGGCGAGAGCTTCGGCGCCGTGGTCGAATCGGCGGTGGCCGGCGACTTCTCGGGCCGGGTCTCCGCCCGCTTCGACGACGCGGAGCTGCAGGCGCTCGCGTCGGGCATGAACCGCATGCTCGCCAGCGTCGAGGCCGGGGTCGGCGCCGCGCGCGAGACGCTGTCGAAAGTGGCCGAGGGCGATCTCGACGCGCGCATGACCGGGACCTTCGCCGGCGTCTTCGCGCAGCTGCGCGACGACCTCGACGCCGCCGCCACCCGCCTCGCCCGGCTGGTGGCCGAGACCCGCGACGGCGCCGACGCCATCGTCTCGCTCGCCCGCGAGATGGCCGGGGACGCCGGCGACCTCGCCGGCCGGGCCGAGGGGCAGGCCGCCTCGCTGGAGGAGACCGCCGCGACGATGGAGCAGATCGCCGCCACCGTGCGCGGCAACGCCCAGAACGCCGGCTCCGCCGCCGACCTCTCGCGCCGCGCCTCGGGCAGCGCCGAGGCCGGCAGCCGCGTCGTCGCCGACACCGTCGAGATCATCGAGCGGATCGAGGCGAGCTCGGCCCGCATCGCCGAGATCACCTCGGTGATCGACGGCATCGCCTTCCAGACCAACCTGCTGGCCCTGAACGCCGCCGTCGAGGCGGCGCGGGCGGGCGAGGCCGGCAAGGGCTTCGCCGTCGTCGCGGCCGAGGTCCGCCAGCTCGCCCAGCGCTCGGGCGACGCGGCCTCCGACATCAAGGGGCTGATCGAGGCGAGCGTGAAGCAGGTCGCCGAGGGCGTCGCCTCGGCCAAGCGCGCCGGCGGCTCGCTGACCGAGATCGTCGAGGCGGTCTCGACGCTGGAGCGCACCATCGGCGAGATCAGCTCCGCCAGCGCCGAGCAGACCTCGGGGATCGAGGAGATCAGCCAGGCCGTCGCCAGCCTCGACCAGGCCACCCAGCGCAACGCCGAGATGGCCCAGGACGCCGTGCGCCGGACCGAGCGGATGACCGACGCGGCCCGCGTCGTGCAGGCCCGGGTGGCCGAGTTCAAGGTCGGCCAGGCCCCGCGCGCCCGCCACGCGGCCTGAGCCCCCGGCCGCGCGCCCGCCTGCACGCGGCGGCCCGCGCTCTCGTCAAGCCGCCCGGGCGCCTGCCGATGTCATGATGGGGCGCTCCGCCGGGCGCGTCCCCTCTGCCGAGCGATGTCCACGCCCGGGCGGCGGCGCCGGCAGTCCCCGTGGAGCGCGGGCCGGCGCGCGCTCGCCCCATGGCGCCCGCACGCCTGCGGAGGTCATGGGGGCGCGCAGGCGGGAGCGCGCCGCGGGCGGAGCGACGACCGCGCCGGGGCCGGCGGCCCCGTGCGCCCGGCGGCCTCGGGCGGCGCGCGCCTTCGCGCAGTCTGGGGGAGGATCGGGCGCCGTCGGGAAGGCGGCCTGGGGAGGGCCTCAGCCCTCCAGCATGCGGCGCAGGAGCTCGAGGTCCTCGGCCATCTGGCTGTCGGTTTCCTTGAGCTTCTCGATGGTCTTGCAGGCGTGGATCACGGTGGTGTGGTCGCGCCCGCCGAAGCGCCGGCCGATGTCGGGCAGGCTCTTCGAGGTCAGGGTCTTGGCGAGCCACATCGCCACCTGCCGCGGCCGGGCCACCACCCGCGCCCGCCGGGGCGAGAGCAGGTCGGTCAGGCGCACGTTGTAGTGGGCCGCGACCTTGCGCTGGATCTCCTCCACCGTGACCTTGCGGTCGGCGGCGCGCAGGATGTCGGCCAGGCACTCCTGCGCCATGTCGAGGTCGACCGGCCGGCCCACCAAGGAAGCGAAGGCCGTCAGCCGGGTCAGCGCGCCTTCCAGCACGCGCACGTTGGAGCTGATCCGGTGGGCCAGGAACTCCAGCACGCGGGGCTGGATCACCACCTCCGGGTGGGAGGCCTGCAGCAGGTCGAGCTTCGACTGCAGGATGCCCAGGCGCAGCTCGTAGTCGGTGGGGTGCAGGTCCACGACCAGGCCCCACTGCAGACGCGAGCGGATCCGCTCCTCGAGGTGCTCCATGTCCACCGGGTTGCGGTCGCCGGAGATCACCACCTGCTTGCCCTGATCCACCAGGGCGTTGAAGGTGTGGAAGAATTCCTCCTGCGTCGAGTCCTTGCCGGCGATGAACTGCACGTCGTCGATCATCAGCACGTCGACCGAGCGGAAGATCTGCTTGAAGCCGATCATGTCCTTCGAGCGCAGCGCCTGGATGAAGCGGTACATGAACTGCTCGGCGGTCAGCAGGACCACCTTCGCCTCGGGGCGGGTCTCGGCCAGGCGCCAGGCCATGGCGTGCATCAGGTGGGTCTTGCCCAGGCCCGAGGCGGAATAGAGGAACAGCGGGTTGAAGGTCACGTCCCCGCCCTCGGCCACCCGGCGGGCGGCGGCATGGGCGAGCTCGTTGGGCTTGCCGACCACGAAGCGGTCGAAGGTGAAGCGCGGGTCCAGCGGGATCGAGGGCGACTCGCCCGGATCGGTGCTGGCGGCGGGCTTCGCCTCGGCGGGCTTCGGGGCGGCGGCAGGCGCGGGTTCAGGCTCCCGCCGGGCCGCCGCGGCGGAGGCGGAGGCGACGGCGTCGCGCACGGCGGGCGCGGCCGGCGCGGGGCGCGCGGCCTGGCTGCGCGGGGCGGGCGCCTCGGCCTCGGGCGCGTCCTCGGCGGCGCGGCGCGGGGCCGCGCGCAGGTCGACGCGCTGCAGGTTCGGCAGCTCGGCGCGCAGCGCGCGCAGCAAGGACTCGGCGTAGTAGCGGTCGACCCAGTCGGCGATGAACCCGGTCGGCGCGGTCAGCTTCGCCACGCCCTGCCCGGCGCCCTCGATCTCGAGGTTGGCGATCCAGCTGTCGTGCAGCGCCTCGCCGATCTCGTCGCGCACGCGCCCCTTGGCCCGGTCCCAGGCGGCGATCAGCGCCGGCGGGCAGGAACGGGGGGATTCGAACGACGGGTATGCGGGGCGGCCGTGCGCCGGGCCATCCGGGGAAGTCATGGCGGGCATTCGGTCTCCTCAGGGGCGGTGGGGGCGCCCTGGACGGTCAGGCGGCGGGCGGGGCGGCGTCGGGGCCGCCCCGGACGGCGGTGGGGCGCCGTCCGGGACGGGCGCCGCGTCAGGTCAGCTCTGGACCCAGGGAAGGCCGCGGACCTTCCAGCCGTTCACGCCGCCGCGGTGGTTGTCGGGGCCGAGGTCGCCCTCGAACCCTTCGGCGACGTTGCAGCACTCGCAGGCGACGCCCTTCTCGGCCAGCGCCGCGGCGACGGAGAGCGCGGCCTGCTGGGAGCGCCCGCCCGAGCGGCACAGGAACAGGAGCTTCGCGGGCGTCGCGTCGCCCAGCGCGCCCAGCACCTGCTCGACGAAGGCGGGGTTGCGGGTCATGTCGGGGTAGCGCTGCCATTCGACGAGCACCGGCTGCGCCCCGATGGGCGACAGGTCCGGCAGGCCGACGCAGGCCCATTCGGCGCGCGTGCGCACGTCCACCAGCGCGGCGTCGCCGCCGGACAGGACCTCGTAGGCCTGGGCGGGCGCCAGCTGCGGGATGCCCGCGATCGAGCCGGTTTCCTGCGTCACCTTGGTGTCTCCCTCAAGCCGTGCCGGTGGAATCGGCGGTATGGTAGGCGGCCGCCCCGAAGTCCCGCAAGGCGCTCGCAAGTCGCGGGCCGAATTTTCGCTCAAGTCGTTGAGTCATCACGGCCGCCCCTCGATACTCGCTGCATTGCAGCATAGCAAAACCAATTCCGTCCCGTGGCGAATAGTTTCGCCCCGAGCGGTCGGTTCTGCAAATTTACTTGAAGGCTGTTCCGTGTCCCTCGAACAGCACCCGCAGACTTTAGGCGCGCGGGCCCGTCGCTGGCAACAGGACGAAATCAGGAACATGACATCGGGACGTCGAAACCATGACGCCACGACAAGACGCGCCGGTCGGCCATGCCGACCGGCGCGATGCCTGGGCATCGGTCTCGTCTCGTTGTCCGGAAGGCCGGGCGGCGCCCGGCCGGACGATCAGGCCGAGAGGGCCTTCACGCGCGACGCCAGGCGCGAGACCTTGCGCGACGCGGTGTTCTTGTGGAGCACGCCCTTGGAGACGCCCCGCATGATCTCCGGCTGGGCGTTCTTCAGCGCCTCGGCGGCCACGGTCGCGTCGCCCTTGGCGATCGCTTCCTCGACCTTGCGGAGGAAGGTGCGGATGCGGCTCCGGCGAGCCTTGTTGACCGCGGTGCGGCGCTCGATCTGGCGAATGCGCTTGCGTGCGGACGGCGAATTGGCCATCTGTGATTCCCGAGTTCTGCTCGTTCTAACGTGAGGCGCGGCGTATACACGCCGCCCCGCGAGGGGTCAACGGCGGAGCGGCGGCCTTCGGCCAAACCCTTCCTCCGTCTCTGTTTTCCCACAGGCCGATTCCCGGCCGGAGGGGGTCCGGGCCGTTCCGGCGCGAGGCGGGGCGAGTCGCCCGCTTCCCCCGCGTCCGAATCCGGCCCGCGATTCGATCCCTCAGGCGCGCGCGCCCGGGGCGCGGCCTCAGCGGCCGCGGAACTGCGGCTCGCGCTTCTCGATGAAGGCGGCCATGCCTTCCTTCTGGTCCTCGGAGGCGAACAGCCCGTGGAACAGGCGGCGCTCGAACATCACGCCCTCGGTCAGGTTCGTCTCGAAGGCGCGGTTCACCGCCTCCTTCGCGGCCATGGTCGCGATGGGCGACTTGTCGGCGATCTTGGCGGCGACGGCCAGCGCCTCGTCCAGCAGCTTGTCGGCGGGGATCACCCGGCTGACCAGGCCCGCGCGCTCGGCCTCCTCGGCGGTCATGAAGCGGCCCGAGAGGCACATCTCCATCGCCTTGGCCTTGCCCACGGCCAGCGTCAGGCGCTGGGTGCCGCCCATGCCGGGGATCACGCCCAGGTTGATCTCGGGCTGGCCGAACTTGGCGGTGTCGGCGGCGAGGATGAAGTCGCACAGCATCGCCAGCTCGCAGCCGCCGCCCAGCGCATAGCCGGCCACGGCGGCGATGATCGGGGTGCGCGTGCCCTCGATGGCGCGGCAGCCGTCGGCGAAGAAGTCCAGCTTGAACATCTCCGGCGCGGTCTTGTCCGACATCTCCTTGATGTCGGCGCCGGCGGCGAAGGCCTTGGCCGAGCCGGTCAGCACGATGCAGCGGATCCTGTCGTCCGCGTCGAACTTGCCGAGCGCCTCGCCCAGCTCCCTCAGCAGGTCCTGGTTCAGCGCGTTCAGCGCGTCGGGGCGGTTGAGCTTCACGAGACCGACATGGTCCCGGGTCTCCACGATCAGGTTGGCGTAGGCCATCGGCCCCTCCCGTTGCTGCGGTCCCTCTGGCGGGGCGGCTTCGCCCTCCTTGAAGCCGGCCGGCGGGTGTTAACGGAGCGCCGCCGGGCGTTCAAGGCGGGGTCTTCCCCGGGGGTCGTCACGTCACGTCTGGCAGCGCGCGCAGTGGAAGGTCGAGCGTCCCGACTGCACCATGCGGGCCACGACGCCGGGGCAGCCCTCGCGCCGGCAGGGCTCCCCCTCGCGACCGTAAACCGCGAAGGCGTGCTGGAAATAGCCCAATTCGCCGGAGGCCTGGCGATAGTCCCGCAGGCTGGAGCCGCCCGCCTCGATCGCCTCGACCAGCACCTCCCGCACCGCTTGCGCCAGCCGCTCGAGCCTCTCGCGGGAGATGCGCCCGGCGGCGCGGGCGGGGGCGATGCCGGCCCGCCACAGCGCCTCGCACACGTAGATGTTGCCCAGGCCGCAGACGATTCGCTGATCCAGCAGCAGCGCCTTCACCGGCGCCTTGCGGCCCGCGAAGGTCTCGCGCAGGAGCTGCGCGTCGAAGCCGTTGCCCAGCGGCTCCGGCCCCAGCGAGGCGAGCAGCCAGTGCTGCGCCTCGGCCCCCTCGGCGATCAGGTCCATGGCGCCGAAGCGGCGCACGTCGTTGAAAGTGACGCGGGCCGGACGCTCGCCCCGGGCCAGGTGGAAGACCACATGGTCGTGCTGGGGATGCAGGCCGGGGTCGTGGACGAACTCCCCCTGCACCTCCTGACCGATCAGCATCCGCCCGGTCATGCCGAGGTGGATGAGCAGGGTCTCGCCGGTCGAGAGATCGGCGAGGATGTACTTGGAGCGGCGGCGCAGGCGCAGGATCTCGGCGCCCGTCAGCCGCTCGACGAAGCGCTCGGGCAGGGGCCAGCGCAGGTCCGGGCGGCGCTGTTCGACGCGGGTCAGGCGGGCGCCGGTCATCACGGGCTCCAGCCCGCGACGCACCGTCTCGACTTCGGGCAGCTCGGGCATGTTCCTGCGCGCGCTCCTTTCGGCTAAGGGAAACGCCATGACGGACGCGACCGAGAATGACAAGGGGGCCACGGCCCCGGCCCAGACGGCCCGGGAGGCCGCGCAGGGCACCACGCATTTCGGCTACCGCGAGGTGCCCGAGGGCGACAAGGCGGGGCTGGTGCGGGGGGTCTTCTCCTCGGTCGCGGCGCGCTACGACCTGATGAACGACCTGATGTCGGGGGGCGTCCACCGCCTGTGGAAGGACGCGCTGATCGACTGGATGGCGCCGCGGCCGGGGATGAAGCTGCTCGACGTGGCGGGCGGCACCGGCGACATCTCCTTCCGCTTCCTCCGGCGGCTGAAGGGCGAGGGGCATGCCACCGTCTGCGACCTGACCTCCGACATGCTGGAGGAGGGGCGCAGGCGCGCCGACGCGCAGGGCTTCGCGGATCAGCTCGACTGGGTGGTCGGCGACGCGATGAACCTGCCGTTCCCCGACCGCAGCTTCGACGCCTTCACCATCGCCTTCGGCATCCGCAACGTCACCCGCCCGCAGGAGGCGCTGAACGAGGCCTACCGGGTGCTGAAGCCCGGCGGCCGGCTCCTGTGCCTCGAGTTCTCCCAGGTCACCGACGCGATGCTGCAGCGGGCCTACGACGCCTATTCCTTCTCGGTGATCCCGGCGATGGGCAAGGCGGTGACGGGGGATCGCGACAGCTACCAGTACCTGGTGGAATCCATCCGCAAGTTCCCGGACCAGGAGACCTTCCTGGAGATGGTGAAGGCGGCCGGCTTCTCCCGCGCCAGCTACCGCAACTACACGATGGGCGTCGCGGCGATCCATTCCGGCTGGCGCATCTGAGCATGGGCGTCTTCGCCAACCTCTGGCGGCTGGCGCGCACCGGCGCCACCTTCCAGCGCACCGGCGCGATGGAGGAGGCGCTGGCCGCCCTCGACGCGCCCCGCTCGATCCGGGTGGCCGCCCGCATCCTCGGCTGGCCGCTGAGCCCGCTGGGCCTGCCGGGCGACCCCGCCCTGCCGCCCGTTCCCCGCGCCCTGACCGCGCTGGGGCCGGCCTATGTGAAATTCGGCCAGACCCTCTCGACCCGGCCCGACGTGGCCGGGCCGAAGCTCGCGCGCGAGCTGCGGGTCCTGCAGGACCGCATCGCCCCCTTCCCCGACGCCGAGGCCCGCGCCACCGTCGAGCATGAGCTGGGCCGCCCCCTCGAGGAGGCGTTCTCCGAGTTCGGCCCCCCGGTCGCCGCCGCCTCCATCGCCCAGGTGCACCCCGCGATCGAGCGGGAGACCGGCCGCCGCGTCGCCGTGAAGATCCTGCGCCCGGGCGTGGAGCGGGCCTTCCGCAAGGACGTCGAGGCCTTCCACTTCATCGCCCGGACCATCGAGATCCTGGCCCCCTCCGCCCGCCGCCTGCGGCCCACCGCCGTCACCCGCCACTTCGAGGGCGTGGTGACCACCGAGCTGGACCTGCGGCTGGAGGCCTCGGCCGCCGCCGAGTTCAAGGCCAACACCGCCGAGGACGCGGGCTTCCGCGTGCCCGGCGTGCTGTGGGGCCTGTCGGCCAAGCGGATGATGACTCTGGAGTGGGTCGAGGGCGACCCGCTGGGCGACGTCGATCTGCTGGCGACCCGCGACCTGGACCTGCCGGAGCTCGGCCGCTTCATCATCCGCAGCTTCCTGCGCCATGCGCTGCGCGACGGCTTCTTCCACGCCGACATGCACCAGGGGAACCTGAAGGTGGCGAAGGACGGGACGCTGGTGGCGCTCGACTTCGGGATCATGGGACGGATCGACCCCTACACCCGCCGCGTCTACGCCGAGATCCTGCTGGGCTTCCTGCGCAAGGACTACCGCCGCGTCGCCGAGGTGCATTTCGAGGCCGGCTACGTCCCCGCCGACCAGGACCTGGAGACCTTCGCCCAGGCCCTGCGCTCGATCGGCGAGCCGATCTTCGGGCAGGACGCCTCGCGGATCTCCATGGCCCGCCTGCTGGCGCACCTCTTCGAGGTGACCGAGCGCTTCGGGATGCAGACCCGGACCGAGCTGATCCTCCTGCAGCGGACCATGGTGGTGGTCGAGGGGGTGGCGCGCACGCTCGACCCGAACCTCAACATGTGGAAGTCCGCCCAGCCGGTGGTCGAGGAATGGATGAAGGACAACCTCGGTCCCAAGGCGGTGAAGCGGGACCTGGAGGCGACGCTGAAGGTGCTGTCGCGCTTCGGGCCGCGGATGCCGGAGATGGCCGAGAAGCTGCTGACCAAGCTCGCCGAGGGCGAGCCGATCGAGGTCGAGGACCAGGGGCTGGAACTGCGCCGCGCGATCGCGGTGGGCGTGGTCGCGGGCCTGCTCGGCGGGCTCGGCGGCGCGGTTCTGGTGGCGCTCTCCCTCTGACCCCGGAGGCGGCGGCGGGGTCTACAGGCGCCCTGCGGGCGGGCTTGGCTGCGTCGCGCATGGGGTGAATGGGGGGAGATCCCGGCGGGAGGAGCCTCCGGCGGGCTCCAGACTCACCAAAGAACAAGCCCCGCGCCTGTTCTCCGGAGCCGTCCCACGCGGCTGGTGCCAGGTCGACTAGCC
>Ga0310345_10000612_pt1 | contig 48771 bp, 38 predicted proteins | sample HC15DNA20500_MG_FD_204667 | JGI IMG/M metagenome (GOLD analysis project Ga0310345, IMG submission 204667) | Marine microbial communities from station ALOHA, North Pacific Subtropical Gyre - HC15-DNA-20-500_MG | ecosystem: Environmental > Aquatic > Marine > Oceanic | place: Pacific Ocean: North...
ACCCCCCCCTGTCCCCCCGGCGGCAACTAGCCCCCCCCTCCGTGGCCCCCAGCCACACCCAGCACTGTTCTGCGCGCCCTGAGTTGCGGGTCTGAGTGGGGCGGGGCCGGACTAGTCGCGCCCCTCCCCTCCTCCCATCTTGTGCCATTACCCATGATTCGGAGACCGGCATGATCAATCGAAGGTCCTTCCTAGAGCGCCTCGGAATCACCGGGAGTGCGCTAATCGCCGCGGGCTCCTCGTGGGGCTGCGCCGACGCGGAACAACCCATGCCCGAACCGAGGGGGGCAGGCTCGACAGGCGAGTCTCCGGCTCCGCTCCGCATCCTTATCCTTGGCGGCACCGGCTTCATCGGTCCGCACCAAGTCGAGTACGCGCGCTCGCGCGGCCACACGCTCACCCTGTTCAACCGTGGCCGCACCAACACCGGCCTGTTCCCCAACGTCGAGCGCTTGGTCGGAGACCGCAACGGCGACGTGACCGCCCTCGAAGGGCGCGAGTGGGACGTGGTTCTCGACAACTCCGGGTACGAGCCGCAACAGGTCAAGGCTACCGCTGAACTGCTCCAGCCCAATACCCGACGCTACCTCTTCATCTCGACTCAGGCCGTGTACGCGGACCGGAGCATCGTGGGTCAGGAAGAGACGGGCGCCCTGGGCATAACGGGGGTGCCGAAGTCGGGATGGGACGGGTACGGTCCGCTCAAGGCTTTGTGCGAAGAGGTTGCCCACGCCGCCCTTGGCGACCAGCTCACCATCGTCCGGCCTGGTGTCGTCGTGGGGCCGGGCGACGGGACCGACCGCTTCACCTACTGGGTCGTCCGGACGGATCGAGGGGGCGATGTCATGGCTCCGGGCGATCCGAACGACCCCGTGCAATTCATCGACGTGCGGGATGCGACCGAGTTCATGCTTCACCTGCTCGAGCAGGACATTGTCGGCACCTTCAATGTCACGGGTCCCGCCGAGGTGCTCACCTTCGGGAGCATGCTCGACGTCATGAGGGACGTTTCGGCGTCGGACGCCCAACCTACCTGGGTCGACCAAGCATTCATGGACGAGAACGACGCCAGCTTGCCCCTGTGGCGAGCGCCCTCGGGCGCGACCGAAGGATTCAACCGCATGAACGCCGGTCGAGCTCAGGCCGCTGGCCTCACGTACCGCCCGCTCAACGTCACCGTTCGCGACACGCTGGAATGGGCCAGGACGGAGCCACCCCAGCGCTGGAGCGAGATGCGAGTAGGCCTCACAGGGGAGCGCGAGGCGGAGCTCCTCCGCGCTTGGCACGACTCGCGGGTGTGAGGAAGATGAACTCGAACCCGTGGTAGTGGACCGGTTTCTTCGTCGAGGGTCTGCCAGACGATGGCTTGGTCACCCGCACGCACGTCGCTTCTGACAACATTCCAGAGATCGATGTCGAGGTGCAGTACAGCCTCTGCGATCTTGTACCTCTTGGGGTTCGCGCAGAACGCCCAGTAGCGAGGGGCCCTGGAGGGACCTCCCAGCTTCAGAACCTCGAAGCCGAGTTTTCGGAGCACTCGGACGGCAGCGGCTTCACCGCCGCTGAACTCCTGTGCTGACAGAGGCCCCACTTGCGGATGCTGGTAGCCGCGGGCAGCTCCGACGATGGCCTTTGAGTCGTACCGGCGCCCGTCTGAGCGAATAAAGTACGATCGAGCCTTGGAGAATCCATATTTCTTTAAGAAGGCGTCACGGCCGACATCGTCGAATTCGGCGATGGCTACTATTACGGCCTTCGAGTCTGTCACCTCTCCCAAAGCCATCGGTTATTCCCCTGTCTTATCCGATCCCCTCTTCGGGTGTCTGTCATCACCCAGCTGAGGGCCCTTCGCTTAACGATCCAGGGCCTCCGAACCGGCCGTCCGCTCCGTCTAGTTACGCCCGCTTCAGATCTAGCGCCACACTGCTGTCCGAAGCATAGACGCTTCCCGCGGTCCGGTTGGGCCGAGGGGTGCCTCCGCCACCCCGAGCCGGAGTCCCCGTGTTAGACGAAGGCGCCTTCCCGAACGGGTGTACCGCCAGCCCTGCTAAGCAGCAGCGGCTAGCCCCCGAGCTCGTCGAAGATCTGCTCGATCCGGCGGCGCAGGTCCGCATCGGGAAGATCGCCCCGCCCGGCGCCCATGTTGTCGACCATGTGTTCAGGGTCGTCCGTGCCCGGAATCACGACGGTCACCGCCGGATGCGAGAGGCCGTACTTCAGGCAGAGCTGCGCCCAGCTCGTGGCGCCGATCTCGCCCGCGAAGTCGGGGAGCGGCCGGTCGCCCACAAGCGAGAAGACGCCGCCGCGGCGGCCCGCGAAGGGTCTCGCCACCACCACCGCGACGCCGTGATCTGCCGCCAGCGGTAGAATCCTCTCGGCGGCGGCTCGATCCAGGACCGAGTAGTCGATCTCGATCATGTCGAGGTTCTCCTCCCGAATCAGCCGCTCGAGCTCCGGATACTGCTCGGCGCTCATCGTGGTGACGCCGAGGTATCGGATCCGCCCGGCTTCCTTCCACTCTCGCAGGATCGGCAGCAGGATCTCCACGCCGTCGAGAAAGTGGACGCGCATTGCAGATACGCGCTCCACTCTCAGCGCGGTCATACAAGCCTCGAGCGAAGCGACTGCCTCTTCGCGGTTGTCCGCCGTCGGGACCTTCGTCGCGATGAATACGTCGTCGCGGGCGTCCAGCTCACGGAGGATCTGGCCAATGACCTCCTCGGCCCGCCCGCGGCCGTAGATCCGCGCCGTGTCGATGAAGCGGGCGCCGCTCTCCTTCATCAACCGAACGATCTCCCGAAGCGGCGCAATCTCCTCCTCGCTCCGCGCCCCCCACTGGTTCGTGCCGACTCCAACGATGGGAAGCCGCTCGCCGGTCCCGGGGATCGGCCGAGTCATGAACTCCTGCGTGAGGGTCGCCACCTCGCCGAACAGTGGCGCCCCGCGACCGACAGCCAACCCGGCCCCGGCCAGGAGTCCCAGCTTGATTGCATCGCGACGCGTCGTCCTCTGTGGGTCGGCGAGATTCATATCATTCCTGCTCGTGTCGCTATCGGCGGTGGCCAAGGTGCCGTTGGAGGCTACCTAACGATCTGCATTTCTGCTGTGCGCCCGGGCAGTAGACCGAGCACACGAAGTGTGCAAGCCACGGACTCACCGCGCCAGGTCGCGGTTCCTGAGGATCGCGACGATCAACCGGTACGCGAGTCTAGGAGCTTCACGCCGGACCTTCACGCGCTGGCTGACTGGCTCGACGTGTGCGGGATCGAGACGATCGCTATGGAGTCGACCGGCGTGTAACCGCGAATTCGAGGTCATCAGAGCCGAAGGCTCCTCCCCCCCCTCCGTGGCAGCCAGCCACACCTAGCTATCCAGTGTTTCACTTTCAGGGTACTACCCGAGTTCATTGGGAAACAGGCCGTCTTCGCCACGTCTCTTTAGCCATTGGCGGGCGCGATCCTCCGAGCTATGCACGACCGCCTCCACCGTGAAGATGAGTTCCACAACCGCGTCAACGACCTCCGCCATACGTTCGACCCCGAGGTTGAGAACAAGCCGTTCCTTGTGCAGCTCATGAGTTACAGGAGTGATTTCCTACTCAGCAAGTGGCCATTTCCGCTATAGGTACCGCATAGGTACCAGAAGGCGACCGCATAAGGGGGATTAGGCTGCCGAGGACCAGGAGTCCGACCAAGCGGCCTCGGAAGATCACCGGGTTCTTGGAGTGGCGGACGTACGTCAGCTGCTTCAAAGGCCTGTCCTTTGGGTGAGAATGGCGCGCTTGATGGCGCCGTTGGCAGGAGGTGCTGACCTCATCAGCTTTCAGGAACCGCGTCCAGAATGTTGCCGACGACTTCATTGATATACGGCCCAAAGCCGCCGGGGCTCGGACCGTGACGCACGATGACCATGTCTCTCGAAGGGATGACAATTGTCTGCTGACCCATGAACCCTGCAGCCCAGTAAGCGTCTGGCGGCATGCGGTCCGCAGCTCCACCTCGGTTCAACCAAAACAGCCCGCCGTATCCGTTGCTGGGGTCACCGGGTGCGGGGGTGGATACGAACTCGGTCCATCCTTCCGGCAAGATCCGTTCGCCTTCCCAGACTCCGTCCCAAAGGTGCAGCAATCCGAATCGTGCCCAGTCTCGTGTGGAGCCATAGTCGTAACCGCTAGCGATGAAGTTCCCCCATGCGTCCGTCTCCATCACCATGCTGCGCATGCCGATTCGGTCGAAGAGTTGACGCTGGGGGAAGGCCAGGAAGTCCTCGTTGGAGCCACCGACCGCTTGGCGAGCGATGTGCATGAGGGAAAGGGGATCTGAGTTGCGGTAACGCCAAACCGTACCCGGTTCGTAACGAAGAGGCTGGTTGATGGCGTGGAGGTCGACGTTCAGGGCATCGAAGTAGATCCGCATGTGCTCGTTTGCTGTCGTGTACGACACTTCAGCCGTGAGACCCAAGTTGTCGAAATCCAGGCCCCCGGACATTCGCAGCAGGTCTTTGATCCGGACATCCTTCCGAGGGTCGTTGGCCGCCTGCTGCCACGCTGGGACCGGGGCTGGGTCCTCCAGCCCGAAGTAGCCTTGCTGGACGAGGGTACCTGTCAGGGCCGACACGATGCTCTTCCCCATGGACCAGCTGATTTGGGGTGTACTCGGCCCCCAGCCGTCTTTGTAGCGCTCGGCGATGATCTTGCCGTTGTAGACGGCGATCAAACCGCGCGTGTTTTGGGTGGGGCTCATCGCGGCATCGTCGAACGCGAAATCGAAAGCGGCGTCCAAGGCGGCTTGGTCAACGTGGGAGAACCTCTCCGCGGTAAAGTTGGCGAACGCGTCTCGATCGCCCGTCGGCCAGTCCTGAGTGCTGGGGTCAGGGAGCCTACTCCCCAGTTCCCTCGGCTGGTAGAACACGCCCTCGTTGCCGGTCGGGAGAATCGAGCACCCCTGGTCTCCGTTGTACTCGGCGGTTCGGCTTCCGTACTTGGCGCTGCTCACTGTGGCTTCCCGGGCACCCTCGTCCACGGACCAGGTGAAGCCGCTCTCCCACCTGAAGAACGAGAACCTTGAGATATCGTCCACAATGACCTGCTCGGCGGTGCGAGTGTAGTCTCTCCCAACGACCCACATGCCCGAGCACAGGTGATGGGCGCCGATTCCCAGGGCATACCAACCGGCCAAGCTGTCGCCCACAGAATAGTCTGGAGTGTAGGCCGGCGGAGGGTTGTCGCTCTGGGGGCCCGAGGCCGTGTCCGCTGAGGGCGCTCCGCACGCCGTACACGCGAGAAGGGTCCAGATCAGGACCATTGGGATCCGTGTACGGAAACGGCTGGCGCGTTGGTTTGACACATGTCGCTCCTGTTTTCGGCTTGGGCCGACCGCGGCGGTCGGTTATCCGCCCTCTCTGAAGAAACCGCGTTCCTGCGCGATGCCACTCCTCGTCCGTGCGCTCGGTGCCCTATCGTCTCACGGGCCCCGGCCCGGCTCGCCTGGTTCCAAGGTACTCCCGAAGCCGAAAGCTCCTGCAGTTCTCCCCAGGTACAGGCGGTCCAGCGTGGTCATTAGCTGTGAGATGGCGCCGGGGTCATCGCTCAACATGCCCGCTTCGAAGTTCCGGCGGTCTGGATGCTTGGCCCCGGCGCCCGCGCCCGTGAGGTTAGCGCTACCGACGTAGGCGCGCTTGCCATCGACGAGGAACACTTTCATGTGCATCTGAGGGCAGAGGCTTCGCTCGAAATGGGGGCCCTCAATCAAGACTGGCGACTTGTCGAAGTCCTTTCTGAAGCGCGGCCTAGGCTCCTTCGCGTGAAAGACATTATCGAACAGCAGATGACTCGCGAACAAATAGCCGAAGCCCAACGTCTGTCCCGCGAGTGGCCCGTTACCTACTAGGTAATCCGTGTCAGTAGCAATCGCTTGTTAGACGGCATCCGCCTCACGCCCAGACTTACAAGGCTTCTCCCTGCTACTTCAGCCGCCTGTGTCTAGCACCCGCGTCCATTCCGTCGTCCGACCGATGTTGACAAAGGCTATCCGCACATAGCCTCGCACCTTCAGTACCTGGCCGTCGTCGGCGAGGGTGAGCTCGCTTCGATACGTCTTGCCGGTGTCCGGAGCGTAGATACGTCCATCCTTCCACTTCCCATCGTCAATTCGGAACGAATGCATGAGTTCCAGGCCCACGATGGGTCGGCTTCTTAGCTCCTCGTCCGAGTTGTGCCAATCAATCTTGACGCTGCCAACGTCGCCCCATTCTCCCGCCTCGTCGTATAGCGGGTGACTTAACCAAACGATGCGCCCGCAGTAGAGAGCTGCGCACCTGTACACCTCGACTCGGGACCACTCCCCTTCGTCGGGTTCGGTGGACCAGAGACCGACGATCCCGTCCGGGCCAATAGCCGCTTGTGCGGAGTCGACCGACGGTGGCGATTGCCCATGGGCAGAGCCGAGAACGAAGGGCATCACGAGTACCGCTGCCCAAGCAGCTCGGAGGCCGGACCAAGAAACAGTTTCAGAGGTCATGGCGTGAACGTACGCCCTTTTGCCTGGATCGCCTATCAGCTTCGGCGCTTTTCATCCCCGGTGATCGCCAAGACTTGGGAGTGCCAGAACCTCTCCCATCTTCTCACCGAGCACATTCATAGCTTGTTTGGACTGCTCATCTGCGAGCCGGGCGTAGACTGCGGTCACGGCGGGGTGGGAGTGGTTGAGAATCTTACCGATCACCTGGATGGGTGTCCCTTGTTGAGCCAGCCAGCTACCCACGGTCCTGCGTAGGTTGTGTAGGCCAACGTCTTCGAGTCCTGCTTTCTGGCGAACGTGCTCCCATTGCCCCTTGATGTCCTTCCTGTGCTTGTCGAAGCGCCCCGGGAAGACCGAGGGGCAGTCCTGCTGTCGTGGCGACATGAGTGGCTTCGGGAGACAGATGGATGACATGGGGGCGTCCCGACTTCGTATCAGGGAGACGGAGTTCGTGACGTTCGAGATCCACATCCACCCATCGGGCGGCCACACCTCCGACTCCGCTTCAAAGTCTTCAGCGTCGCCCGCGAACAGCGCCCTAGTGGCCTCCTCGAAACCGGGTTGATTGCCGACCATGGCGAAATCCCTCTACAGTGCCGGGGTGGGGATGGCCGCTGCTCGTCCACTGGAACGATCAGGCCTGTGGGCCTATGATGCCTCCGTGTGACCTGCTTGCCCTCAGAGATCGATGGAGCCCGAGATGCTGAAGACGGCCCGCATTCTCCCCCTTTGCTTGCTCATAGTCGCGGCTGCCCTGCCCACACGGGTGGCAAGTCAGCAGGGCGCCACCACGAGCGGCGACGACCTGCAGATCACGCCGGACGTGGTGTACGGCCACAAGGATGGCATGGCGCTGACGTTCGACGTGTTGCGACCGGCGAACGCCCACGGCGGCGCCGTGCTGTACATGGTGAGCGGTGGATGGGTGTCGCGTTGGGGGCCGCCCCAGCGCTTGGCAGGCCGGAGCTTCTCCGGCCTTCTCGAGAAGGGGTTGACGGTCATTGCGGTGCGGCACGGAAGTGCGCCGCGCTACAAGGTGCCTGAGGCTGAAGCCGACGTGAGGCGCGCCTTGAGATTCGTGCGCCTGCACGCCGCCGGTCTCGGCGTCGACGCCGACCGCTTGGGCGTCTTCGGCGGAAGCGCCGGAGGGCATCTGTCGCTGATGCTCGGCCTCGGCTCCGACGAGGGTGAGCAGGATTCGAGCGACGAAGTGCTGCGGACGCCCGCGCGGGTCGCGGCAGTAGTCGCGTACTATCCGCCGGTCGACCTTCGGCCGATCGTCGGCCCGAGCGAGCGGTTCCCGGCGCTCGACTTTCCCCGGGAGCAGGCTGCCTCAATCTCGCCGATCATGTTCGTAACTCCTGACGACCCCCCGACCTTGCTGATCCACGGAGATGCGGACACGCTCGTGCCGATCAGCGCCAGCGAGGTCATGTTCGCCGCGCTGCAAGCTGAGGACGTGGAGTCCGAGTTCATCACCATCGCGGGCGGGGATCACGGCTTCAGGAATCGGGATCACCGTGACCGGGCACAGGCCGCGATGGTGGCCTGGTTCGATGGGCATCTGGCGCCGGGTGGCCGGTGAACGCCTGACGGGCTGACGCCCAATTACGTCCGGGAAGCGACCGTGGCCACCGCATGCAACCCCCTCTCCCACGGCTCGTTTTGAGCCGTGGACCCACGAGATACGAAGCGATCGTACGCCAGGGACTCGGCGGCACGCCAAGAACTACCGTCTAATACCCGCCGACGTATTCGGCGCAGCCTGCACAGAGCCCTGGCGATCCAGCAGGCGCGGCGTCGGATACACCTCGGCCAGGGTCATACCATCGTAGAGGCGCCCGTCCTTCATCACGTACTGGATGTCCCTCGTGTTGCGCAGGTTGTCCATGGGGTTGGAGTTGAGGATCACGATGTCGGCGAACTTTCCTTCTTCGATACTTCCCAGTTGCTCGCCGAAACCGATGGCCTCGGCGCCGAGGATCGTGGCGGCCCGGAGCACATCGTGTGGCTCTGCTCCTCCGAAGCCCATCGCCCACATCTCCCAATGGTAGCCGAGCCCTTGCAACTGGCCGTGGCTGCCCACGCCCATGCGCGCATCGGACTCCAGCATCTTCTTCACGAATTCTGCGTGCTCGGGGAAGATGTACTCCTCCTCCAAGAACCAGCCCGCCTCGCCGGGTGAGCCGCCCGCACCCGGTCCACGACGCCGCGTCCGAGTATCGAGATTCTCCTCGGGCATGAACATTCTCAGCTTCGGGTCGTCGTGTACGTTTTCGGTGGCGTAGAAGTAGTTCTCCCCGAACGGACCGCCATAGGACACGAGCAGAGTCGGTGTGTTGGTGGTCTGCGACGTCTCGAAGAGCTCCACCACATCGCGGTAGATCGGCGCGATGGGTAGGGTGTGCTCTATACCGGGGTAGCCGTCGATCGCGTGCGTCATGTCGAGCTTGAAATCGAGACCTCCCTCGGTGGTGGGCATGATCTCCAGCTCGCGCGCCGCCGCAATGATCCACTGCCGCTGCTGACGGTTTCCGCTCATGTACATCTTGAGCGTTTTGGTATCGAAGTACTCGGCGTACCGCCTGAGCACCGTCTTGGCGTGGTCGGCACTCTGGATGTTCTCGCCGATGAAAACACCCGGGCCCGTCGAATACACCCGCGGCCCGATCATGCCACCTGTCTCGACTCGATCGGTGTAGCTCAGCACGTCCGTGAAGGCGGTCTGCGGGTCTCGCGTGGTCGTTACACCGTACGAGAGCATCGTCATGTACTGCCACACCTCCTCCGGATGAATCTCCGGAGTCAGCCACATGGAGTGGTAGTGCACGTCCACGAAGCCGGGCACCAGCGTCTTGCCTGAGACGTCGATGATCTCGGCGCCCTCGGGGATCTCCACGGAATCGGGCAAGCCTACGGCAGTGATCTTGTTGTCGACCACCACGACGACGCCGTTCTCGATGACATACGGTGCTCCCGTCGTGTCGTCTGGCATCTCTGACATCGTGATGATGCGGCCGCCGCGCAGCACGACCGTGCCCCTGGGGATGTCTCGAGGCAGCATGACTTCGATCTTCTCTTCGACTGCCTCATAGGAGTCCGTCGAGTCGTTGAGCACGTCTTCGTCTCCGTCGCGCAAACGCGCGGCTCGCGCGGCGATTTTCTCTGCCACGCCGCGGATCGAGTCAGCCCGCGCCATCAGGGAGTCCGCTTCGACCTGCACCGAGTCGGCAGCGAGCCGAATTATCGAAGCCATCAGCTCCTCGGGTACGTCCTCGTCGTCCTTCTCGAGGCTGTCCGCCTCGGCACGCATGTCCGTCAGAGAATCTGCGACTGCCATGGCTCGCACGCGGAGCAGCGCCCGCCCCCGCGCGGTCTGCTCTTCCGCTTCCTCCTCAGCTTCGACCTCGGAGAGGTCGTATGTGAATAGCACGTTGCCCAGTGCCCAATGCACCGCTGAACCGTCGGCCGCCCAGGATGGGAACTCACCACCCACGTCGGTCAGTTTTCGCACGGGCACAGGCGCGCTGCCGGCGTTTGCCGCCATTACCGTAGGCGGCGGTCCGCCACCACCGTCGACGAGGTCGACGATGTAGATGTCGCTCCCGATCTGGGCGAAGGCCCGGTCCCCTGCCGGGGAGAGCATGACGATACCGGCCGGTGGCGGGCCGCCCGGCTCGGCACTCGGATCGGTCGGGTCAGGAGCCTTTCGCCAGGGGAATACACGGCGAGGCAGGAACTCCCACTCATCTGGATGCGGGTTGGCAAAGCCACCCGCCGCAGGCGGCCCGCGAACAATGAGATGCTGCTTCACGTCGGTACCGTCCCACCGGAACGATACCAGGCCTTCCACAGGGCCGTACGCGTAGATGCGGTCGGGTTCATCACTAGCGAAGTGCGCCAAGTCCCGGAAGCCGGTCGGCGAAATTACCGTGACTTCGCCGCCGCCGGCCGGCACCCACACGAACTCTCCTCCAATCGGTCCGAAGAAGATTCCGGACGCGTCCTTCAACTCACGCGCGGCACCCCGGGAGGCTACGATGCGCTCGCCGTCCGGTGACCACGCGACGTTGTAGTACATGGCGGCAGTGCTGGTGAGTTGTGTCGGCGCCTCTGTGCCGGTCGACACCCTCATGATGTGGCCACCATCGGTATCGTCCCAGGAGACATAGGCGATCGACTGCCCGTCGGGGGACCACGTTGGATGGAACTCGCCAACGTCGGAATCGGTCAGCCTACGCTCCTCGCCGTCGGGCAAGTCCTTCAGCCACAGGCGGTCAAACGCGGTAAACACGACCTGGCTGCCGTCAGGAGAAGCCACCGGGCTCCGGATCTGTCTCGCAGTCACCATCTCGGCGGTATCGATCTGGTACGTGAACTTCACCTCTGGGCCGATCGCGAGCTCCACCGGAACCTCGAACGAAATCTCGGTCGCTTCTCCCCCGGCCATGGGCACGTTCCAGATCTTGCCGCCGTAGGAGACGATGATCGAAGCGCCATCCGGCGTGAACGAGTATCCCGGCAGCAAATCGAGCGGAGCACGCGACTCCTGATCGTCCCTCTGTACCGGATAGGCCAACCAGGACTCTTCACCGGTTTCGAGGTCACGCTTCCTGAGGCCTGTCTCGCTGTTCTCGCGTGTGCCGTAGACCAACCAACGCCCGTCTGGCGAAATCGCCGGTCGGAACGCTGACCCGTAGCGGTTGCTCATGGTGGTCGACGTCGCGGTCTCGCGGTCGTACCGGTAGAGCTGATACCTCGGCAGGCGTGCGTTGTACTGCCAGTCACCGATCCCGCCCGCATACCAGACGTAGCGGCCGTCCGGGCTAAACGCCGCGCCCAGTGACTTGCGCGTCGCGGGAATCCCCGAGATCGGGAGCGGAGAGCGCCGCTCCGCATGGTACATCTGCAGGCGAGCAGCGCCGCCCAATCCCCCGGAGCGGCTCACCACGAGGTACTGCCCGTCGGGTGTCCAATCGGGAGAGACGTACAGCGCGTTGTTTCCGCGCGTGACCTGCGTGGTGTCCGTACGGTCGAGCCTCATGGTCCAGAGATTGTCGCCGCCGCTCTTGTCCGAGATGAAGGCCACAGACTCTCCGTCCGGGCTGAAGCGCGGTTGAACGTCAAACGCCATCCCGGTGAGCAACGGAGACGCCGTGCCACCAGTAATGGGCATGGTGTAGAGCTCGCCGAGCAGATCGAAGACGATGGTCTGGCCGTCGGGGCTCACGTCCAGCGAAATCCAGGTGCCCTCGGTAGCAGTGAACTCCGCGGTGCGAGCGGCATTCAACACGAGCGGCGCATCGTCGCCGCTCCCACCGCGACCTTGGGCCTCTACGGGCACCGTCGTTACTGCGCACGTCAAGAGCGCCAACGTGGCGTGCCCCAGGAAGCTCGTGCGCGCGTTCATCGTGCACCTCCTCGGATCCCAGCCTGTACATTCGGCGCGGTATTCCTCCACGGTTCGTCCGGAGCAGCGCGTTGCCGCGGCCACAGCTCGTCCAGGGTATCTCCGTCGTACAGTCTGCCGTTCATCATCACGCGATCGACGGTGTTGGAGTTGCGGATGTCATCGAGTGGGTTGGCGTCGAGAATCACGAGGTCGGCGAGCTTGCCGACTTCGATCGAGCCCACATCGCCGGCCAAACCGAGCGCGCTCGCGCCCATGATGGTCGCGGCACGTAGCGCGTCGTGTTCGTCCATGCCCCCACTCTGAAGCGTCCAAAGTTCCCAGTGGTAGCCGAGCCCCTGGAGCTGTCCGTGACTGCCAATGCCCGTATTGCCGCCGCCCTCCACCAAGTCGGCTAGCCAAACACTGTGTTTCTTGAACGCGTACTCCTCGTCCATGAACCAGCCACCCGGCCCCGGGCCTGTTGTCTGGAGGCGGCGCGCCTTGAAGTCGATTTCGCGCTTCGGCGTGAAGTGGTTGAGCTTCTCGTCGCCGACCACGTTTTCATGCGTGTAGTAATAATTCTCCGCCCAGGGGCCGCCGTAGGACACCAGCAGCGTGGGGGTGTTGGTCGTGCCCGACGTCTCGAACAGCTCGACGACATCGTTGTACGCGGGCACGATCGGCATCGTGTGCTCGACACCGGGATATCCATCCATGGCGTGCGTCATGTTGAGCCGATAATCGAGGCCGCCTTCGGTGGTCGGCATGAGCTCGAGTTCGAGCGCTGCCATGATGAGCCACTGACGCTGCCGGCGATTACCCGACATGTACATCTTGAAAGTCTTGGTGTCGTAGTAGTCGCTGTACTTCCGCAACACGCCCAGGGCGTGCTCGTAGCTGCGGATCGCGTCGCCCGAGAACACCCCCGGGCCGGTCGAGTAGACGCGGGGACCCATCATCTTCCCCGCTCTCACCATGTCCTCATAGGAGAGCACGTCGGTCGAGGCGGTCTGCGGATCGCGCGTAGTCGTGACTCCGTAAGCGAGGTTCGCCTGATAGATCCACGGCCTGGCCCAGTGGAAACCCCACAGGTTCCACATGTGCGCGTGTGTGTCCACGAAGCCCGGCAGGATGGTCTTGCCGCTGACGTCGATGACCTGCGCGCCGTCCGGTACCGCGCCTGGACCTGCGGAGACCCGCGTGATTCGGTTGTTGCTTATGACGATGTCGGCGTTCTCTATGATCTCGCCACCGTTCATGGTGATCGCGCGGCCTCCGCGCAGCACGACGGTACCCTGAGGGATATCCCGGTCGGCGGTCACTTCGATGCGCTGCTCGCTCGCGACGTAGTTCGCGTCGCCGGCCGCATCGTCGAGATCGTAGGACAGGAAGGCATTCCCGATCGACCAGTGCACCGAACGACCGTCCGCGCCCCACGTCGGGAACTCGACGCCAAGATCGTTGAGCTTCGACACTGGTACCGCGGCGGAGTCGGGCTTCGCAACCTGTGCCGTCGGCACCGTGGCCCCGAGCCGAGGCACCGTGATGGTGTATACATCGGAGCCGATCTGCGCAAGCGCTACGTCGCCCTGCGGTGCCATCAGGACCAGCCCCGCCGAACGCTCCGGAATCAGTTCCCTAGCTTCGCCGTCCTCGTCGAACTCCTGCGGCATCACCAAGTCCGACGTCTCCGACAGCTGGTAGCCATCGGCTACGCCGCCTGCGGAAACGTCGATGCGAGCCGTGACGCGCAGATGCTGCTTCACATCTGTGTTGTCCCAGCGCGTGGAGACGAGCGCGAGTGTGGTCGGGCCGTCCGCTGGGGAGCCCACAACCGGGTCAGCCCTCGAACGGCCGTAGGAATAGATACGGTCCGGATCCGACGTGAAGTGCGGCTGTTGCCGATCCCCCGTTGGTCCGATGACCGTGAGGTCGCCGCCACCTGATGGGACCCAGACGAACTCGGCGTCGAGACCGAGCCCGATGAACGGATCGATCGCCTCCTGCACGTTGCGGCGCGAGGAACGGATGGCGACGATGCGGTCGCCGTCCGGGGACCACGCTAGCTGCTGGTAGTATGCTGGCGCAGTCGTCACTGCCGACGGCGAGCCGCCATCGGCCGAGACCCGCTTGATGTGGCCGTCACCCGCGTCGTCGTCCCACGTAACGTACGCGACCGAGCTCCCATCTGGTGACCAAATCGGCTCGAACTCGCCAATCTCCTCATCTGTGAGCCGCTCTGGCACGCCGTCCGGCAGCGTGGCCGTGTACAGCCGATCGAGTGCCGTGAAGACGATCCGGCTTCCGTCCGGAGACGGACGAGCGTTCCGGATCTGCTTCACGATGAAGGTCGGTGTGTCTTCGATGGGGTACTCGAAGCTTACCTCGGGCCCGACCGCAACGCGCGCGTTGACAGTGAACGGAATCTCGGTCGGATCGGACCCGTCGACGGGCACGCGCCAGATGCCTCCACCGTAGGAGATGACCAAGGCGTCGGATTCGGGCGTGAACGAGTATCCTGGCAGCACATCCATGTTCGCCGTCGATTCTTGGTCGTCCCGCTGAACCGGGTGCGCGAGCCAATGCTCTTCCCCCGAGTCCAACCGGCGCAGCCGGATGCCTGTGTCCGCGTCATGCCGGCTCCCGTACGCGAGCCACACACCGTCGGGCGATAGCGTTGGGCGAAAAGCGGACCCGTAGCGGTCGGTCATGGGAGTCCGGGTGCCGGTCTGGCGGTCGTAGACCCACAGCTGATACTGCGGCAGAATCGCGTTGTAGGACCACGTGCCGTTGCGTTGAGAGTGCCACACGTAGCGGCCCTCGGAGTCGATCGCGGGGCCCATGAGGCGTCTCCCCCCGGGTCCGCCAACCATCTCTAGGCCCGTGCCACCGTCTACGTGATACAGCCACAACTTCTCGAGGCCCCTACGCGGCGCCGCGCGAGAGACCACGATGTAGTCGCCGCCAGGCGCCCAGTCCGGCGACAAGAAGCGGCTGCCCACTCCTTTGCTGAGCTGCGTCGGTTCGCCGCCCGCGGCAGGCATGAGCCAAACGTTGTTGTCGCCACTTCGGTCGGACACGAACACAATGCGCTCGCCGTCGGGACTGAAGCGCGGCTGTATGTCGTGTCCCATGCCCTCGGTGAGGCGCACCGCCGTGCCGCCCGAAATCGGCATCGCATAGAGGTCGCCCAGCATGTCGAAAACGATCGTCTGACCGTCAGGACTGACGTCCAGCGAGATCCAGGTGCCCTCAGATGTCGTGAACTCCGCCCAGCGGGCGGGCTCCAACGGAAGGCCTCGATCGGGGTCGAGATCGGACTCCTGCGCGAGCAACGTGAGCGGCGCGAAAAGGAGTAGCGAGGTCTGTAAGAGGCCACGAGAAACGAAGCGCATGGCGCCGACTCCGAAACAGCGGTGATTGTTTACGAAACATCGTCCCTACGGAGGGACACGGATTCTAGTGTCCCCGGTTGCATGGGGCTACGATGCGATACTTCTGGGCCTCTGGTTTTTCGAAGACGAGATCACACAAAAATGAAGAAGCTTCCGACCCGTATCGGACTGGCCGCCGTAGCCACGTTGTGCCTCAGCGCCTCGGCGGCCGGGCAACTCTCCGACGAACGCTTCCGCTTCACAACCGCAGAGAAGCTCGACGCTACTCAGACGAGCGCATACGCCGGCAGCCATGACGCCATTTACGCGTATGTCGACGAGCACTTTGAGCAGCACCTCGCCAATCTGCAGCGCTGGCTCCGCCAGCCATCCGTCAGTGCCCAGAACGACGGCATCCAAGAGATGGCCGAAATGCTGCGCGGCGATCTGGAGGAGCTCGGTTTCGAGGAGACCGCGGTTGTACCCACCGACGGCCACCCCGGCGTCTGGGGCTACTACGACGCCGGCGCCGAGCGCACCCTCATGGTCTACATGATGTACGACGTGCAACCGGTGAACCCGGAGGACTGGGAGTCTCATCCGTTCCAAGCCAACGTCATAGAATCGGACCTCGGCGAGATCCTCATGGCGCGCGGCGCCACGAACCAGAAGGGACCTGAGCGCGCGTTCCTCAACGCCATCGAGTCGATCATCGCGGTCGAAGGGACGCTTCCGGTAAACCTCATGGTACTGGCTGAAGGCGAAGAGGAACTGGGTTCGCCGCACTACGGTCAGCTCGTCGAGCAGTTCGCGAACCGCCTCAGGACCGCGGACGGCGCGTTCTTCCCGTTCAATTCGCAGGACCCGGCCGGCAACGCGGCCTTGAGCCTGGGCGTCAAGGGCATTCTGTACACCGAGATCGAGTATACGGGCGGTGACTGGGGAGGCCCTACGCAGGCCGAGATCCATGGCTCGTACAAAGCGATCGTAGACTCCCCGGCACTACGCCTCGTACAGGCCCTCTCCTCGCTGGTTTCGAAGGACGGCAACACGATCCTCGTCCCGGGCTACTACGACGCGGTCCGCCCGCCCACCGACGAGGAACAGCGTCTCATCAACGCGATGGCAGACACGTGGAACGACGAAGGACAGCAAGCGAGCCTGGGTGTGAGGCAGTGGATCGATGGAGTGACCGGGCGCGACGCGATCATGCGCTACCTGTATCACCCGACGTTGAACATCGACGGCATGTGGAGTGGCTACACCGACGAGGGCGTGAAGACGATCCTGCCGCACCGAGCGACCGCCAAAGTCGACTCGCGTCTCCCGTATGGACTCGACCCCGACTCGGCGCTTGCGATGATCCGCCGGCACCTCGACTCCGAGGGCTTTTCCGACATCACCATTCGCAAGCTCGCCGGGTATCCGGCAGCGCAGACGAGCGTCGACGCGCCGCTGGTGCAGGCCGCCATCGGGGTCTTCAACAAATACGGGCAGACGCCCGAGATCTCCCCGCGTTTGGCGGGCAGCGCGCCGTTCTACCAATTCACCGAACGGCTTGGACTGCCGCTCGTGTTCGGCGGATTCGGACACGGCTCGGGTGCGCACGCACCGAACGAGTACATGGTCATCACACCAAAAGAGGGTTCGGGGATCTCAGGGCTGCGTGAGATCGAGCGGGCGTATGTCGATCTTCTCTTCGCACTCGCGAGCCAGCATCCGATCACCTGACTCTGCAGCAGTCTTCGATTTGAATGAGATAACTCCGCGGGCGCGGTACGTAGAGCTCGAAGCTCTGCACGCATCAGCACATGAGGCTGCGCGCGCGCGTTCGCTGCGCCTGAGCACGATTCGGGCGACCACCTTTCTCACTGCGGTCGCAGCTCTGATCCTCTGGGACATCTTGAATGGTGGACTCGCAACTGCCGCCCTGACACTCGGTCTGCTCCTTGCGGTCGCATTCGTGGCCCAGGTCGTGATCCATCGCCGAGTACGTCGGCAGGAGCGTTGGCAGGGGACACTCAGAGATCTTTGCGCCGAAGGCATCGCTCGAATCGATCGCGCGTGGGAGGACCTCGAGGCGTTGCTGCCAGAGAGGGAGACGCTTCCGCACCCGATAGATCCTGAGCACCCATACGCTCATGACCTGGCCGTGCAGGGGCGCGCGTCGTTGCGTCGGCTCTTCGGACCTGTCACGACCGAGCCGGGAAGGCGAACGCTCCTGAGGTGGCTGCTGGAACCGGCGTCTACGTCCGTCGCCAAACAGCGGGCAGAGGCCGCTCGCGAGCTCAGGGACATGCTCGAGGACCGTCTCATCCTCTCGGCGCATGGCCGGCACGCACCAGCCGCCGACCCGCAGGCGCTGGACCGCTTCCTGGCGTGGGCAGAGGCGGAGGCGTGGACACTCGAAACGTTGTGGCTCCGTGCGGTGGTGCTAGTCCTCCCAATCGCGTTGATCGCCGCCATTGTTTCGGACGCGTTCTTCGGCGCGCGGCCGCTGTGGATCCTTCCGGGACTCGCCCAACTCTGGGTGCTGCGACGGGTCTCCTTGAGACTGGCGTCGGACTTCAAAGACGTCGAAGCGATGGGCCCGGCGCTCGCCGCCTACGTGCCCCAGCTCCAGCAGCTGGCGACCTGGCCGATGAGCGCTCCCGCGCTTCACACTCAAGGCGAGAAAATTCGGACGCGCGGTGAAGCCGCGCACAACAAGCTCGCTCGCCTGGCAAAGTTGGTCGACATCGTTGACAGTCGCGGCAACCTCGTCTACGCGTCGCTGGCGCCCATGCTGCTGCTGGACTTTCACTTAGGAGTGCGACTGGACCGCTGGCGCCGTTCAAACGGTGCAGTCGCCCGCGGGTGGATCGAGGCTCTGGGCGAGGTCGAGGCGTTGAGTGGACTGGGGAGCTTGGCACACGACCACCCCGACTGGTCCTTCCCGACGTGGCGCGAGTCAGGCTCGACGGCATGCATCAACGCACCTGGCGTAGGGCACCCGCTGCTTGCAGACGACTGTTGCGTCCGCAACGACGTGGACGTGGGCCCGCCCGGGTCCTTTCTGCTCGTGACCGGATCCAACATGTCCGGGAAGAGCACTCTGCTGCGCTCGATCGGCGCGAATTGCGTTCTCGCCGGAGTCGGGGCACCGGTGTGCGCGGCCAAGCTCGAGCTGCCTCGCTTGCGAATTTTTACCAGCATGAGCATCGAGGACTCACTCTCCCAAGGCGTCTCGTTGTTCATGGCGCAACTGCTTCGTGTCCGTAGCATCGTCGAGACCGCCCAAGCGCAACGAGGAGAGCAGGGACCGGTCCTGTACCTGCTCGACGAGATGCTGCACGGTACGAACAGCGCTGAGCGGCAAGTAGCAGCACGTGCGGTGCTCCGACACCTGCTCGCGCAGGTCGCGATCGGTGTGGTTACAACGCATGACCTCGCGCTCGCCGACGCTCCCGATCTCGCCGAAGTGGCACAGCGCGTCCATTTCCGAGAAACCGTGCATCGTGAGGAAGGGACGACGCGACTGGAGTTCGACTACCTCATGCGCCCCGGGCTGGCACAGACGAGCAACGCACTCGCGCTGCTCGAGGCGGTGGGATTAGACTCTCTGATCGACGAAACCGACCCAGCCAAGTGAGAAGCCCATGAAACGCGCCGTGCCCTTGATCGCAACTCTCCTGGTTTTCCCCGCCTGCAACGCCAGCGACGAGGGCGCCGAAGACGCGACCACACCCACGCAAGCGGCGGAGGTGACGGCCCACGTGCCGACCGCGGCGGAGCGTGCCGACATCCTGGCGGTTCTGCAGGAGTTCTTCGACGGCCTGGCTGGCGATCCCAACCTCATCGCCAACGCTGTGGAACCAGGCATCGTGATGCAATCGACGGACGCTCGCAGCGGCACTGCGGTCTCCGGTCGGTCGACGCTCGAGGGTCTCCTTCAACGCGTCGAGACCAGCGAGGTGGTAATGACCGAGCGGATGTGGGACGCCGAGGTGCAGGTGGCCGGCGCCCTCGCCACGGTCTGGACCCCCTATGACTTCTACATCGGCTCGGAGTTCAGCCACTGCGGCATCGACGTCGCGACACTGATGCGGCGCGACGACGGCTGGAAGATCATCAACCTCAACTGGACACGAGAGGCGCCGCCGAACTGCGCGCTGCACCCCGACGGTCCACCGAGCGCCTAGCGCAGCGGCACCCGCAGCGAGTCCGGCTTCAGCGCCCTCCCGCCAAGGGCCTGAGCAGCACCTGCCGAAACTGGACCGGGTGACTCTCGCTCTGAAGCGCGATGTAGCCGCCGGTGAGTGACTCGCCATCATGCTTGGCGGCCTCGTCATAGCCGTTGACCGCGCCACCGCCGACGACGGGCCGTTCGTACGAGAGCACGGTATCGCCGGCAATCACGTGGGCGATCGAGGTGCCCGCGCGTACGACGAGATCGACCGTCACCCATTCTTCGCCGTGGTAGGTGGGCGCATGTGCGTTCGTGCAGTGCCGCTCGGTGAGCTCGCCCTGCATTAAGACGTGCGTGCCCGGGGTACACAAATTGGCCGTGGGGCGCTCATCGAGTCCGTTTCCGCCCAGGAACTGGGCCTCTAGCGAGATCGGAAAGTCCTGGTCCCGCGCCATGGACTGCGGGCTCTGGGAATGGAACATCACACCGCTGTTCTTGACGGCCCAATCAGGTCCTCCCTCGACCTGCTCTCCGATGAAACGATACTCGATGCGCAGCACGTAGCTGGAAAAGGGCTGGTCGTAGAAGAGGTGTCCGAACCGCTGGCCGAAGACATCGTATCGTTCGTAACCCACCGTGAGCAGCCCGTCTTCAACACGGAACGTGCGTAACGGGTCTTCGCCGAGATCGTACCCTGTGATCTTGACCGTCCAGCCGGTGAGGTCTTCTCCGTTGAAAAGCGAACGCCACTCTTGCTCCCGTGGCGCTGCCGAACCGAGCAGGAGGGATAGGACTCCCACGAGGGAGCCCCTCATACACCATCCGAATCGGTAGTGCGAAGCGTCGCGAGTGTTCATCTTAGGCAGTGTAGGCGCAAGGCGACCGAAGAGCCATGCTAGAAGTAAAAATTGATCGTCGTAGGTCCGACGAACTCGCTGTTCCCATCAGACGTCGACACATACAATTGAGCGTAGCCCGTACCGTCACGCGCGCGTCCACCATTCATCCCCGGGGCAGACTCTTGACTCGACATGTCCATCGCGGACGCCGAGGCCTGCTCACGATCGCGATCCTAACGCTGGCCCTCATGGCGGACGCGACGGTGGACGCCTCGACGGCCGCTGCTCAGCGAAGGCAGGTCGAGCCTCCTCCACCGCCGACTCTTCGGGTCAAGCCCCATCAGGCAATCTATATGGGCGTGCTCGAAGTAGTGGGGACCGTGGATGACCGTGAACAATACCGGCTGGGACCGGACACTGTCGTGCTCGGCATCGACGCATACCGTGACGGCGACGGCAGCATGGCCGGGGAATACACGCTCGACCTGGGCTCGGGAGAGCCTTCAGTCGGGATCATGCCACTCTCGGAACTGGGGCTGACGGCCGAGCAGTGGCGACCCACCCTCGAGACGCTGACGATGGTCTCGTTTCTCCCTCTTCCTGCCGAGCCCACGGCCGTGGGCGGGGAGTGGGCCCGGCTATCCGCGTACAGCCTTCCGGACCTCGACATCGACTTTGCGGAAGCAACTAGGTTCGCGATCGTGTCGATTGAGGGTGAGCAGGTCACCGTCAACTACAGCGCCGAGGGCGGAGGTAGCGCGATGATCGATCAGCCGCATCTGGGTGCCAGCGCCAAAATGCAGGTCACGCGGGAGAGTGCGCGGGAAGGCACATTCGTCTTCCACGTCGGTGAGGGTCGGGTGCTCTCAGCGGAGCGGCTCGAACGGATCAGGACGACCTCGGTCTTCTACATCGGTGACCAAGAGCCACGCACTGGGTCGGTTGAGTCCCAAGATTTGACCTTCCGACTTTTCCCATCGAATGGCTCCCGCTAGAGTAGCCGATGGCCAAGATACTCATCGTAGACGACGACGAAGACGCTCATCTCCTGGAACGCCGCATTCTGGAGTCGGCCGGGTACGAACTGGACTTCGCAAAGAACGGCGCCGGAGAGAGGCGCCAGACGGTGTTTCGAAAGTCCGCGATTTAGACGTATCCGAGCCCGTCAGCCGCAACCCCGCCAACCGCTCCGTAGCCCTCGAGCGAGTCCGATAAGAAGACCGTGGTGACGGAGTCGGACGGAATCTGCACGCCCTGCGCGGCTAACGCGACCGCGGCATCCGTGACCCCGAGAAGCAATGCGAACGCCAGCGCCAGTGCTCTCCCCATGATTCCCAGGCTCCCTTTCCCGTGGCCCACGCCGACCCACGCGGCGGCGCTCGCACACAATGAGCCCCGGCATCACGTCGATGCAAGACTGACAGCCCCAGTGAGGGGATGCCAAGCTGGCCCGCTTGCGCCACCGGCACGCTCACTCGAAGCTTGCCGGGCTCGCCGCCCCACCACAGGCAGCCAAGCCTCCTAGCTAGGACGCATCGCATCAGGCCAAAAGAAGACGCACCCCCCAGCGAAGCAGCGAGCTCGACGTTCAAGACCACGCTGATCCGCGTCTTCGTCGTGCAGTTCGTAGCGCTCGCTCTGCTCGCTCTGCTCCAGCTCCGCTACCCCGGCTAGGCGCGATCGCATGCACTGGATCAACTGGCTGATCGTCGTCGTCTACCTGGCGTACGTGATCATCGACGGCATCCGAAGATCGAAAGACACAGACACCATCCACGGATACTTCCTGGCCAGTAAGAGCCTGCCCTGGTGGGTGGTCGGGCTCTCCGTGATGGCGACCCAGCTCTCCGCCGTCACCATGATCGGCACGCCGGGCCAAGGCGCCACGGACGGCATCCGCTTCATCCAGATGTACTTCGGCCTACCGCTCGCGATGGTGATCCTCGGCGTCACGCTGGTGCCGTTCCTCCATGGCTCAGGGGTCTTCACGGCGTACGAGTATCTCGAGCGACGCTTCGATGCGCGGACCCGGTCGCTGACCGCTTTCCTCTTCTTGCTGTCCCGCGCCATGTCGGTGGGTGCCATCATGGCCGCGCCCGGGGTTGTGCTCAGTGCCATCTTCGGCGTTCCGCTCGTGTGGAGCGTGGCGCTGATCGGCGTACCGACGGTCCTCTACACCATGGTCGGCGGGGTCCAAGCGGTCGCTTGGGCCGATGTGAAGCAGATGGTCCTGATCATCGTTGCACTGCTGGCGATCGTGGTCGTGCTGCTCGTCGAGATGCCCGTCACGCCAGACGACGCCCTTCGCATCGCGGGCGCGACCGGGCGCCTCGAGGCGTTCGACTTCAGCTTCGATCTGACGGAGACGTACACGTTCTGGTCAGGAATCATCGGGGGCACGTTCCTGATGCTTTCGTATTTCGGGACCGACCAGAGCCAGGTGCAACGCTACCTCGCGGCCGAATCGGTGGACGCCGCTCGCTCTTCGCTGCTCATGAGCGCGTACTGGAAGATCCCGCTGCAGGCAATGGTGCTGATGGTGGGCGTTCTCGTGTTCATCTACTACCAGTTCACCGCGCCCCCGTTGCTCTTCAACCCGACGCACGAAGCAGCGGTGGTTGCTGAGCGCGGCGCCGTCTACGACGCGCTACAGCGGGAGTACGCATCGGCATTCACGCTGCGTGAGCAGGCCGCTCGGGCCGCCGCCGACGCGAGCGACGATACCGACGCCGACGCCGCGATGCAGACTTTCCTCGCGCGCGAGGCCGATATCCAGGCGATCCGTGGTAGGGCGCTCACGCTGGCGGAGGAGGTGACGGGCGAGGCATCGCTGGACACCAACTACATCATCCCGCGCTTCGTTCTGTACGAGCTGCCCATTGGGCTCACCGGCCTCTTCATCGCAGGGGTGCTGGCTGCTGCCATGTCGAGCATCGCGGCCGAGCTCACGGCGCTGTCGACAACGAGCGTCATCGACTTCTACCGGCGCTGGGTCAAGGACGACGCAGACGACGCTCACTACCTGAAGGTCTCGAGAGCCGCCACCGTGTTCTGGGGCGCCTTCGCCTGTGCAGTCGCCATATATGCGGCGACGCTGGGATCGCTCATCGAGGTCGTAAACCGCTTTGGATCCTTCTTCTATGGATCGATCCTGGGCGTCTTTCTCCTGGCGATGATGCCTCGCGCCGTGGGAAGGGGCTCCTTCTTTGGGTTGCTGGTGGGTATGGGTGTGGTAGCAGCGGTGGCGTTCGGGGCGCCCGACGTCTCGTACCTCTGGCACAATGTGATCGGGGCGGTGACGGTCGTGATCGTCGGCCTGTTGCTCGGCGGGAAGGAGGCTAAGCAACAGGCCTAGAAGATTCGAGCAGGTCTGTCCGTACCCGGGTTCATCGCATCACTGATCACATACCCGGGTCCGACCATGTTTGCTACTAGAAGACCGACCGCACGACTGACTGCGCTTGCTCTCCTCCCCATCGTCGCCATTGCCTGTTCCACCGGCGATACCGCGTCGACTTGGGCAGGCACTGTCACCGACAGCGCAGGTGTCCAGGTCGTTCACAACCCACTCGAAGGCATCTGGGGACCTAGAGACGCGTGGGCCCTCGAGGAAGTACTCTCGATCGGTGAGCTACTCGGAGAGCCAGAGTACCAGTTCGGCCAAATCATCAGCGTCGATACCGACGACGCGGGCAACGTCTACATCGCAGACTTCCAGGCGCAAGAAGCTCGAGTCTTCGACTCCGAGGGACTCTACACGCACACGATTGGTGGGGCGGGCGCTGGGCCTAGTGAGATCGGTATGGGACTCTCGGGTGTGTTCGCGTTGCCCGACGAAGTTTTCGTGCCGGATATCGGCAACGGCCGCATCAATCGCTGCGCCCACGACGGCGAGTTGCTCGGTGACGACACCCATGCGGGCGCGGTCGGCGAACTCGTGCATCTGACGCTCGTCTCGCCACTCCTCGACGGCCAGCGCGACCAGCGCGGCGAAAACGACCATCAGCGCCTCGAGCGCGAGCTCAGGCAGCCTGGCCAATAGACTACGCGTAGAGCTGTCATCGTTTCTAATCCACGGCGCTCATCGCGCAGCAGCAAACGCGGCCCACTCGCTTCCTTCCAGCGAAACGAGGTTGGCAAACAGCCGGTACGCGCCGGGCACTCTGCCCGCCCACTGCCTGAAGAACGACAGCCCAGTATACACGTACACACCCTCCCCGACCGACGCGACCAGGAGCGACCCGTGGCGCGCTGGCTCATCGGGATCGTTCAGCTCGAGCATCGGCAGGTATTCGTCAACCCACTCGCTCGCGAAGTAGAGGCCTCGCTCCTGAACCCATCCCTCGAAGTCGTCCTGTGTGATGCGATTGGGCGTCGTGAAGACCGGCGCCTCGGGCTCGAGAACCGTGATTGATGCGGTCTCGTCCGCCACTCGGGGGGCAGGCCGCCCGATCGTCAGATCGTAGGGAGCATACCGACCGTTGGAGAACTGGTACTGGTTGTACTGATTGACGATAGTGCCCCCTGAGCGCACGAAGTCGAGCAGTTGAGCGTTCGCGGCTCGAACGTCCGGACGAGTCTCGTAGGTGCGCACGCCGAGTACGATTACGTCGTACGCGGAGAAGGCACCCCCCCGCACCTGGGCTTCCGTCAGTAACTCCACCGACGCACCCATTTGCCGGAGCGCGGTTGGGCCCTCGTCGCCGGTGCCCATGATGTATCCGGCGCTCAGGCCCTCACGCACCGTGACGGGAACCACGGTGACACGGACCTCGGCGTCCGCGAACATGGCGGTGCGTTCGATGTGCTCATAGTCGATGAGTGCAAAGCCCTCGTCATATGTACGTCCATCCACTTCGGCGATCGCCTGGAAGACGTGATCGCCAGCCGTCACGGATGGTCCCGGCTGAACCTCGAACACTACGGAGCGTTCGGAGCCCGCGGACGTCAGTTCGAACGACTGAGACGCCGGAGAAACGCTCCAACCCGCCGGAGCCTGTAGCGTCACGTCACCCGACGCGCCTTCATCGGCCTCGGAGAGCAGCGCGACCGTGATTTCCCGAGCTTCGGACCGGCCTTGAGGCCAAACCACCCCGGCGGGCGTCACCGACACCGAAACGGCAGGCACGATGAGGGCCGGCGTCTCAAATTCGCCCTTGGCTTGATCGACTCCCACGTAGCGCCATGCAGCCGAGGCCTGCACCGGCGGACCCATCGGCTCACCGTCTTGGAAGGGGACGAAGCTCAGACTGGCGCCGACCAGGCTTCGATCCCTCGGCAGGCCCCATGAAACACGGTCCTGGGGCCACCGGTACATCGCACCGTCCCGCTCTTCTTGCAGGAAATAGAGCTGAGACAGGGACGCGTCGTCTGGTATCGTGACGTCGTAGGTCCAAGTCACGAGACTCCGAGCACCGACGCTGCCGTCTGCAGCCAAGCCCTCGACCGACACCTCTTCGACAGGCCAATCCACACCGGCCCGCAAGTTCACGCTCGGCAGCCAAAGGCTTGCCCGACCGGCATTCCACAGCTGCGCGCGCACCTGAAGCGTCTGCCCAGGCACCACGAGATCGTCCGACGAGCGGACCTGAAAGTCGATTCCTGCGGCCGCCATGAAGGCGCGGTTCGCGACACTCCTGATGGTGCCAAGAGCGGCCCGAAACTCGAGGTCGCCGGGACGCAATGCCCCGGCGCGCCTCAAATGCCTGAGTGCGTCGGCCAGATGAGACGCGACCCCGAACGGATCCAGGCCCAGCTCGTCACGCGCGCGCGCCACGGCGGCCCGATACGCCTCGAGGTGCCCTCCGATCTGGGCAGCGTCTTCCTCGTTCATGCCCGCGGTGAGTCCCACGAACGTGGTATCGATGCCTGAGAACATCTCGTCTTCGGCACCACCGACGTGCGACGCCACGAAGGCGGCTCCGGTCGTCCTGGGACCCGCCGGCTGCGGCGCGCCCATGTCCTGCGACCGATGCTGGCTGCGGCTCTCCATGGAGAGCTGGAAGTGCGATCGCCCGAGCAGCGGGTCGTAGGTTCCGGTTTCCACTACGATGTCGGGAGCGTCACTTGGTGGTCTCGAGCCGCCGAAGCGGCGGCGCGCCGATTGGTAAAGCTTCGCCGGAGTCCAGGGCTCGAAGCCCCGCGTCAGCTGCTCGGGAAAGCGAGTGGGGTCGCCCGCCGCCTCGAATACCTCGCGGGCGATGATGCCCGAAGCTTGATGCTGACCGTGCCCGTCTCGAGGCGTGCCACTCCAGACTGAGACGATGACCTGAGGTCGAAACCTGCGCACGATCCACACGACATCGGCAAGCAGCTGCTCGCGCGGCCAGAGCGTGAACGCCTCTTCGGCAGTCTTGGAGTACCCAAAGTCGAAGGCGCGGGTGAAGAACTGCTGGCCGCCGTCCAGCGCGCGCGCTGCCTCCAGCTCACCTGTGCGAATCACGCCGAGGCCTTCCCACAACTCCGAACCAATGAGGTTCTGGCCCCCGTCCCCCCGCGTGAGCGAGAGATACGCGGTCTGGGCACCCCATCCCCGTGCCAGTGACGTCAGCAGGCCCGTGTCCTCGTCGTCCGGGTGCGCCCCGATCATGAGCACGCGCTTCACGCCCTCCATCTGACGAAGCAGCAGGCCTGTAGGGACGAGGCCGGTGCCCTCCATCGACTGGGCTGTCAGGCCAGGCGAAGCCATCGCAACAAGCGTGGCCGCCAGCACAGTGGACCTGATCCATCGCAAAGTAGATGATCCCATCTTCACACCAGCCTCATGCAGAATGCACAGAACTACGCCGACTCGACGAAAGATAGAGTGGAGTCTCGTCCCGATGACACCCGCGAGCAGAAGTGTGCTCGCCTCCTGGCTACCGTTCCCGCTTCGGCCATGCCAGCGCTAGCGCCGCTGGAGCACGAGTGCGCCCGACGCCGAGCCCGAGCGCCGCAAGCGTCAGAACATACGGGAACGCCAGAAAGAGCTGATAGGGTAAATCGAGTCCAAGCGCTTGGCCCTGGAACTGCAGCGCGTTGGCCGCTCCGAAGAAGAAGGCCGCCAACAGAACCCACACCGGATTCCAGCGGCCGAGCACCACGACGGCGATCGCGATGAAGCCCCTGCCGGCACTCATGTTTTCAGCAAACGTGCCGGCATGGGCGAGCACTAGGTGAGCGCCGGCGATGCCCGCCATCGTTCCACCCAGAATCGTCGCCCAAAAGCGGGTCCACCGTACGCGCACGCCGGCCGCATCAGCGGTGTCGGGGTCCTCTCCGACGGCTCGAAGCTCGAGGCCCCACGCGGTTCGATAAAGGAAATACCAAAGCGCGGGCGCGAGCACGTATGCGAGGTAGGCGGTGGGTGCCTGAGCGAAGAGCGCTGTGCCGATCACCGGGATCTCGGACAACACAGGGATCGGCACGGGCGCCAGCGTGGGTACCGAAAGCACGGCACCGGTCGTCCCGAATCGCGCCTGATAGATCGCGCCCGTGAAGCCGAGCCCCCCGAGCGTGATCGCGGTGCCAGTGATGATCTGGTCGGTGCCCAGGCCGATCGTGAACGCCGCGAACGTAAACGCGACGAAGGCTCCTGCGGCGGCGCCAATCAAGAGACCGCCGCCAGGCCCGTCCAAGGCCATCGCCCCCAACGCACCACCGAGCGCACCTGCGATGAGCGAACCCTCGAGGCCGATATTGATCACACCGCTGCGTTCGGTAATGGTCTCGCCCATGGCCGCTAACGCGAGCGGCACACCAAGACGCACGGAGGCCTCTAGGAACGCCACGAAGACCACGGCCTCAGGCACGCTGTCGCCTCCTCACCTGATCCACCGCCAGCACGCTGAGGATCACCAGCGCTTCGACTGCGGTCACCCACGACGAGGGAATCCCGGCGGCGCGTTGCATTTCAGCAGCACCGCCTTCGAGCGCGCCGAAGAGCAAGCCTGTGCCAATGACCGCGATGGGGTGGAGACCGCCGAGCAGAGCTACCGCGATCGCCGTATAGCCCCAACCCGGAGAGAGCCCCTCGTAGAGCGCAAATGTCACGCCCGCCACCTCCACGCCACCCGCGAGCCCGGCGATCGCGCCCGAGGCCAAGAAACTGATCAGTACGACGCGATCGGGGCTGATCATCCCGGCGACGCGAGCCGCACCGGGTGCGGCCCCGACCGCGCGGATCTCGAAGCCGATACGGGTCCACCGCAGCGTCGCCCACATGCCCACCCCGAGCATGACCGCCAGCAAGAAGCCCAGGTGTAGCCGGGTCCCTTCCACGAGCAGGGGCAACCGAGCAGCATCAGCGATCGGATCCGTCTGGTTGAAGACGCCACGCGCCTCCTGCAGCGGGCCCACAACCATGAACGCCGCCAAGTAAATGCCGACGAAGTTCATGAGGATGGTAGTGATGACTTCGCCGACGCCAAGCCGCACACGCATGAGCGCGGGGATCACGGACCATAGAGCACCCGCGACACCGGCGGAGGTGAGCGCCAGAGGCACGAGAACGAACCAGGGGAGATCGCCGCCGATGAGCCCGACCCATACAGCGGCGACCGCCCCCGAGTAGAGCTGCCCCTCGGCCCCGATGTTCCAGACACCGGCACGGAACGCCAGCGCCACGGCGAGCCCGGTGAGGATCAGCGGCACGGCGCGCACCATGGTGATGGACAGGATCGCGCTCGAGCTGCCGAAGGCGCCTCGCATCATCGCGGCTCCAGCCGAGAGGGGGTTGAAGCCGCCGAGCCAGAGAGAGCCCGCGGCGAGCGCCAGCGTCAGCAGCACGGCTGCCGCGGCCGTCCATGCCAGGCTCAGGCGCCTCATCCGAAGCGCCTCATCTCAAGCGCCATCGTCGGAAGCGGTGACCCCACCGAGCATGATGGCGCCCACTCCGGTTCTCGTGCGCTGATCGGCGGGCACTTCTGTGAGGCGACTCCGCACCATCACGAAGAGTCGATCCGATAGCGCGAGCACCTCGTCGAGGTCCGTAGAAATCAGGACGACCGCCGCTGCGGAGCCGTCAGCTTCGCGCCCCGCGACTACAGCGTCCTGCATCTGTCGGTGTACGAAGTCGGTAGCGACTAAATCGAGGCCGCGCGTCGGGTTCTCGGCCACGAGCAGGTCCGTGGCCAGCGCGAGCTCGCGTCCCACTACCAGGCGTTGCTGGTTGCCACCCGAAAGCGTGCCAGTGCGTACTCTGGTGTTGGCGGCTTGCACCGCGAAGACCGTACGCACCTGCTCAGCCCGCTTCCCGATTTCACCCCACTTCAGTCGGAGTCCCGAACGGAAGGATCTGTCGCGATGGACCGCCAGGGCGACGTTCTCCACCAGGTCGAAATCGAGCGCGAGACCCTCGGACGTGCGGTCCTGCGGAATGAAGCCGGTGCCGCTCGGGATCTCGACCTCTCCTGACGCCGCTTCCGCACGGCCGGCGAGCAGGAGCGCCAACTCCCGCTGACCGTTGCCTTCCACTCCGGCGATACCGACGACCTCGCCACGACGGATCTCGAGCGAGACGCCACGTAGCGCCTCGACACCCGTCGATCCCATTGCACGCACGTCACGCAGGCGAGCGACGACCTCGCCACTGGTGGCGGCGGATCGTGGCCCACGCACGGAGCCGCCCGGCAACTCCGCCCCGACCATCGCCGTCGTGAGAACCTCTGCGTCGACCTCGGAGCGGCCCGCGCTCAAGACCGTGCGACCCTGACGGAGAACGGTCACGTGATCGGAGATCGAAAGCGCCTCGTCGAGCTTATGTGTGACGAGCACAACGGCCCGTCCGTCCGCCGCGAGGCTACGCAGCAGAGTCAGGAGCCTCTCCACCTCTCGCGGTGTGAGCACAGCAGTGGGCTCATCGAGAATCAAAAGCGCCGGTTCTCTCAGCAGAGCCTTCAGGATCTCGACTCGTTGTCGGTCGCCGACGCCGAGGTCCTCGACCATCGCGTGCAGGTCGACACTAAGGCCCACCCGCGCCATCAGCTCGGCAGCTCTCTCGCGGACCTCCCGGAGTGGGAGCCGCCAGCCACGGGACGCATCGCGACGACCGAGCGCGAGGTTTTCGAGAACGCTGAGCCGGCGAACCAACTTGAAGTGCTGGTGCACCAAGCCGATTCCGTTCGCCCACGCATCTCGCGGACTGCGCAGGGTCACCGCGGCACCACGCAGCGTCAACGTCCCGGCATCGGTACGTAGCATCCCTCCGAGGATGCTCAGCAGCGTCGACTTGCCCGCCCCGTTCTCGCCAAGGACCCCGTGTACTTCCCCGGCGCGCACCTCGAGATCTGCTCCATCGAGCGCAGTAACAGGCCCAAAGCGGCGAACGATGCCGTCGAGCCTGGCGAGTACTTCGCTCACGGGACCCCGGGCTCGCCCTCGACGTAGTCCACGCGTGGAACCTGCAGCTCTCCCGCACGAATCCGGGCTCGCGCTGCATCGACGGCCGCCCGGAGGCTGTCAGGCACCCGGCCCACGAGTCCTGGGTTAAACAGAAAGTCGACCACGTCGTCGACGGAGCCCGCGTACAGCGGCCGCCCCCCGAGGGTGCCCGAGCGCCAGGCTTCCGCCGTTTCCAGGAACGCTTCGGGGATGCGGATCAGCGCGCTGCCCAGAATTATCTCGGGGGCCACGTCGTTCTGATCGCGATTCATCCCGAGCGCCCAGGCGGTACCGCCGGCCTCGACGACCTCGCGCACGGCCTGGAAGACCCCGAAGGAGGCCGCGTCGACATTGTGGATAATCACGTCTGCACCCCGCCTCAGCTGCGCAACTGCGGCCTCCTTGGCAGCCGCTACGTCATCCCAGTTGCCAGTGAAGGACTCGAGTATCTCGACGTCAGGGTCCACTACCTTCGCGCCGGCTTCAAAAGCCCTGAACGTGCCTTGCACGGGCGGGATCGCGACGCCGCCCACCATGCCGACGATTCCCGACTCACTCATGCCCGCGGCGACCATGCCCGCCAAATAGCTCGCCTCTTCCAATTGGAAAATGAGCGGCACCACGTTTTTCGCGTACCGCCCACCTCCGCTGACGATGAAGGTCGTATTGGGGAACTGCTCGCCGGCGCGCATGGCGGCGTCCTGGTATTCGAAGCCGTGTGCAAAGATCAGGTCGTAGCCCGTCGAAGCATAAGAGAGGAAGGCTTCGTCGAATTCGGCGGGGGTGCGGGTCTGTTGGTGGCTGACTTGAGCGCCGAGCGAGTCCCGCAGGAGCATGAGTCCTTCATATGCCCCCGCATACCAACCGGCGTCGCTAACCGGACCTGCCGTGAGCAGCGCGGCGTGAATGTCCACCGAGGCTTTGCCTTGAGCGTCGCGCTGCTCACCGGTACACGCGGACACCGCCAGAGCGGCCGCAAGTAGAGAAAGTCTGACGAACCGACGCATCATCGTGTGCCTCTGTAAGGTCCTGGCGCGATCTAGCCTCTCGACGCCGAGCACACTGTAAACCACTGCCTGTTGGGAGTTCAAAGCGCCCGGTATGTTGTCGCTCTCAGCGGCCGGACGGCTCCACCAAAAAGCGCGAGCGCACACGAATGGAACAGCAGGAGAGAGGGAATTGGAGTTCGAACATGGGCTTCGTGCTCGCGGCCACGGGCTCGGCCATCGGGCTCGGCAACCTGTGGAAGTTCCCGTTCATCACCTGGGAGAACAACGGCGGCGCGTTTGTGCTGGTGTACCTGATGTGCATCGCCGCGGTCGGACTCCCCATCATGATGGCGGAGCTACTCATCGGTCGCTCCACACAGAAGAGCGCGGTCGGCGCGCTCAAAGAAGCGGTCGGTCCGGCCTGGGGCCTCGTTGGCCTCTGGGGCGTGATGTGCGGTTTCACGCTGCTCAGCTATTACACGGTCATCGCGGGCTGGTCGCTTTTCTACTTCGCGAAGACCGTGACGTGGTCCCTGAGCGGTTTTCCCGCCGGGCTCGCTACCGGTGACCTATTCGGGGAACAGGCCGGCAACGGCAGCCTGCAACTGATGCTCTCTTTCGGCTTCAGCATTGTGACCGTCGGGGTCGTCTACTTCGGCGTGCAGAAGGGCATCGAACGGATCGCGCGGCTCTTCCTCCCGGTTCTGTTCGTCATCCTTGTCCTGATGCTCATCAGCGCACTCGGCATGAGCGGATCGAGAGAAGCGCTCGGCTTCATCTTTCGGCCGAACTTCGCCGAGCTCGAGCCCACCTCCTTGCTGGAGGCGCTGGGCCATTCGTTCTTCACGCTGTCGCTCGGCATGGGCGCGATGATCACGTACGGCTCGTACATCTCACGCGGACAATCGATTGTAAAAGCGTCCGCCATCATTGTTGTGCTCGATACTCTGATCGCTCTGATCGCGACAGTCATCATGTTCTCCGTGATCTTCAGCGTGGCCGGCATGGCAGATGACGTCAGCGACACTGGGACGGTGGGAATGCTGTTCATCTCGCTGCCGGCGCTGTTCTACTCCGAGGTGCCCTTCGGAAGAATTCTCGGCCCACTCTTCTATGTGCTCGTAGCTCTGGCAGCGCTCACCTCGACCATGTCTCTGCTCGAGGTCGTGGCGAGCTACATCATCGACGAGCACGGAGTGGGACGTCGCAAAGCGACGCTCATGTGTGGGGGCGTGGTCTTCGTCTTCACGGTCCTCGCGGCCGTTTCCTTCGGCGCGGTTCCGTTCATCACCAACCTCGAGGTGGGAGGAGCGTTGGGCGACCTGCTCTTCGGGGGCAAGGTGGGCTGGTTCTCGATGGCCGATCACTTCGTATCCAACTGGATGCTGCCTACGGGCGGCCTCGCGGTCACGCTTGCCGCCGGTTGGTTCATGACGCGCCAGGCCACCGAGAACGAGTTGATGGACGGCACCGAGCCGGGGTGGTTCCGCTACGGCGTGTGGCGATTCTTCATCCGATTCGTGGCTCCGGTCGCGGTGGCCGCCATCATTGTCGCAGTGATCTTCTTCGGCGTGGACTTCAGCTGAGGCGTCACTAGAGGCGCGCGACACCTTTGGGGTCCCCAGAGTGTAGCACGGGGCCCACCTCAACCCTCGGCCTCAACCCTCGGCGAATGATCAAGGACCTGCTGGATCGACCGATCGAGAAGCTCCCGACGACACTGAAGTTCGACGGTCGCATCCTGTACCTGCTCGACGACGCGGAGCTCATGAGGGCCCAGCTCTACGACGGCACCGATGTCGAACTCACTCATGCGCTCGAGCAGCGTCTTCGAGACCAGATTTCCACCGACGAAATCACGCCGGCCTACATCTGCTTCTTCTATGACGAGACCCTGGGGGACTTTCCTTACCTGAGCCTCCGTACGACGAACCAGACCACGGGTGAGACCGAATACCCCGTCCGGCGGAATGCCGTGCGCGACGGCGGCTTCGTTTGCTCCGTGGCCGGGAAGCGGCGCGGCAAGGGCAGTAGTCGAGAGGCGAGTCCGTACGCCGAACTGCACGCGGGCATAAAGGTCGTAGTCGCGGAGAGCATCGAGCGGATCTACAACGAGAACTGCCAGAACCTCGGCGTCCTGACCACGAGCGACTTCGGCATCATCGAGCGAATCAAGGCAGGTGAGCAGATCCAGCTCGCGGAGTTCACCGCGGGAAAGGACGAGATCACTCGGCAGATCATCGAGTACGGCGGACTCTTCGAGTTCAACGTGGCGCGACTGCAGAGCAAGGTGACGATCCCGGTCACGGTCGCGCTCGAGGAGAGCGCCGCAAGCGGGCGCCCGATGACCATTGCCGAGAAGATCTTCGCCAAGCACCTAGTTACCGACGCGAGCAAGGGAATGTGCGGTGTCCCGTGGGTGCAGGCGGGCGACGCGAGTTTCTTCCGCACCGACATCCGCTTCAGCCACGAATACGTCACCCCCATGGCCTCAATCTTTTTCGAGGAAAAGGTCGGGAAGGATGCCAAGATCGTGGACCCCGACACGGTCCTGTTCTTCCGCGACCACCTGACGTTCCTGTCCAAGGTGATGAGCCAGGAGCGCATCGAGGAAGGATTGCTCGACGCCGCCAACGAGCTGGAGGTCAAGCAGCGCGACTTCAGCCTCAAGCAGGGCGTGAAGCTGTACGGCGAACAGATAGGACAGCGCTTGGGCTCCCAGGCGATTTGCCACTCGAAGATCCTGGAGAAGTACGCCGAGCCGGGCATGCTCATCATCGGCACCGACTCACACACGCCTCATGCGGGCGCGATCGGGGCGGTCGCCTTCGGCGTTGGCACCACCGCGATCTTCAACTCATGGATCACAAAGGACGTGCGCGTGAGCGTGCCGCCGTCCTTCAAGGTCGTGATCTCGGGCGAGCCGGCAGCCAACGTGACCGCAAAGGACTACATGCTCGAGATCCTGCGGCACCCCTACATCCGGGACGGCGAAGCGATCGGGCAAATCATCGAGTACACCGGACCAGCGATCGAGGCGCTGAGCGTCGACGAACGCGCGACGATGACCAACATGGCCGCGGAGGTCGGTGCCTTCACAGGCATCATCGCCGCCGACGACAAGTCAGTACAGTTCTTGGTGAACGAGCGAGGTATGGACCCCGTTCGCGCGCGCGCGCTCACTGAAGGCATGCAGAGCGACGCTGGAGCCGATTACGTGAAGGTGATCGAGATCGACGCCTCTACGATCCGCCCCATGGCGGCGCTGCCGAATGATCCGGGGAACGGCGTAAACATCGAAGAGCTCGGCAAAGAGCCGATCCGCATCGATATCGCATACGCGGGTTCATGTACGGCGGGAAAGAAAGAAGACATGGACATGTACGCCACGGTCTTCGCTGAGGCGGACGCGCAGGGGCTCACTGTGCACCCCGACGTGAAAGTCTTCATCCAGTGCGGCTCGACCGACGTGCGGGAATACTGCCGGGAAAAGGGCTACCTGGATCTGTTCGAGCGCATGGGCGCCGAGTTCATCGAGCCGGGGTGCGGAGCCTGCATTGCGGCCGGACCGGGCGTGACCAGCTCACCCGACGAGGTCTCGATGTCGTCGCAGAATCGAAACTTCCCGGGCCGCTCAGGCCCCGGACAGCTTTATCTGGGCTCGCCGTACTCGGTGGCCGCCAGTGCGGTGGCTGGGTACGTCACAAGCTGGTCGCCCAACCAGCGGTTCGAGCCCGTGAGCCCGAAGAAGCTGGAGACCGTCTAGCGCCGGCTGCCCGGCCAGGACGGGGGGCCACCCTTACGGGTGGGGCACCTCATCCGGCCATTCGGGATCCGGCCGTTCGGGGGCCGGATCGGGCGAATCCTCATTCGACTGTCCTCCGCATACCGTGCCGGGTGTACAGTCCGACAGAGGTTGCGGCGACTGCAAGGGTGCCACAACGAGCGGCGCCGAAGTCTACGCTCAGCTTGGCTCGGACCTGCGGCTCCTTGACGAAGAGGAAGATGGGGACCGCAAGAATCGCGAACACCAAAGCGGTTACGCGGAAAACGCCGACTTCCCCGATCGTGTCGACCAGAAACAACGTGATCAGGACCGCGATGAACGAGCCGAGACAGCCGACACCGATGCCGAAACCTCCGACCACGCCCCTCGTGCGCTTGGTGCTCACGGCCGGCAGCGTAGCGTCGTAAATGATCAGACTCGCCTGAAAGAAATAGTTGGCGACGACGAAGACTGCGAGCGTGCCCCACAGTCCCCCCAGGCCCAGAGCGGCCGTGCATAGCACGCACGCGACCGTACACACCATGAGGAACGGGAGTCGTCGCCCCGCCTGGTCAGAGAGCGCACCGAGGATGGGCGCGCTGATGAGGACAAGGGCCATCGTCAGGCTGTTGGCGTAGCCCCAGTCTTCTACCCGCCCCGCCGTTGTCGAGGACCCATAGCGGGAGAATGAGCGACACGATGCTCATCGAGAAGACCGTGTTCGCCAGGTCGTACAGCGACCAAGACAAACCCGGCCGGGTGAGAACGGTGCTCCAGTAGCCCCCGCTCAAGGCCGCTGCTTGCATGGTCATCAGTATAGGTACCCTAGCCCGATGTACAACGGCTTTCCCGCCTCCTCGGAACTGCCCATGTCGATCGCCACGGTGAAGTTCTCCCCCATGCCGAAGCGGACGCCGCCCCCGAAGCCGCGGTGGAGGTCAGTAAAGAGCTCGTCGAGCCGCACGTTGCCGTCCCATACCCGACCCTGATCGAAGAACGTCGAAAGCACCACGTGGAAGGGTTTGCCGAAGAGCTGGAAGTCGGCTGCGCGCCAACGCAGTTCCGCGTTCCAAACGAGCACGCCACGCCCCACGAACCGGTTCTTGAGGACACCCCTCAGAGTCTTGGCGCCTCCGAGGCCTTCCTGTTGCCGGAACGATGCCTGGACCTCAAAGAGGTCGTGAACGGGCGCGCCCGCGCCGACGCCTTGAACCAAATAGCGGTGCGCAAAGACAACGCGCTCGCCGAGCGAGAAATAGCGACGATCGGTAAACGTCCATCGCGTATAGTCGGCGTCGGCGCCGAAGCTCTCGTCCACACGTTGAATGAGTAGCTCGGTCCACACGCCGCTGCGTGGGCCGGTTTCCCGGTCCCGCGTGTCCCAAACGAGGCCCGCGCGCACGTAGTTGGACCAGGTCGTCTGCTCCGTCGCGCTCACATCCGCCTGGTATAGTGTCGTTCCGTCGCTCTCCGGAACCGGCAGCACGGAGGTGCGCACCAAACCCGCGCCGAAGAGCCACCGCAGGGGGGTGTCGGAGACGTTGCGCTGAAGGTTGAACTTCGCGGTGCGCCTTTCGCGACCGAAGCGGTAGTAGAACGGATCAGGACCCTCGTCGGAGTCGAGCAGGCGGTCATACTGCGTAGCGTTTCCCAAGCCGTAATACGGAGTCGCGATCTGCTTCTCAGTGCCGAGGTAGGCGTCCAACCGCCATGCGTTCGACAGCACGTGCGGGGCATCGAAAAAGAGCGTGAAGTCGCGCCGCCCCCGACTGGTCACGAACACGGTGGGCCTCAGGGACCACACGTAAGGGAGTAGTCCACGCTGTCCGTACTGGTACAGCTCGACCAAGGCACCGTATCCGACGCCCTCGTCGGAGTCGAAGTTCAGGGCGGGCAAGCCACCGATTTCGAGGCCAGTGGGCTGCTGTTGGGCGTCCCCTCCACCGGGGTTAGCGGCGGCGAGCGATACCGCGACGAGGAGGGCGAGCAACCAGCGGCTGTAACGGACAGTCATGAGGACTCCCTGCGGAAGCGGACTTCGTGCTTGAGACGCAAGTTGTGGGTCGAATGCCGCATCCCCAATATGTAATTTGACGTAGTCGGATAGGCACGTCCCTGCTCCGATCACCTTCGGCCCTTTCGTCACTTCTGGCGTTTCGGCATCGTAGGGCCGGCAAGCCCGACCTACTTCCGATGGAGCGGCCCTGTTGAGCCACGTGCCACCGTTCACGCCCGACCGGAGACTCTTTCCGTTCGAGTCCAGATGGTTCGACAGTAGCGCCGGAACTGTCCACTACATCGACGAAGGAGTGGGCGATCCGATCCTATTCTTGCACGGAAACCCGACGTGGAGCTTCCTGTACAGGGGCATCATCATTCGGCTGAAGAAGCGATTCCGTTGCATCGCGATCGACTACCCCGGCTTCGGCCTGTCCGAAGCCCCAGACAACTACGGGTACGCACCCGCAGATCACGCGGGCGTCGTCCGTGAGCTGGTCAAGCACTTGGACTTGCAGAACCTCACGATCATGGGACAAGACTGGGGCGGCCCGATCGGGCTGCGGGTGGCAGTCGACGAGACGACCCGGTTGCGCGCGCTGGTGATGGGAAACACATGGTACTGGCCCATCGACACGCTCATGTCGAAGACATTCGCGTATATCATGTCGTCTACCCCCCTGCAGTCGCAGATCCTCAGGAGGAACCTGTTCGTCGAGAAGATCATGCCGATGATGGTGAAGTATCCGCTCGCCGATGAGGTCATGCACCATTACCGGGAGGCGCTCTCGACCCCGACCCGGCGCGTCGGTGCCGCCGAGTTTCCACGTCAGCTAATCGAGTCGACCCTCTGGCTCGGTGACCTCATGGACGAAGTGCGGGATAGGCTTCTAAATGTGCCCATCCTGCTCCCTTGGGGACTGCACGACCTCGCCTTTCCGCAGCCCTACCTGGAGCGCTTCCGCGGGGACTTCAAGGTCAGCCAGGTGCTCCGACTCGACGCCAAGCACTACATCCAGGAAGACGCGCCGGGCGAGATCGCCGAGGCGATGCAAGGATTCCTGGACGGGCTGCCCCCCACAGGCTCGCTACCGTCGGCATGACGCTGCTCGTGGTAGCAGCCGGAGGCGCCATGGGTGCGGTCTCGCGTTACCTCGCCACCGGTTGGGTACAGGACCTCACCGGGGACTCTTTTCCATGGGGCACGTTTCTCGTGAACGTCGTGGGCTCGCTCGTACTCGGCTTCAGTATGGTCTGGCTGCAGTCGGCTGTCTCCTCGGCCGATTTGCGTCAGTTCATCACGATCGGGTTCCTGGCGTCGTTCACGACCTTCAGCACGTTCAGCTACGAAGCAATGGTCATGCTGCGCGACCGGGAGTGGTGGCAGGCCGGAGGGTACGTCGTGGGCTCGGTCGCGCTCAGCCTCACGGCAGTCGTCGTCGGCATGGCCGTGGCCTCCGCGCTCACTCAAGGGAGGACCTAGTGAATGCCCACGCGATCCTCTATCGGACTGAGGCCCTGGTTATGGTCGCTACAGGACTTGAACCTGTGACATCCACGATGTGAACGTGGCGCTCTACCAGCTGAGCTAAGCGACCTCAGTACCCCCACGGGGAGTCGAACCCCGGTCTCCGCCGTGAGAGGGCGATATCCTAGGCCACTAGACGATGAGGGCATCGTTCCTCCAATCCTTCTGAAGAGCCCAAAAATTACGAAAGGGCCGCTCGGAGCGTCAACCCCTCAACGCCCAACCTACCTTACGTGTCATTTATCTTGGTGCATGTGGATTCCAACGAGGTGCAGGAAGTGCCTGCGCATGACGGCAAGTTACTCTCCCACAAAGAATTAGGTGGCATGGGCGGGGCAACAATGGTGAGCGCGCTGAACCCGGAGTCGATTCGTGGCTGGCTGAGGAACCGACGGGGATGGAAGCGGCGCTCGAACAAATTGATCAAGGACTTCTCGTTCGGGTCTTTCCGGGATTCGATCGTGTTCGTGAACAGGGTCGCCACGTTGGCCGACTGTCACGATCATCATCCCGACATCGACGTTCGTTATTCGACGGTGACCCTCACGCTTAGTACCAACGACCCAAGGGGAATCACCGAGAAGGACCTAGAGTTGGCCGAGCAGATCGACTTCGCGACATCGACGCACTGATGGCTTCGGTCGGTTCGCTAGGACCACGAGGGCGACGTATGGAGTACGCCCTCTAGATCGGACAGATAGAAGTCCGGCTCTTCAGCGGCGAGTACCTCACGACTGAACGGCCCCCAAAGCGCCGCGGCAGTGTGGGTTCCAGCGGCCCTGCCCGCGCGCAGGTCGAAGGGTGAGTCCCCCACGAACAGCACCTGGTTCGCTTCGTGCGCGAGGCCGAGCCGGTCCAGCGCCAGGTGTACAGGTTCCGGATCCGGCTTCGGCCGCTCGACCTCGTCGGCGCACACGACTGTGTCGAGGCTCTGCCACAGTTCGCAGCACTCAAGCGTACGCCGCGCCACTCCGCTACGCTTGCTCGTCACGACCGCCAGGCTGGTCCCGCGCTCTCGCAGCGTCGCTAGTGCGGAGGCCGCACCCGGGAACGGCTGCACCAGGTCGTCGTGGATCTCGCGTTGGTACTCCACATAAGTCGTGCGCATGCGCTCGGCCTCGGCGGCATCTCGAGCGAAATCCGTGAGCTGCCGCGGCAGCGGAATGCCGATGGTCGCCAGGAAACGCTCGTCGGGCGGCGCTTCCCCGAGATGCGTGCGCATGGTGTGTCGGTAGCTGAGCAGGATCAGCTCGATGGTGTCGGCAAGCGTGCCGTCGAGGTCGAACAGCACGGCCTTCCAGGCTGGGCTCGATGGTGCGGTCGTCACCCTTGAGTAACCTCTTGAATCAACCGAACCAGGACACGGCATGCGTGTTCCGCCTGCAGGTCACTCAGTGTTGCAGGCGGCGTCAGTTCAATCACCTGACCACGATCGCCGGCAGGCAGCAGAATCAGCCCCTCACGGAGAGCGGCCTCCGCGACACGCACGGCCTGTCCCTCACCTGCCAACTCGATCCCTATCAGTGCCCCGAGTCCGCGCACGTCGATCACCCCCTGCGCGGAGGCCAACTCCCCGTGTAGAACCTCCAGCAGCCGAGCACCGAGCGCGCGTGCTCTGTCGGCGATGTGCTCGCTCTCGAGTATATTCAAAACCGCAAGCGCCGCCGCACACGCAAGGGGGTGCCCCAAAAACGTACTGGTATGGATCGCCTCCCCACGGCTTTCGGGCCAAGCGTCCATCACTTCGCGGCGCGCGAGGCATGCCGAGATCGGGACTCCCCCGCCCAGGGCCTTTCCCACGCACACGATGTCCGCCTCCAGGCCAACCAGCTGCGAGGCGAACATCGCGCCACAACGGCCCAGACCGGTGAGAACCTCGTCCGCGATCACGAGCACTCCCGACTCCGACGCGATCTGCGACAACGAAGCCATGAAGCCGTCCGGCGCGATCCTCGCGCCCGCCCTCCCCTGTACGGGCTCCACGATCACCGCCCCGATGGCATCGCCGTTCGGCAGTCCGTTCTCGAGTGCGACGCGCACCTCGGTGAGCGCCATGTCCGCCGCTCCCTCCCCGTCCAACGCAAGGTCGGGAAAGGCCGCGAAGGCCACACCCCCGTACAGCCTGGCCGTGAAAGGCGCGCGAAAGTGCTCGCGCTCCGTGACCGCGAGCGCACCCAGCGTGAGCCCGTGGTACCCGCCCGTGAAAGCGAGCAGGCCCGGCCGTCCCGTCGCGACCTGCGCCGTCTTCAGCGCGACTTCAACGGCTTCGGAGCCGGTAGTCGCCAGCACCGCACGTGCCTGGCCCCAGGGAGCCAGCGCGCAGAGGCGCTCGAGCAATTCCAGCTTCGGGCCCGAAGGGTGCACGTCGCCCATGCCGTGCATGAGGGTCCCGGACTGTTCACGCACAGCCGAGACGACCGCAGGGTTGTTGTGGCCCAACAGCGCCACGCCGAACGCGCTGCTCAGATCGACGTAGACGTTGCCGTCCACGTCACGCACGTTCGCCCCGCGCGCCTCCTGCCAAAAGACGGGCCAGCCGTCGTCGACATAGGTGATGTTGCGCGATTCCACCGCACGCAGACGCTCAACCATCGCACGTGATGCATCAGCAGGAGGCTGGACGCGAACTTCGGGGAGCAGCGCTCCGAAGCCATCGTCGCTTCGGTCGTTCAAGGACCCTCCGAGTCTATTCTGCGCTCATCCGTGTGTGGGCCGGCATGCCCATGATGTGATAGCCCTTGTCGACATGCAGCGTCTCACCGGTGATGCCTGATGCGAGCGGCGAGCACAGGAATGCGGCTGCATGACCCACGTCCTCTGCCGCGGTGGCCTCGGGCAGCGCAGCATTGGCCGCATAGTAGTCGACCATGAGCTCGATCGTACCGATCGCCTTGGCGGCTCTACTCGCCAAGGGCCCCGCGCTGATGGTGTTCACGCGAATGCCGAATTTGCGGCCGGCTTCGAACGCCAGCGTGCGGGTGTCGCTCTCCAGCGCAGCCTTTGCCGAGCTCATGCCTCCACCATAACCAGGGATGACACGCTCGGCTGCGAGGTAGGAGAGCGAAACCAGGGCGCCCCCTTCGTTCATGAGCGGGCCGAAACGCTGGATCATGCTCACCATGGAGTAGGCACTCGCACTCACCGCCTCGAGGTACCCATGCCGGCTGGTCTCGATGAGCGGATTGCGCACTTCGGGACCATTGGCGAGCGAGTGCACGACCACATCCAGACACGCGTCCCCGAAGTCGGCACGCAGTTTATCAGCGACGCCCTGGATGGTGTAGCCCTTGAGCTCGGCATAGCGCTTGGACGAGCTCACCTCGTCGGGCACGTCTCGGGGAGTGTCGTATGCGGCGTCAAGCGGGTAGATCCGTTCGAACTCGATCTCACCTCCACCGGGCAGCGAGAGGTCCAGCTTCCCGCGCTCCAGGCTCTTGGTGAAGATCCTCATGGTCCGTGGCCAGGTGCCGACGCATACCGAGGCTCCGGCCGCAGCGAGCGCGCGTACGATGGCCCAGCCGTATCCCCTGTCGTCGGCAACGCCTGCTACGAGCGCTCGTTTTCCGGACAGATCGATCGGAAGCATTAACTCACAGTCCTTCTAAGGGTAAGCTGAACCTACAGGAGCCATGTGACCGCGCCGACGTAGCACGCGAGCAACAAGGCGCCCTCCCAGCGTCGGATGCGCCAACGAGTGCGTAGGATGGGGAAAAGCAACAACGACATGGCGACGACCACCGCGAGCTCTCGCGTGAGCACATGCGAGGGGATAGACAGCGGACTCACGACCGAAGCGGTGCCCAAGATGGCGGCCACGTTGAAGATATTGGAGCCGATCACATTGCCGACGGCGATGTCCGCTTCTGAGCGCAGGGCTGCGACGAGCGAGGTCGCCAACTCGGGCAATGACGTGCCCACGGCCACGACCGTAAGGCCAATGACCACCTCGGAGATGCCGAGGGAGCTGGCGATCCCGACCGCGCCCGCGACGATGCAAATGCCACCGAGGACCAGACACGCTGAACCTGCGATCACCCAGAGTACGTCGGTGCCCGAAACGAGTGAGGTCGTGCGGTCGGACTCCTTCATGAACTCCTCGTACTCGCCGAGGATTTCGGGAGCCTCATCCTCCACGGAGTAGAACACGAAGATCAGGTATGCGACCAAGGCGAATAGCAGAAGCACGCCATCGCCCCGGCTCAGCACGCCGTCCCACGCCAACGGATAGAGCGCGAGCGTGAGCAGCAGCATGAGCGGCATCTCGCGCCACACGACGCGCACGCGCACATCGAGCGGCCGGACGAGCGCAGTGACGCCCAGGATCAAGCCGATGTTGGCCAAGTTCGATCCCATGACGTTGCCGATCGCGAGGTCCGGACTTCCACCGAGCGCTGCGACGGTGCAGACCACGAGCTCAGGAGCGGAAGTACCGAACGAGACGACGGTGAGGCCAACCACGATGGGGCTGACACCGAGGGAGGCCGCGAGCCGTGCCGCTCCGCGCACGAGCCACTCCGCTCCGTAATAGAGAACCCCGATCCCGCAAATGAGCAGTACGACGTCACCGATCATCCCCCGCACCCTCGTTCGGTCACGTCTCGCGTCTTCCCAGCCAGCCCATCATCTCCTCCACAGAGCGCGTGTTCAACACGTCGCTGGCCTCCAGCCACCCCCGTCGCGCCTGGTCCACGCCGAAGCGCATGTCGGCAAGGCCTCGTGGCGAATGCGCATCTGTGCTGATCACTACTGGTACTGCGAGCTCTTTGGCTCGGTGCACGTGCACATCACTGAAGTCCAGCCGGTTCGGGTTCGCATTGAGTTCGACTGCCAAGGACAAGTCCGCCGCGGCCTCGAGCACGGCCTCTACGTCGAGCTCGAAGGGTTCGCGGCGGTTGATTATTCGTCCTGTGGGGTGGGCCAATATATCAGCAGATGGGTGCTGCATGGCACGGAGTACCCGATCGGTCATGGTCTTCTTGTTCTGATCCATGAACGAATGCACCGAGATGACGAGCACGTCGAGCTGCTCCAGCACGTCGTCCGGCATGTCCAGCGAGCCGTCCTTGAGGATGTCGACCTCGACACTCTTGAGGATCCGGATGCCCGGCACGAGCTCCTGAACCTGCTCGATTTCGGCCCACTGCTCGCGCGCGCGCTCCGGGGTCAGTCCCTGCACCATCGCCATTGCCTGGCTGTGGTCCGTGAGCGCGAAATACTCGTAGCCGCGCTCGAGGCACGACCTCGCCATCTCCTCGACCGATGCCTTGCCGTCGCTCCACGTGGAGTGCATCTGCAGATCACCGCGGATGTCCTCAAGCGATACCAGCTCGGGCAGCTCGTCTTCACAGGCTGCCTCGACCTCACCGCGGTTCTCCCGCAGTTCCGGCGGAACCCACGACATGCCCAGCACCTCGTACACGCTCTGCTCGGTGTCGCCAGCTAGCCTCTCTCCGTCTTCCTTGCCGATCGGTTCGTCGTCTTCGGTCTCTGGCACCCGGAAAACACCCCATTCGTTGACGCGCAACCCTTGGCGGACCGCACGACTACGCACCGCGACGTTGTGCCCCTTGGAGCCGGAGAAGTACTGCAGCGCCGCGCCGAAGGACCTCGACGGGATCACGCGCAGGTCGACCTGCAATCCCGAGTGAAGCACGATACTGCCCTTGGTGCTGCCTGCGCCTACCACGCGCTGCGCGCCCGAGAAGGACACGAAATGGTCCACGACAGGCGTGCCGTCACCCTCGCGCTCGGCGAGGATGTCCACGTCGCCGATCGTCTCTTTGCGACGGCGAAGGCTTCCCGCGAGCTCAATGCGTGCGACGCCTGGCGCTGACTGCATGTGCTCGAGCAGTCCCGCGATGAGCCTCTCGGTCTCGCGGATCTGGAAGCGACCCGTGTGTTTCTTATGGTCTTCGATCGCATCGAGGATCTTGGCCGCGCTCTTCACCCCGAAGCCGTCGAGCGTCTGCACGCGCCCGGCCTCGAGCTCGGCCGCGAGATCATCCACCGTGCGCACGTCCAACTCCTCGAAAAGCTTCCTGGCCTTCTTGGGGCCCACGCCGTCGAGCCGCATGAGCTGCACGAGTGAGCGAGGGAACTCGGCCGAGACCTCCTCTAGACGGCTGATGGAGCCACTAGTGAGAAACTCGCCGATGTATTTGGCGACGCTCTTGCCGACACCGGGCAACTCGGTCAGGTCCTCTCCGGCCGCCACCATATCCTTGAGTGGCTGGCTGAGACTGTTGATCGTATTAACGGCGTTCCGGTACGCACGGATGCGGAAAGGTGAAGCGCCCTGGATCTCGAGCAGGTCGGCGAGCTCTGTCAAGGTGCGGGCGACGTCGAGGTTCTCCATCAGGCGCTGGCCTGCGGCGAGGCTTCGTGGATCAAGGCAGGTTTACCTCACCACCGAGCGCGCGGACTTTCTCGACGAACGCATCGAAGTCGAGCACGGTGACGCCGAGTCGCTCGGCCTTCTCGAGCTTGGAGCCCGCATTGTCACCCGCAACCACGTAGTCGGTTTTCTTGGAGACAGAAGAGACGGCCCTGCCACCCACTCTTCGCCAGGCCACCTCGGCTGCCGCGCGTGGAACCGGAAGCGTACCGGTGAAGACCGCAGCGCCCGCGTCGGGCAGCTCATCGGGCAGCGGTTCGGGACCGACCGGCTCCACGCCTCGCTCAAGAATCGCGTCGATCGCCGCGGAGTTCCGGGCCTCTGCAAGGAATGTCGTGATGGTTTCGCTCATCTTGGGCCCGATGCCGTCGACCGCCTCGAGCTGCTCGACGGTCGCGAGGCGGATCGCCTCGATGCCGCCAAAGTGCAGCGCGAGGTCCCGGGCCACGGTGACACCGACTTCGGGAATGCCCAGGGCGATGAGGAAGCGCGCGAGATCCGGCGTCTTCTTCGACTGGATCGCCTCGACGAGCGCGTGGGCAGACTTCTCGGCGAAGCCCTCATGCCGCATTAGGTCTTCCGGCTTGAGATCGAAAAGCTCGGCTAGACTTCCCACCAGGCCCTCGCGTACGAAGAGCGCGGCAGTCTCCTCCCCGAGGCCCTCGATGTCGAGCGCTGACCGAGCACCGAAGTGCTCGATCCAACCCTGGAGCTGCGCCGGGCAAGCGAAGCGATTGGGGCACTTGGTGCGCGGGCCTTCTTCATAAACCGGCGTGCCGCAAGCCGGGCACTGCTCGGGCATCTCAAAGGGCGGCTGGCGCTGCTCTTCGTGCGTGACCACCTCGACGACCTGGGGGATGACGTCCCCGGCCCGCTGGATGCGGACCGTATCGCCTTCTCGCAAGTCTTTGCGTTTGACCTCCTCGCGGTTGTGAAGGGAGGCTCGGGATACTGTTACACCACCCACGACAACCGGACGTAGGATCGCGACCGGTGTCAGCACCCCGGTGCGACCGACGTTGATGTCGATCCTGTCGATGCGTGTGATCTCCTGACGCGGCTCGAACTTGACCGCGAGCGCCCAGCGAGGGTGATGCGACGTGGCGCCCACCGCGGAGCGCATGGACAAGTCGTCCAGCTTGATGACAATGCCATCGATCTCGTAGTCGAGTTGATCACGTTGCGCGGCGAAGGCCGCATGGTACTCGAGGATCTCTTCAACCGAGCCGGCCACCTCAATTCGCTCCGGCAACTTGAAGCCCCACTGACGGATCGCCTCGACGCCCTCGGTGTCACTGCGGAACGTCTCTCCCTCCACGGCAAGCACGTCGTAGACCAGGACATCGAGTTTGGTGGATGCGGTCACGCGTGGGTCCAGTTGTCGAACCGAGCCGGCAGCTGTGTTGCGCGGGGACGCATAGGGGTCCTCGCCCGACTTCACGCGACCGGTGTTGAAGTCCTGGAAGTCGGAGATGTACATCAAGACCTCCCCACGCAGCGCCACCAGGGGCGGGGCGGGGCGGTCGTGAGTGCGTAGGCGCAGCGGTACCGATGGAATGGTGCGGAGGTTGGCGGTAACGAGCTCCCCCTCGCGCCCGTTGCCGCGGGTAACCGCCCGCGTGAGCACGCCCTGCTCGTAGACGAGCTCGATAGAAGTGCCGTCGAGCTTCGGCTCTAGCACATAGACCGGCCCGTGGCCCTCGCCGAGCGCTTTTCGCATCCGCTCGTCGAAGCGACGTACCTCGTCCGCTTCTTGCGTCGAGTCGAGCGAGAGCATCGGTGCGGTGTGCGCCACGGTCTCGAACTTGTCCTGCGGCTCCGCACCAACCCTTTGCGTCGGAGAGTCTGATGTGCACAGCTCCGGATAGGCAGCCTCGATCGCTTGCAGTCGCCGGAAGATCGAGTCGTACTCGTCGTCCGTGATCTCCGGCCGCGCCTCGATGTGATAAAGGAAGGAATGGTGCCGGAGTTGCTCAGCGAGGCGCTGGGCTTCAGGGCGCACTTCGTCGAGGCTCATCGTGCTCGCATCGGTATGGGGGGTTCTTGGCTCATAGGACCTGAACAATACAGTCTCGACCCCGCTTTGCGCTTCAGTTACGGTACGGCGTAGAGTGGTACAACCCGCGCGACGGACCTAGACCCCCAAGCGGGCATCCGACGTCCGACTACCGGGAGCGACCGACCATGAGGGCAGCACCTACTCTTCCATCAGCCGCAGTGAGCTGGTGCTTATGCGCCGTGGCGTTCGCAGGACCCGCGTCGCCCATGAGCGCCCAGGAGTTGATAGGCGTAGCTGATGCCCTACGGTTCGAATCGCCGGAGCCGGACCATCGCATCGCATACGGGAGTCATCCACTTCAGTTCGGCAATCTCAGACTCCCCGCGGGTGACGGTCCCCATCCCGTGGTGGCACTCGTGCACGGTGGGTGCTGGTTGTCGATGTTCGACCTCACCTACATGGGTCAGGCCGAGCAGGCGATGGCAGACGCGGGATTCGCGGTCTGGAGTATCGAGTACCGGCGAGTGGGAGACGAAGGCGGCGGCTGGCCCGCGACGTACCTCGATGTCGGCAGCGGCTTCGACCACCTGCGAGAGCTCTCCGGGCTCCACGACCTGGATCTGACGCGCGTGGTGGCGGCCGGTCACTCCGCTGGCGGCGCGTTGGCGCTCTGGGCCGCAGCACGAGACAAGATCGACTCCTCCAGTGAACTGTATGTGGACGACCCGGTGTCGGTGCAAGCGGTGTTCGCGCTCGCGCCAGCTGCCGACCTCGAGGGCCTCGATATAGGTGGCACCTGCGGCAACGTGGTGGGTCGACTCATGGGCGGATCATCCGCCGAGAACCCGGATCGCTATGCTGCGGCGTCTCCCATGCAGCTGGCCCCGGTTGGAGTGCCACAGACACTTTTGATTGGTGGGCTCGACACGGCCTGGGGGCCCCCAGGCCGTGCGTACTACAATCGCGCGATCACCGCAGGTGACTCAGGAGTGCGCGTTGTCGACCTGCCCGAGTCGGGCCACTTCGAGATGGTCGTGCCAACTACATCGACATGGCCGTTGGTTATCGCCGCACTCGAGGACACATTTGCGGGGCTCGAGTCCGGCGACTAACAAGACCTGTGTTGGGAGAAAGTATGAAAACGGATCATCCATTGCTGCGTCTGGCATTGCTGCGTGTAGCGTTCGCTGTCGCAACCCTGCTCGCGATGGCCGGCAGCGCCGCCGCCCAGATGGAAGAGACCAATCCCAGGCGAGCGGACGAGGGAGATGGACCCCATGAGCGGCTGATTCTCAGGGGCGCCACATACATCGACGGCGCTGGTGCGCCGCCGCGCGGACCTGTCGACATCGTCATCGAGAACGACCGCATCGTTGAAATCCGATCGGTGGGTTTCCCGATGGCAACAATCAATGAGAACCGTCGGCCGCAGGGCGCCACGCGTGAA